>Ga0302325_10000681_pt1 | contig 91306 bp, 78 predicted proteins | sample Palsa_T0_2_FD_201948 | JGI IMG/M metagenome (GOLD analysis project Ga0302325, IMG submission 201948) | Peat permafrost microbial communities from Stordalen Mire near Abisko, Sweden - Palsa_T0_2 | ecosystem: Environmental > Terrestrial > Soil > Palsa > Peat permafrost | place: Sweden: Abisko...
GAGTAGCCGGAGATCAAGCCATAGATGTGCTCAGCGTCGGGAAGAATGGCTTTACGCGTGCGCATGGGTCTCCTCAATGAGGGTGTCGATTTTCTTTCTGGCCGCGGAGATCGCCTGCCGCACCTGGGCGGGCGCGGTGCCGCCGGGAACATCGTGAACCGCCAGCACCGCCGCCAGACTCAGACAGTCATAGAAATCCTGGTCGAACAGGGCATTCAGAGAACGCAACTCGTCCAGCGCGAGATCTTGCAGCTCGCAATGTTGTTCCGCGCACAGCTTCACTGCCTTGCCGATCTGCTCGTGCGCCAGCCGTGAAGGGATGCCGCGTTTGACGAGATAAGTTGCTGCCGCCCAGGCGTTCATGAATCCAGAATCGGCCGCTTCCTTCATGCGTTGATGGTCGAACTCGACCCCATTCATCCAGCCAGTGACCAGCGGCAAGATGGCCAGTGCGGTGTCCGTGGCATCGAAGAGCGCTTCCTGGGTCTCCTGCAAGTCCTTGTTGTAGGCCAGGGGCAGACCCTTCAATGTGATCGTCAATGCGGTCGCATCGCCAATCACGCGGCCGGCTTTGCCGCGGACAAGCTCCAACAAATCTGGATTCTTCTTCTGCGGCATAGCGCTGCTGCCAGTGGAGTAAGCCTCCGGCAACCGGACAAACCCGAATTCTTGCGAAGAGAACAGGATCATTTCCTCAGCCCAGCGGCTCAGATGCAACATCACAAGTGAAAGTGTGTTGACGAACTCGATCGCGAAATCACGATCGCAGGTGGCGTCGATACTGTTGGCGCTGGGAGCGTCGAAATCGAGATCCCTGGCCATGGCAACGCGGTCGAGCGGAAGAGTCGCGCCGGCCACCGCGCCTGATCCCAGCGGACAAACGTTGAGGCGCTTGCGGCAATCGGCGAGCCGGTCCGCATCCCGCAGAAACATTTCTACATACGCCATCAACCAATGGCCGACGAGCACCGGTTCGGCACGTTGCAGATGAGTGTAGGCGGGCATGGCAGCATCACCGGTCGCGGCAGAACTCGCTTCCCCGGCGCGCTCGACAACAGCATTGCACAGCTCCGCCAGTTCTATCCGCAATTGATCGATCGCATCTCTGACATATAACCGCAGATCGGTTGCGATCTGCTCGTTGCGGCTGCGGCCGCTGTGCAGTTTGTATCCGCTTTCGCCGATCAGCGCGACCAACTGCTTTTCAACGAAGTGATGGACGTCTTCAGCTTCGCCGTCATCGAGAAAGCCAGCAGAAGTGGCCGCCAGTTCGCCAATCCGCTGCAGTCCTTGCAGGATGCTGATGAGTTCTTCGGCGGTGAGAATTGCCGCATTCTTCAGTGCGCGGGCATGGGCGCTGCTGACGGCCAGTTCGTAGGTCAGCAGCCTGCGATCGAAATGGAAAGAACGCTGCCAGCGCTCGAACGTCCGGTCCAGCGGCTGGCGGAAGCGCCCGGCCCACATCTTCATTTCGCGACCTCCACACGTGCCCGGGCGCGCGAACGTGAAGGCAGGCCCAGGATACGAATGAAACCCGCCGCATCTTTCTGGTCGTAGTTATCGCCCATAGTGAAAGAGGAAAGATCGGTGCGGTAGAGCGAATATTCGGATTCGCGGCTCATCACCGACACATTCCCTTTGTATGCAGAAAGCGTAACGGCTCCGGTCATTTCCCTTTGCGTAGTTTCAACGAAGGCATCCAACGCTTCGCGAAGCGGAGTGAACCACAGTCCGTAGTAGACGAGTTCCGCGTATTTCAGAGCCACATGCTGTTTGAAGTGCGCGACGTCGCGCTCCAGGCACAACGCTTCCAGTTCGCGATGTGCCGCGATCAGCAGCGTTCCCCCAGGGGTTTCATAGCATCCGCGCGATTTGATTCCAACGAAGCGGTTTTCCACCAGATCCACGCGGCCGATGGCATTGCGCGCGCCAATTTCGTTCAGCAGTTCGACCAGAGATACGGGATCTAACTTCATACCATTTACCGAAACTGGAGTGCCATTCTCGAAACCAATCTTTACTTGCTCTTCTTCATCCGGCGCCTCTTGCGGCGACCGAGTGATTTGCCAGGTTGTAGCCAACGGAGCATTCGCAGCGTCCTCCAACTCTCCGCCCTCGTGGCTGATGTGCCACAGATTGCGGTCGCGGCTGTGAATCTTCTCCCGGCTCGCGGCCACAGGGATTCCATGCTGCTCTGCGTAATCCAGGCAATCCTCCCGCGATTTCAGCGACCACTCCCGCCAGGGAGCGACGATTTTGAGCTCCGGAGCTAGCGCCTGGTAGGTCAACTCGAAACGCACTTGATCATTACCTTTTCCAGTGCAGCCATGCGCAACCGCAATCGCTCCCTCGCGCAGCGCGACTTCGACCTGATGTTTCGCGATGACGGGGCGCGCCAGCGAGGTACCGAGCAGATACTTGTGCTCGTAAACCGCGCCCGCCTTTAGAGCTGCGAAAACGTAACCCGTCAGGAATTCCTCGCGGAGATCCTCCACGACAACTTTGCTGGCCCCGGTGGAGTAAGCTTTCTCGACGACCGCGTCGAGATCATCACCCTGGCCTACATCCCCGACCATGGCAATGACGTCATACGCATAATGCTCTTTGAGCCAGGGAATGATTATCGAGGTGTCGAGCCCACCCGAATAGGCGAGAACAATTTTGTCAGGCATGAGCGCTCCTTGCGGGCAGGCGGTCGCCGCCGCCCAGCAGCAGATACAGGATAGCCTTTTGCACGTGCAGCCGGTTCTCCGCCTGCTCGAAAACCACGGAACAATCGGAATCTATGACCTGGTCGGTAACTTCTTCCCCGCGATGGGCCGGCAGGCAGTGCATGAACACCGCGTGGGGCGCGGCTTCTGCCATGAGTTCGGCGTTCACTTGGTACGGCGGAAAGATACTGGCCCTCGCTCCAGCTTCATGTTCCTGGCCCATGCTCGCCCACGCGTCGGTATACACCGCGTCCGCGCCAGCCACGGCTGCATGGGGGTCCGTGAGCAACTCGATCTCCGCGCCAGTCTGCCCAGCAATTTCGCGCGCGTCGCCGACAATTTCCGGACTGGGCGCGTAACCAGGCGGCGTGGCAATGCGGATCGACGATCCCAGGCAGGCACAGGTGAGCAGCAGAGAGTGCGCCACATTGTTGCCGTCACCAACGTAGGCCAGGCGAACATTTTTGAGATCGCCGTACCGCTCCTGCAGCGTGAGGTAATCGGCCAGCGCTTGACAGGGATGCTCCAGATTGCTGAGCGCGTTGATCACCGGGACGGAGGCATGCTCGGCCATCGCTTCGATCGTCTCTTGCGCGAACGTGCGCAACACGATCACATCCACCCAACGCTCGAGGTTATGCGCCACATCGCTCAGCCTTTCGCGCGCGTCGATTCTTTCGTGAGTCTGGTCGACAAACATGGCAGTTCCACCCAGGCCTACCATGCCTGCCTCGAAAGTCAGGCGCGTCCGCAAAGACGGTTTCTCGAAAAACATAACCATCTGCTTGCCGGCGAGCGCTCGGCGAAAGTCCGCGGGGTGAGACTTCATGATTCCGGCCAGACGTAATACCGCCTCAATGCCGCTGGGGCCAAGATCGCGAGTGGAAACTAGGTCGGGACACCAGAATGCCTGCGGAACCAGTGCGGAAGCGTGTGGCACGGTATGTTGCGCTTGACTGTTCAACGTGAACTCCTTGTTCTGAGTTTTTGTGGATTGCAGCTTGGCACGAATGGCTGACGAGGTTCTCATGAGCAGGTCACCTCTGTGCCGGAAGACAGCTTGGTCAGATAGAACTGCGGTAGAAGGTCCGCTTCAGCCGCGGGCAAAATCCGGACTCGCGCCACGCCGTGTTTCAGCGCTTGGCGGCAGGCTTGCAGCTTGGGCAGCATCCCGCCACTGATAATCGAATCGGCCGCCATGTCGGCGGCCTGCTTGGTGCTCAGCCAACGAAGCACCGTTCCCTCGGCGTTTTTCACCCCCGCTACGTCGGTAAGAAAAATCAACGCATTCGCATGGCAAGCGCCTGCGCAGGCGGCGGCCATTTCGTCGGCGTTGACGTTGTAGTATTCGCCGTCGGCGCCCAGCGCCAGCGACGCCAGCACGGGAATGCCGCCTTGCCGCCAGATCGCCTCCAGCCAGCACGGTTCCACAAAACAGATCTCACCGACAAATCCAAGATCGCGGCCGCGAACAAATTTTTTTCGCGCGCGAAAAGTCATGCCGTCACCGCCGCAAAATCCGATGGCTGGCATTCCTGTTGCCTGAATCGCAGCTACGACTTTCTTGTTGACCGTCCCGCTCAGCACCATCAGCGCCACATCGCGAGTCTCCGCATCGGTGACGCGCAGTCCGTCAACAAACTCGCTGGTTTTTCCGAGTTGAGTCAGCATGCGGGTGAGCGTGCTTCCTCCGCCATGGACCACGGCCACGTGATGGCCGTCTTGGGCCAATTCGGCAATCGCCTTTGCGCACTTGCGCAACGTTGGAGCCTGTTCGAGTGCCGCTCCTCCGATCTTGACCACGATCGTCATTGCAGCCCCTCCTGTTCGTTCCAGCCGTACATCAGATTCATGTTCTGAACGGCTTGTCCGGCTGCGCCTTTGAGAAGATTGTCGATGCAGGAAACCAGCACCAGACGCCGGCCGTCCTCCGCAAGGCAAAACCCCAGATCGCAATAATTGGTGTGCAGAGAGAACTGAACCTGCGGAAGATTCGGTGTCGCAAAGATGCGTACCCAGCGCCGGTTCGCATAGAACGCACGGAGACAAGACTCTACGTCCTCCGATTTCATTTTCCGATTCAAGTGCACGTAGACCGTCGAAAGAATTCCCCGAGGAATCGGCAGCAAATGAGGTGTGAAAATAAGTTCCGATGTGCCCAGCTCCAACTGCTCCACGATCTCGCCGAGATGCCGGTGATTGAACACCGAGTAAGCCGAGAGATTGTCTGCCACGGCGACAAAGTGCGTTCGCGCGGTGGGTTCCTTGCCTGCTCCCGAGACGCCCGACTTGGAATCCGAGACGATTCCGCGCTCCCGGTCGACCAGCCCGGCCTGCAATAGCGGAGCCAGCGCCAAAATCACCGAGGTCGCATAGCAGCCCGGATTCGCCACCAGGCGGGCATCGGCAATCCGGCCGCTGTTCAACTCGGGCAGCCCGTACACAGCCTCTTTTGTCAGTTCCGCCGCAGTGACCGCGTCGGAATCTTGAAAAGAATAAACGGCCTTGTGCTTTGCCTGTTTCAGCCGCCAGGCGCCACTCAGGTCGATTACACGCAATCCTTCGGCAATGGCCGCAGGCACGAGCGAACGGGAAACCTCGTGTGGTGTAGCCAGAAAAAGCAACTGCACATCTTGCCGCTTCAGTTCGGGCCAGGACAGCGGCTGCAGGGGATAGCCACCATTGCCCGACAATCCAGGGAACACTTCCGCCAAATCTCTGGCGCCATTCCCGCCCCCGTCACGCCGCAGGAGAATCGGCTTTTCCAGCCGGGGATGATGCGCCAGAAGGCGCGTCAACTCCATTCCGGAGTAGCCGGTTGCTCCAAGAACCGCGGTCTTGAGTTTGGCGGTCATCAGGAAAGCATTTCGCCGATTCGAAATGCCAGCTTCTTGGCATCCTCTTTATCGGGACAAACAATCAGAATCGTATCGTCGCCCGCAATCGTTCCCACCACTTCCGGCAACTCCTCTTCGTCCAGGGCCGCCGCCACCGGTTGAGCGCTGCCCACGATGGTTTTCACCACCAGCAGATTTTGCGCAGTTCGCACATCCAGGGCAAATTCGCGAACCAGCCGCTGCATCGGCGGTAATGCCGGCGCCAGGGCGGCGTCGCCCTGCGGCAGGGTGTAGCCCGTGGCTGCCTTGCTTAGATTCAGATCGCGAATATCCCGCGACAGGGTGGCCTGGCCCACCTTGAATCCGCGCTTGCGCAGCGCACGCTGCAAGTGCTCCTGGCTGGTGACGGGACCCTGGCGCAGGGTTTCCAGCACGGCCCTCTGCCGCAATACTTTATTCATAATGAATATTTATTCACTAAGATGAATAAATATGCTCTTATCTTACGGACCTATGCCCAAATGTCAAGGAAATACCGCATGTCGTACACTTGGGTCGCACCAGCCTCGCGCTCGAATTTCTTGCTATACTTCGCGACGCGGAAAAGCATTTGCCAGCCGGAGCAGCAAACTCGATGAATTCCAGGCCCTCCTTGGCCGCTGAACTGTTCGCCGAGTTCCTCGGAACTTTCGTGCTGATTCTCTTTGGCACGGGCGTGGTTGCGATGGTGGTTTTGTTTCCTTCCAGAACCCCCGGCGAGACTGTCCACGGTGGCTACACGAACATCACTCTAGGGTGGGGACTTGCCGTGACCATGGGAATCTACGTGTCGGCGAAAGTCTCGGGAGGACACCTCAATCCGGCGGTGACATTGGCGTTCGCCGTATTCCGCGGTTTTCCGTGGCTTAAGGTATTGCCTTATTCCATTGCGCAGACTGCTGGCGCGTTCGTTGCGGCCGCGCTCGTGTACAAGAACTATCTTCCTGCCTTTCGCCAGATGGACCCTCAACTTGAGAGAACCGCGGGCATCTTCACGACTTTTCCTGCCTTTCCGGGTACTCCGCAAGCAGGTTTCTTGGACCAGGTAATCGGAACGGCCTTGCTCTTGCTTCTGGTTCTCGCCATCACCGACGAGTTCAACTTGCCTCCTGGAGCCAATCTGGCGCCGGCAATGATCGGATTGGTGGTGGTGGCGATCGGCATGAGTTTCGGCGGTATGCATGGGTACGCGATTAATCCCGCTCGCGACTTCGGGCCGCGCCTTTTCACGGCGGTGGCGGGATTCCGCAACAATGGCCTCACGGATGGAGCGCGCGGGTGGTGGGTTCCTGTAGTTGCTCCTTTGCTCGGTGGGCTCATTGGCGCGGCCGTCTATGACTTCGGTGTGCGGCGCTTCTTGGTCGTCGTGGCGAATGCCCCCACCCAGGCGAAAGAAAACTAGAGGAAATCATTGCGCTATATTCTCGCACTCGATCAGGGCACGACCAGTTCACGGGCTATTCTGTTTGATCATGACGGCGCGGTTCGGTCCGTGGCCCAGCGCGAGTTCAAACAAATCTTTCCTCAGCCGGGCTGGGTTGAGCACGATCCCGAAGAGATCGCTACGTCACAGGTCGAGGTTGCTCTCGAAGCCTTGGCTCGAGCCCAAGCGCAGCCGAACGATGTTGCCGCGATCGGCATCACCAACCAGCGCGAGACCACGATCATCTGGAACCGGGCAACCGGCAGGCCTGTCTATGACGCCATCGTCTGGCAGGACCGTCGCACCTCGGCTTTTTGCGATGAGATGAAAGCGCAAGGCCACGAGAACTTCATTCAACAGCGCACCGGCCTGTTGATCGACGGATATTTCTCTGGCAGCAAGCTCGCCTGGATTCTCGATCAGGTGCCGGGAGCGAGGCAGCTTGCAGAAGCGGGCCAACTCGCGTTCGGCACTGTCGATAGCTGGCTGGTCTGGAAACTGACTGGTGGCCGCGTACACGTGACAGACGCCAGCAATGCCTCCCGCACCATGCTTTTCAATATTCATACGGGAAGCTGGGACAACGAACTTCTCAGTCTCTTCAAAATTCCTGAATCGCTGCTGCCGGCCGTGCGGCCCTCGAGTGAAGTCTACGGCGAGGTAAGCTCAGTTCCAGGCCTGCGAAACATTCCGATTGCTGGAATCGCCGGCGATCAGCAGGCAGCCCTTTTCGGGCAACGATGCACCAGTCCTGGTCTCACGAAGAACACTTACGGAACAGGTTGCTTCATGCTGCAGAATATTGGCACGCGCGCCGTTCTCTCCTCTGCACGCTTGCTGACTACGGTGGCATGGAGGATCGGTGACTTGACCGAATACGCTCTCGAAGGCAGCGTCTTCGTTGGCGGAGCCGTTGTTCAGTGGTTGCGCGACGGCTTGGGCATTGTTCGCAGTTCTGCGGAAGTGGAGGCGCTGGCCAACTCCGTGCCTGACAACGGCGGCGTGTATTTCGTTCCAGCTTTCGTCGGCTTGGGCGCTCCGCATTGGGATTCCTACGCGCGAGGCTCGATCTTCGGACTTACACGCGGCAGCAACGTAGGCCACATCGCGCGAGCAGCTATCGAGAGCATCGCATACCAGGTTGCCGACCTGCTCGATGCAATCCAAACAGATACCGGCACGCCGCTGAAAGAATTGCGGGTGGATGGCGGGGCTTCGCAGAATGACAGCCTCATGCAATTTCAGGCGGATATTGTCGGCGTACCCGTGGTCCGGCCCGTGATGACGGAAACCACGGCTCTGGGTGCAGCTTTTCTGGCTGGCATGAGCGTTAAATTCTGGAAGGGCACGCAGGAAATTGGGGCCTTGCCGAGGGAACAACGTCGCTTCCATCCGCAAATGCCGCAAAGCCAGGTTGCCACGCTGCGTGAGCGCTGGAGCGAAGCAGTCTCGCGTACCAAGTCCTGGCAGAAAACAACTGAGCCCTGACGATCGAGCAAAGCACCGTCACTTCACGAGTTGGCCGATAAAAACGCCATAGGGATCGAGCGAGACTTCGTCTCCCTTGGCAATGGAATTTTCCGTTGCCAGCAAGGGCTTGGCCGAGGAAAATCCGTTGCGCTTCAGTTCAAAGTTTACCTTCTGCACGGATCCCGACATATTCAGCGCAACCAGCACCGCCTGATCCCGATAGACGCGCAGATACGACAATACATTAGGATCGCTCTCATTCAGCGCCGTGTAATTTCCATCCAGCAGCGCCCGATTGGTGTGCCTCAGCTTCAGCATTCTCTTATAAAACTCCAGGACCGAATTCGGATCTTTCGTTTCGGTTGCCACGTTGTGCGTTTTGTAGGTTGGCGGCACTGGAAGCCACGGTGTTCCCGTGGTGAAACCGGCATTCTCTCGTGCGTCCCATTGCATGGGCGTGCGCTCGCCATCGCGGCCTTTTTCTTTGGGCCATCCGCTGCGGCCGATCGGATCTTTCACGTCTTCCTTGCGCGTCGGAGGCGTGGTTTTCATTCCAATCTCTTCCCCGTAGTACATGATCGGAGTTCCGCGCAGCGTCAGGTAGAGAGCAGCCATCAGCTTGGCAATCTGGTCGTTATGTTTTCCGTCTCCATAGCGATCATAGGAGCGCACGATGTCGTGATTGCTGATAACAAACGTCGGCCAGCCGGAAGCCTTATCCACCGCAGCAATCTGTTTGCGGAAATCCGCCGGCGAAAGTTTATTCACGGTGGTGAACAGAAAATCCATGGGCAGTTGCAGTTCGTTATTGTGATCGCCGTAATAGTGGTTTAACTCAGCTACGTCGGCTGTCCAGGTTTCTCCAATCAGCACCGCGTTGCTCTCGTCTGCAACTTTTCGCAATCCTCGCAACACGTCGTGGACTTCAGGAAGCTTCGTATTGTATTTGTCCTGTTCGATCGGATCCCCGAAGGCGTTCTTGCCGGGACGGAGGATCGGGTTGTCGTGCAGGTTTTGATCTTCAAACAATGTGTCGACGGCATCCAGCCGGAACCCCGCCACACCGCGCTTGTACCACCACCGCGTTACATCGAACATTGCGTCTTTCACCGCGGGATTGCGCCAGTTGAGATCCGGCTGCTCGGCATAAAAAAAGTGATAGTAATACTGGTTAGTGGTCGGATCGAACTTCCACGCTGAACCGCCAAAGGTAGAAACCCAGTTGTTGGGAGGCTCGCTCGGTCCCTTGCCATCGCGCCAGATGTACCAGTCGCGATATTTCGCTGTGCGCGAGGATTTCGAATCCACGAACCACTTGTGCTGATCTGAGGAGTGGTTCACCACGAAATCCAGAATCACGTGGATGCCGCGTTTTTTCCCTTCCCTCACTAGAGAGTCGAAATCCGCCAGCGTCCCGTACATGGGATCGATATTTTCATAGTCGGAAACGTCATAGCCGAAATCCACCTGGGGCGAGGGGAAGCAGGGCGAGATCCAGATCGCATCGATGCCCAGAGCTTTCAAATAATCCAGTTTCGAAGTGATCCCGTTCAGATCGCCCACGCCGTCGTTGTTGCTGTCGGCAAAACTGCGAGGGTAGATTTCATAGAACACGGCGTGCTGCCACCATTGATGGCCTTCTGCATCTACCGCGTTAGTCTGCGCCGCAAGGGTTTCCAGTTGCAGGGATAAGCCAAACAATAGTACCGCTAACCACGACAGAATTTTCTTCATTGACCAGGCCTCCATGCCGACTTAGGACAATCTGAAAGTTTCTTGGCCCTCTGGAATCTAAAACTGTTTCAATCCGCCTCAATCACGATTTGTTAAAGTGGATTACGAAAGTCTTCGGCAAATATTCGTCGTTGAGGCCGTTCGGAAATTCGACGCGAAGCCTTCCTTGCGGCGTAGGGATGGCGCCTTCCACGGAACTGATTTGGCCTGGATTCCAAACCCCAAGCTCATAGGTCCGTCCCGGTGCTCCAGAGATTTCAACCGTCAAAAGACTTCGCGCGGAATTCCACGACTCGGAGATCACGCGCGGCCCCTGGCTTACGCTCCCTAATGCGGGAAGCTGGTTCGACAGTGACAGCCCGAAATCATTCTTCAACCGAATCACTAACCTATTTGGACCATCATGAACTGGAAAGCGAACCAGCAAATGCTGATCCTCGGCATTCGCCTGCATCTTAAACGGCAATGGCCTTTCGTTCATCTCTACCGAGACCACCTGTGTACGCAGGCTGAGTGCGGGCGAAAACTCAATCCAGCAATCGCTTTCTCCGGTACGTTTGGTTTCAAGCACGACGCTTCCCAATGTCTTATGGAATTGAAAATCGATTGTGTCTGATCCGATGTGAACATTCCGAATGGCGAAAGAAGTCCAGTCTGCGGGCACATGCGGCGCCAGTGTGATCTGATGATTCACCGCATCGGTCTGCAATGCAAATAGTCCTCGCAGTATCGGGCTTACCACCATGGCAGCAGACCAGATCTGATGCGGAGAACTCGTGGAAAAAGACTGGTAATAGTCGCCGGAAAGAACCTCCGTATCGTGACCAAGCGAACCATCCAGCGTCAGCAGCGCGTTTGCCCGAAGATTCGAATACGCTTGCAGTGCGCGATGATACCGATATTCGCCGACCGAGGCCCATCCCGTGAACAACGGCCACACCGCGCCGAAGTGATATCCCGAACCGTCGTAAACCTTGGAATGCGAGGAGATGATGCGCATGCCCCAGTCGGTTTGGTGGTCGGAGCCGGCGAGTCGGGTAATCATCTCCTCCGCGTGATCTGCATCCGGCAGTCCGAACCACATCGGCACGGTGGACAACACGCTCGCCTCGTCTATGCGATGATCTTCTTGATTCAGCGCGAATGCGTAGATTTTCTTTTCAGGAGACCAGAATGTCTGATCGAGCGCTGGCCTCTGGCGCTCGAATTCGGCGTCCAGTTCTTTTCTTACATCATCTTTGCCCACTAGCCCGGCCAAGTTCGACAGTGCCCGCAAAGCTTCCACACCTAATCCGCTTTGGTAGAACTCCGCGTTCACGGGAAGCAGCGGACCGCCTTCCACCCAGCCATGCCCGACACCGGCATTCTGCGCGAAGCCCTGCGCATCGTATGTAGATCGCAGAAATTGATAGGCTTTCCAAACGCTGTCCCACTTCTCACGAACGAAAGCGGTATCGCCGCTGCGCGTCGCGTAATCGTCCATCGCGATGATGAAGAGCGGCGTCGCATCGGCCGACGCGTAGGGATACGGAAAATCCTTGAACCAGGGAACGAAGCTTGCTCCCTGCGCAATTTCGTGAGGAATCTTGCCGTCGTCGCGCTGGTACTTGCCGATAAATTCCAGTGCGGTCCGGGTCGTAGCATAGTCTCCGGCTGCGTTCAGGGCGAATGAAGTCCACAGCGAATCGCGGCCAAAGAACCAAGCAAAGCCCGGACGTTGACCCGTTCCCGAAGTTCGATACCCCGCAACCAGACCCGTGCCCAGATAAGGATTGCTAACCAAGCCTTGAATCAGGCTCACCCGCGCCCAATCGTAAGCCTGCTGCAATGCGGGGTCGGGCAAGTCGAGGCTGACGGTGCGCGCCAGGTAGTCGTGGTAGTACTGCGCGGAGTCTTGCAGCAGATCAGCATAGGAAGTCAGTAGATGCTGATAGGTCTTCCGTGCTTCATCCGAGCCGTTAATGGAAGCGGCAATCGCCAGCACCTTGGTTTCCCCGCCCTTTTGTGTCACGCCCAGGCGAAACGAAGTTTCGTTGGAAGACGAGTAATTGGTTTCGTAAGCCAAGCGTGGAGATTCTGCCGTCGGAGAGCCAACCAGCGCGGCAAACCTCTTCGTCTCCTCGCCGAAGACAACCGCTCGCTGACTCGCGTTCCAATCTGCGAAGGTGCCACCGACTGCCGCCGGCCACTCCAATGCGAAATCGCCTACAAATCCAACCTCCACTTCAAGCGGTCGGTCGGTTTCAACATCGAGCAGAACCACAGCGCCGGGCTCGTGCACGGGCACAAACAATGTTTCCCGCACTCGAAACGAATCGCCCACGTAAAGCAGCGTAGCCGACTCCGGACGAACAGTCAGCGTGCGCGCCAGGCTTTCCGCCGGCAATGCCCGTCCACCCACGTGGAAAGTCAAGTGGAAGTCGCGGAAGATCTTGAGCGGATAGACCCACGCCTCCATTCGCCCGGTCTCGTTGCCAAATAGTCCGGCTCGCGTCCCTACCACGGGAAGAAATTCCCAGCTGCGAACGGTTCGCGATAGCTCCAGGGACTGTTGGGCCGCGACAAACTGAGGCAGGCACGCGGCTGTGACAAGAGTGAAAAGGACAATCCGTGCCCGATGGCGTAAGAGAAAAAAAGAGGTGCCGATGAAACCCGAGAATGGAGCGGTCTGATCGAACCGCCGGTCGCAACTTGCAAAGTGGAGGTTCACTGAATATAAGAAGTAGGGGCGAATTCTAGCACGACGAGTGAGCCAGGTAGCAACCTCTTGTTTCCTTCACGCCGCGTATTCTTGAAGTCTCTCAGCCGGTCGGCTCTGGTATTGTCCCTCGAAACGGTTCTGACGATGGCTCGGCCGCATTGGCTGCGCGCGAGTTCCGGGCATGACGGCAAAGCCCATTCCGAAACGGGTAATCCCGAAAGCAACGACCTGGGCGTGAGTTTTCTGAATGTGGCACGCGAATCCGGGCTCAACGTGAAGACTATCTTCGGCGGCGAACACAAGAATAAATATCTGCTCGAAACTACGGGCTGCGGCGTTGCCTTTTACGATTACGACAACGACGGCTGGCTCGACATTTTTCTGGTGAACGGCTGGCGGCTCGATGGTTTCCCAGCCGGAAGTGAGCCTGCTTCTCATCTTTTCCGCAACAATCGCGACGGCACTTTCACCGATGTGACCGCTAAGGCTGGAGTAGCGCGTTCCGGCTGGGGGCAAGGTGTTTGCGTGGGCGATTATGACAACGATGGCTGGGACGATCTCTTCGTAACTTATTACGGCAAGAATATTCTTTATCACAACAACGGCAACGGCACTTTCACCGACGTCAGCCAAAAGGCAGGTGTGGCGGGCAAAGGCGTGCGCTGGAACACTGGCTGCGCGTTTGTTGACTACGATCGCGACGGCCACATCGATCTCTTCGTCGCCAACTATATCGACATGGATCTGGCTACCGCTCCTGTGCCGGAATCGGGGCCGTGTCTTTACAAGGGCGTTCTGGTCGCGTGTGGACCTCCCGGTCTTCAGGGTGGAAAGAATATTCTCTACCACAACAATGGCGACGGCACGTTTACCGACGTTTCCGAAGCGGCGGGAATCTTCCGCGCGAATGGTACCTACGGCTTGGGTGTTCTCACGGCTGATTTCGACAATGACGGCTGGCCGGACATTTATGTGGCCAACGATTCCACCGCCAGCGCTCTCTATCACAACAAAAAGAACGGGACTTTCGAGGACATCGCAATCGATGCCGGTTGCGCCCTCAGCCCCGACGGCAAACCGCAGGCGGGCATGGGTGTTTCCGCCGGCGATTACGACCTCGACGGCAACCTCGACCTCGTCAAAACCAACTTTGCCGGCGATACGCCTTCGCTTTACCACAACCTGGGCGGAGGCAACTTCGAGGATGCAACTTTCACCGCAGGTCTGGGCGCGCACACGCAATTTCTGGGCTGGGGCTGCGGCTTCTTCGACTTCGACAACGATGGCTGGCCCGACATTCTGATCTGCAACGGCCATGTCTATCCCGAGGTGGAGCAACTGAAGACCGAAGCCGGTTACCCGCAGCGCAAGCTCCTCTACCACAACCTGCATAACAGCCGGTTTGCCGATGTTTCGCTGCAAGCGGGGCCGGGAATCTCAGACCCAGCTCCGTGCCGCGGTTGCGCCTTCGGCGATTTTGACAATGACGGCGACATTGATGTTGTGGTCAACACGGTCAACGATTATCCGCAGCTCTTGCGTTGCGATTCCAAGCTGGACAACAACTGGATCAAGATCCGCACCATCGGGACGAAGTCGAACCGCAGCGGCATTGGAGCGCGTCTTACCTGCATCACGCATCCGGCGGGAGAAACCAAACCGCACCAGCAGATCGACGAAGTGCGCAGCGGCGGAAGCTATATTTCGCAAAGCGATTTGCGCATTCACTTCGGCTTGGGGAAAGCTGAGAAGGTTGACATGCTCGAAATCCGCTGGCCCAGCGGCCATGTCGATACGCTGAAGGATGTGAAGGCGAATCAGTTGATTTTTGTGAAGGAAGGCGAAGGGATTGTCCGCACCATGCAGTTCCCGGCGGCTCCGAAATCTATGAAGTAACAGGCGTCACTCCGGTCTGTGGAAATCTGCCTGAAAAATATTGGCAGCGGACGGCTTTGCCGGTGCATGGGAGCGCAGATTTTCTGGGTTTGAGAGCTGTTTGAGGGGGTATCCCCCACCCCCTAGTTTGCGAATCGCCAGTAAACATGCGGGTTTCCGCGATTGCAAATGCGCGATAAGCGGGTTTGGTCTTTGTTTCCAATGGTTTAGGGGCAAAATATTGGCAACAAAGCACTTAGCTCCGGTGCCGGCGGAGTGGACCGTACTGCCTCCGCCTTGACTATGTTCTGCCGATTGTGTTTTGGCCGCAAGGTCAGATGTCACAGTAGGAGGACCATACGTTACTTCGTATCGGTTTTCACTGCCGTACCTGATCCTTCTTTGACCGTGCGGATCGCATCTACGCCCAAGTCTGCAAAGCGCTCCACGAGTCCGCTGGGCCAACGAATCTCTACCCATTCTACTTTCGTTGCTGTTCCCAAGCCGAAATGCACTCGCATGTCGCTGTTGGAAATGTAGCTGGAGCCGCTGCGCACCTCATCCACCAGAACGCGGCTCGCGGTCTTCACCAAGATCCGCGCGCCGATGCCATCGCGATTCGACTTGGTCCCTACCGTACGAATTGCAATCCAATGATTCGGCGTGCGAATCTGATTCATGAGCAGGCTGGGCACCGAATTCATATTGCTGATCACTGCCGACAATCTGCCGTCGTTCCACAAATCGCCAACCGCGAGTCCACGAGACGAAGCCACAGCCGTGATGCCCGCTCCGGCCGAGGCTGAAATGTCGCTGAACGTTCCGTCGCCATTGTTGTGATAGAGAATGCGCGGCTCTTTGTAGCTGCTGCCCAGGTGCTGGCTGTCGACTTCGGGATAGACATGCCCGTTTACCAGGATCAAATCGGGCCAGCCGTCGTTATCGAAATCGAAGAACATCGTTCCCCAACCCAGGTACTGCGTATACAAGCCCAGCCCCGCCGCTGAGGTCGCGTCGGTGAAGGTGCCGTCGCCATTGTTGCGATACAGCGTGGAAGTGTCGTCCGAGAAATTCGTTTTGAAAATATCCAGATGTCCGTCGCCGTTGAAATCCGCGATGGTCGAACCCATGCCGGCCTGCTCACGGCCGTCTTCGTTGAAGGCCGCGCCCGCCGTCACTGCGACGTCGGTGAAGGTGCCGTCGTGGTTGTTGCGGTAAAGAATGCTGGGCGTGCTGTCACAGGCGATGAAAATGTCGGGCCAGCCATCCTCGTCGAAGTCGAAAGTGGAGACGCTGAACGCGTAGTGCCCGTCGGTTCGATCGATATGTGCCTTGGTGGTGACGTCTTCAAACGTGCCGTCGCCTTTGTTGTGATAAAGAATATTCTTCGCGCCCGGCAAACCGCGCGGGCCGCACATTACTGGAACTCCCTTCCAAATGCAGGTAGGGCGCTCGCCCGGTGCGGGAGCCGTCGCGAGATCGAAGTCCACGTAGTTGGCGACGACTAAGTCGAGCCGGCCGTCGCGGTCGTAGTCGACGAAGGCGCAGCCCGTGCCCCAGGCTTTCCCCGAGCCGGCGACTCCAGCTTTCTCGGCCACTTCAGAAAAAACTCCGCCCTGATTGTGATAGAGCCGGTTCTTGCCGTAGTAAGTAACGTAGAGATCCTCCCAGCCGTCGTTGTCGTAATCGCCGACGCAGACGCCTTGTCCCCAACCCGTTCCGGTGAGGCCGGCCTGTGCAGTGACATCCGTGAAAGTTCCGTCGTGATTGTTGCGATAGAGATGATTTCTCGGCGCTGGTCCGGAAGGAAGCGATTCGAGCCTGGTTCCGTTCACCAGAAAAATATCGGGCCAGCCGTCATTGTCGTAATCAAAGATCGCGACGCCGGTGCCGGTGGTCTCGATGATGTATTTCTTGGTGTCGATGCCGCCGAAGATCTGCTGCATGGTGAGGCCAGATTTTTCGGCTACGTCGGTGAAGTTGGCGATCGGTTTGGCTGGCGCGGAAGTCTTTGTGTCTGGGTGTTGGGCCGGAACCGGCGCGATGAATGCCGCCAGAGTTGCCGCGCAGGCAAATTGACGGGAACCCAGGCGCAGACCGCAGGGAATCTTCAATCGCATGATTCAGTTTTGAATGTTAGGAGCGCGCTGAGTATTGGTCAATGCCGGTAACGCGGGGCACTCCAAGTTCGGGCTTTCCAAGTGCTCACGGAACAACCGGCGCTTCCGCAACTCCGACGTAAGTGTCGGCGCCGCCGTAGTAGAACAAGTATCGATCGCCGCGGCGTAACATGCCTTCCACAAAAACCACATTCGGAACCTGGCCGATTCTCTCCCACTGCTTTTCGGGCGTGAAGATGGGCGCGTCCGTGCGGGAGATCAGCTTGCCGGGATCATTGCTGTCGAATACCGCGACGCCAGTGCGGTAGACCAACTTGTCGTTGGCGCCGTTGTAGATCAGAACGATTCCCTTTGGCGTCAGGATCGGCGGAGGCCCCGGTTCGGCAACGCGCGAATCGAACTTTCCCGCACGCACCGGCAGCACAGGAGAATCAGTCGCTTCGGTCCAGTGCAGGAGATCCGTCGATGACGCCAAGCCGGCCTGATCGTTGTTATCGGCGGTCGTTCCCAGAAAGTACATCCAATACTTGCCGCCGATCTTTGCCGGCACGATTGCGCCCGATTTCGTCCAGCGAACGTTCCAGCGTCCCTTATACGGAGGGAGAATCACACCTTTGCGCTCCCAGTGAATGAGATCTTTCGAAGTCGCCAGGCATAGCTGCGCGTCTTTTTTGTTGTAGCCCGTGTAGGTGAGATAGTAGGTGTCGCCGAACTGAACCAGACGCGGATCCTCCACGCCGCCCTGTTTTTCGTAATCTTCTTCTGGGGAAAGCACAGGCTCGGCGCGCCGGGTGAAATGAATCCCGTCGCTGCTCTCTGCGTAGCCCAGGCGCGAGGTGCCATTCTTATCTTGGGCGCGGTAGAGCATAACAAACTTCCCCTCGCGCGCGATCACCGCTGGATTAAACGTGCCCGCCGATTCCCACCCGTTTCCACGCGGAGAAATGACAGGATTCTCCGAAGCCCGGTGCCACGCGCCAAAGGACGATCTTGCGCTATCCTGAAACGGCAGCACCAGGAATAATGCGCAGCAGCCGAGCCAAGTCTTGTAACGGATTGAAGGAGTCATGGCGCTGGATCGGCGGTATTAGCGCGTTCCGAGGAAGAGCGGCAATCTTTTCGATTACGATGCATTCCTCTCGATTGTCTGCCTGTCTAATCGTTCTTGCAATGGCGGCCCTTGCCATGACCTGCAGTACCGCTGCAGCGACGAAGCAGAACGACGGCAGGTCAAAGGCGTACGACACAGGCATCGCGGCGATGCGGCGCGGAGACTTGCCGGCGGCTCGCGCTGCCTTCGAGAAGGCGGTCGCCCTGAACTCGCGCAACGCCGATGCCCAGAACATGCTAGGCCAAGTTCTTTTGCAGCAAGGGGACATCGACGACGCCATCATTCATTTCCGGACACTGGTGCGACTCCGGCCCACGCTCGGCATCGCCCATGCGTACCTTGCCCAGGCATTGCAAACCAAGGGCCTCATAGACGAGGCGACCACCGAATTCCGCCTGGCGGTACAGCTTGCACCGAAGCAATGGCAGGCGCATCAAGCGCTCGGGCGCGCGCTGAGTGTGCAGCAGAAGACGGACGAGGCGATCGCCGAATTCAAGGAAGCGACCCGCCTGGCGCCGCAGGAGGCGGAATTGCACGATGAACTCGGCTCGCTGCTGGCTCAGCAATCGCAGCTTGCCGAGGCCGAGAAAGAATTCCGCGACGCACTTAAGCTAAACACGGAGTACGAGCCAGCGTACTTCCATCTCGGCGCCACGCTTTCCAGCGAAGGCGAGCAAGAAAAAGCGCAAACGGAGTTGGAACACGCGGTGAAGCTCGATCCCAAGGACGCAACGGCGTGGTATTACCTTGGCATCGCGTTCGAAGCGCAGCGCAATTCCGACGAAGCGCTGCCCTCTTACAAACACGCTGTGGAGTTGAGGCCCGATCTCGTGGCGCTGCAGACGCGACTCGGCCTCCTGTTGCAGCGCACCGGCGATCCCGATGGCGCCGTAACCGCCTTCGCCAAAGTCGTCGAGCTCACGCCGTCTGATCCGGAAGCTCACAACAATCTGGCTTTGGCTCTGTTGCAGCGCGGAGAAGCGGATGCTGCCATCAAGGAATTTGAGGAGGCCGTCCGGCTTCGCCCCGAGGATGCGGCGTTCCAGGGAAACCTGGGGACAGCGTACTTGCAGAAGACGGACTTCGACGCTGCCGTTGCGCAGTTCCGCGCTGCGCTGAAACTTGATCCGGGAAAAGCGAGCCAGCACCATGACCTGGCGCTGGCGCTCAAACTCAAAGATGACTTGCCCGGCGCCATCGCGGAGTGGCAAGAGGCCATCCGTTTGGATCCCAAACTGGCTGACGCACGCTACAGCCTGGGAGTCACGCTGTGGCAGTCGGGAGATTTTCCGGGCGCAGCGGAACAACTGCGCCAGGCAATTCAAGTTCAGCCGGACTACGCAGAGGCCTATTACACATTGGGTACGGTCCTGAAGCAGATGAATAAGTTGCCGGAAGCGGCGGATGCTTTGCGCCAGGCGATTCGCCTCGAACCCGATTTCGCCGGCGCTCACACCACGCTGGCGGCGGTTCTGCGTCAACTGGGCGACGCCGCGGGAGCCGCCGCTGAAAGCAAATCCGGCACCGAAATCGCCAAAGAAAAAACCAATCTGCAGGCCGCCACGTTTTCCACCAACTCAGGACGCCGTTTGCTTAACGCGGGCGATCTCGATGGAGCGATCTCACAGTTTCGCTTGGCCATCAGCGCCGTGCCGAACTACGCCGCCGCGCATTATCAGCTCGGCATCGCGTTGCGCCAGAAAGGAGAAAAAGATGAAGCGACAAAGGAATTTCAGAAGGCCGGCGAACTCGATCCGCGTCTCACGCCCTCGGGACACTAACTGCTTCAGCTCAGTTGCTTCCTTTTCTGAGCGCCACCAGATCAGTCATCACCGGAACGCCATGGGTCACCTTCACATGGAGCAGAGCTTCGAAGGGTTTGAGGTCGCCTGGCCTGGAAACGCCCAAGCGCCGCAGTAGCTCGGTCAGCGAATCCTCACGGCTGACATATTCGGCGGCCGCCTGCGTTCCCATGGTGGTGGTTCCCGCCAGGATGAGAACTGAGCGCACAGGGTCGAGACCGGGCACCAAGCCAATGACGGCGTAATCCTCCGTGGTCAGTTGACCGGAGGGACTAGCCAGAAACATCGCCGGCTCCCCTGGCTGCGGATGAACGTTGGCGATGCCCAGATCCCCCTTGCGCGGACCAGAATCAAGCCGCCGGAAAACAAACTCCTGGGTGCCGGGAATCTCGAGCAATGTCAGATTTTCAGCGGGAGATCCCACGAAAATCAAGTCGTTATTCTTGGCGTCGTCGAGCGAAAACAGCGTTCCGCGTTTGACGCGAAGCTGGCGATTGAGCAACAAGAAAACCCGGTCGAGTTCGTGTACGGCCAGCACTTCACCCACACCCGTGTAGTGGTCGAGGATGACGGTGTTGGCGTCGGAATCGGGTCGAAAATACCGCATGCCCGTCTCTGGGCGGCCTACAAACGCACCATTGCTGAAGATGACCCAGGGATCTGCGGGGCCGGCGACGAACCGATTCCAGAAGATCCGATAGACCACGGGCGCGGACTGCTTTGTGACCTGCGCCTTGCCGCGAGTCGCCAACAGTGCGGCACAGGTGACCAGCGCAGCCGCCAGCAGCACTGAAAGTGCAACCACCGCAGCTGCCCAACCTCGGTTGGCCGCGACTACAGCAGGCCGCCTCCGGTCTTCGAGCCTGAGAGGAGCGGTTCCGCGCGCCACGGAGACTGCCGGAGTGCGCACACTGAAGGAAAGAACGTACGAGCCCTTGGGCACCTCCACCAGAATCGGGTCGTCAGTGCCTTCCGAGGCGTAATATTCCGCCAGCTTGACTCGCAAACGACCGGCTTGTACGCGAACCGTCGAATCCGCTTGCGGATCGAACTCGGCAGACCGCCCGAAAACCTCAGTCGCGATTTGGTATTCCTTGACAGTGGAAGGTGGATGGGCTAGGGAGTGCTCGCCGAGATAGCGCAGGAGTTTACAGAGAGATTCCGACCCCCGCAGGCTATGACTATTGGTAAGCCTCTCTATTTGCTGGAAGCATTGCTCTCTACCGGCTGCGAAAGTGCGCGTCAACGCCATTTAACAGGGAAGTAACAGCCGCCTAACTTGCTGTACCGCTAGCACTTTACTCCTGTAACCGTATAAAACCTAGTGAAACTTGAACCGATAATGGTTTTGTACTACGAGTTGCAGACACATCTGCCAAGTCTTCCTCTGCAATTACGGGGCAACCAGTTTAACGAGGTTTCGGGCAAGGAGAAAGTTCATGAAGAGGTCAGCTCTTGCGGTGGTGGCGGCACTCGCGCTTCTCTGTGGTTCTTGGACGCCGAAGGCATTCTGCCAGGCGGTCTTCGGCAGCATCGCGGGTACGGTGACAGACCCTTCGGGCGCGGCGGTTTCTGGCGCCAAGGTCACGGTAGTCGACCAGGCGAAAGGCACGACCGATCAGACCATGACGAATGAAAGCGGAAACTACACCGTGACCCACCTGATCCCTGACCCTTACACGGTGCGCATCGCGGCACAGGGTTTCAAGCTGATTGAATTTAAGGACATCGAGGTGTCCGCGGATGCGCAGGCGCGCATCGACGGCCAGTTCCAAGTGGGCTCGGCAACCGAGCAGGTCGAGGTGACGGCAGAAGCTCCCCAACTCAAGACTGACCGGGCGGACGTGTCGATCGAGTTCAACGAAAAGTATGTGGAAGGCCTGCCGATCATGAATCGGAACTTTACCTCGTTCGAACTCCTGTCGCCCGGCACGCAGAAGATGGTGGGCTGGAGCCATGCCGCGACCGAGAATCCGCAGGGCAGCCAACAAATCTTCGTGGACGGCCAGAATTTTAGCGGCACGGCGTTCGAACTCGATGGCACGGATAACCAGGACCCGATCTTGGGAATCATTGTGGTGAATCCCAACCTGGATGCCATCCAGGAAACCAAGATCGATCTGCAGAACTACGACGCTGAATTTGGCAAGGCACTAGGTGGCGTTGTAACCGTACAGACCAAATCCGGCAGCAATGATATTCACGGCAGCGGCTTCTGGTTTCGCCGCACCGATGCTACCGCGGCCCGCGATCCTTTCACGCAGTATGCTCCGAATGCGATCACAGGGAAGTTCATTCCTTCCGATAGATGGCAGCAGTTTGGCGGTACGGTTGGCGGCCCGGTCATCAAGAACAAACTGTTCTTCTTTGGGGATTATCAAGCCACACGAGAATCCAGCGGACTCACGAATGTGGTGACGGTGCCAACGGCTGAGGTAGCCTCGACCTGTAATCCGGCGACTAATGCGGCCAGCGCCACTCCAGGGTATTGCGATCTGAGTCAGTACTTGACCGCAGGTCTGGCCGGTGGTGGATTAGCCTACGATCCAACGACGGGCAACACTGCAAGCGGAACGGGGCGCACTCAGTACGGTGCGGCGGGTCCCTGCACCAATATCCCCGTCGGCACCCTTCTCGAAGCCAACTGCATTCCCATTGGTCAGATCTCGGCACCCTCGGCCGCCATCCTTGCGCTCTTCCCCGCGCCAACCAATACAGCCGTAGACAACAACTACGTAGGCTCGGGCACCGGAAGCTACAGCCAAAATAGTTTCGATACCCGCATCGATTTCAACCCTAAACAATCGGTGCAGGTCTTCGGGCGTTTCAGTCTCGACTACTTCAATTTGTCCGGGCAGGGTGTTTATGGCGCTTTGCAGGGAATTGGCGATGGGCCTGGCGGTTTGGCAGGCAGTTCGAAGGTCCACAACTACAGCTTGGCGTCCGGTGTCACCAAGACATTCAGTTCCTCGCTCTTGGGCGACTTCCGCTTTGGGTATTTCAAATACAACCCCCGGGCAAATAAACCTGACGTTGGCACGACGCCGATGACCAATGTCGGCATACCCAACGCCAACCTGACCGGAACCCAGGCTCTATCAACCTCCGGGTGGGGTGGTTTCCTTTTCAACCAAACGCCGTCAACCAGTTCCAATAACGGCGATGTAACCTGGGGCGACGGCTTGGGCGTGGGCCGTTGCAATTGCCCGCTGATCGAAAGTGAGCAGCAGTTCCAGTGGGTTGCAAACATAACCAAGATCCACGGCAACCACACTTTCAAATTCGGAACCGATCTTCGCTACGCCCAGAATCTGCGGGTCCCAAGCGATGCAGGACGGGCCGGTGACTATTCGTTCGACTCTCAGAGCACATCGAACGGCGGCAGTGGCGGGCTTGACTGGGCGACTTTCCTGTTGGGTGACGTGACCCAGATGAGCCGCTACGTGAGCAGCAGCCTGACCGCGGCGGAGCGGCAGCATCGCATGTTCTACTACGGGCAGGACACCTGGCAGGTCACTCCCAAGCTCACACTGAACTACGGCCTGCGTTGGGAGGTTTACTTTCCTGAATACGTGAATGGCAAGGATCAGGGCGGATTTGCCAATCTCGTTCAAGGCGTCGATCGCGTAGCGGGCGAAGGTGGTATCGGACTGAACGGCGACGAACGGAACGATTGGCACTACTTCGCGCCGCGCCTTGGAGTGGCGTATCGAGTGACGCAACGTACCGTGCTTCGCTTGGGGTATGGCCGCAGTTACGACATGGGCGTATTCGGCTCCAACTTCGGACATACGGTCACCCAAACCTTGCCGGTTTTGGCGGCCCAGCTAGCCCAGGGGGCAAACCAGAACGTCGCTGCGTTCACGCTGCCAACGGGACCGCCAATATTTACCTTCCCGGCGATTCCCTCCAATGGTCTGCTTCCTATCGCAGGCCCGGCTTGCTACCAAAAGGCTTTTACAGACCCCGTGACCGGGCAAAACGACCAGCTATGTATCCAACCGCATATCCGTCCGACTTTCCAAAGGCTGCCCGAGCTGGATGCCTGGAACGCCACGGTGCAGCATCAACTGACTAACTCAACCTCAGTCGAAGTAGCCTACGTCGGCAATAAGGGTACTCACATATTTGCCGGCGATGGCCCAACCTACAATGTCAACCAGCCGCGGGTCGGAGCTGGCACGGACGTTGCTGGCTCTTATGTCCCCAACGTCCTTCTGAATTACAGACGACCCTATTTCAACGCCTTTACTTACACAGGCTACGCTGACCCGACAAATACCCTTGCGAATTTTCCTGGTGCACCTGGGATCGTACCTGGGGTCTTACAATGCTGCTCCACCGATCAGGGCAACTACCTGGGCAACGACGCCAGCAGCATATACAACGCTTTCCAGGTGAAGGTGGAGAAACGATTCTCGCATGGTCTGCAGTTCCTTTCCCACTACACTTTCGCCCACGCGAACAAGTACGACAGCAATTACTACACCGATGAGCCGAGCGTTGCGTATGGTCCCAGCGATGAAGTTCGCAATCACCTTTGGGTCAACAACGTCGTTTATTCGCTGCCTTTCGGGCGCGGACAGATGTTTGGCGGAAACGTAAACCGCGCCGAGGATCTAGTATTCGGCGGTTGGCAGCTTGCCGGTACCACCACCTGGGGTAGCGGCCTGCCTTGGACTCCAAGTTTCAACGAGTGCGGTCTTGAGGAAGACGTGGGCGTCTGCCGCCCCAACAAAGGGTCGGGGTCTTTCCCACTGAGTGTAGGTTCGCTCCAGCACCCGGCAGGCAGCGGCCCCTACATCCAGTACTTCACGCCAGTGTCCGATATCGTCACAACCTCTGGCGGTCCATTTGCCGATCCCGGCATCGGCAATCTGGGCAATATCGGTTTCGACAGTTTCCATGGGCCGCGGGTGTTCTACGCCGATGCCACCGTAATGAAGAACTTCTCGATCACGGAGCGTGTGAAAGCCCAGTTCCGCATGGACGCTTTCAACGTATTCAATCACCCGGTGCTTGGCTTCACCGCGAACCAGACCGGCTCGGGAGCTTGTATCGACTGTTCCGGCAACGGCCAGATCAACGACATCGAGCACGATGCCTCGCCGGGTTCGGCTACCGGTATGCGTCAGCTCGAATTCGCTCTCAGGTTCAACTTCTAACGCCAACGGGCTTCTCGCAGAGGGAGTCCTTCGGGACTCCCTCTTTTTGTCTCGCATACAATGGACAGGAATTGGCAGGCGGGCGACACGTGATTCGTTCGGAATGGCTGGGCAGGCGCGCGGCGGCAATGGGACTCCTTTCCCTGGCGGTATTGTCAGTGAATGGTTCAGCGGCGCAGAATCCAGCGGCGAATGAAGCGCCGGACCCGTCTGCAAGAACCGCCGACCGAAGCGGTTATGTCGGCAGTGAAGCTTGTGCCCGCTGCCACGCCGCCATCTATGAGTCTTACCAGCGCACGGCTATGGCGCGGGCCAGCGGCGCCGCGATCGATGCCGTGACCCCGGCAGAATTCACGCACAAAGAATCCGGCGTTCACTACCGTATCTATAGCGAGAGTGACCGTGCCTGGCTAAGTTTTGACCGGCCGGGAGATCCCGAGGTCCGTGGCAAGCGGGAGCTACTTTATTACATCGGTTCAGGGCGACGAGGGCGAAGCTATCTGTTCGAGACGGATGGGTTCCTGTTCGAATCTCCAGTGAACTGGTACGCCAACAAGCAGATGTGGGACATGGCGCCTGCATACCAGACTTCGCGCGAGATCCCTCTGAACCTTCCCGCCTACACGAGCTGCCTGCACTGCCACGTCAGCGGGATGCAGCCTCCCGCAAAAGGCACGGATAATCGTTATCCTAATCCGCCATTCATCAACAATGGGGTGTCCTGTGAGCGGTGCCATGGACCCGGGTCTGCCCACGCACGCGGCGGGGCGATTATCAATCCAGCCAAACTGGACCCCGCGCGGCGCGACGACGTCTGCATGCAGTGCCACATGGAAGGCAAAGTTGCCATCGAGCGGCCGGGCAGCCACATCTATGAATTCCGGCCGGGGGATGAGCTTTCGGACTATATCCGTTATTTTGTGCTCGCCGATTCTCAAACACCCACGCTCGGCGCTGTCAGTCAAGTGGAAGCGTTAGCGCAAAGCCAGTGCAAGAAAAAATCGGGCCATGCGATGTCATGCACAAGTTGTCATGACCCGCATCAATCACCCTCCGCCGTTGAGCGTGTTGCATATTATCGGGGCAAATGCCTCGCGTGCCACGGCGCGCCTTTCGCGGCCAAACACCATCCGGATCAGCCGGATTGCGTCGCGTGTCATATGCCGGCAGCGCTCAGCAGCGATGTGGCGCACACTCAGGTGACCGATCATCGCATTCCGCGACGGTCACAAGTCGAGCCGCAGTTGTTGCAAGACCCAGCGGAAAAATCTTCAGTACCCCGCCTGGTTCCGTTCCCTGCCGCCGGCACACCGGAATCCGACCTGCGCGACCTTGCTCTGGCTTGGGAATCGTTAGTCGAGGGCGGAATGTCCGCGGCTGAGCCCGAAGCGCAAGCAATGCTTTCGAAAGCCTTGAAACAATCGCCGGCCGATCCTGCGTTGCTTTCGGCCCTTGGTTACATCGAGCAGAAGCATGATGCGACCGAGCAAGCCCGCGCGCTCTATCAGAAAGCATTGGCCATCGATCCGGAATTGGTGGATGCAGCCAGTAATCTCGCCGTAATCGAAGCAAAAGCTGGAGAATCGGGGAACGCAGTCGCACTTTGGCAGAGAGCATTCCAGAATGCGCCGGCACGCAGCGGCATCGGCCTGAACCTGGCGCTTGAGTACTGCAAAGAGGGGAAAGTCGACGACGCTCGGACGTCCACGCTCCGCGTGCTGGAGTTTAATCCCGATCTGGCGGCAGCAAGGCAAATGCTGCAGCGCCTCAACCGGGTTCCGGCGAATTGTGGATTGTGAAGGGTGCTCCAGAACTTCCGGTGAAGCCGGGACGACCGAACCAAATCGCTGAAGCCCGGTGGACAGCGAAGACGGGCAGTCCTAGAATTTCAGCGGGGTCCGGACGGGCAAAGAAGAACATGCAAAAGAATCGATCAGCCTTGCGGGCAGGTGGTTTGTTGGTGAGCATAACGCTCGCCTGCCTGTTCCAAGTGCTCATGGCTCATGCGCAGCAGACCGCTCTCGATCTCGATGGACGGCCGGTGAATCCCTTCACTATCGCCGCAGGCAAGGTCGTGGTGCTGGTGTTTCTGCGGCAGGATTGCCCTGTTTCCAGCCGGTATGCTCCGGTCATTCGGCGAATCAGTGCGCAGTATTCGCGGGAGGCGAGTTTCTGGCTGGTGTATCCCGACAGGTCCGAAACTCCGCAATCCATCCGAAAATATCTTGGCGACTACGGTTATCGCTTGCCCGCGTTGCGCGATCCGGATCGCGCGCTGGTTCAGCAAGCGCGCGCAGAAATTACGCCGGAAGCGGCGGTGTTCGACCGCAATCGCCAACTCGTCTATCACGGGCGCATTGATAATTGGTATCTGGAGTTTGGCCGCGCGCGTCCAGCCCCGACGACACACGAATTGAACAATGCCATTCAGGCCGCGCTCACCGGAAAGCCGCTGCCCCAGAGCTCGGTCAAGGGAGTGGGATGCTATATCTCGGACCTGCAATGAATTCATGGTGGCGCGCGTGGATGCGATGGACGCTGGTGCTCGCCGCCGCCGCAGGGATGGGATCGGTTTTCAGCAGAGCAAATCCCCGCCCCAGAGAGCAAGCTCGTCAGACCGCGCCGCAAGTCACTTTCAACCGCGATATCGCTCCGATCATTTTTGGTGCCTGCGCTTCTTGCCATCAGCCGGGCGAAGCAGGGCCATTTCCGCTGCTGACCTATGAAGAAGTCAAAAGACATGCTCGACAAATCGCTGAGGTAACGCGGGCGCGGACCATGCCTCCATGGCTGCCCGAGCCGCAGGAATTAAGACTTGCGGATGAGATGCGGCTTGCGGACGCGCAGATCAGGACCATTCAAGAATGGGCCGAAGACGGCAGCGTGGAGGGCGATCCCGCCGATCTGCCTCCGCCGCCTAGACCGGCCGAGGGCTGGCGGCTCGGAAAACCAGACCTCATCCTCACCGCAGAGAGGCCTCTCGTCCTTGCACCGACGGGGACGGACACCTACTGGAACTTCATCTTTCACGTCCCCATCACTGAAACACGCTGGGTAAAGGCAGTCGAGATTCACCCCGGCGACAAACGTTACGTGCATCACGCCAACATTCTCGTCGACCGGAGCCGGTCTTCAAGGCACAAGGAAGCTGAGCCGGGCGCTGGTTTTGGCGGGATGGAGATTCGGATCGAGTCACAAGTCTTCGATCCGGACAGCCATATGCTGTTCTGGAAGCCAGGCACGGTTCCGTCTGTGGAGCCGGACGGAATGGCGCTGCGGCTCGACAAGGGCACCGACCTGATTTTGAACACTCACATGCAGCCTTCGGGAAAAACTGAGATCATCCAGCCGAGCATCGGTCTTTATTTCACGTCGAAGCCAGCAACAAAATTTCCCATGCTGCTGCAACTCGAGGATGATGCCAAGCTCAATATTCCTCCGGAGCAGCGGAACTTTGTAGTGACCGATGAGTTCACATTGCCGACCGACGTTGAGCTGTTGGCGATTTATCCGCACGCACACTATCTGGGAAAAGATATCCAGGCCTTCGCCACGCTGCCTGATGGCTCGAAGAAGACGCTCATTCACATCCTGCACTGGAACTTGAGCTGGCAGGCAGTTTACCGCTATGCGCAGCCAGTGCTTTTGCCCAAGGGCACAACGATTGCCTTGCGCTACGTGTATGACAACTCCGATGAGAATCCCTTGAACCCGAACCATCCGCCAGTTCGCGTGAAGGCGGGCAACCGATCGAGCGATGAAATGTGCCACCTGTGGCTGCAGGTTCTGCCTGTCAACTATGATCGCGCGCAGGGCGATCCGCGGATGCGGTTGCAGGAGGCTTTGGCGCGGCACGATGTTGCTAACGATCCCCGCGATTTTGAAGCGCACTACAATCTTGCAGCTATGGAGCAAGCTAAAGGCAGGCTGGACGACGCGACGAAGGAATATGAGGCAGCGTTGCAGCTTCGTCCCGGCGATGCGGTTGCAAATAACGCGATGGGAGCGGCGCTTCTGGCGGCGGGCAGGCCAGAAAAAGCTGTGCCTTATCTGTCACAAGCTCTGAAAACGCGGCCAGATTACCTTGAAGCCCATTACAATTTAGGGACTGCGTATTCCGCTGAGAGCGACTTTGAGGACGCGGCCCAGCAGCTTCATCTGGTTCTGCAGTTGCAACCCGACGACGCTGATGCCGAGGCAAACCTGGGAAGCGCACTGGCGGAAATGGGGCGATTCCCCGAGGCGAAATCGCACTTCGAGCGCGCTTTGCAAATCAATCCGAACCATTCGTTAGCCAAGGAAAATCTCGAAGAGCTGCAGCGTCAGATGAGCGATCGATAAACAGGAAGGATCGCGCAGCATCCTCCTGTTGTAGAAACCTTGTTAACCGAGCTGGCAAGTTGAATTTCATGTGGAATTCCTTTGCGATCCGGATCTTGCGACTCTTAGCCCTGGTATGGGCGCTGGTCGGGGTTTGCCCGGCGCAGCAAGCGCCGACTGAAGCCCCGTCACGCGCCAATTCTCCGGCCGCGTCTGACTTGTCAGCGGCGCGACGCCTCATGCAGCAAGGCAAAATCGACGAGGCGATTGCCCAACTGCAAAGTCTCAAGACCGACAACCCCGCCTTGAAGGGGGTGGATCTGGAACTCGGAACCGCATACTACAAGAAGAGTGACTACGCGAAAGCGGTTGAGTACCTGAAAAAAGCCTCAGCCTCTGACTCCGCTAATAACGAAGCGGTGCAGTTGCTTGGCCTCTCTTACTATTTGGGCGGACATCCGGGCGACGCTATTCCTTTTCTTGAGAAAGTGCAGGGTTGGTATCCGCGCGCCAATGTAGATGCATCCTACATACTGGGCATCTGTTACATCCAAACCAAAGATTATTCGCACGCGCGCACGGCCTTCGCAAAGATGTTCGACGTACCACCGGATTCCGCAGCCAGCTATTTATTCACGGCCCGCATGCTGCTGCGGCAGGAGTTCGACCCGATTGCTGAAGAGTATGCGCAGAAGGCTGTGAGTCTCGATCCCGGGCTGCCACTGGCTCATTTCCTTCTGGGCGAACTGTATTTGTACAAGTCGCGAATCCCCGAGGCCATTGAGCAGTTCCAGAAGGAGTGCGCCCTCAATCCGGCTCACGCCGCCACGTATTACAAACTGGCCGATGCCTACTCCCGAGAGCAGAAGTTCGAAGATGCCGAGAGGTTGCTGCAGCGCTCGATCTGGCTCGATGCGACTTCTACAGGGCCGTACATCCTGATGGGAAAAGTTTTGGAGAAAAAAGGCGAGTTCGAACTGGCGGTCCGCGCCCTGCGGCGGGCCGCTACGATGGATCCTAATAATCCGACGACTCACCATTTGCTCGGTCAGGCGTATCGGGACATGGGCAAGAAAGAAGAAGCGGAAAATGAGTTGAAATTGGCCGAGCAGTTGCAGACGAAACAGGATTCACACCCGTAAAGAAGACGGCCGCCAATGGCGAACAGAGAGCACAAAATTGTCGGTCTGGGCGAACTGCTCTGGGATTTGCTGCCGCGAGGCAAGCAACTCGGCGGAGCGCCTGCGAATTTCGCCTACATCACGAACCTGCTCGGGGATGAGGGGATCGCGGCCAGCCGCGTCGGCAGCGATTTGCTGGGAGCTGAAGCACTGCAGTGCTTGCGGCACCTCGGTCTCACCACTGCATGCATCCAGACGGACTCGATTCATTCCACAGGAACCGTGAAAGTTGAAATCGACAGCGGCGGTCAACCGCGCTTTGAAGTTTCCAGTTTGGTGGCATGGGACTTCCTGGAGTGGACTCCGGAGTGGCAAGAGTTAGCGGAGCACACCCAGGCGGTCTGCTTCGGATCGCTGGCGCAGCGGTCGGAGCCAAGCCGGTCGACGATCCGCAAATTTCTGCACGCAACCGGCCACGAAGCGGTGCGCATTTTCGACGTGAATTTGAGGCAGACCTTCTACACCGCGGAAATCCTTGCCGCATCGATGAATCTTGCGACCATCGTCAAGTTGAATCATGAAGAACTTCCGCGGCTCATGCACATGCTGGCACGGCCGCATCAAGATGAGGAAGGTTCAGCCCGATGTTTACTCTCTCTTTATGATCTAGAACTGGTTTGCGTCACGCGGGGAAACGGTGGCAGCCTTCTCGTTTCCAAGGACGAATCCAGTGCCCACTCCGGTTTTCGAGTGAAGGTGGCTGACACGGTCGGCGCCGGGGATGCGTTCACAGCCGCTCTGGTTCACGAATTTCTGCGCGGCGCATCGCTTGATCGGATCAATGAGACCGCCAACCGCGTGGGGGCCTGGGTCGCAAGCGAGGTTGGGGCAACGCCAATGCTAAACACGGGCGGATTGGAAGCAACTCTATCGCGGGTGGGCTAGCGCCTGCTCCTCTCATTTTGGGACGGGCGGCAGCGGTACAGTCTGTTCTGTCTCCAAGCGTTCCACCATCTCCTTGGGCAAGCCATGCAGTAATTCCAAAAACGCCGCGTTGGTCCAGCCAAAGCCAACCACGTTTATCTGGTAGCCAAGGTCCACGTGAGACTCGGAGGAACGGGTTACGACATTATATTTTTCCCGGATGTTACCGTCGCGGCGAAAGTTTTCCGCAACCATCGACAGGAATTCATACGAAACTCGATCCGCATCCGCGTTATAGCCGTAACGCCGTAAGCCTTCGATGGCCAGCATTTCGATGTTTCCCCAGCCATACGGCAGATCCCATTGCGCGCCGGTGTCCTCGGTGCTCATCGGCAGCCCGCCCGGCTTCTCGAAGACCGGTAACTTCTCGACAACAGCCTTCGCCTGCTCCGGTGTCGCAAGCCCCGCCCATAGCGGATAAAAGGTTGTGGCATAGAGATATGTGGAACGCTCCGCAGTTTGAAAGTTGTAGTCGAAAAAAAGACCAGCCTTTTCGTCCCAGAGGTAGCGCGCGATCAGCTTCTTGCGTTCTTCTGCGCGCTTACTCCAGTTTTCGGCCTCGGTCGTGTGGCCGAGCCAGAGGCTGATCTGCTCCATATCCTTCTCGGTCTTGTAGAGCAGGCTATTGAGACATACCGGCGCGTAATGGTGAGTGCCTGCGCCGAAAGGTCCGAAGCGGAAGGTCACGTCGAATCCCGACTCCCGCATAGAACGGTCGCCTTTGTAGTAATCGGCGCTCAATCTGAATTCGCGGCGCTGTTCGCACGCAGGCCCAGCCACTGTGTTGGAGACGTCACAAACCTGCAGCGAATAAGCAGATCCTGCAACCCTTTGCATGCCTCCCGGAAAGCTCGGCAGAATGTAGTTGTCGGCCTGCGCCGGATGAAAAAACAAATATGCCGCCACTTTTCGGTAGAAGCCGGTTTCGTCTTGAACGGCTTCGGGCGGCGGTCCTTCGCCGAAATCGTAGTAGCGCGACAAACCGGTATCGCCGGCCAGATGCGGGTCACGGTTCCACATATCGTAGTCTTTGTCGAGATCGGCATAGGCTTTGGCCAGCCAGGCTGGATCCGCCTGGCCAGACTTCCTCAGCGCGCCGTAGACGTCGACGAACATCGAGCTCAGAAATGGAGGCTGCGACCGAGTCAGGTAGTAAGATCGGTTGGCATTGAGCATCGCGCCATAGTGCTCGACTTCAAAAAAAAAGTTGTCCACCATCCCCCGTGCCAGCTCAACCCGCCCAGCGCGCAGCAGTCCACGAATAATGAAGTAGCTATCCCAACCGTACATCTCATTGAAACGGCCGCCAGGCACGACGTACTTGTTTTCGAGATACAGCAAGCCGTGGGTCTGGATCTTGCTGGTATCGATTTCTCCGAGATGATGAATCTCGATGGGCAGGTGCTCAATCCGGACGTTGCAGTTGCTTGCCAGTTTCCGCACTGCGGCCGGCTCGGCAAAGCCGGCCGGCAGGTATAGGACTGGGGCGACTTTCATCTTGGGGTCAACGATGCTCTGGCAATCTGTTACCGAGCGGGTCAGCGTATCCCAGCCCGAGGAGATGTAGTCGAGAATCGGCTTCAGGCCCGCAGCCGGGACAACGCTATTGGACGAGGATGCGGGAGTTTGAGCAACGCTTGCTGAGCACATTGCATACAGGAAGAAGCAGCGCGCAAAAGGAAGCGCAAGCCGCCGAAAGGATTTCCGATACGATGTTTTCATGGGTGTGGAAAACTGAGCTGCGTAATCTTAAATGACACGCTAAGTCCTGCAAAATGAATTCGATGGAGGTGGAGAGGTAATCGAAAAATCTCCGTTTGGCGCTCCGGCTCACTGCATTCTTGAGTTATTCTATGTGGTTTGACTGCTGCTTGAGAGAGGCGCTGAGTGATTCGATCTTATTGCGTTTTGGCAGTGTTCGCCTGTATCTTCGTTTCGGTCCGGCCGGTTCACGCGCAGGTTCCGGAAAACGTATTCCAGGAGCTGCACTGGCGAATGATCGGACCGTTTCGTGGCGGGCGCACGCGAGCCGCAACGGGCGTCGCCAGCCAGCCGAATGTTTTCTATGTGGGCCAGGTCAACGGCGGCGTGTGGAAATCCGACGACTATGGCCGCACCTGGGCTCCCATCTTCGATCACGAGCCCACGCAGTCGATCGGCGCCATCGCGGTTGCGCCCTCGGATCCCAACATTATTTATGTCGCCAGCGGCGAAGGATTGCACCGCCCCGATCTTTCGGTCGGTAACGGAATCTACAAGTCCACCGATGCAGGAAAAACCTGGACCCACCTGGGACTCCGCGACGGACAGCAGATTCCCGCACTCGCCATCGATCCTCGCGATTCGAATCGAGTATTTGCCGCGGTGCTTGGACACCCCTACGGGCCGAGCGAAGAACGCGGGCTGTTCCGTTCCGCGGATGGCGGACAGAGTTGGCAAAGAGTCCTTAACAAAGACGAGAACACAGGCGCCTCGGACGTGCAGATCGATCCTACAAATCCCGATGTGATTTACGCTTCGATGTGGGAAGCGCGAGAAGGGCCGTGGGAGGACAACAACGAGGTTAACGGCGCCGGCGGCGGATTGTTCAAATCCACCGACGGTGGAAACACCTGGCGTCCTCTGAGCAACGGCCTGCCCAAGGAGCTGGCACAGATCTACGTGGCGATTGCTCCCAGCGATCCTCGCCGAATTTATGGCACGCTCGGTACCGCCTCGGGCACGCTGGCGGTCTACCGCTCGGACGACGGCGGAGAAAGCTGGTCGCACATTACCGACGACCCGCGCCCATCCGGACGAATCGGCGGCGGCGATTTGCCTGTGCCGAAAGTGGACCCAAAGAATGCGGACGTGGTTTATGTCGCAAGCACCGTAACCATGAAATCGGCCGACGGCGGAAAAACCTGGTCCGGTTTCCGCGGTGCGCCTGGCGGCGACGATTACCAGAATCTCTGGATCAATCCAAACGATCCGAACATTATTCTTCTCGTCAGCGATCAGGGCGCGCTGGTGAGCGTGAATCGCGGCGCAACCTGGAGTTCGTGGTACAACCAGCCCACTGCTCAGATTTACCACGTCTCGGTGAGCGACACATTTCCGTATCGCGTCTGCGGAGGACAGCAGGAGAGCGGATCGGTCTGTATCGCCACCCGCGGCAATGACGGCGCAATCACCTATCGCGAATGGCATCCTGTGGGTGCGATTGAGTATGGCTATGTGACGCCTGATCCGACTGACCCCGACGTCGTGTACGGCGGAGGCAGAAGCGAAGTCTCAAAGTTCCACTGGTCCACAGGCCAGGTGCAGAATGTCACGCCGATTCCTTTGCGCACAGGGAAGTACCGCACCGATCGCACAGAACCATTGATGTTTTCGCCGATTGATCCGCATGTTCTCTATTACGCGTCAAATGTGTTGTTCAAGACGGTCGACGGCGGGAATTCGTGGCGGACGATCAGCCCCGATCTGACACGGGAAAAGCCGGAAATCCCGGCCAGCGTGGGCAATCTCATTCCCAAAGGCGCCGAGAAGCAGCGGGGTGTGATCTATGCGCTCGCGCCTTCGTTCAAGAATATCAATAAGCTATGGGCGGGTACAGATGATGGCCTGATCTGGTTGACTCGCGATGGCGGTAAAAAGTGGGACGAAATCACTCCCAAAGAATTAACGCCGTGGAGCAAGGTCACGCAGATCACGGCGTCGCATTTCGACGACGAGTCAGCCTATGCATCGGTGAGCCGCTTCCGCATCAACGATCTACGGCCTTACATCTATCGCACGCACGACGGCGGCAAGACCTGGAAGCTGATTACTGCCGGATTGCCGGATTTCGGGCCGGTGGATACGGTACGCGAAGATCCTGTGCGCAAGGGTTTGCTGTTTGCCGGCACGGAAAATGCAGTGTGGGTTTCGTTCGACGACGGCGAGCACTGGCAGCCGCTGCAACTGAATCTTCCGCATACTGCGGTGCGCGATCTCTGGATTCACAACGACGACTTGATTGCAGCCACGCACGGCCGGTCGTTCTGGATTCTGGATGATATTGCGCCGCTGCGGGAGGCTGCGGAATTGTGGGCCAAGGCGGACGCTCACCTCTTCACTCCCGCGCCAGCATACCGCGTGCAGCGGGACACGTACACGGACACGCCTCTTCCGCCCGACGAGCCGGCCGCCGCTAATCCGCCCGATGGCGCGATGATCGACTATTATCTCGCGCAGGCTGCGTCCAGCCCGATCACGCTGGAAATCTTGGATGCCCGGGGACAACTGGTGCGGCGATTCTCCAGCGCGGACAAGCCCGACATCAGCGAAGAGGATCTGCGGAAACAACTGATCCCGCTCTACTGGATGCGACCGTTTCAATCGCTCTCTGCCGAAGCGGGCATGCATCGCTGGGTTTGGGATCTTCACTATCGCACGCCTGTTGCTACGCGTCACGAGTACCCAATTGCCGCGATTCCTCATGACACTCCACGCTTGCCTCTCGGCCCTACCGCGCTGCCCGGCAAATATACCGTCCGCCTCACGATGAATGGCAAGACTTACTCTGCGCAGGTCACGGTAAAGATGGACCCTCGCGTAAAAACATCTGCCGCCGGGCTGGAGAAAAAATTCCAGGCCGAAACGCAATTGGCGTCACTCCTGACCCAAACTTCACAAGCGCTCCTGCAAGGGCAATCCTTACTCGACCAATTACACGAGTTGAGTGAGCGAGCCAGTGGCGCCACCAAAGATTCTGTTGAGGGTTTTCGAAAAAAACTCGCATCGATTGTTGGAGTGGCGGCGGCCTTTCCGCCGCCCGCGTCTGAGGAAGTTACATTGACGCGCGCTAACTCGCAGGTGTCCACGCTTTACGGCCAGGTTTGGCAGGTTGACGACGAACCAACCGTAGCGCAGTCGGAGGCTATGGCCGCTAGCCGGAAGGCTGCCGGTGAAATAACGAAACGTTGGGAAACTTTCAAGGCGCTCGATCTGCCCGCGCTCAATCATCTGCTCGGTGCCGCAAGCTTGCCGGAATTGCAACTCAACATCGATTCGCAAGAAGACGAAGGAATGATCGACGAGGAATGATCGAAGCGGAACGATCGAAGAGCAACGATCGACGAGGAGTTGCAAGATCTTGCAGCGCGATGATTGCAATTTCTTGCACTCCTTTTCAAACCTGCGCCCTTCGAAAAATTAATTGTCAAATCTGCCTGCGCATGGCCGAAAGTGCTGGCCACCACGTTATAATTCTCCTCGCTTCAGATTTCCTTGACCCCGGGGGCCCTTCCCTCCGTCGCATTCCACGTTTAGGAAGCTGTGTTAGAAATCACGTTTTTGATAAACCAAAATAAAATGCGAGGCCAATCAATGAAAGTTTTCCGGACCATCGGAATTGCGCTACTTACTTTTCTGGCGGGTTTAGGTATCGCCAGCTCTCAGGAACCGACCAGCTCGAAGTGGCAGAAACTCACGAACGTACCCACCTTCCAAACTGATACTGCTCTCCAGCTTACCGACGGGACCATCATGGTGCACCAATACCTGAGCGCGGCTTGGTGGAGGCTGACGCCGGACATTACAGGAAGCTACCTTAACGGCACGTGGACGCAGTTAGCCTCCATGCCGTCGGGCTATGCGCCGCTCTACTTCGGATCCGCCGTGCTTGCCGACGGCCAGGTGGTCGTCGAGGGCGGAGAGTACAACGGTGGTACCGATGATGAAACCAATCTGGGCGCGATCTACAACCCAACCACCAACGCGTGGACCTCGATTAAGGCCCCTTCGGGCTGGACCCACATTGGAGATGCATCGAGCGCCGTCCTGCCGGACGGAACCTTCATGCTGGGAAACTGCGGCTCCTGCGGCCCGTTTGAACTGGCGCAAGCGTTGCTCGATGAGACCACCTTGACTTGGACCATAACCGGCACCGGCAAAGCCGACCAAAACTCCGAAGAGGGCTGGACCTTGCTGCCCACCGGAGACGTGCTCACCGTGGATGTGTGGAACGGCACGGAGTCGGAACTCTACAATCCAAACACGGGAGACTGGACTCTCGCTGGCAGCACGGTCGCGAAGTTGGTGAATGTCCCCTGTTCTGAGATCGGACCGGCGGTGTTGCGGCCCGACGGCACTGTATTCGCCGTCGGAGGCACCAGTAACACGGCAATCTACGACTCGTCTACGGGTGTATGGACGGCAGGCCCGATCTTCTCCGGCAAATTGGGCTCGGTCGACGGACCGGCAGCCATCCTGCCCGACGGCAACGTTCTGGTGGACGTGGGTCCCATCTCCCCCTGCTACGCTTCCGGCAGCAAATTCTTTGAGTTCAACGGTACAACCCTGACTGCAGTTACCGCCCCCGCCAATGCCGCGGACGATCCCTCCTACGTTGGACGCTTGCTGGTGCTTCCGACGGGGCAGGTTCTTTTCACCGACGCCGACGGCACCGTGAAGAACGCGGAAATCTACACGACGACTGGGACCTACGAAAGCGCCTGGCAGCCGACCATCACCTCGGTGGCCACGACGCTGAGCCCAGGGAGCACGAATAACCCCATCGAGGGAACGCAATTCAACGGTCTGTCGCAAGGTGGGATGTATGGAGACGATGCCCAGATGGCGACTAACTATCCGCTGGTGCGCATCGAAAACAAAGCAACCAGGCATATCTTCTACGCCCGCACGCACGGCCACAGTACCATGGGCGTCGCGACGGGCAGCACAATCGTCTCCACCACGTTCGATGTCCCCGCGGACATCGAAACCGGGGCGAGCGCGATCTTTGTCGTGGCCAACGGGATTCCGTCAGCTGCGAAACCCGTAACTATTGAGTAAGAGGTCTCATCCGCTTCAATGGAGTGAGTAGCGGACGGCCAAACCCAAGGGCGCTGCGATCGGTGGCGCAAGCCACCGCTTGCGGCGCCTAGAGTTCCTTCACTTTTTCTTGCAGGGTGCGCGCGATTTCTTCAGGATCGGTTCCAGGGGCGAATTTGATCGGCTGGCCGATGCGCACGCAAATCTTCCATGGTGCGGCGAACCTTTTGCCCGCCCGCTTCACTTCGAACAATCCGAGAATCCGCATAGGGAGAACGGGAAGACCCAGATTCTTCGCCAGCAACCCAACCCCGGCTCGAAATGGATTCATCTTGCCGTCCGTCGTATGCCGCCCTTCGGGAAAGACCAGAATGCTGTAGCCGCGATCCACTGCTTCTCCCGCATAAGTAAAGCTCTTGAGGAATCCGGCCGCGCGCGGAAGTGGAAACAAATTCAACAGGGAGACGCCGAGAATCCATTGCATCCGGTCGTAGATTCTTCCGAAGATCCCTCTACCGGCAGAAGGTGTGCGTAACGCCTCCAGCGCTTCTCCGCCAGCGGCCGTTGCCAGCCGATGCCGGAAACGTGCGGGCAACGCCGTCAGAATGAACCCCACGTCCACGTCATCAATATGATTGGACACAACCAGCAGAGGCCCGTTCACTCCTCGCAGATTTTCCCGCCCCTCGATCCGTGGCCAGCCCAGCAGCATGATGGCCGGCCTTAACAACAGGTAATGCGCAGGCACGCGCAGCCAAGTCACGGGCCAGTGCAGCACCCAAGTGGGATAGTGATATACGGCGCGGTGCACATCTTCACCGCGTAACATCCGCTCCAAATCGCCCACCGTGTGCGCTGCGCCAAAACTGGTCTCACCGAGATCCATCTGGTACCGGTCTTGCAGCGCGCTGAGCAGTTCAACTCGGTCAAGCGAACTTAGGCCGAGATCGGAATCAAGACTCGCATCAGGATTCAATCTGCCCATTTTTCGTCCAGTGATGCGCGCAATCAGCCCCGCAAGCGGGCTCTCACCAGTGCTTGCATCTTCGCCAGGCGATTGCAGAAGCTGCCGCTGAGCGATCTCCTGAATCACGTTGCGGCGCGGTTTTTGCGTATTCGTCCGCGGAAAATCTTCGTGCGGCCACAGCAGCCACATGTGCATGCGCTGATATTCGGCCAGCGACTGATTTGCCCGCTCCACAACAGCTTCGACTGTGGCGCTGCCGCCCACAATCACTACCGCGCAGGACTCGGCATTCCCGCCGCGCTCGATTCCCACCACCACGCAGTCTTTGACGTCTGGTTGGCGTCGTAAAGCGGATTCCAGGTCTTCTGGATAAATATTCAATCCGCCGGCCGTTACGATCACTTCCTTCTTGCGGCCCTTGAAATACAGGTTGCCGCTTTCATCGAGCTCGCCGACGTCACCGGTGCGATACCAGCCTTCGCCATCTCCAATCTTCTCCGCAACGTTATGTTGACCGCGGCCATCCCAGTAGCCGCTGGTTACGCCGGCTCCGCGCACCAGAATCTCGCCATCTTCCGCCAGTTTTACTTCGCGCCCCGGCAGCACTTTTCCGATCGATCCTTTCCCTAACTTGAATGGATGGTTCACGCTGATGAGCGAGGTCGTTTCCGTCAGCCCGTAGCCTTGAACCACCGCATAGCCTAAACGTCCCCAAAACTCTTCCGTAGCGCCATCGAGCGCAGCGCCGCCGCAGAGGAAAGCCAAGAATTTCCACCCGAATTTGCGGTGAATGCGACGGAACGTCCACCAACGGCGAAGAAAATGCTCGCCCGCCGCAGCGCGGTAACGCTCGCGAAAAACCGCGAGTCCGCCGGAGTCCTCCCAGTCACGTTCTATCTTCTGCTTCAACGACTGCAAAACTCGCGGTACGCTCACCAGAACCGAGACTCTTTCGCGCCGGATGGTGTCAATGATCCCGGCGGGCTGCAGCTCTTCCTGAAAAATGACGGTGCCTCCCAGTAGAGGCGGCAGAAACATGCCAAGAAATTGGCCGAACACGTGGCTGAGTGGCAGCAGATTCAAGAATCGCACCGGATGTACGAAACGCTCATATTTCAAATATCGTTGCATCTCCTGTTCGAGCGGCGCGATATTTGCCAGCACGTTGCCGTGCGTGATCACCACACCTTTGGGATCGGCCGTGGTGCCGGACGTAAAAACGATCTGCAGAATGTCGTCGGGGTCGATCGTAGGGCAGGAAATTGAAATGGCGGGGTGATGACCCAGCGTTCGCGCCAGATTTTCAAGAATCAAAGAGGATGATTCGAGTTCGCTAGCGCCGGAGAGATCGGCGTGTTCCCGTGAGCAGACCAGCAGTTTCGCCCCAACCTGGTGCGAAACGCGCATCGCGAAATCGGCGGATGCCGCGTGATCCATGGGCACAACCACCGCGCCCGTCATCGCACAGCCAAAGAAGGCCGCAACCCACTCGGCCGAGTTCCTGCCCCACAGCATCACGCGCTCGCCCTTGCCAACTCCCCGCGCGTCCAACTCCCGGCAGAACCGAGATGCCATCTCCATGACCTGCCCATACGTGAACCATTCCATGCGGTAACCGCATCGCTGCCCGTAGGCACGCTCACGGAAATGCGCCTGGAAATTCCTGGTCAGGAAGTCGCCCAATGATTCGGACATGAAAATTGCCGCAGCCTCTCTCCACCAAGTCTAGTGGCACAGCTTCCACGTGTCTCGGCGGTTCCTTAGTTTTTTGTCCCACGATGCTGACAACTCTTGGGAATCTTGGTACACCACCTCCCCTCGATCCTTAATTATTGAGGCCGCAGTGGTGTAACCAACAGCTTTGTCTGCAGATTCCCTTGGTAACCCATTCGTACACTCCCTTCTGGTAACCCTTAGTAACCATGCGATTCTCACTGGCCAGCCGTACAATTGGCGTTGTCCGAAAGGCCATCTCCGAACATGTCCGGAGGTCGATTTCGGATGTTCTCCGGGAGCACTTCCAGAGTTACGCAGTGTCCCGGTCAAAACCAGGTTGCTGGAGCTCGTACACATATGGCGTTTGGTTTCGGCTTCAACAAACAGAAGGTCCTGAACACGGCGGAGAAGTATGTCCAGCAGGGCAAGCTGCCGAACGCTATTTCCGAGTACGAGAAAATTCTCAAGAACGATGCCAAAGATCTCACGGTGACCAACACCGTCGGCGATCTCTACTCGCGCCTCGGCGAAGCCAACAAAGCTACCGAATGCTTCAAGATTGTAGGCGATGCTTATGCCACCCAGGGGTTCACCGTCAAGGCTATCGCTATGTACAAAAAAATCAGCAAGCTCAAGCCCTCGCTTGAAAGCGTGCTGAAACTGGCCGAACTCTATACCCAGCAGGGACTGTTCAACGATGCTCGCGCCCAGTACCTGCAGGTGGCCGAAGAATTTCTGAAGACGGGCGACCTCGAGAATGCTGTCCGCATCTTCCAGAAGATTCTGGAAATGGATCCGGAGAACACCACCATGCGCGTCCGTCTGGCGGAGGTGTACATCCGCCTGGGCAAGAAAAACGATGCCTGGCAGATTTTCACCGCCGCTGCCGAGGCCCTGCGCTCCAAAGGCTCATTAAGCGGCGCGGATGAAATCCTGCAGCGCATGCTCTCTCTTGACCCCGGCAACAGTTACGCGCTGCTGATGCAGGGCCGCAATCTTATCGAGGCTGGCAATTCCCAGGCAGCCATTGTCTCGCTCGAGAAAGTCGCCGACCTGGATTCCAACCCGGAGGGCTTGCGCGATCTGCTCAAGGCTTATCTCAGCGCCGGGCGGCTCTCCGATGCCGGAACTCTGGCCGGCAAACTTCTCAGCGTCCACAACGACCTGGCGGCCATCTCCAACTTCGCCGAAGCCCTTATGCAGGCCGGCCAGTACGAAAACGCGCTCCAGGTCTACGACCAGCACTCCGAGCGCCTGCTGGCCGCAAATTCCGAAAAAGTTCTGCAAAATCTTCACACCATCATCGGCCATGTGCGCGAGAATCCCGCTTCTCTCGAGAAGCTCCTTGCTCTCTTTCACAAAGCGGGCGACACCTCGCACACCACCGAGGTCATCGAGCTCCTGGCCCATGCCTGTGTGCAATCCGGCGATCTGCCTCGCGCTCGCGATCTGTATCAAAAGCTGGCCACACTTGAGCCCGGCAACCCGCTGCACCTTAAGAATTTCCAGCAGATGGTCAGCCAGCTCGGCGGTGACCCCGGCGCGAAGCTCATTACCAGCGAAGAAGCCGCCGTGATCGTCGATGAGTTAGAGGCCACGGCTCCTTCCATTCACCAACACTATTCGGATGCCGTCGCCCTCGCAGTGCGTTCCGCTCTTACCGACGCCGAACTTTTTATTTCCTACAACATGCCCGCCAAGGCTCTGGGGCCTTTGGCCGCTACGCTGCCGCAGGCGCCGCACGATCAGCGTCTTAACCAGCGCTTAGCTGCACTGCACACGCGCGCAGGACGTTTCGCCGAAGCTGCAGTCTGCTGTCGAACTCTTCAGAACATCTATTCCGAAGGTGGATATCCAGACGAAGCCACGCGCTACGGCGAACTGGCCGATCGCTATGAAGAGCGCTCTGCCGCTCCTGAGCCTTCGCTTGCCGAGCAGGACGCTTCGCCCGGGCAATCCACCGGCGACCTGGCGATTGCCGCGGCTGGATCGGCTCCTTGGCCCGCGGCAGCGTCCCATGCCGTCGCCGAGACCTCTTCCGCCGCGGAAGAAGACGAAATTACCCTGGTCGAGGAATCGCCGGAAGATGCGCTCCCGGCAGCGCCCGCGCCCGCGGAAATCGATCTCTCCTCCGAGTGGGAGGACGCTACTTCCGTTGACACGAACGCGACTGTCGAGGAGGCTCCCGAGGTTGAAATCACCGATGTTGTCGGTGACCATGAAGTTCCCGCCGGGAAGGCCGACGAGGCGATTGAGGAGATTCGCTTTTACATGGAGCATGGTATGCCCGAACAGGCATGGGCAGCCCTGGCCAAGCTCCAGACTCGTTCTCACGACGAAGCCGAAGTGGCGGCCATCCGCGCCGAGCTGGAAGCTATTTCGCAGCTTCCCTCCACGCCGGAAGAGACGAGCGTGGCGGAACCTGCCGCGGAATTGGCCGTCGAAGAGCCCGAGATGCAAGCGCTCGTCGAAGAAATTCCCGCTGCCGCCGTGCAATCGCCGGTCGCAGCCGAACCAGCTCCTGTGGCCGAAGCCCCAACCGCGGATGCGGAAATTTCGCCCGCGCCGGCGGCCGAGCCTGCTGTTCCCCAGCCTGAACCCGCCGTCCTCAATCGATTTGTTGCCGACCTCGAAAGTTCTTTGGGAGAAGCCTTTCTGCCAGGCACGGTCGCCCGTGAAGTTGAACCCGCTACAGCTCGGGAAGAAAAAGTTGAGACGCAAGCTCAGAGGCAAGCGGAGCCAGCACTTGACCCTGTGGCACACGCCGAGCCCGTGGTCGCCGGCGAGTCCAATACTCCCGCGTTGGGAGAGTTTGTTGCCGATCTCGAATCTTCGCTCGGCCAGGATTTCCTGAAGCAGGTGCCTGTGCCGCAGCCTGCGCCAGTCGCTGCTGCGCCACCGCAGCCGTCTTTGTCTGTGTCTGTGCCAACTCCGATTGCCGCTCCCTCCGTCCACGCGCCCCTTGCCGCAAGTGCCGCTGCGGCCGCTGCAGCCACAGCGAGCCCAGCGTTTCCTCCGCAAATTCCAGTTGCAATTCCCGAGTCCGCCGCACTCGTGGCCGAGACTCCCAAGCCCCAAGTTTCTCCAGTTCTGCCTGCCGTCGCTCCGCCTGCTCCTGCCGCATCTTTGCCCTTCGGGGAAGAAGCCGGAATTGATCTCGCCGAGATGTTCGGCGAACTTAAGCACGACCTCGAATCCGGCGTTTCTTCCGCCGATGAGGATCCCGAGAGCCATTACAATCTGGGCATCGCGTTCCGGGAAATGGGCCTGCTGGATGAGGCCATCGGCGAGCTGCAGAAGACCTGCCAGGCGGTCGATCACGGCCATCCTTTCTCGCAGATCATGCAGACCTATACGTGGCTGGCGCAGTGCTTCATCGAAAAAGGAGTGCCCGAGGCCTCCATTCGGTGGTACGAAAAGGCCTTGGCCATCCCCACAATCGACGAGGAGACGCGCATCGCTCTGAATTATGAACTGGCCGCTGCCTATGAAACCGCCGGCGATAGGCCTTCGGCCTTCAGGCACTTCATGGAAGTCTACGGCCGCAACATCGATTATCGCGACGTTGCCGAGCGTATCAAGGCCCTGAAGTCGTAGAATAGGCCGATGGGCTTTGTCCCTCACTTTTTCAGCCGGGCGTGTGGTCGCTCCGCCGTTTTCTGTAACTCGCATCTGTGGAGCGCCCAATGACGCTCGATCCCAATTTTCCTTTGGAGAGCGTCCCGGCCGCCTCTGCCCAGCCGGCTCCACCCCAGACCGAAACGCAAGCCGCGCTGTTGGATCCGCCGCCGCCAGCGCCCCTGCCTCGCCAGCACTCCCGGCTGCAGCTCTGGCTGCACCGCATCTCGGTTTTCCTGTTCGTGCTGATCAGTGCTGTGGCCGGCGTGCTACTGGTCATCCTGCCCTGGACGCCGCAGTGGACTGACAACTATCTCCTGCTTTCGTTTCCCTGGCTTCGCGACTTTATCTCCAGCGGATTTTTTCGCGGCCTGTGCGCCGGCATGGGCCTGCTTGATATCTGGATCGGCTTCTGGGAGGCGCTCCACTACCACGAGCCCGGGGACCCGAAGTAATGGGCCGCAGTGATTCCCATCGCCGCAGTGACTGGAACTTCGATATTCTGAGTGTCTGAGCTAACCGACCCCGATTCCACCGAATGAGACCGATCGCATGTCTGACCAGCTAAAATCCGCTCCCTTGGCTTATCGCAACGAACCTTTTTTGAACAGTCCCGATGGCCGTGTTCTCCGCATTCTTTCTGAGTATCAGGAACCCCTGGCGCGTTTCCGCCGCGAGGAGATTCAAGACACCGTTGTCTTTTTCGGTTCGGCTCGCTTTCAAGGCCGCGCCGCTGCCGACAAAAACCTCACCGTCGCCGAGAAAAACCAGTCCGCGGCCCCGAAGCCGCAGCAGGAACAGGACCTCAAGCGCGCTGTGGCGGCCGTGGACATGGCCCGTTACTACGAAGACGCCCGCCGCCTGGCTTTCCTTCTCACCGAGTGGTCCATCCAGATTCCCGCTCGCCGTCACCGCTTCGTGGTCACCACCGGCGGCGGTCCCGGCATCATGGAGGCTGCCAACCTCGGCGCTCACCAGGCCGGCGGAAAGACCATCGGCCTCAACATCAATTTGCCTTTCGAGCAGAATCCCAACCAGTACATCACGCCCTCGCTCAACTTCGAGTTCCACTATTTCTTCATGCGTAAGTTCTGGTTCGCCTACCTGGCCAAGGGATTGGTGATTTTTCCCGGCGGCTTCGGCACCATGGATGAACTTTTCGAAATCCTCACCCTTGCCCAAACCGACAAGCTTGCCAAGAAAATTCTGGTCGTCATCTACGGCAGCGAATACTGGAACCGCATTATCAACTTCCAGGCCTTCGTCGATGCCGGTACCGTCTCGCAAAAAGACCTCGACCTGCTCAAGATCGTCGACTCTCCCGAAGACGCCTTCAACTTCCTCCGCGACGGCCTCACCCAATACCACCTCGGTGGCCAGCTAAAGAAAGAACGCGAAGTCCTTCCCGAAATCGCTAAGACTCGCCCATAAGTTAGCCGCCCGCCTGTGTGCTGGCGCCGTCAGCTTGACTTGGCCAGTCAAGAAACTCCGCGACCGGACCCCGATCGCACTACACTGAAAGTCGATGCCCGGCCGCAGCCTGCTTTACTACGTCACGGATCGCAAATCGTTAGCAGACGACGAACCAACCCGCCGCCGTCGTCTCCTGGGGAAAATCGCCGAAGCCGCGCGGTGTGGCGTCGATTACATTCAGCTCCGCGAAAAAGATTTGTCCACGCGCGGACTGGAACAACTAGCCCGCGAAGCCTTGAACATCATCCGCGAAAATTCTCCATCGAGAACCGAGAGCGGAGAACAAGAAACTGAGAACCGAGAACCGGGAACCGAGAACGATGCACTGGCAACTGGCAACTGGCAACCGCCAACTGCTCTTCTAATCAACTCTCGCACCGATGTCGCCCTTGCCGCCGGAGCCGACGGCGTCCACCTACGCTCCGACGATGTTTCCCCAGCAGAAGTCCGAATAGCCTGGAAGTGCGGCGCGGATGAAAAGTATGGCGCGGGCGCCCCTTCGGCAGGCTCAGGGCAGGCTCTCGCCCGCGAAAACTCACCACCGTCTCCAATCGTTGCCGTCTCTTGTCACTCGTCGGCAGAAGTTGCCCAAGCCGCTTCGAGCGGCGCAAACTTCGCCGTCTTCGCCCCCATCTTCGAAAAGCTCGCCTTAGAAAAGAAAGAAGCGCCCGGAACTCGCTCCGTCGCCCTTGCCGCGCTCGAACAAGCATGCCGTGCCAAAATCCCAGTGCTGGCCTTGGGCGGAATCACTCTGGAAAACGCTCAGTCCTGTCTCGAAGCCGGAGCCGCCGGCATCGCCGCCATCCGCCTGTTTCAGGAGAACAATATCGCCGAGGTTGTCTACAGACTCCGTGCTGAAGGCCGCTTCGCTTAACCCATCCACTTCGCTCCCGTTTTCAGCACCTTCATTACTTTGGCCAGACGCCGCACCCGCGTCTCTTCCTGCTTCGCCTCACGAATCGAAAGAGCCATTTCTTTCTTGTGCGAAAACGAGAACTTTTCCCATCTCTCCTGCGTTTTTTTATTTTTCGCCAGTTCTTTCTTGAGCTGCGCTGGAGCTTCCACTGTGCGCGCTTCTTCGTCCCGTTCCATCACCACTTCCACAATGTCACCCGGCTTTACTCCCGCGCCCTGGCACAAAGTTTTGTTCACCGGCATCATGCGGCGCCCGCCGCACGGCATTAGCGACGAGCGAAACGGAAAGCCGTTGATCGTGCCGCGTATGGGGACCCGGGCACGCGTCCCAAACATCTCCGGCACGTCAACCGGCGGAGTGATCGCGGCTACCACGCCCGCCTCTTTCCCCTCGATCTTTGCTTTGAAGGACAGCCTTTGCTGCGCCATCGCAGACCTCCGTGGCTGGACATGCTGCTAAACTCTAACTCGGTACGGAGCGCTCGGCAACACCGTCCCTGAACCACATTTCTGAACCATTTCCGAACCATGGCTCCAACTCAATTACGCGCACACGCGGCGGCTTCGGCTGCGATCGAGCCAGCCCTGGTCTCGATTCCAGAAGGGTGGTATCTCATGGGTTCCGGCTCCGGCCAGGACTGTGAACGTCCCATTCACCGCGTCTGGGTCGACGCCTTTCTGCTCGCCGCCACGCAAGTCACTAACGCCGATTACGCGCGCTTCCTCCGCGCCACTTCCTCTCAACCGCCGCCATTCTGGCAAGATCCCAACTTCAACCATCCCCGGCAGCCCGTGGTCGCAGTCTCCTGGTTCGACGCCGACCGATACTGCCAGTGGCTCAGCGCGCAAACGCAACGCTCCTACGGTCTCCCCACCGAAGCCGAATGGGAGCGCGCCGCCCGCGGCGGCGTCGAACAAAAAACTTTTCCCTGGGGCGACGATCCTCCGCAATCTCTCCCCGACTACGAAAAGCGATGGCAAACCAGTCCCGAACCCGTCGCCCGCTTCGCGCCCAACGCCTTCGGCCTCTACGATATCTGCGAGAACGTCCACGAGTGGTGCAGCGATTGGTACGACGCCAACTACTACGCGACTTCGCCCGAGCGCAATCCGCGCGGTCCCGCAGAAGGCCAGCGCAAAGCCTCGCGGGGCGGATCGTGGCGCCATCATGTCAAAGCGTCGCGCTGCTCCGCCCGCTCCAGTATCCCTCCCGAATTTCAATACGCCGACTACGGTTTCCGCGTAGCCTGTGCTCTTCCGCATTTACTTGCTGGGGCGGATCAAAACGGCAAACTACACGATGGCGGTTGAGGCCTGACTCCGCCAGCCGCGAAGCGGCGCAAGAATGCAGCCCACGGCGCAAGCCGTGGGTAGAAAGCTCGTATCTACCGCTTCAGCCGTCCAATCACATACAGCACGATCGACAACACCACGCTCAACACAATCGAAGTCGCCAGCGGAAAATAAAACGTCGTGTTCTTGCCGCGATACAGAATGTCGCCCGGCAGCCGCCCCAGCGGCAGACCTGTCCGCCCCAGCAGCACCAGGACGATCCCCGCGACAAAAATCACAATCCCCAACCCGATCAGCAGCTTTCCCAACTCCGCCATCATCAGAGTCTATCTCGAACGTCTATCTCTCGGGCGAGAGTAACAAATTCCATCTTGCATCCGGCAGAACTCTGCTACAACATGCGTGTGGGGCCCGTTGCTTTGCGCGTTCCACAATCGTTGGCGCGAGAACATCCGCTCACGCTACCCAGGGGGAGGACATATGGCCATCGACATTCGCGGCCTCGCTCCGCTGCTTCAGGTTTTCGACATGCCAACCTCGATCCGTTTCTATCGCGATCTGCTGGGCTTCGAAATCGTCAGCACCTCTCGTCCGGGAGATCGCTTCGATTGGGCGCTGCTTCGTCTGAATAGCGTGGAACTGATGCTCAACACCGCCTACGAGGAGGACGCCCGTCCGCCAAATCCCGATCCCGTGCGGATCGCAAGCCACGCCGATACCGCGCTCTTCTTCGGCTGCCCGAATGTAGATGAAGTCTATAGACAACTCCGTGTCAAAGGCCTCGACGTGAAGGAGCCGGTCATTCAGCACTACGGCATGAAGCAGCTTTACGTCGCCGATCCCGACGGGTATAACTTGTGCTTTCAGTGGCCGGCCACGGAGCGGACTCGCGCGTAGTGGCGTGCTTGGCACGGGGCCGGGGTCGTTTGATTCGATTCCCGGCTGTACTTGAAGACATTCGGCCCGCCCGTAACAAATCCAAGCGCGATTCCCCGTGGCAACTTTGTATCACAAAGAACTCGACACATCGCACTCGCCTGTGGCATTCTTCTTCTCGCATGTACGAACCGCGCCAGCATCGCCTCCGCCGCTCGCATCGCGCAGCCCGTCCTTTGCTCACGCGCGCCGCACCGGATGTGACCGATTCAGTGCCGGACGCAGTACCGAATCCAGCCGAAGACCTCCGCTTCATCCGCGAAACCATGGAGCGCTCCGCCTCCTTTACCGCCGTCCCCGGCTGGGGACAGGTCATCCTCGGCGTCACCGCTCTGGCTGCAGCCAGGCTGGCGTTGCTCCAGCCCAATCCGGCCGCGTGGCTGAAAGTTTGGCTCGGTGAGGCGTTTCTCGCCGTCATCATAGCGTTCGTGGCTATTCGCTGGAAGGCCAACCGCAGCGGCCTTCCGCTGTTCACTGGCCCGGGACGCAGAGTCGCGCTCGGCCTGTTTCCCCCGTTCGCGGCCGGCGCGCTTCTCACTTTCCTGCTTTATCGCGCCGGCCTCACCGCCGCGCTTCCGCCCGCATGGCTCCTTCTCTACGGCGCTGGCATCATCACCGGAGGCGCTTATTCCGTCGCCATCGTTCCTGTCATGGGCATTTGTTTTATGGCCGTCGGCGGCCTCGCGGTCGTCAGTCCCGCCGCATGGGGCGATTGGTTTCTCGCCGCCGCTTTCGGCGGCCTGCATATCGTCTTCGGATTCCTCATCGCCAGGAGGCACGGTGGCTAGAACGTTCGCACAATCCCGAAAGCGCGCCCATGTCCGAACCGAAGTCCGGGTCGAAGCCCGGCCCGAAGCCCAGGCAAAGTCAAAAGCCCGCGCACACGCACACCCGCCTCCGGCGCCCACGCTGCAATTGCCCGAACTCGACCGCCTGATTCACGAGCGTATTCGCCTCGGCATCGTTAGCGCTCTCGCCACCAATCCGTCGCTGAGCTTCAACGATCTCAAACGCATTCTCAAGACCACTGACGGCAATCTCAGCGTGCACGCCCGCAAGCTCGAGGAAGCGCAGTACATCTCATGTCTGAAATATTTTGAAGGACGCGTGCCGCGCACCGAATACCGCTTGACCGCCGCCGGCCGCCGCGCCCTCGCCGAATATCTCGACCAAATGGAGCGCTGGATACGCCTTACCCGCGAAGAAGATTAGTTCAGCGTCCGATTCGTTCGGCGAATTCAAGCAGAGGCCACTATCTGTACGTCCTTCGCGGAACCCTTGGCGCCCTTTGCGGTCAAAAGCTTTCGCCGGCTAATTGGAGATGCCATTTTCTATACCACATGGTAAAATAAGTGGCATGAAGCTGCAGCTCGATACGTCAGGCCGGGTGGTCCTTCCGAAGCCGCTCCGCCAACGCCTCGGCCTGAGGCCCGGCACCACGTTCGAAGTGACGGAAGCCGCCGGGGGACTCTTGCTGCAGCCGGTCACCGAGCGGCCGTCGCTGGTCGAACGCGGCGGATTCCTGGTACATACTGGCCAGGCAACTCGTGCTTTCGACTGGCAGCAACTCTCCCGCGACCTGGAGCAGGAACGGCTGCGCGACATCTTCGGCAAATGATGCTCGGCAAATGACACGCGAAGAATGAAAGTCTATTGCGACACTTCCGTGCTCGTCGCGGCCTCGGTTCAATCTCATCCTCACCATGCCCAGTCCCTGGCCCTGTTCAAGCAGTTGCGCTCAGGGAAACTGGAGGCGATGATCAGCGCACATGGCACCGCCGAGTTCTATGCCGTGCTCACAAGGGCCCCGCTGACTCCGCCTGTCTATCCGAGCGAGGCCTGGCGGCTGCTCACGGAGAACATTCTGCCCCACTTCCATGTCGCTGCGCTCAGCGTCCCGCAATATACGTCCGTGTTGCGGCAGGCGGCAGAAAAGGGATGGACCGGAGGCCTCGTCTATGACGCCCTTCACCTCGCGGCCGCCACCAGCAACCACTGCAAGCGAATCTACACCTTCAATCTCCGCCACTTTCTCCAACTCGCACCGCACCTGCAAGACATCATCTGCAGCCCCTAACGCAGCATGGAGTGGACATTCCCTTCAGCTTTCTTTGCTCACGGCAGGCTCTACGCGCTGCCCTTGACCTTGATCTCGTTCAACTGATGCTGGGTGTCAAAACGGAACCGGCTGCCGCAGATTTCCGCGGATCAACGCAGATATTCATCCGATCACTGCTAGCCTTCCAAATGCAGATGCTCACGGCCTCTCACGCGAGCCCCGTTGATCCGCGGAAATCGTTCGACTTGCTCACAATCTGCGTTCATCTGCGAAATCTGCGGCACCGGGGACTTTATGACTTGGGATCCGCAGGAGTACAAACATCAGGAACTCACCCAGGCAATTATTCAGGTCTTCTATGAGGTGTATAACGAACTGGGGCATGGTTTTTTGGAGAGCGTCTACGAGCAAGCTATGGCAATTGCGCTCACACAAAATGGAATCAGGGCGGCACGCCAGCATCCTCTGCCAGTTTGGTTCCGTGGTCAGCAGGTCGGCGACTTCCGGGCCGACCTGGTGGTAAACGATTCTGTGATTGTCGAACTGAAGGCCGCCCATTGCCTGGAGCCGGTCCACGAAGCGCGGCTGTTGAATTATCTGAGAGCTTCGAACATCGAAGTTGGCCTGCTGCTGAACTTTGGCCCAACCCCGAAGATCAAACGAATGGTTTTCGGGAATGAGAAAAAGATCCATCTGCGTTTAACTGCGTAAATCTGCGGCTCATGAACAGACTGCTGCGGTTCTTCCGTCCGTCGCATCAGCACACGGCATTTTCGGCCACGCTGCTGCTGATGGGGACGGTGATGGCGTCGCGGGTGATTGGCTACATCCGCGAGGCCTACATCGCCTACGCCTTCGGCGCGGGCGGGCAGACCGACGCTTACGTCGCCGCTTTTACCTTGCCCGATTTTCTCAACTACATTGTGGCCGGAGGCGCGGCCTCGATTACGTTTATCTCGATCTACACGCGCTTTCTCGCGGAGAAGCGCGACGCCGACGCACAGAAGACTTTTTCCATCGTCATTACGGTGATGACCGCGGTGATGGTGGCGGGCACGATCCTCGCGGAAATCTTTACGCCGCAGTTCGTCCGCTGGTTCGTGAAGGGGTTTTCGCCGGATCAGATTGACCTTTGTGTCCACCTCACGCGCATTCTGCTCCCGGCGCAAATCTTTTTCTACGTTGGCGGAGTCGTCTCCGCGGTCTTGCTCTCGCACCGGCTGTTCCTTCTTCCGGCGTTTGGGCCGCTGATCTACAACGTGTTCATCATTCTCGGCGGCGTGCTCGGCGGAAGGCATTTCGGCATCGCGGCGCTGGCTTATGGGGCGGTGGTGGGGAGTTTGGCCGGTCCGTTCTTGGCTAGCGTGATTGGCGCGGCTCGCATCGGCACGGGTTACCGGCCGTCGTTCGACGTGACCAATCCTGCGTTCCGGGAGTGGGTGCGGCTCTCGATTCCGCTGATGCTGGGCGTTTCGCTGGTGACGGCGGACGACTGGATTCTGCGGCACTACGCTGCCGGTGGAGTGGGAGATATTTCGCACCTCAATTTCGCCAAGCGCCTTTTCGCTGTGCCCATCGCAGTTCTGGGACAGGCGACGGGACAGGCGTCGCTGCCTTTTTTTGCGCGGCTGTTCAATGAAAAACGGCTGAAGGAATTTGCCGCCACGGTGAACGATTCGGTGTACCGGGTTTCGGCGGCATCGTTTCTGGCCACGGGATGGATGATGGCGGCGGCGCTGCCGCTGGTCGATCTGGTCTACCGGCGGGGAAGGTTTCTGCTTTCCGACACGCAGACGACCGCGATTTATTTTTTCTGGTTCTCGCTGTCGCTGGCGCTGTGGGCGGCGCAGGGTCTTTATGCGCGAGCGTTCTACGCGGCGGGCGATACGTGGACTCCCATGGTTGCCGTGACCGTAATTACGGCGTCGTCGCTGCCGATTTATTCGTTGCTGTTCCACAGGCTGGGCGTGGTGGGGCTGGCGTTCGCCTCCGATATTGGGATTGGGGCGAACCTGCTGGCGCTGGCCTTGCTGCTGCACTATCGCAAACTGGTTTCGTTGCGGGAGTTGCGCTGGGGCGAACTGGCGAAAGCGGCGCTGGCCGCGGCAGTTGCGGGAGGGATCAGCTTTGCTGTGGCGCGCGCTGCTCCGGCATCGAGCGCGGAACATGGAAGCCGGTTGGGCGATGTACTGCAACTGGCTCTGATTACCGTGACCTGGGCCGCGGCCACGGCTGCCGGATTGTGGCTGCTGCGCTCACAGTTGCCGGGCGATCTGCGGCGGCGCAGGGCGACGGCGTATCCCGGCGTGGCGGAGGCGGAAGGAAAAGAGATTTTGGGATCGGGGACGCAGCCGTAGGGCGGTCGTTGGCCGTTCGTCGTTGTCCGTGCGTCATTGGCCGTTCGCGAATCCGCGCGTGACCCGGCTAATGTTCCCATGGGAACATTGCGCTGAGTGTTCCCATGGGAACACCTTTGTAATGATGTCGGTGTATGTACAACGACCTGTGGAAAACGCTGTAAGTGGAACTAGTGGCGGGGGTTAAGGTAGTCTCGCCCAATCTTGAGTACGGAACGCTCAAGTCTGGGCACCTCGGTGGCATGGCCGTTCGTCTCGGAGTAGGGTGACCACCCATCAAATGGCTCTAGCATCGGCGGCGGTGGTACCCGCCCGCCGAAAAAATCGCGGCGAGCGGGGCAGTCTCAAGTTTATACGGCGCCGGCATGAAAGCAAGAACGGAGGAGTGGGCCAAGCGCCCTATTCCCAATCTATACTGAAGGAAATCTCTTTGGAGGGTACACATGGCTTCTGCAAGTCCCAAGAAAGTGTCGCGATCGGAACTGATCGAGTTGCTGAATCAAGACTTGGCGCGCGAGTATCAGGCGATCATCGCCTACGTGGTTTATTCGCAGGTGTTGAAGGGCGCCGAGTACATGAACATCGCCGGCGAACTTGAAAAGCACGCTGCGCAAGAACTGAGCCATGCCCTGATCATCGCCCAGCAGATCGATTATCTGGGTGGTATGCCGACAGTTGAACCCAAGCGCGTGCGAACATCGGAAGAAGCCAAAGAGATGCTGCAGTTCGATCTCGACAACGAAACGGAAACGATTCGAAATTATCGCGAACGAGTCCGCCAGTGCGAGGAGCTGGGTGAATATGCCATGAGCGAACAAGTTCGCGAGATCCTGATCGACGAACAAGACCATCAAATTGCGCTGGCGACTGCGCTGGGCAAGAGCGTGCCAGACCCCAAGCGGTAAACGCCTGGCGGCAGTATTTCCACGTGAAAATCGCGGTAATCTGCTGCGGGCGGAAGTCGACCTTTCGGTGGCAATTGACCCATTGACAGACTAGTTGGTAGACTAGTTGTATGAAAACAGTGGGAGCCTTTGAAGCCAAGACGCATTTGAATCAACTGCTGACCCAGGTTTCCGAGGGAGAGAGCATCCGCATCACGCGGCGCGGAATTCCGGTGGCCAAGCTGGTTCCTGCCGGCGAAGGCGAGCGGAAGGACTTCAAAGAGGTCGTGCGTGAAATCCGCAAAATCCGCAAAATCCGCGAAGGAGCGAGTTTGCGAGGACTCACCATACGCGAGTTGATCGATGAAGGCCGCCGCTACTAAAAACCGACTGGTGCTGGATGCGTCCGTGGCGCTGGCGTGGTGCTTTCCCGATGAGGGCACAGAATATGCCGAAAAAGTGCTGGACCGGCTGGCGAGCGGCTCCGCCGCTCTGGTTCCTGCCATCTGGCCCTTTGAGGTGGCCAATGCTCTGCTGGTGGGGGAAAGGCGCAAGCGGATCACGGTTGCGCAAGTAACCTCTCTGCTGCAGCGTATTGCCGACCTGCCGATTACAGTCGAGCCTATACGGGTGGGAGGGGCGTTCGGCGACATTCTGGCGGTAGCCCGACGGGAACAGTTGAGCGAATACGATGCCGCCTACCTCGAACTCGCGCTGCGCGAGGCCCAGCCCTTAGCGACGGTGGATGATCGGTTGCGACGGGCCTGCGGGAATGCCGGGGCCGCTTTGGTGTGAACGGGGCACACGGCAGTGGCGGCGCAAGGGCGAGCCGCGTTTCCTGATACCCTCAAAGGTAAGGATAGTTGGGAGACTGCAAGCCGTTGCCGCCGATCATCAATGTTCAGGGAATCTCGAAGACCTTCGGAGCGAATCCGCTCTTTCAGGAAGTTTCCTTTACCGTTTCCGAGGGGGACCGCATTGGACTCATTGGGCCGAACGGCTCGGGAAAGTCCACGCTGCTGCGGATTCTGGCCGGCATCGTGGATGCCGACGAGGGAGAAATCGCACTGCGAAAGAGGGCGCAGGTCAGCTATGTCGAGCAGGACTCGAAATTCAAAGCCGAAGACACGGTGCGGTCGGTGGTCGAGAATGCAATGGAGCGCGCCCGCGTGCCGCAATCGGAGCGGGGAACGCGCTTTGCCGAGACCCTGGGCCGGGCTGGTTTTGAAGAACTCGAAGCGCAGGCGACGGCATTGTCGGGAGGCTGGCAGAAACGGCTGGCGATGACCGAGGCGCTGGTGCAGTCGCCGGATATCCTGCTGCTCGATGAGCCTACAAATCATTTAGACCTTGCGGGGATTGAGTGGCTCGAAGGCCTGCTGCGAGCGGCGGCGTTCGCCTGCGTGGTGGTGAGCCACGACCGCTACTTTCTGGAAAACATTGCCACGGGGATGGCTGAACTCAACCGGATCTATCCCGCTGGGATTCTGCGGGTTTCGGGCAACTACACTACGTTCCTGGAGAAAAAAGAAGAGTTTCTGCACGCGCAATCGAAGCGGCACGAAGCGCTGGAAAATCTGGTTCACAACGAGATCGAATGGCTGCGCCGCGGGGCGAAGGCGCGGACGCGGAAGTCCAAGGCGCGCATTGGCAAGGCGAACGAACTCATGGCGGACCTCGCCGACCTGAATGTACGAAGCCGATCCGAGACTGCGCAAATCGATTTCTCGGCGAGCGACCGGAAGACGAAACGGCTGGTCGAACTGGAAGACGTCGCATACGAAATCGGAGATCGAACTCTGTTCGACAAGCTTAATTTCGTCGTCACCGCGCGGCTGCGGGTGGGCCTGGTGGGAGCGAACGGAAGCGGCAAAACGACCTTGCTGCGGCTTTTGCGCGGAGAGTTGACGGCGACCAGCGGAGAGATTCGGCGGGCGGAGTGGCTGCGCATCGTCTACTTCGACCAGAGCCGCGAACTCGATACGAATGTTACTTTGCGCCGCGCCCTTGCGCCGGAAGGCGATTCGGTGGTTTATCAAGACCGGCAGATTCACGTGGCATCCTGGGCCGCGAGATTTCTGTTTACCGGGGAGCAACTCAATCAACCGGTGGAGCGGCTTTCCGGGGGGGAACGGGCGCGCGTTCTGATCGCACAGCTTATGCTGCAGCCCGCCGATGTGCTCCTGCTCGATGAACCCACGAACGACCTCGACATTCCCACGCTCGAAATACTAGAGGAAAGCTTGCTTGAGTTTCGTGGGTCGCTGGTGCTGGTCACGCACGATCGCTACATGCTCGATCGCGTATCGAACATCGTGCTTGGGCTGGACGGCAAAGGCCGCGCGGAAAGCTTTGCCGACTATTCGCAATGGGAGGCATGGCAGGCTGAACGCAAGGAGCCGACAAAGGCAAACACTCGAGCGGTTGCTTTTACTCCAGCCGCTTTTACTTCGGGCGCTTCGGGGACGGCGACTGCGGCAAAAGGGAAACTTCCATACCTTGAGGCTCGGGAATATGCCGGTATTGAGCAGCGTGTGGAAGACGCCGAACAAGTAGTGCAGACCAAACGAGCCCAGATGGAAGATCCGGCGATTGCCAGTGATGGTCCGCGTCTGGTGGCCGCACATGCCGAAATGGAGGCGGCGCAAGAGGAATTGGACCAGCTTTATGCGCGGTGGGCGGAGCTCGAGAAAAAGAAAAGCTGAAATTATCGGATGTCAGAGGTGTGTCGCGCCATCGCACCAGACAGAATGCCACGATTGTGCCGTGCCTAACTTGGCCGAGGTCCTCAAGCAGAGGTGGGCTGGCGGCCAAGATATCCCAAAAAAACAAAGCGGCGGAGATTCGCATTTTCTGCGAACTCCACCGTTGGTCTTTGTGCTTTGTCTCTTCCTTCTGCTTCCTTTGCTTCTGCCGCTACGCTGCCGTAGGTGGCGACTCTACCGGTGGTGGCGCTCTTCCGGGCGGGCGCGGCCTTCGCGCGGGGCGCGACGTTCTTCTGGGCTGCGTCCGATCAGTCGGTGGCCTTCGGTGCGAGGTCCGGGGCCCCAGCGGTGAACGCCGGCGTAGGGATGAGCATAGTAGCCGCGGTTGGCCCAGGTGCGTCCCCAGGGCGCGTTGTTGATGAATAATGCGTGTGCGCCCCAGTCAAAGCGAACGAAGCCCCATCCCCAGGGACGAAAGGCCAGGCCAATGTTGAGGCCGAAGCCCCAGCCGATAGCGCCGCCTACGAAAAATCCCGGGTGCGGCGGCCAAAAAACAATCAGCGGGTCGTAGACCGGCACGCAGATAAAAGCCGGATCGACTGGGTCGATGTCGATGTAAGGACCACCGCTGACGGCGATGGTATCGTTGCTGCGCAGATAGCCATAATCCTTGGCCTTTTGGCGCATGCGCTGCACCGCGTCCATTACATCCTGACGCTGCGCGAGAAAAGCGTCGCCGAGATTTGTGGTCCAATCCATGTCCGAAGCCATCGTCTCCAGCACGGACGGGAAGGGCAGCAAGGCCTGCACGCTGGGATCCCAGGGCAGCTGGTCGGCGGTAATGGCTTTGGCGAGCTCGTCGCCGGTCAGATAGTGATGCTCGTCGGCCCACTTGGCGGCGTCGGGAATCTGGTCGGAAAAAGTTGCGGCGGCGAGAACCTGCGCCAGAAGCGGGTCGGGATAGAGCGCGACCCGCGAGACCAGCTTATCGAGCTGATCGGGTGAATAAGAAGGCGGCGCTTGCGCTGGAGCCTGGGCTGGCGTTTGGTCTGGCGGAGGAGGCGGCGCCTGGTCCGGCGCCTGGGCCAGCGCTGTGCTGGCTGACCATGCAATCAAGAGCGCTGCGGCGAGAATAGCCGTCGTGAATTTCATTTTTCGTTGTGAATGGGGCATTCGCATCCTCACTTTTTGACTGCGGATTATACATCGTGGATAGATGCTTTTGCCCGTCTGCGCGTTGCGCGAAACTGTAAGGGGTAGAGAGGCGAAATCGGAAGGAAGAAATCGCGGGCTCCGGGCCTACGCAGGAGCCCGCAACAATTTCTCAGAACTTTTTCGACCGACCCGTGTTGCTGCGATCCGTGTTACGAAATCCCGCGCCGCTGCCGAAACGCTGGCTACGCTCTGGCGCCGACGGCTACGGTTTCGGGGACGGGAACGCTCTTATCCTCGCCGTTGACTTTCGGTTGGCCCGACTGGCCGGCCTTGCGAATATCGATGCCGCCCTTGAAGTAAGCGCCGTCTTCAATGGAGATGCGCGCGGCCACGACGTCGCCGGTAAGGGAACCGTCGCTGCGGATATCGACGCGGTCGCTGGCGGTGAGGTTGCCGCGCACTTTGCCCAGCACCACGATCTCGCGGGCATTGATGTTGGCGGCGACTACGCCGTTGCGGCCGACGGTGACGCGATTGCCGGAAAGATTGATGGAACCTTCCACGCGGCCGTCAATGTAAAGCGATTCGGAACCGGTGACTTCGCCCTTGATCACCAGGGACTTGCCGATAGTGGCCTGGTCGGCGGTGGTGGTTGTGGCGGGCGGACGCGGCGCCGGAGTAGGTTCATTTGCGGCCACAAGGGGCACGATCGGAGTGTGCATGACAGGACGCTCCGGTTCGGCCGGTCGGCCGGGGGTAGTCGTAGGCTGATTGGTCGGCTTCCACATGGGGTTGCAAATCCTTTCCTTGTTGGGATTAGGGTCACTACCCGCATTTCCGTGACCAATGGCATTGTACTCTGGCATCTCAAAATGAGAGCTGTGGAAAAGTGCTTTATTTTCAACAACGTTTCCTAGTGTGGTACATATTTTTTTAGTGCCGGGAGCGGGATGCAAGTGGCGCACAGCGGGGCTGAGTCTCAAATCGGGCAAAGCTTTCGGGAAAAAATTCCCATCTTGATCCCCAATCCACAAGGTCCAGGAGTATGCTCTGGGGGCCGAAGATTTATCGAAAGTCCAATCTTAATTTTTTCCAAGTTTGGTGGGCAGGTTTTGGGCTGCCGGCTTCTTGTTGGCAGCTTTTCATTGGTGGAAGGAGCAGACATGCTGGAATCAGCGGTGGTCAGTCCTGTGGGAGTGGCGATTGAGCCACCCCAGCCGGGCGAATACGCGCCTTATTACGAGCGCTACATTTCATTGGTGGCGGGAACCGACGTCCTGGCGGCGCTGGACCAGCAGCGGCGGCGGACGGTGCTGCTGCTCTCCGGACGCAGCGATGCCGACGGCGACTTCCGTTATGCGCCCGGGAAGTGGAGCGCGAAAGAAGTGATTGGCCACGTCTGCGACACCGAGCGCATCTTCGCCTACCGCGCGCTGCGCGTTGCGCGCGGCGACGCCACGCCGATCGAAGGATTCGAGCAGGACGATTACGTGCGCAATGGGCCATTTGCGGGGCGTGCGCTGGGTGATTTGATTGAGGACTACATCGCCGTGCGCCGGGCTACGCTGGCGCTGCTGCGCAATCTCGACGAGGCGGCGTGGATGCGTCGCGGCATCGCCAACAAGAATGAAGTCAGCGTGCGGGCGCTGGCTTATATCATCGCGGGGCATGAGTTGCATCATCGCAGGATTCTGGAAGAGAAGTATTTTGGGGCGCAGCGCTAGAGACCGGCGCCATGTCCCAACGCGCACTGATTGAACTGCTGCACGGCAAGGGCGCTCACGCCGATCCCATCGCGTGCGTGGAAGATCTTTCCGCCGAATTGGCGGCGCGGCAGGTCGCGGGATTTCCGCACTCGATTGGGCAACTCGTCTTCCACATGAATTACTGGATGGACTACGAACTGCGCCGCATTCGCGGCGAGCGGCCGGCGTATCCGGAACATGCGTCGGAAAGCTGGCCGGCAGCGGCGTCGCCGGCCGATGAGTTGGAGTGGAATCGTCTGAGAAAACATCTCGCTGCCGTGCTGGCGGATTTTGCCGTGCTGGCGAATTCTTCGATGGAAGAAATACAGCGGCAGATCGAAACCGTGCATGAAGGCGACAAGAAAGTGGCAGGCACGCTTGAGGCCGTGCTGTGGCAAATGGTCGCTCATAATAGTTATCACGCCGGACAGATTGCGGTGATCCGTCGTGTGCTGGGCGCGTGGCCGCCGCGCGGCGGCGGGGATACGTGGTAGGGAGAAAACCTTCGTTGATCGCTGGTCGTTCGTCGTTAGTTCGTTGGCAGTGCGGGCGTGCTCGTGGGTTATGCTGAGAGCTGACGGCTGATCGCTGACAGCTTCCCCATGCTTTCCGATTCCACCATCCTGAAACACATTGCGCGGCAGCCCAAGCGGGCGGCGGGATTCAAGCAACTGGTGCGCGAACTTGGGCTGCACGGCGCCGCGCGCGGAGATCTCGACGCGCATCTTCAAAAACTCGTCGCCAGCGGCGCGCTCCTGGCGGCTGGTTCCGATCGCTATGTGCTTCCGCAAGCCGCCGGCGATAAGAATGCGGACAAAAATCTGGTCGCGGGACGGCTTACCATGCATCGCGACGGATTCGGATTCGTCATCCCCGATGCGAATTCGCTCAGTCCGCAATTCAAGGCGCGCCTGGCGGGAGATATTTTCATTCCGCCGCATCTGATCGGCAACGCCATGCACGGCGACCAAGTGCTGGTTGACGTCAGCGCGATTCGTCCCGATGGCCGGGCTGAAGGACGCATCGTGAGGCCGGTGGCGCGGGCGCATCCCACCGTGGTGGGGGTGTTTCACTACGGCAGCCGCGGCAATTCCGTCACGCCCATTGACACCAAGATTACGCAGGAGATTTTGATTCCGCCGGGAATGGAAATTCTCAATGGTAGCGTAGCGCCGCCGTCCCCCGCGGCTGTCGCGGGGGCGTCTCGTCCCCGCGGCCGAGGCAAGGATGCCGGCGAGGCGCCGGCGCTACGGAAGAAATCCGTCGATCGCGTGCTGGGCGAGGAAGCTGCGCCCCGCGCGGAGTGGGACGACCTCGAAGGAGTGGTTGTCGATGTGGAGATTACGGATTGGCCCACGTCGACGCAGAATCCGCGCGGACGCGTGATTGAAATTCTTGGCCGGGAAGATGATTTCGGAGTGGACGTGGAAATCACGATCCGCAAATTTCATCTGCCGCACCACTTTCCGGCGGCAACGCTGCGGGAAGCGCAGGATGCGCCGGCAATTATTTCCGAACACGACCTTCGGCGGCGCCGCGATTTTCGCGCGCTGCCGATCGTCACCATCGACGGCGAAACGGCGCGCGATTTCGACGACGCGGTTCTCGTGCGCACGCTGGCGAACGGCAACTTTGAATTGCAGGTTCACATTGCCGACGTGGCCCATTACGTCACACTCGGAAGCGCGCTTGATCAGGAAGCGCGGCTGCGCGGCACCAGCGTTTATTTTCCCGACCGCGCCGTACCCATGCTGCCGCTGGAACTTTCCACCGACATTTGCAGCTTGCGCCCGCAAGTGGAGCGGCTGGTGCTCTCGTGCGTGATGGAGATCGACCACCGGGGCGAGATTGTAGGCTATGAATTGTGCGAAGGCGTGATTCGCTCAGCAGAGCGCATGACGTATACCGCGGTGAATGCCGTGCTCGAAGGCGATGCTGCCGCGCGTGGGCGCAACGGGCCGCTGGTGGCCGGTTTTGAGCGGATGCGCGACCTGGCCATGATTTTGCATCGCAAGCGGGAGCGGCGCGGCTCGATTGATTTCGATCTGCCCGAGGCGGTGATCGAGTTCGACGAGTTTGGGATGATGAAGAGCATTGCGCGCTCGGAGCGCAACATGGCACACCGGCTCATCGAGGAATTTATGCTCTCGGCCAACGAGTGCGTCGCGCAGTATCTGGAATCGAAGCGCGTCGCGTCGTTGTATCGAATTCACGAGAAGCCGGACGCCAAGCGCGTCTACGACTTTGAAGTGATTGCCGCAACGTTTGGATACTCGCTCGGCGTGGGAGCGTTGCCGATTCATCGCGTGCAGCTCAAAACCGACCGCCGCGCCGCTTACGGAACCGGCAAGCGGGTGCGCGAGATCGAAGTGCCGAAAGAAGTTCACATCACGCCGCGCATGTATCAGAAGCTCACCGAGAAAATTGCGGGCAAGCCGGAAGAACGCATCCTGAGCTACCTGATGCTGCGGTCGCTGAAGCAGGCGCGCTATTCAGAGGAGAATCTCGGCCACTTCGCGCTGGCGGCCACGAGCTACACGCATTTTACTTCGCCCATCCGCCGTTATCCGGATTTGATCGTGCATCGGATTTTGAAAGATGTGCTGCGCGAGTCGGCCGAGCGGCATGATGGCGCGACTCCGATCGGAGTTTTTCCGGCACCTTCCGCCGATGTGAGAGACGGCCGCCTGTTGAAAGTATTCATCCAGAATGAAGCTGGCTCATTTGTTAAGCACATCCACAACGAAAAAACACTTGCGTTAACCGGAACAACCCAAGTCTCGCGAGCCTATCCATTTCCCTACGGATTCGTTCTCAACACAACCGCTGACGACGGTCTCAACGTAGACTGCTTCGTGATCACGGAAACGCCCTTACGCACAGGAGAAATCGTCGAGTGCCAACCGATCGCGCTCGCCGAACAAGTTGAAGATGGCCAGGAAGATCACAACGTTGTGGCGGTGATCCCGGGAGAAAAATCTCGTCTTGACCAGCGGGCACAGCGCAAGATCAGCGACTTCGTCACCCACGTATTCGACAATGTCGCGGGCAAAACGATCCGGGTCGGCGAGTTTCTTGGAAAGGAAGCAGCTGTTAGCTACCTGTCGCGACACGAAGACAACAGGGATCCTGGGCCAAATCTCTCGCAAGTGGGACGCCCCACGGATGTGCCTTCTCCGTGGTCGAAGCGCCGCGACCACGCCGCGCACCGCGAAGCTCTCGAGCCTCTGGGCGGGCCGATCATGATCGACGAACTGCATGATATAGCCGACGAATCGAGCCAGTCCGAGCGGCGCGCCGACGACGCCGAGCGCGAACTGATGGCGTGGAAGAAGGTCAAGTTCATGCAGGACCGCGTGGGCGACGACTTTGACGGCCTTATCACCAGCGTGACCAAGTTCGGCTTCTTTGTCGAGTTGACCGATCTTTTTGTGGAAGGGTTGGTGCCGCTGGATACGCTGACCGACGACCGCTACGTCTATCACGAGAACACGCGCGAGATCATCGGCCAGCGCTCGCGCAAAACGTACCGCATGGGACAAAGGATTCGCGCGCTGGTGGACCGCATCGATCCGGTGGAAAAGAAAATCCAGTTCGCGGTACTCGATGAGAGCAGGCCGCTGCCTCCGCTATCCCGCATTACGCAGCCTACGCGCAAGTCGAAGCGCAGACGAAAATGAAGGCTTTCGCTTTCCAAGTCTTTTCCCCTGGGGCGAAACTGCGCCGCTGGTGGTAAAATTCTTTGGTGAAACCCCATCCGCGGCGGATGTGAAGCGGCGGATTCCTTCCTTGTCGGGACGTGGCTCAGCCTGGTAGAGCACTCGCTTGGGGTGCGAGGGGTCGGCAGTTCAAATCTGCCCGTCCCGACCAATTCCTCTTTCAAGCCGTTGCGCGCAATTGCTTCCGATGGCGCAGTCTGTTAGTAGCCCCAGAGCGACCCACGGCCGGGCCGAGGTCTTGCCCTTCTGCGAATGGCTCGAACGACGTGCCTCGGTTCCTCTGTCTGCACTTCCACCCCTGTCAACCCCATTTTTCCCAGCAGGCGATCTAGCTCGTGCACCTGAGCGTGAGTGGCCTTCTCATTGTCGAACACCAGGGAAATAATCGTGCGATTCGGGCATCCGATGAGCAGGGCCTGATCCCGCGAGCCGTCGTCGAGACACTTTGTGTCCCCGACCTCAAACCTCTTGACAGTTGTCATTGCAAGAAACCTCCTTTGTGTTGTCAGCTCAACACATCGAGAAGAATCTCATCAAGTTGAGCGTCCGTGATGTGGCGCTTCTCGCAGAGAGCTTTGAAGAGTAGTGCAATTGCCTTACTGTTGCGGTGCGCCTGCAATTTTTCTCGATGCGGGTTACCTTGTTCCGCAATCAGCGTGTAGAAAACACGCTGCCCCACATCCAAGCCACCCTGCTTGTATGTTTCCTCAGCTAGTACGTCCTCGATCATTGGCATAGCGTTCTCCTCCAACAATTAGAGTGCACTCAGGCCGGGAAACCAAAGTAACTATGCGAGGGACGTTTTTTGTTGACGCTGCCTTACGGCTGCTGGCAGCGATGCTTAGGAGACGGTGAAAAATAAATGGCTATTACTGTGCTATAAATTTCAAAGCATGGCGCCCGCCAAGAAGAGAACGCGAGAAGAACTTATTGCGGGCGGTTACTGCCCCGTCTGCAGCAAATGCACGGCCTCGCTCGGCGGCGGCTTACGGCACTGCGGGGCGCTGTATGGGTGCCGTAGGTGCGGGACCCTTCTGCTCGAATTGAATTACGCTTACGACGACCCTACCTTCAGCATCCTGCCCCATTTTGTCGACGTGACAGAGCATTGGCCGGAAATTCGAGATTGGTACGACAAGCGGCGTGAAGAGATTGAAGCCCACACCTCCGAGCTTGAAATGAGGCTCCTAGCAGAGGTGCCCGGAGTAATTACAGCGATGCTCGCCAGGACGAGAGCGGATTCCACTGGCGCAGCCCGCTCCTCTAGGAGATTAACTCTCGTGAAGAGCTAGCCTCCGCTCGCTTGGGGTGCGAGGGGTCGGCAGTTCAAATCTGCCTGTCCCGACCATTCAGCTCTCAGCTCCCAGCCGTCGGCGCGCTGAAAAAATCGGCCGCCCGAACCATCGATCCCCCAGCATTTGACTCGCAAAACCCCGAGCACCCCGAACCAAGAGAATCACTTTGAGGCGAGGCTGCGCTCTCCGACAATGGAGGGAAAGCTCCACCTGCGTCATGCTTAGCAACGCCGCCTCGTCGCAAATGGATGCCGCAGATTCCGCGATCAGACTTGGCGATCGAAGGTCAGAGCATTTGAGCTTAGAACCTTAGAACCTTAGAACCTTAGAACGTTTTACTTCAGGGCGTTTTAGTAAGACCAGGGAGAATTCTATGGCGGGGCAAGTCGTTTTATATTTCGAGGATCAGGCCGACGCGCTGCGTTTCGCTCTGGCTGCAGGCTCGGTGATGGCGGGCGAGAGCGCCAGCGCCCCCGGCGAGCTGGTGCAGGAAACCACGCGCGTCACCCGCATCCGGCTCGACGCAACCAACGCCGCAGAAACCAGGAAACCTTCCCCGCCCGAACGCGCCGCTTAATTATCGGGAACCAGTCACCGTGCGGTTACATTATTTTCGTAACCCGAAGGCTACACTTATCCTGTAACCTGGCGGTTACGTGTTTTCCAACTCTTCTTGCGGAGGACATGCGCGCCACGAACCCTGCCGCGCATTTATCCCGTGCGTCGCGTAGAGAGCAAATCCAGAATCTCGCGCAGGCCCTGGCGGATGCTGCGAAGCTCGGCGGACGATTGCGCCGGAAACGGAATCGCGGCCTGCCCGCGGCCGGCTTTGGTTTCGGAGCGCAGTTGCTGGCGCGCGCCGGCGATGGTGAATCCCTGTTCGTAGAGCAGTTGCTTGATGCGCAGCACGTTCTCCACGTCGCGGCGGCGATACATGCGTTGTCCGGTGCTGCCTTTCACCGGCTTCAGTTGCGGGAATTCGGTTTCCCAGAAGCGCAGCACGTAGGCCGGCAAGCGGCACAGGCTGGCGACCTCGCCGATGCGGAAGTAGAGCTTGTCGGGAATCAGCACCTCAGCGTGGTCGTTTTTGTTGCCGTTTTTTTTTCTCGCAGCCATTTGCCGTAGGCTCCCGCCAAATGCGGTGTGGTTTGCCTATTGTGACACAGCTTGGAAAACTGGAAGAGATGATTTTCGCGGGCGTTCGGGAAGCGGGAGGGCGTGCGGGGGTCGAACGTCTGGCCCAGGGTGCGGAACGGCGAACCCGCATCGCCGAAACCGCTCGGCCGAACCCGCTCCGGCAACCAAGGGAAAAGCCTCTCAAGAGGTGCTTCTCCTGAGAGGCCGGTGAAATTCCTGTGCGAGGTATCGACTCGCTGGCGGTTAGTGTTTCTTCTTTTTTGCCTTCTTCTTCGTTGCCATTGAAGGTTCCTCCGTGAACGATTTTCCCTTGCAAGGGGTTCTACTACAGGGCCCGAAAGCAAAAACGCCACCAACATATAGCGTGGGCAGCGCCCTTAACCCAACATATTGCGGCATGATGAATGCAGTGTCAACAAAATTCGGTAGTGTCCTAAATAGGACACAGCTCAGAATTTACGGACTCCGAGGGATTTGCTGACAGCACCGGCCACAAACGGCTGACGACGAACGGCAAGCGGCAAACGGCTGGTAGTAAACTGCGTGGGATGCGGCGCGATCCCGTCGAACTGGAAATCTTCAAGAATCTCTACCACTCGATTGCCGAGGAGATGGGCGCGGCGCTGCGGCGCACCGCATTTTCTCCCAACATCAAGGAGCGGCGGGATTACTCGTGCGCGGTTTTCGCCGGCGATGGCGAAGTGATTGCCATGGGCGACCACATGCCGGTTCACTTGGGCTCGATGCCCATGTCAGTGCGGGCGGCAATCGCCACATGCAAAATGCAGCCCGGCGATGTGGTGATGCTGAACGATCCCTTTCGCGGGGGCACGCATCTGCCGGATATCACGCTGGTGGCGCCGGTGTATGTGGGGCGCGGCCGCCCATTCGGCAGGCTCAGGGCAGGCCCTCGTCCGCGAAAAGCCGGGAAGCGGCCTGACTTCTACGTAGCTTCGCGCGCGCACCATGCCGATGTGGGAGGAGCTTACGCAGGATCGATGGGACTGTGCCGTGAGATTTATCAGGAAGGATTCCGCATTCCTCCGGTGAAGCTTGTGCGGGCGGGTGTGACCGACGGCGATGTGCTCGCGCTGCTGCTGAACAACGTGCGCACGCCCGAGGAGCGCGAGGGTGATTTGAGTGCGCAGCTCGCGGCTTGCCATACCGGTGCGGAGCGGCTGCGGGAAGTTTGCGCACGTTATGGAATCGAGCGCGCCAAGCGCGCCGCGCGGGATTTGCTGGAGTATTCCGAAGAACTGATGCGCGCCTTTTTGCGGCGCGTGCCGGCGGGGACTTATGCGGCAGAAGATTTTCTCGATAACGACGGTGTGAGCGATAAGCCGGTGAAGATCGCGGTGACCGTAAGCGTTCGCCAGAATCAACGGCCGCGCGGGCGAGCCGCCCGCGGCCACATTGTCACTGTAGATTTTTCCGGCAGCGATCCGCAAGTGGAAGGCAGCGTGAATGCGGTCGAGGCAATTGCATACTCGGCTTGCTTCTATGTGTTTCGTTGCCTGCTGGCGGAAGACGTTCCCGCGACTGCCGGACTGATGCGTCCGATCCAGGTGATCACGCGCGAGGGAACCGTGGTCAATGCGCGGCCTCCGGCAGCGGTGGCGGGAGGGAACGTGGAAACTTCGCAGCGCATTGTCGACGTTCTGTTGCGAGCGCTGGCGCAGGCCATTCCGGATCGGATTCCAGCGGCGGCTTCCGGCACGATGAACAATCTCACCATCGGAGGCGTCGATCCGCGCACGGGCGCGGCCTTCGCTTATTACGAAACGATTGCCGGTGGAATGGGAGCGCGTCCGGACAAAGCGGGCGTTTCCGGCGTACACACGCACATGACCAATTCGCTGAACACTCCGGCGGAAGCGCTGGAGTATGCGTATCCGCTGCGGGTGCGGCGCTATTCGCTGAGGCCGGGCAGTGGCGGCCGGGGGAAACATCGGGGCGGGGATGGAATTATCCGCGAGATCGAAGTGCTGACGGATTGCGACGTGACCCTGCTCTCGGACCGGCGCACGCGCGGGCCGTGGGGTCTGGCCGGCGGGAGCGAAGGTTCGGCGGGAACCGCGAGCACCATGCGGAATGACGGATCAAATGAATCGATGCCGGGCAAATTCAGCGCGAGCCTGCGCAAGGGCGAGCGTATCAGGATTGAGACGCCCGGCGGCGGCGGCTGGGGAGCGGAGTGAGAGTGGTTTCACTGCGATGTGCGATCGAAGTTCGATTGATGCTCGATTCGCCGATTGACCTCGATTGCCCGGTCATGCGAGGGTTAAGAATCGGAATGGAGAGCAGCTCATGCACATCGTAAAATCCGTTGGAGTCATGTCGGTTGCCAAAATTATGGGCCTGATCTATGCCTGCCTCGGACTGTTGTTCGCTCCTTTGTTTCTGCTGATCGGATTGCTGGGTTCATTGGCAGGTCAGCAGAAAAGTCCGTTCGCCGGAATCTTCGGCGTATTTTTTGCGCTTCTCATGCCGGTGCTCTATGGGGTGATGGGATTCGTCATGGGCGCGATTGGTTCGTTGCTCTACAATCTGTTCGCGCGATTGGTGGGCGGCTTTGAAGTTGAGGTGGAACTGCAGCCGGCGATGTTGACGGCTCCTTATCCCATCATTCCGCCACCGACCCCCAGCGTTTGAATGAATGCAGGACCGGACATGACTTCCATCGATCTCGCTGCCCACTATCTCGACGAGGCGCGTCGCCAATTTCGCGGTCACAAACGCATGGCCGAGAGTGCGATGGAGCAACTGAGCGACGCTGAGTTTTTCGCGACGATCGATCCGGAATCGAATTCCGTCGCCATTCTTGTCAAGCATCTGACGGGGAACATGCGCTCGCGTTTTACCGACTTCCTCACCAGCGACGGCGAAAAGCCCAACCGCTTTCGCGACCAGGAGTTTGAACTGGCCGCATCAACCACGCGCGAGGAAGTGATGAGGTCGTGGGAAGATGGCTGGGCGCGCGTGTTTGCGGCGCTAGAGTCGATGAAGCCGGAAGACGTGATGCGCACGGTGACGATCCGCGGCGAACCGCATACCGCGTTGCAGGCCATCAACCGGCAGATTGCGCACTACGCGCAGCACACGGGACAAATCGTGTTCCTGGCAAAGCATCTGCGGTCGAGCGAATGGAAGACGCTAAGCATTCCGCGCGGCAAGTCGGAAGAGTTTAAGGTGGCGGCGCCAAAGTCTGACAGAAGATTGCCGAAGGAGAAGTGAGCCGTCGTTCCGATTCGCCGCGGCGAGAACGCACCACGATTCTCCACGGTGCTAGAATCATACGTTTTCTGTGTATCCGATCCGAATTCCTAAGGTAGCCGTCAATGCCATCCAAGATGTTCGCTGTGGTTAAGCCGGAAGCTGCGCCGGGTGCGGAGGTTCGCGAAGTAAAGATCCCCGCTTTTGGACGGAGTGATGTGCTGGTCAAGGTAAAAGTTGCGTCCATCTGCGGCACCGACCTGCACATCTACAACTGGGATCGCTGGGCGCAGAACCGCATTCATCCGCCGCTGATTCCCGGTCACGAGTTCTGCGGCGAGGTGGCGGCGTTCGGCGACGAAGTTACCAGCGTCAAGGAAGGCGATTTCGTTTCCGCGGAAATGCACGTGGCCTGCGGCAAGTGCCTGCTGTGCCGCACCGGCGAGGCGCACATTTGCCAGAACGTGAAGATAATCGGCGTGGACGCCGACGGCGCATTCGCTGAGTACGTGGTGATTCCGGAATCGAATATCTGGAAACTCGACCCGGCGATTCCCCTCGACTACGCCTCGATTCTCGATCCGCTCGGCAACGCCGTACATACCGTGCTGGCCGGTGAGATCGCAGCCAAAAGCGTCGCCATCACGGGATGCGGGCCGATTGGGCTGTTTGCCATTGCGGTTGCCAGGGCCGTGGGCGCAACCAGCGTTTTTGCGATTGAGGTGAATGAGCATCGGGCTGCAATTGCGCGCGCTATGAAGGCCGACTACGTGCTCAATCCGGCGAAAGAAAATGTGCGCGCCGTGATTGCCGAGCAAACAGGCGGCCTGGGCGTGGACGTGGTGCTCGAAATGGCAGGGCATCCGGATTCGATTCGAACCGCATTCGACATCGTGCGGCGCGGCGGAAGAATTTCTCTTCTCGGCCTGACCTCGAAGCCTATCTCGCTGAACTTTTCCGAAGACATTATTTTCAAAGGCATCACCGTGCAGGGCATCAACGGACGCCGCATGTACCAGACCTGGTACCAGATGACGGCGCTGCTCAAGAGCGGCAAACTCGATCTGCATCCGGTGATCACCGACCGCATCCCGATGAAGGACTTCTCGAAGGCGATGGAACGGTTGAAAACGGGGGAAGCCAGCAAGATTCTGGTGTATCCGAATGGGGTACGATAGTTTCCTGGCCACGAGCCTTCGACTTACCCTGTGAATCCGCGTTCATGCGAGTGAATCCGCAGCAAAGAATCGTTTTTTCTCGGCATTCATGTGACATCCGTCACAGACTCGCAACTCCGGCCTCAACTATTCAGATAACAGGAGCCAGAAGCGCAGGGTGAAACCGATAAAGCCAAGCTGGTAAACTGAGATGTTTCCCGATGCTTCTGACCGTATAACCATGAGCCTCGATGCGCACGTCCGCTGCACTTGCATACGGGATGGCAAAGCCAAACCACATCCGTTTCCCGACCGGCTTACGTTCGACGAGACCGGCGAACCGGTTCTGACGGGCGATCCTTCCGATGACGACTGGGACGCACACGACGATTGGCTGGGGGAATCGTGCGAGCACGGCGGATATCTTCTGGCTTTGCCGCTGGGCAACATCACGCGAGTCCAACGTTTGCGGGCTTTTCTGCGCGGACTCGAAGGCAAACCCGGCCCGCGATTTCCCCTGCTATTGACGCGGGTTTTGTATGACGGCACTCACACCGGGGACTGGCTCGCCAGCGACAAATCCGCGGACCTGTTGAAGGAAGTGGAGACCGTGCTTCACTCCAGAGACATTCTGGCCGAATCGGAAAAGGAATTTTTCGAGAACATGAAGCAACTGTGCGAAGCCAGCATCGAGACCGGCAATCCGATTATGTTTTGAGTTTTCAGGCTGATTTTCTGCCGCTGGCTCTTTCCGTCCTTTTCTCCTGTTTCCGGTATTAAACTGATTTGTCTTCCAATCTGCGTTAATCTGCGTTAATCAGTGGCGAAGAAGTTTTCAGACCGAAGCAACCTGAGGAATCCGATGACCATAGCAACGCCCATAGCAACGCCCACAGCGACAACCACTGCAACCCGCACCAACCCGCTCTCTTATCTCACCGATCAGCTCAACGAACTTAAAGCCAAGGGCACGCATTTCAAGCTGCGTGTGCTGGAGGGCGAGCAGGCTCCGGTCTGCACGTTCGATGGCAAGAAAGTTATCAACCTGGCGTCGAACAATTATCTCGGGCTGACCACGCATCCTAAGCTGCGCGAGGCGGCGCTCGAAGCTACGCGCAGGTACGGCGTGGGGTCGGGCGCGGTGCGCACCATCGCCGGCACGATGAAGATTCACATGGAGCTGGAAGAAAAGATTGCGCGCTTCAAAAACGTGGAGGCGTGCGTGGTCTTCCAATCGGGCTTCGCGGCGAATGCGGGCACGGTCTCGGCCGTGCTGGGCAAAGAGGATTTCATCATCTCCGATGCGCTGAATCACGCGTCGATCATCGACGGCGCGCGGCTGTCGAAGGCGAAGATTCTGGTCTTCCGCCACAAAGACATCGCGCACGCCGAAGAGCAACTAGCCAGCGTGAAGAGTGAGCCGGGCAGGAAGCTGCTGATCACCGATGGCGTCTTCTCGATGGACGGCGACATCAGCCCTCTGTCCGGCCTGTGCGATGTGGCCGAAAAATACGGCGCAATTATGATGGTCGACGATGCCCACGCTTCCGGCGTGCTCGGACGCAACGGGCGCGGCAGCGTCGATCATTTCAACGTGCACGGCCGCGTGGATATTCAGGTGGGAACATTGTCGAAGGCCATCGGCGCGCTCGGCGGATACGTCTGCGGATCGCGCGACCTGATTGATTTTCTCTATCACCGGGCGCGGCCGTTTTTGTTTTCCACGTCGCATCCGCCGTCGGTCGCGGCAACCTGCATTGCGGCTTTCGAGGTTCTGGAAAATGAACCGGAGCGCATGGAAAAACTCTGGGAGAACACGCGCTTCTGGAAAAAAGAACTTGGGGCTCTCGGCTTCGATATCGGCGGACGCAACACCCCGGCCAGCGAAACTCCCATCACTCCGATCATCATCGGCGACGGCAAGCTCACCATGGACTTCTCCCGCGAGCTGTTCAAAGAAGGCGTCCTCGGCACCGGCATCGCCTTCCCGACGGTGCCCGAAGGCAAAGCCCGCATCCGCACCATCATGACGGCAACGCACACGAAAGAAGAGTTGGCGCAGGCGCTGGAGGTGCTGGGGAGAGTGGGGAAGAAGATGGGGATAATTGGAAAGTAGCGTCGAAGCCAGTCAATTCCGGCCTAGGAATGCAAGACGGACTCTCACTGAGACCGAAAGACTGGCCGTACCATCTCTTCCGGTGAAGCGCATTCCGGGTGCCACGCTTTCCAGCGCATGGCTGCAGTGATGCGCGTCCGGCCGCTAGGGTGGTCAAAGAAAACGAACTCCTCGACCGGCCCAGGGTCAAGCTTGCGATACTCCCCCACAATCAAGTCGACATTCGCCTCGCCATCCGGTTGCCGGGATACGTTCAGGCCGAACATGTCGGCTTCATACTCCATGGTGCGAGTAATGGTGTTCGACACTGGCGTCATGAGAAAAAAGTAGAGGGAGAACACAATCACGGCCAGTGGCAGCGCGGCGACATCCCTAATCCCGCGAATGTCCCATTGCTGCCCGCATCGCGCGAGTGCAAAGGCGATGCCCCAGTTGAGAAAGGCGAAGCCGATTACGATCACCACGCCGTTCATGAGCAGTCCCTTGTACTCGTGATTGAGAATGTAGTGGCCCATCTCATGTCCCATGACAGGCTCGATCTCGGCCAGGGTGCAGCGTTTCAAAAGATTGTCGTTCAGAGAAATTCGCTGGGTGTTTCCGAAGCCGCCGACGTAGGCGCTGACCCGATTCGACTGCCGGGATGCGTCGAACTGCCAGACGTCGGCGGCGGGAATTCCGTTGGCGTTGGCCATCGCGAGGATCGGATCCCGGATGCGGGGATCCTCAAGTCTTGTGTACTTATTGAATAATGGGGCAAGGTAAACCGGTTCGATCAGACTGACAAATGCCAAGAATACGATCATCAGAACGGCGCCCCACACCCACCAACTCTTGCCTAGAAGGCGCACCAGCCCGACGAGTGGCACGACAAGGATCGTTCCCAGTACCACGACGACTGCCAGCGCGATGAGCTGCTCGCGCATCCAGGGGCCGAAGGTCTGATTCAGCAAGCCATACTTGTGCTCACGGAAGTAGCCTTCATACACCGTGAGCGGAAAGGTGAGGATGGCGGTGACAAGCGAAAATTGAACCCAATAGAGCGCCGTCTGAATGGGCCGGAAGCGGGTGATGCGCTCGGCGAGGTTGCGCATGCCGGCCGACCATCGGAAGCGCAGCAGCAGCCACATCACGAATACTGTCAAGAGGAAGTCCCAGAGAACGAGCCAATAGCCGCCTTCGAAATAGGCATCGGAGCGGGCCCGTTGCGCGGGGGGCATCTTGGCCAAATATGCGTCGACGGCTGCATCGACGTTGAACGCTCGCGCGGTCGTGGCGCGGTCTTGGGCAGGCACAGCGGAAACAGACGGAGCGGTTGTCTGCCCATTTCCAAAAACGGAGAACAGCAGAATCAACAGAAGAACAAGTCGTGCTTGTCGGACCATCGCTGCCCCATTCATCTGGTCAGGAGTATACGCCGCACGGACATCATCCTACCGCTATGAAAATCGCAATCGTCTTTAGTTGGACCCTATTCCGTCCGGTAAACAATCTTCCCGCCCACAACCGTCGCCACCACTTTCCCCGTAAACGGCCAGCCATCGAACGGAGTGTTGCGCGAGAGCGAACGCGACTTGGCGGCTTCGAACGTCCAGCGCTTCTTGGGATCGAAGATGGTTACGTCGGCGAAGTTGCCGCGGGCCAGCGATCCGCGGCTGCGGAGATCGAAGACGCGCGCTGGTCCTGCAGAGAAAAGTTCGACGATGCGGGTCAACGGAATCTTGTGCTCGCGATGCAGCTTGGTGATCGCCAAGGCCAGCGCGGTTTCGAGTCCGGTGATGCCGAAGGCGGCACGTTCGAACTCGACCTGCTTTTCGTGCGCCGCGTGAGGAGCGTGGTCGGTGGAGATGGCGTCGACGGTGCCATCGGCGAGCGCAACCAGAATCGCTTCGCGGTCGGTCGCAGAGCGCAGCGGCGGATTCATCTTGCAGTGCGTGTTGTATTCGCCCACATCTTCGTCGAGCAGCGTGAAATGGTGCGGCGTGACTTCACAGGTGACCCGGCAAATCACGCGGGCGCCATGACCATGACCAGCGCGCTTGCCGCGGCGCACGGCCTTGAGCGCATCGGAAGTGGAAAGATGCGCCACGTGCAGCCGCGACTCGGGAATCTGCTGCGCCAGAGTTACGTCGCGGTCCACGATGGCAGCTTCGGCCGCCGCGCTCATGCCGCGCAGTCCGAGACGAAAACTGGTTGGGCCTTCGTGCATCGAGCAATGCTGGGTGACCCGCGTATCTTCGGCGTGTTGTACGACGGGAAAGTTCAACTCCGCGCCCAGCCTCAGAGCCATGCGCATAACCTGGTCGTCGAGAATCGGTTTGCCGTCGTCGGTGACGGCGATGGCTCCGGCTCGCTGCAGGGCGCCAAAGTCGGTGAGCGATTCGCCGCCCGACCCGCGCGTTGCGGCGGCGACGGGGAAGACGTTAACCGCGGCGGCACGCTCGGGATTCCGCAGCCAGCTCACCCATTCAGGCGTGTCGACCACGGGCGCGGTGTTTGGCATGGTACAGACAGAAGTAAAGCCGCCGGCGGCTGCTGCGGCGGTGCCGGTGGCGATTGTCTCTTTATAGCTTTGCCCGGGTTCGCGCAGATGAACGTGGAGATCGATGAACCCGGGGGCAACGATCAGGCCGCGGGCGTCGAATTTTTCATCGGCACCGCCGCGAGTCTTATTGGGCAGCGCGACCTCGGCGACGCGCCCCTCGCGCAGCAGAACGTCCATGGGCGCGTTGATCTTCGCCGCCGGGTCGATGAGGTGCCCGCCTTTGATGAGCAGCGATCCCGGCCTGGATTTGTCATTCGCCATGCAGTCGACTCCGTCTCATTCGATCCGTGTCGATCCGTGCCAATTCGTGGCTCATCTTGCCTTCCCCAATGCCCGTGCCAGAATCGCCATGCGCATTGGCACGCCGTTGCGGACTTCGTCCATGATGACGGACTGCGGCCCATCGGCAACTTCAGACGTCAGCTCTAGCCCGCGGATGATCGGTCCGGGATGCATTACGATCGCGTCGCGCCGGGCCAATTTGAGGCGCGCCGCGGTCATCTGGTAGCGGGCGACATAATCCTGCACTCGGATTTTCTGCCCGGCCAGGCGCTCTTTCTGCACCCGCAGCAACAGGACGACGTCGGTCCCGCGCAAAGCCTCCTCGACATGGCGCGTGATGCGCAGCCCAGGCGCGAGCGTGGATGCAACCTCAGGCACGAACTCGGGCGGTCCGCAAAGCGTGACCGGCACGCCAACCTTGGTCAGCAGATGGCAGGCGCTGCGCGCTACGCGGCTGTGGTAGACGTCACCGACAATCGTGGCGTGCAAGCCCTTGAAAGATTTCTTGTGCTTTAGAATGGTGAGTGCGTCGAGCAGCGCCTGCGACGGGTGCTCGTGCATGCCGTCGCCGGCGTTGATCACCGGGATATCGAGATGCCGCGCGATAAGGTGCGGCGCGCCCGCCGACGGATGCCGGATGACGATCACGTCCGCGCCCACCGCGCGCAGCGTGCCTCCAGTATCGAGCAGAGATTCGCCTTTTTCCACGCTCGATCCCGAAGACAATACCAGACAGGTGATCGCGCCCAGCGACTTCGCCGCCAACTCGAAAGAAGAACGCGTGCGAGTGGAAGCCTCGTAGAACAACAGCACGACCCGCTTGTTGCGCAACAGCGGCCGCGACTTGAGCGGATTCATGCGGCGGGCCAGCTTGAGCAGGCCCAGGATGTCCTTGGCCTCCATGTGCTCGATGCCGAGCAGCGAACCCCGCGCAGGTTTGTTGGTCGCTTGTGGGTGCAAACGCTGCATCATACGCGGGGAATGGCAGGCCCGGCAAGACCGGTCTGCGAGATCGGCGGTCGCGATTCACGGCGGGAGTTCTGCAGTGGAAAACGTCGAGAAGTGTCCAGATCGGAATATCTGTGGAAGCGGAAGGACGAATTGCTGCCCGGTTGCAGTTCTGGGATTCGTCGTGTCAGACTGTTCCTGTCACAAACAACTGATAAATATACAGTTATGAGCGATTACGGCGGCTGAAAAGGACGCCGCCGAGAGCCCCGCCTGCGCCGGCGACAACGATGAAGAGCACGAAAGCAAAAACCAGACCCACTACCAGCGTCATCGCCAGGCCAGCGGGAGACTTGAGAAAGTCGATCATGGGCTGGGCCTGCGGATCATTGGTGCGCGATGCAGCCTGTTGTACCACCTCGAGCAGTTTTGCGTGAAGCTCGCCGCCGCGGTGCAAGACGGCAACGGCAAAAGCGCCAATGATGGCCATAAAGCCGAAGCAAAAGAAACCGCTGACCGCTCCGAGCTTGGCTCCTGTACTGGGTTTGATTGCCGCACCCGGGCTGCGCCGCCGGTGCAGGACCACGGCCAGAAATCCCGCTCCGAGTATGGCCAGCAGTGGAACCACCAATCCCAGACACATGACTACGGCGGCGATCAACGCGGCAAACGCGCACGACGGCAGCGTGTGCGACCATCCGATGGCCACGGGGAAGGCTGGAGCAGCCTCGGGATCCGGCGCTAACAGCGGGTTCGAGGACGGCGCCTCGTCTGCGGAAGACGCAGCAGGCGCGGCAGGTTCTGCCAGCGCTACACGAATCTGCGGCGCGCCGCAGTGTGCGCAGAACGGGACACCTTCTTCGATGACGTTACCGCACTTGCGGCAGGGAAATTCCACGGTAGTCGAGTGTCGCGGTTGGTCGAATACGTCTGCACCGAAGGTAACGCATGTCACGCGAACTAAGCAAACCGGTCAGATGAGGAGCTGAGTTGGGCGACCCTGCTAAATATCTCCGTGTTCGCCGCGCGTGTGTAGATAAACGACGGCGAAGGTCGAGCCCTTGCCGGAGTCGCCGGGTTCGACCGCGACCACGTGCTGGTCGTCTTCGGTACCTACCTTCAATTCGGTGACCGGGCCGCTGTTGTCGCCTTCGCACTTGAGCTCTTTGGAATGCTGGCTCTTCCCGTCCTTGTTGTCGTCGCCATCCGAGTGGACATTGGCGCCGTGTTCGCGCGTATGGCACTCGATCACCTTCCCGTATTTCTTCAGCTTGTTGCGGTAGTAGTCGATCACGCTGCCGGGAGTATCGTCGGAATCGTATTTCGCAACCACCAGCTTCATGCCGAAGGCCTGGGTAAGAAGGCCGAAATTTACGGCATCACCGTGGTCCGGGTCCTTCTTGAGGCGCGCTCCGGGATACAGCGGCAGTCCAGCTTTGCGCGCGTCGGCATCGCTGCCCACATGCAGATCTCCCACCGAACTTTGTATGTCCAAATGCTTGTCCTTATCGTCGCTGTCGGCTTGTTGCGCGGCTGCGAGGGCGGGCAAAGTCAAAACCGTGGCGGCCACGGCCACAAGAATCCACCGCGAGTAAGTAGTCGGCGAGAAAAAGCTGGTCTTGGTTGGCGCCGTAAATCGATGCATGGTGTCCTCCTAAATGTCTGCGTCCTTGCCGTGGGTGCGCACGTAGACCAGGGAAAAGCTCGATCCCTTGCCTTGGGGTTCGACGGCCACGATGTGCTGATCGTCTTTCCTGCCCACCTTGAGTTCGATGTTGTTGCCGTGCTCGCCTTCGCAGGTTAACTCGTTCGAATTGTTTTCTGATTCGTACGTTCCCAACTTCGTCTCCACGTTCACGTGGCCGACCTTCATGTTCAGATTCAGACCGGAAGTGTGGCATTCGAGCACGTTGCCATACTTCTTCATCTGGTCTTTGTAAAACGACAAGATCTTGGCGGGCGCATCGTCGGACTCATATTCGAGTGCCACCACCTTGATTCCATAACCGAACCCGGAAATGTTCACGTTGGCGTTCTTCTGGTCGCCGCTCGGATCTTTCGCCTTCACGTGAGAGCCCGGATAAACCGCTAACCCAGTGTCGGAAGCGTCGACGTCGTTCGATACATGAATGCCGCCGAGCAGCGTTTTGATGTCCACCTGCTTATCCTGGCCGTTGCCCTCTTTTTTCACGTTCACGCTGCAGGCGGGCAAAACAAGAAGAGCGGCCAGAATTGCCGCAAAGACGATTGCCGCTGCGTTCAGAGAAACGTGGACTCCGTTTCTTCGCAAATCAGTTCTGCGCATGTTGAGACCCTCCACTGACTACTCGAGCGGGGCGCTCGATGCCCGCGCCACGCGCGGCGACTTCGGGAATGCTGACCGGAAGATGCCCGCGAATGGCAATCTCACCAAACAGCGCCTTGACCGCGCTCACTTCCGACACCGACGCATTCGAGAACGTACAAATATAATTCTCCACCTTGGGGAAGCTGGCTGCAAGATACGGATTCCCCATGGCGATCACCGCGGTCTTCTGCCCGGCACTGTCGAGCAACTGTTCCAGCAACGTAGCAGTCGCATCCGGCATGGAAACCGAATTCCCCACTTTGCCCGCCGACGGGACCACGTAGACCGCGGCAATCACCGTCTGGGCCTGGTCAACCGCTTTCAAAACCTGGTCGCTCATGCCCGCGGCCACGCGCGGATCGACATACATTACATCCGCATCGGGCACGCGAGCGCGCAACTCACGGGCAAAAGCTCGGCCGGAATCGGTGCGCACGTCATCGGAGAAGACCACGGCCAACAGTCGGTTATGAATCTCCTCTACAGTTGTGTACGGAAGTGCGGCCTTCGCGGTTCCATTCGTTTTCGGCGGCGAAATCAGCGGCAAAACCTTGCCGTTATCCCGCACCAGCGTGACCGCGTCGTCGGCGACCTGCTGCCCAAACGCAAGATTTTCCGGTTTGCCCACCAGCGTATCCAACTCGTTCACATCCACCAGCCGAGCCTTGTTCAAGCCCAATGAGGCCTTCGCTTTCAGTAGCTTGAGCACCGAGCGGTCCAGGCGCTCAGGAGAGATTTCTCCCGAGCGCACGGCTTGGAGCATGGCATCGTAGGAAGCGCCGAAATCGGCGGGAATCAGCAGCAAGTCGTTTCCCGCCTTGAAGGCTTCCACGGCGGCGCGTCCGATATCGTTGGCGAACAGATGCGTCAGACCTGCCATGTCGAGAGCGTCGGTGACCACGATGCCTTGGAACCCGAGCTGTTGTTGCAGCAGGCCAGTCACGATTGCGGGCGAGGTCGTGGCTACATGGTTGGGATCGGAATCGAGCGCGGGAACAGTCACGTGAGCAACCATCACCGAGTCGACTCCGGCTTCAATGGCGCGGCGAAACGGCGGCAGTTCGATGGAATCAAGGTGAGCGCGGTCGCCGTTGACGGCAGCGACTCCAAGGTGAGAATCGGTTGCGGTGTCGCCATGGCCGGGAAAGTGTTTCGCCGTAACCAGCATTCCGGCTTCATGCGCGCCGCGAATGTATGCCGCGATCAAATCGCCCACCTGTTTTGAATCTTCTCCGAACGAGCGCGTGTTGATGATGGGATTCGCGGGGTTGGAGTTGACATCGGCGTCGGGAAAAAAATTCCAGTGAATGCCGATGGCGCGCGACTCTTCGCCGCTGATGCGTCCGAACGTTTCCGCGTCTTCTTCCTTGCCCACCGCGCCGAAGGCCATGGCGTGCGGAAAAACCGTCGTTCCCAGCAACCGCATGGAAACTCCGCGCTCGAAATCGGCGGCAAACAGCAGCGGCAGCTTGGAATCGCTTTGCAGCCGGTTGAGCAATTCGGCCGCTTCGTAAGGTTCGCTGCGCAGAAGATACGGACCATCCACGTGAACCGTCATGGCGAACGAACCCACGTGATACTTCTGCATGGCGTCGCGCAGTTGCAGGTATTCGGGATTCTCCACGTTGAGAAAACTGGCGCGGCACCAGATCATGAAAACCTGGCCGACTTTTTCTTCCAGCGTAAGCTTGCGCAAAGTTTTCTCGGCCCACTTCTCGCCATCGCGGGTAAGACGAGTGGGAGCCGGATGCTGATACTTTTCCTTGGCCGAAGCCGCCGCCGCGAGCGCGAGCGTGAAAAGCACGGTCGCAAGAAAAAGAGCGATTGCGCGATGCATGAACAGAACGATAGCAGAAGCAAGCGCTGGGAACGTAGGTTCTAAGGCTTGACGCCAGAAGACCCGAAGCCCAACGCAGTTTCCACTAACGTTGCAGCGGCCGATTGTAGTTGTTTGTCGTCTCCGAAGTCGCGAAGCCAGTGAACGTCCGGCTCGCGGCGAAACCATGTCATCTGCCGCTTGGCATAGTTACGGTGAGCTTGCTGGGCGGCTTGAAGCGCCTGCTCGCGGGTGAGTTCTCCGCGAAGGAATTGCACGGCCTGTTTGTAGCCGAGAGAAGACAGCGCTCCGGCAGCGTCGCCGTATTGTTGCCGCAGGCTCTGAGTTTCTTCGATAAGGCCGGAATCGAACATGCCTTGCGCGCGCTGGTTGATGCGATCGTAGAGCGCACTGCGATCGGGGTCGAGGCCGAGCCGCAGAATGCGGAAACCGCGCAGCGGATCGCGCGGTTGCCGCTGCCAGAGTTCGGTCATCTTCTGGCGCGAGGCCAGGCAAACTTCGATGGCGCGGATCAGCTTGGGTGCATCGTTGGCGTGAATTTTTTCCGCGGCCGCGCGATCGAGCCGGTGCAGGATGCGATGCAGATAACTCGATCCTCGTTCGGCCGCGCGCTCGCGCAGGCGCAGGCGAAGTTCGTCCGAGCGCTGCGGACCGGGAAAAAGTCCTTCCAGCAACGCCCGCAGATAGAGTCCGGTTCCGCCCACTACGATCGGCAGATGGCCGCGCGATTTGATTTCGTCGAGCACCTTCCGCGCGCGGCGCGCATATTCGCCCGCGGTGATGTAGCTAATAGGCTCGACGAAATCGAGCAGATGATGCGGCGCGCGGGCGCGCTCGTCCGCGCTGGGCTTGGCCGTGCCGATTTCAAACTCGCGGTACATGGCGACCGAATCGCAATTGACGATCTCGCCGCGAAACCGCTCGGCCAGCGCGAGCGACAGCGCCGTCTTGCCGCTGGCTGTGGGGCCAAGCACAACCAGAAGCAGCGGGTCAGCATCTCGGTCGTGAGGCTTGGCTTCGGGCGCGCGCGCGGGCTGGTTCAGCGCCAACTCCAGTGGATCGCGTGCCAGTAGCGAATCAGAGCGAGGACCAGCAGCAGAAATGCGATGAGCAGCAAGCCCGTAGTTTCGGTCGCGTAGGCCGCGTGCCGCGGATGCTTGCGGGCGGAATCGTCTTGGCGACCGATGGCAGGCACGAGAATATTGTAGCTCGGGACGCGTTGCTCTATGTGCCGTTTGCGGAGCGAACCTTGATTTGCATGGCGTAGATTCGCATGGCGTATCTCGGGCGGCGAGTGCGGGAGAGAAGTCTGCGGGGAAAATTGTTCCGTTTCGGAACGAGTTTACCTTGTCGATTCTTATAGCCCCTACCCCTATCCCCCTCGGTATATTGGAATCATCAGGTTAGCGATAAAATGCCATTTGATCTATTGGCATCAACAACTTACGGGCAGAATCTTGCATGCAAAGGACTTAGCGGGATGGCATGAGCCGTAAGCCGTTTAGAATCAGCGCGTGCCTGACGGGGGCCGCGCTCCAGAGACGCCCGATTCGGTTGATTCGAGGGGATTCTGGGCTAAATCCGGGCCGAATTTAGGTTATCTCGCGGCTATTGTATTTTCAAAGAGCAAATGCTTTGAAGGAATTAGGATCGGCGATGCGGGCGGGTGAAGTCAAGGAAATTCGTTAGTGGTGCAGTTCGATAAGGAGGCGAGCCAAACGCGCGGTTGTTGGGTCGCAAAGAGCGCTCAGGATGACAATCAAACTGAGCCACTACCGAATTCGTGAGGGCTGGGGGATGGGCGCGGTAGAATGGGCCGAGTGAGGTGGGCATGGCACAGATGACACCGAAAGTTTCAAAATTGCTGGAACAAGCCTTGTCGTTGTCCATTGAGGAACAGGAGGCATTGGCGGATTCCCTGATCTCGAACCTCGATGGCGAGGTGGATGAGGGTGTGCAGGCGGCTTGGGAAGCGGAGATCGGTAGGCGAATCGCAGATCTGGATTCCGGAAAGGCAAAGACTACTTCCTGGGCGGAAGTGCGCAGACGCAACCTGACGAAGTTGCCCCATGCCCGGTAGCTCTGCGGAATTTCACGAGGAAGGGGGCGCCGAATATGACGCCGCATTCGACTGGTACCTGGAGCACAGCCCGGATGCCGCTGTCAGGTTCGATGCCGAAGTGGATCGCGGGGTGGCGCAGATCGTTAAGGCTCCGCAGCGCTGGGCAGCCGGTTCTCACTACTCGCAGGTTCTTGCTCAGACAGTTTCCTTTCATTCTGATTTACCGGGAACGCACTTCAGCGAACATTCAGATCGTAGCCGTTGCCCACACCAGCCGGAAGCCTGGGTACTGGAAGCGGCGGCTGTAGCGGTGTGCTTTCCCAGCCTTTGAGCTGATGTTTCCAGCGTTTCGATTTTCCGCGGAACCGGAACTCACGAATCGCGTGTAATCTCGTCTAAGAGGCTGGTTGGGAGTTGTTTGCCTGACGGAGGAATGTTTATGAAACGCTTGGGGAACGAACGCTGGTGGTTTGCGGTGCTGATGCTGGGCGGATTTCTGTGCTCGCTCGCGGCGTTGCCGGCGCGAGCTGACGAATGGTCGAAGACCTACACTCTCACCGGCAAGCCGGATTTGCGGGTAGAAACTTCGGACGCGAACATCCGCGTGGAAACCCGGGAGCAGAACACGATCGAAGCCAAGGTGACGACTGCGGGTTACAAGATCGGCCCAGACGACATCCGCGTGGAAGAGCACCAAGTTGGCGACCGCGTCGAAATCGACGTGCGCTATCCGCACCATGGTATGACGATCGAGTGGGGCAATCATGGCAGTCATCGCGTCGACGTTGACATCCACATGCCGCGCGAGGGGCGGGTTGACCTGCATACGGGCGATGGCAAGATCGTGATCGGCAACTTCAAGGGAGAAATGGAATTGCGCAGCGGCGATGGCCCGCAGGAAGTCAGCGGCGTTGACGGCAAACTGGACGCCACGACGGGCGATGGATACATCCACGCCGACGGGCGATTTGACGAACTCCACTTAAAGAGCGGAGACGGCCGCGTGGAAGCGCGAGCCACGAGCGGATCGGCGCTGGGCGCGAGCTGGAGGCTGGAAGCCGGCGACGGCAGCGTGTCGCTGGAGGTTCCGGAAAACCTGGCGGCGGATGTGGACCTGCACACCGGAGATGGGCATATCGATCTGGAGATGCCGATCACAACCGAGGGCAAGATTCGCGAAAACGAGGTTCGCGGCAAGTTGAACGGCGGCGGAAACCTACTGGTGATTCATACGGGAGATGGATCGATCCGGCTGCGGAAGGGGTAGAAATTTGGACCTTGGACCTTGGACCTCGGACCTCGGACCCTGAACCTCAGACCTGCGGTTGTCTGACAATTGCTGTATAATGTCTGACATCATGGTTTCGCAGCGCATCACCGTCCGCGTGCCTGTGCCGCTTGGGTCTCGGCTCCGCGACCGTTCGCGGGTGAAGGGACAAACTCCATCGGACCTAGTACGGGTTGCGCTGGAAAACTATTTGGAGGAGGAAGGCACGGGTTCGGCTTACGAAGCGGCGGAGGCGGCGGGACTGATTGGCTGCGTGCGCCGCGCGCCGAAAGACCTGAGCACGAACCGGCGGCATTTTGAAGGCTTCGGCGAGAGCGAATGAAGCAGATTCGGGCGGACCGGATGCTGGTGGATACGGGGCCGCTGGTTGCGATTCTTTCGCGCGAAGATGCACACCACCAGACCTGCGTGGAAGCGCTCCGCGAGATGGCGGGGCCGCTGTTTTCGTGCTGGCCGGTGATCACCGAAGCGGCGTGGCTGTTGCGGCGCTCTTCGCGCGCGGTGCAGCAGTTGCTGAGCAACATGGACGGCGGTTTCCTTCAACTGCTGCCGCTGGCGGGGACGGAGGCCAAGGCCATTGCAGCGGTGATGAAGAAGTATGAAAGCATCCGCCCGCAACTTGCCGACGCCGCGTTGGTTTATCTTGCGGGCCGCGAGCGAATCGAGACCATTTTTACTCTGGACCGGCGCGATTTTTCCATTTATCGGACAGGCCGGAGGCGATCCTTTCGCATTGTTCCGAAGATGGATTAAAAGCTATTTTAGCTTCTAATGGCGCTGCCGGGAACGTCAGGGAATCAGCGGTCTGGGCTTGACGGAGCGTCTACTCGAGGTCTTCTTTGCTGGGGTTGTAATAGAAGCGGAAACGCAGCGCGAGATATTGGCCGCCGAAGTCGGTGGGCAAGGGCGGGAACGGGTTGGAAGCAGTGATACCGGCCCAGGCGGCGCGGTCGAGCGGAATGTCGCCGGAAGTGGCGACCAGTTTCATGCCGGCGACGTGGCCGTCTTTGGTGATGGCGAACTCAATGGCCAGCTTGCCTTTCTTCATCTGCGCGGATTCGGGAATCGCGTTGTACCAGTTCTGGCGTACTTCCTGCACGATGCGCTGCAGATAGGGACCGAAATCGACGCCCTGAGTGTCGCTAAGAATGTCGAGCGCGCCCTCCTGCCGGCCGTGGGCTCCGGTGCCCAGACCGAAGTCGCCGCCCTGACCTCCTCCGCCACCGGCACTCTTGGCGGCCGCGGCCGCCTGCGTGGCTTGCTGAATCGCCGAGCCAGCCGACAATGGGGCCGCATACTTGCTGAACTCATTCGCCGCGTTGGGTTTGGGCTGCGTCTGCAACTGCGCCAGTTGGTTGGGAGGTGGTTGCATTTGCTGTTGCTGCGCGGGCTGCGGCGCGGCCGGCGCCGGAGTGGCCGAGGGCTGAGGCGGCGCTGCTTGCGCGGTTCGCGGGCCACTCAGGCCCGGCGCACCAGGAGGCGGCGTCGCCAGAATCTTGCGCAGCTCCTTGGGATCGAGCTCGGGATGCCTCGAGGTGGCGATGCGATCCTTGTCGGACAAGACGTTGGTATTGGGCCGGTGCGAAAGCTTTTGCAGGTCGGGAGGAAGCGTCAGGAACGTAACATCTTTACCGTTGGTCGCGTCTCTCGCGACCACCACGGTCGAATGCCAGGGTAGATATTTTTCCAGCCATTCAATCTTGACCAGCAAAATGATGAGGACGAGATGGGCGATGATGGAGATCCACGCGGCTTCGCGGCGGCGTGAACGGGCCAGATCATCCTGCAACTGAATGAGCAGGTGCGGCACGCGAGCGTCGTCATCGAAGGCGCGGTAGGCGGTTTCCCATCCCTGGGCGTCATACAGACCGAGTTGTTCCGGCGGCCTAGGCGGCGGAGCGACGGGATCCTGGAATGGAATCTGCGTAATCGGCATGGACTAGGCTTGGTCCTTTAGACACAAATCTGCCACGCTGCGTTGCATCAGCCCTCCACCGGGCGACACACGTACGCAGCTTGACCAAGTTACTTTTATTCTCGCATCTTTCGCAAGATTCTGCTCACCCATGAAGGGACCACGACCAGGGTATGTAAACATTTGTAAAACCACAGTTCTGACTGGCCAGTTGCCAGTTCTCAGTTAAGAGGGCGCTGTGCTAATTGCGGGTCAGGATTGGCTTTTCGCGATGCTCGCGAGATTGGCCTTCTGGCCATGCGCTCGAATCGCGGCCACGATATCGAGCGCCAGGGCGAGGGCGCGGCGCCCGTCTTCGAGGGGGACAACGGGAGTGGAGCGCTGCCGGACGGCGTAGAGAAACGATTTCAGCTCGGCATGAAGCGGTTCTTCAGAGGTAACCGGCGGCTTGGCCACTTTGATCTCCGGATTGACCGAGGGAGTGCCCGCTGCTCCGTCCTGGCCGACGGTGAAGACGAGGGCCTCCTGACGTCCGTAGTCGATGGAGATGTACTGGCGCGGCTGGAAGAAGCGAAGTTTGCGCACGCGCTCGGTGGAAACGCGGCTGGCGGTGAGGTTGGCCACGCAGCCGGACTCGAACTCCAGCCGCACATTGGCGATATCCACCTTGCCCGAGAGAATGGGCAGGCCGACGGCGCGCACTTCCTTGACCGGGGAATTCGCGAAGCAGAGCACGATGTCGAGATCGTGAATCATCAGATCGAGCACGACATCCACGTCGAGCGAGCGCGGCGTGAAAACGCTAAGCCGATGCACTTCGAAAAACATGGGTTGGGTGAGAAGCGGAAGAGTGGCGCGAACCGCAGGGTTGAAGCGCTCCAGGTGCCCGGCTTGGGCGATGCGCTGGTGAGCGGCAGCCAGATTCACTAATTCGTCGGCTTCGGCAAGCGACGGGGCGAGCGGCTTCTCGATGAGCACGTCCACTCCGGCTTCCATGAGAGCCTGCGCCACGGCAAGATGATGGATGGTGGGCGCGGCCACCGAGGCTGCACGAACCTCGCTGTGGGTGGTGAGCATCTGCTCAACCGAGCCGAAAGCGCGACAGCCGAACTCACTGGCCACGGCATCGGCGCGGTCGAGGTCAGGATCGACCACACCCACCAAACGCACGGCGTCGCCCTGCTGTTCGAGCTCTTTGTAGATGCGAGCGTGGTTGCGTCCAAAGACGCCCACGCCCACCACCGCGACTGGAATGGGACCCTGTGCTTGCAGTAGAAAATCTCTAGGCAGGTTGCCGGAAACAGATTGTAAACGGAATTGCGAGAAAGAGCATCTGCTTAACGTTTAGGAGTGCCTAATTTCCCAATACGGGAATTCGATTTAGCCGTCAGCAATATCGGCCACCGACCGTGAGAAAGGACTTGTTAAATGGATAATTGGGTAATCGGTTCATTGAAGGCCTTCTGCCGAAGTAGGTGTTCCAATTACTCAATTACCCGATTCATAATTGCCCAATCCTTCTTACTTCGCGGCGCGGCCTTGCGCTTTCTTCAAGATGGCGATCTGCCCAGCGTGGTAAAGCTCATGCTGCGCGACCCCGTGCAGGTGATGATAGAAGTCATAACGCTTGCCGGGAACGCGGTCGCGGAGACGCGAATCCGGCAGGGCTGCGACTGTTTTCACCAGCACCTCGTGCGTGCGTTTGAGGTAAGTCTCGGCCTTGCGCCACGCGGCTTCGGTGGGCTTTGAAACGAGAGGGAAGTTCGCCAGCCCTGTGGGCTGAAATTTCTCGCCGCTCAGCCGGCGGCAAGCCGCAGCGTCCCAGACGGCGATGTGCAGAACCAGCTCCCAAATGCTGTGAACATTGCGCAGAGGCTTGGCCGCGGCCGTGGCGGCGTCGACATCTTGCAGCAACTCAAGTAAAGCCGGGCCATGCCAGGCGTCACCGTCAAAGGCGCGGCGAAGCTGGTCGGCGATGCGGGCGGGCTCGGAGTTTGGGGAAGTCATATCTTCTAACTTCGACCATGGAGAAAGTATTAGTCAACAGATTTATGAATACAACGTATTCTGTAGAGGAGCCGACAATGTTGCCGAGCCATCGTATTGCTACTCATCCTGGACGAATCTTGTTGCAGGAGTTTCTCGAACCGCTGGGTTTGACCCAGGCTGAACTGGCGAGGGCGCTCAACATCCCCTTGAACCGGGTGAACGAGTTGGTGCGCGGGAAGCGAGGCATTACGCCGGAAACGGCCCTGCTTCTAGCCGGATACTTCAAGAACTCGGCCGAGTTTTGGATGAATTTGCAGACCGCCCACGATCTGACGGTAGCTATTCATGAGATGCGCAGACGTCCGGTGGCGACCCCGCGGGGGACTCGGCGTTCCATGGGAGCCGGCTAGCCACAGCGCCTCTAAAACCCGTTTTCTCATTCAGTCCGACAGTCCGAGTCGGCCACAACTGCGATCGCCGCCGCATTCGCCGCATCGAGAACCTTTTCTCCATCCAACAGCAGGCACTTTCCCGCATCCAGCGCGAGGCAGGTTGCGCCTGCGGCCTGCATGACTTCGATGGTTTTCACTCCGACGACGGGAACGTCGAAGCGCATATCCTGATTGGGCTTGGCGATTTTCACCACGGTGAGGTCGCGGCTCAGCGTGGAGGCCTCGCCGTGCAGCGAGCGCATGATCTGGCCGGCGCGCTCGATGGTGGCGTCGGTGCCCTCCATGGCCTCGATGGCGACGCAGGCGGATTCTGCCACCACCACCGTTTGCCCAATGTCATGCTGCGCCAGATGGCGGGCCACGGTGCGGCCGTACTCAATATTTTTGCGTTCCTGCTCGCTGGGCGCGCGTTTGGTAAGAACGCCGGGCTTGACCAGCAGCGGCTCGAGCAACCACGTGGAATTTTCCAGCGTGATGCCCTCATCGCCCAGGACTTTCGCGACCGCTCCAAGAAGTGCGTCGGTGTTGCGCGTGGCGAGCGAAAGCAAAAGTTTGGCCAGGCGCCAGTCCGGGCGGATGCTGGAAAAAATCTGCTTGTGCTTCACCTGCCCGGCCATGATGGCGCGATGCACACCCTCGCGCTGAAAAGTTTCAATCAACTTCGAAAGTTCTCCCAGCGAAAGCCAGTGAACCGCGGCCGCGCCCCGCGATTCGATCTCAGGGAAAGCTTCTTCTTTGATCGCCGCCACGACTACTTCGTAGCCCTGCGCGCGCGCCGCATCGAGCACGAGAAAAGGAAACTTGCCGTTGCCGGCGATGAGGCCAAGGCGTTGCATGTCAGTGGCCAGCGATCAGTGGCCAGTGATCAGCGATCAGCGATCAGTACCGCTCTTACTAGCCACTGATCACTGGCAACCGACCATTTACTTAATGACTCCTCGTTCCGCAGCTTCAATGAAGCGGATCAGCGTGTTCACATCTTCCCCGCGACCCGGCTCTGTCTTCAATTTCTCCAATGCCTGCGAAGTGTTCATCTTCGATGCCAGCAGAATCTTGTAAGCGTGGTGAATCGCGCGAATGCGTTCTTTGGTGAAGCCGCGCCGCTCGAGGCCCACTTTATTCATGCCGTAAGCGTGGGTGTCGCGCGCGGCCGAGGTCATGGAAAAAGGCAGAACATCCTGCGTGATGGTGGTGCCGCCGCCAATATAAGCGTGCGCGCCGATGCGCACGAACTGATGCACCGGGCACAGCGCGCCCACAACCGCCCATTCTTCCACCGTCACGTGGCCGCCCAGCGTGGCTCCATTCACCAGCATGACATGGTCGCCGATCACGCTGTCGTGCCCAACGTGCGCGTAAGCCATGATCAGCGTGTGGCTGCCGACGCGCGTGACGCCGCCGCCTTTCACCGTGCCGCGGCTGATGGTGACACATTCGCGAATCTCGTTGTGATCGCCGATCTCCAGCCGCGTCGGCTCGCCTTTATAAGTGACATCTTGCGGGTCCATGCCGATGGCGCAGAAAGGAAAAAAAATGTTGTCGTTGCCGATCCGCGTGGGACCTTCGATGGCCACGTGAGAAACCAGGCGGCAGTTTTCGCCCAGCTCAACGTCCGGTCCGATCACGCAATACGGTCCGACTTGGCATGATTCTGGAATTCTGGCTCGCGGATCGACAATGGCCGTGGCGTGAATTTTCATCGAGAAACGTTCATCGAGACTTATTCATCGCAAATGTTCATGGAGAAACAAAGTCACCGAACCTCGGCGTCCGCCGCATCCTCGGAACTGTTTCGTCCGCGCGCGCTGTCGATCAACTGGCACGACACCGTAGCGTCGGCGACACGCTTGCCATTCACCGATGCGGTGCCCTGCATCTTCGCGGCGATCATGTGCTCCATCACTTTCCAGCCCATCACTTCTACTTCCAGGCGCACCTGATCGCCCGGTCCCACCGGACGGCGGAAGCGCGCCCGGTCAATGCCCGTGAAAACCATCACCTTGTTATCGCGATCTTCGACCTCTGTCAGCAGCAGCGCACCGCCCGCCTGCGCGATCGCTTCCACAATCAGAACTCCCGGCATGATCGGCAAGCCGGGAAAGTGCCCGTTGAAAAAAGGCTCGTTGATGGTGACGTTCTTGATGGCGACGATGCGCTCCTTGCGTTTCAACTCGAGCACGCGGTCGATGAGCAGGAACGGATATCGATGCGGCAAAATCTTCAGAATCTCGTGAATATCGAGCGAGGACTTGGCTTCGCCAAGCGGCGCTTCCGTCACAGGGTGAATACTCTCAGTCATGGATTCTTCTCAATCGGCCTGAAGATTATACTGTACCGCGTCGCGTCAACACGCTGAGACATACCCGTGAATTAGAGAGCGAAACGTGCCCAGCAGGAAAAAGACGACCTTCGACGATGAGATTCGGGCCGCGTGGCCCGATCGTCTACGCTACTTCGAGCAGCGGCAGGATCAGATCGTGGAGACGATCCGTGAGCTCGTTGAGATTGAATCCCCCAGCGACAGCAAGCGGGCGGTCGACGGCATCGCCGCGTTCGTGGCCCAGAAGTTCGAGGCCCTGGGCGGAACAACGCGATTTCACCCCAGCAGCGAGTTTGGTGACAGCCTCCAAATTAATTTCGCCGGCCGCGACCAGAGTCCGGATAAGAGAAAAGACAAGAAAAAGCCGGTCCTGCTGCTCGGCCACTATGACACGGTTTACCCGCTGGGCACGCTCGCGAACATGCCGTGCAAAATAGATGCCGGCCGCCTGCACGGGCCCGGCATTCTCGACATGAAATCAGGAATTGCGTTGATCCTGCATGCCATCGAAGGGCTGCAAGCATGGCACGGCGAGTTGCCGCGGCCGGTCACGGTTTTTCTGGTTTCCGACGAAGAAGTGGGCAGCCGTTCGTCGCGAAAAATCACTGAAGCGTTGGCGAAAGAATCCGCCGGAGTGCTGGTGCTGGAGCCTG
>Ga0302325_10000682_pt1 | contig 91303 bp, 74 predicted proteins | sample Palsa_T0_2_FD_201948 | JGI IMG/M metagenome (GOLD analysis project Ga0302325, IMG submission 201948) | Peat permafrost microbial communities from Stordalen Mire near Abisko, Sweden - Palsa_T0_2 | ecosystem: Environmental > Terrestrial > Soil > Palsa > Peat permafrost | place: Sweden: Abisko...
GGGCTCGCCTTCACCGCATCGAGCAGCGCGCGCTCCACCTCGCGTCCCGTCATGTCGGCCGCGTGCGCGACGCGCCGCGCGCTGTGCCCACCTTCGAGGTGCAGGTCGAGGTCGGCATCCCCGTTCTGCGAGCGCCCCGCGCGGTCGAAGCGCGCGCCGAGGCTCTGCAGCGCCCGCACGCGTGCCGGCCCTTCCTCGACGGCGATCTCGACGGTGCGCTGGTGGCACAGGCCGGCGCCGGCCTCGAGTGTGTCGGCGATATGCGCGGCGAAGGAGTCCCCCGAGTCGAGCACCGCGGCGATGCCGCCCTGGGCATACTTGGTGTTCGATTCGTCGGCGCTGCGCTTGGTAATGAGGATGACGTCGCCGTGGGCCGCCACCTCCAGCGCGAAGGTGAGCCCGGCAACGCCGCTGCCGATGACCAGGTAGTCCGTCGTGAGAGGCATCTTGGAGAGGGTTGTCAGCCAGCTTCAGCCCGGGGCTGGAGGGTGCGCCGGGACTGTAGCCTGATGGTGGACGTCCGAAAGGGGTGCGCACGACCGGGCCGAGTTGACACGGACGCCCTCTGCCTCTAACGACTACCCGCTGAATCGCCATTCATCCGGAGGCGTGATCGGTGAAAATCCTCGTCGCCGTCAAGCGGGTCGCCGACCCCGACAACCTGAACAAGATCAAGCTCTCGGCGCAGGGGAAGGTCGACGCGACCGGACTGGAGCCCAAGGCCAGCCCGTACGACGAATACGCGCTGGAAACGGCGCTTCGGCTAAACGAGAACGGCGCGAACACCAAAGCCCGCCTGGGCGAGACCGTGGTGGTCACCTTCGCACCCAAGGAGGCCGAACCGATGCTTCGGGCGATGCTCGGCACGGGGGCCGATCGCGCCATCCGCGTGGACGCGAAGGACGACGCGCTCGATGGCGATCTGGTCGCTCGCGGTCTGGCGGCGGTGGTCGCCCGGGAAAAGCCGGACCTGGTGCTTCTCGGCTACCAGCAGGCCGAGAGCGAGTCGAACGAGGTGGGGCAGATGCTGGCCGAGTACCTGGGATGGCCGCAGGCCACCTTCGCCGGCTCGGTCAAGAGCGAGGACGACAAGGCGCTCGTGGTCGGTCGGGAGATCGAGGGCGCCACCGCCCAGGTGCGGGTCACGCTGCCTGCGGTGGTCACCGTGCTCGACAAGATCGTCCACCCCAGGAGCGTGCAATCCAGGCACACCGCGGCGACGCATGCGTACCCCGACGGCGTCCGCTTCGCCGCACTCATGGCCATCATGGCGGCGAAGAAAAAGCCGCTGGTCGAGCTGGTGCTGGCCGACCTGGTGCCCGACGTGGCCCTCAAGGTGACCTACGGGACCGTCGAGCTGCCGCCGCGGCGCGCCGCGGGGGTCAAGGTGAAGGACGTGAAAGAGCTGGTCAGTAAGCTGAAGACGGAAGCGAAGGTGATCTGATGGGCGGCACACTCGTGGTCGCCGAGCTCGGCGACGGTCAGGTCAAGAGGTCGACCCACAGCGCCATCACCTTCGCCAGGGAGGTGGGCGGCCCGTATTCCATTCTGGTCCTCGGCGACGGGGTGGCGGCGCCCGCGAAGGAACTGAGCGCGTTCGGCGCGCAGAAGGTGCTGGTGGCCGACGACCCCTCCCTCGCGCATGCACTCGCCGAGCGCTTCGCGCCGACGGTGGCGCAGGTCGCGCGCCAGGGCGGCTGGGACACGGTGGTGGTGGCGGCGACGACCTTCGGCAAGGACCTCGCGCCGCGCGTGGCAGCCAAGCTCTCCGCCGGGTACGCGCCGGACGTCGACCGGGTGAAGGTCGAGGGCGGCAAGCGCTCTTACCGTCGGCCGCAGTATGCAGGCAATGCCCTGGGCTGGCTGGAGATCGCCACCGCCACGCAGGTGGTGAGCGTGCGGCAGACCGAGTTCGTGGCCGCAGAGCCGAGTGGCGGGATCAGCCCCGTGGAGAGCGTGGCCAAGGCGGCGGACGACCCGGCGGCGGCGCGGGTGGAATTCGTGAGGGTCGAGGCGGGAACGAGCGAGCGGCCGGACCTCGGCGAGGCGCGGGTGGTGGTCTCCGGCGGGCGGTCGCTGAAGGAGCAGTTCAAGCAGGTGCTGGAGCCTCTGGCCGACGCCCTGGGCGCCGCCATCGGGGCCAGCCGCGCGGCCTGCGACGCCGGCTATGCCGCGCCGGAGCTCCAGGTCGGGCAGACCGGACGCACCGTCGCGCCGCAGCTCTACGTCGCGGTGGGCATCTCCGGCGCCATTCAGCACATCGCCGGCATGAAGAGCTCGAAGTACATCGTGGCCATCAACAAGGACCCCGACGCGCCCATCTTCCAGATCGCCGACTACGGGCTGGTGGCGGACCTCTTCGTGGCGGTGCCGGAGCTGGTCAAGGAGCTGAAGGCGCCGGGATAGCCTCTCGCGGGCCGGGTCACCCATCTTGCCTTGCGACTTCGCGACGCTGCCCGAGAGGATCGAGTCGTTCGCGGCGGTGAGATCGTCGTCACCGGTCGACGCGGCGGCTATCTCTACGCCGGGACCCTCAGCCTCGAAAGCCGACGGCGCTCTCTACCGCGTCGGCAAGATGGGGACGCGGTAGGATCCGGCCCCCTCACTTCGCGGCGACTTCCGCCTTCATCCAGTCTTCGAGGGATTGGGAGGACGACTTGCCCTTCGTCGCGGAGCGCAGCGCCAAACCATCCGAGGAGTGCGGGTGTCGCTTCGTGGACGCCGACGCGTTCGCACCGACGGCGGCGCGCCGCTTTGGCGACACCCACGCCCCCGGCGCGACCAGGTGCGCGTCGGACTCTCCCGCGACGGGAGGAAGAGGCGCCTTCTGCGCGACGACGGCAGCGCGCGGCGCCGTCGCACTGGGCGCGGCGGGAAGGTCGTCGACCGAAACGAGCGGCGGCTCCCACGACTTCGGACAAGAAGGTGCGGCCGAGAGCCCAGCGCCCCCGACGATCGCTGCGGCCGCGAATGGAGCGCGCAGGATCAAGGGGGGCTGGGAACGTGCGATCACGTGGCCGGCGATGACCGCGCCGGCGCCGGCCGTCACCATCCAGGCAAGCCCAAGGGCCAGCACGTCCAAGAGGCGAGACGGCATCGGCGGAAGGACCGGGCGCTCGCACGCGGCCGCCGGGGTCGGCCTGGGGAGTGCCACGGACGACCGGCCCATGAAGACCGGCGCAACATCACGCGGACCCATGGCCGAAGTCAGCCGCGCGGACGCCTGCACCGCCGACGTGGGCTCGACCCTGGGGAGAGGCAGTAGCCTCGGGGCGGCCAGGGAGGGTTTGATCGCAGCGCTCATCTCGTCGAGCGCGAAACTCCCTCGACGGATCTGCGTGACGGCGACGATCTCGCTATCCGACGAGCGCTTGCCGGGAACGGCCAGCGATGGGAAGCGCGGGAGAGGCGTAGGCGCGGGTCGTTCGCTTCGCGGACTCGCCAACTTCGTGACTCGACGCGCCATGGTACCTCCGCCGGTCGACGACGACATGGTCCCACACACTCTCGCCGGCGTCAGCCAAAAGCGACCCAAACGCACCTCGAGGCGCCTTTCGCATGCACGGCAACGCTCGCGCGTTCTGAAAACGGCTTTATTTCAATAGGATACGCAACGATCGTCACCCGTTGGGCCACCATGGGGGCGACGGGCCGTCGGCTGGTTGGCAGCCCGCGAGCCGCGACGGTAGGACACCGGCATGCGCATCCTCGTTGTCGGAGCGGGCGGGATCGGCGGTTACTTCGGCGGCCGCCTTCTGGAGGCGAAGCGAGAAGTCACGTTCCTGGTACGCCCTCACCGCCAAGCGCAGTTGGCGAAGTCCGGTCTCCGCATTCGAAGTGCGCGAGGAGACGTCAGCCTCCCTGCGCCGTCGACGGTCCTCGAGAGCGGATTCTCAGCTCCGTTCGACCTCATCGTGCTGTCGTGCAAAGCGTACGACCTGGAGGCCGCCATGGCATCCTTTGCTCCGGCCGTGGGAAGTGAGACGGCGATCCTGCCCCTCCTCAACGGCATGCGACACGTGGACGCCCTATCCGGGCGATTCGGAGCCGCGCGCGTGCTCGGAGGTGAGTGCGTGATCTCGGTCGTGCTCGACGCCGATGGCACCGTCCACCACCTGAACAATGACCACAGCCTCTCGTTCGGCGAGCTCGACGGCTCTCCGTCAGCCCGGACGATGGCGATCGAAGCGGCCTTCTCCGGGGCCCGCTTCCAATCCCGTCTCAGCGGGTCAATCCTCCGGGACATGTGGGAAAAGTGGGTGTTCATCGCGACGGGAGCTGGAAGCACCTGTCTGATGCGTGCGGCCGTCGGGGACATCGAGGCCGCTCACGCCATCGATCTCGTGAAGATTCTTCTCGCGGAGTGCGCGGCGATCGCCGCCCGTCAGGGGTTCCCGGTGCGTACGGACTTCCTGCAGCAAACGGAGGCGACGTTCACCGTCCCCGGGTCGACGCTGACGACATCGATGCTCCGGGACATCGAGGGCCATCGACGCATCGAGGCTGACCACATCATCGGCGACTTGCTCGAGCGCAATGGCCCCACGACGTCCCTCTCTCTCCTGCGAATCGTGTACGCGCATCTGAAGGCGTACGACGCCCGACGCACGAGAGAGGCAACCGCCGCGGCGACGAGCCCGACTTGAAGGCCCCTGCGTCAGGATAGCTGCCGTCGCCTCGGTCGAGCCCCCCGTCGTGACGCCCGCCGGCGCGAGCGTCTCGGAGCACGCGCAACAGAGTGCGCTTGGACCCAGAGCGCTTGCCAGCAGGAGGTCGCGGCGCGGGAACCGTAAAGGGTCGCGAGACATGGTCGTCGCAACGCTGGACCGCGCGGACGCATTCCGCCGGCGCTGGAGCCCAAGAGTGTGGCCCTTAAAACCATGGATCGTGCCAGCGCCATGGGCGGATGGGCCGTCGTCGCTCGAGCTCGAGGCGAGGAGGCTGCACGCGGCGGGCAACGTCGTCCGCCTCGACGATGGCCGAACGCGGACAAGGCGCAGCGGATCTCGGCGACGGTGCCGGGCCACGGTGATCGCCGCACCCTCGATGACCAGGTCGCCGACGCGGAACCGGCGCACGTCGGCGCCGCATGCGGTCACCTCGGCTACGCATTCGTGTCCGTAGGCAAACGCCGGCGAGAACGGGTTCGTGCTCCGACCGCGGAAGGCCTCGTCGACGAGGTGCATCATGGCGCCGGCGCGGAGTATCCCGTCGAAGTCGTGCCGGAGGAACATCGCGTCGCCATCGCAGCGCGCGCCGACGAAAGGCCGCACCACCGCGTCGGTGGCCGAAGACGGAGTGGGCTCGGCAACGTCCCTCCAGGCGAGGGTCCTGGCTTTGACGACCATGAGCTGGCGCATGCCGTCCGTCGTAGCCTCCTGGTCGTGAACCTAGCGCGGCCAGCAGCGCGCGAAGCGGCTAGAGCCTGTGACCGGCCCGTCCAATTTGGGTGATCTCGGACCAGAAGATCGATCGAACCAGCGCCGCGCAGGTTCCCCCCCCCGAGGACTCGACCATTCCTGCACGAGTCCGCGAAGCCGCACGAGCCCCCGGCGAGTGCGAGCGCAGCGGACCGAGTGCAGGCTTGGCAGAGGCCCGGACCCTGGTTCGCACACCTTCGGGTGCGAACAGAGCGGGGTGGACGGGACTCGAACCCGCGGCCTCCGGCGTGACAGGCCGGCGTTATAACCAACTTAACTACCACCCCAGTGGCAGCCGGCCTTGCGGTCCGGAGCGCGCACTTTACGCAGGCTCCGCGATCGGTCAAGTGCGAAGCGAGTCACTCAGGACGGCAACGGCGCCGCCGGCTCGGGAGGCGGGGGCTTCACGACGGCGCCCGGGAGAACCCCGGGAAGCACTGCTGCGGCCTCCCCCGGGATGACCACGAGCTCCCCTTCCCGGTACTCCCAGCGCTCCTTCGGCAGTCCGAACAGGGCATCCGGGGTGGGCAAGCACAGCGCCTCCCGCAGCACGTCGTCCATGTGCTCGACCAGCACGATGCGCGTCGATTTCAGCACGCGAAGCGGCACCTCGCGAAGGTCCTTGCGGTTCTCGCGCGGGATGATGACCGTCGTGATGCCGCTCCGGTGCGCCGCGAGGAGCTTCTCCTTCACGCCGCCGATGGGCATCACTCGCCCGCGCAGGGTGATCTCCCCCGTCATCGCCAGGTCGCGCTTCACCGCCACCTTGATGAGGGAGCTGGCCAGGCTGGTGGCCATGGTCACCCCGGCGCTCGGTCCGTCCTTGCGCACGAACTCGGGGAAGTGAACATGCACGTCCACCTTCTGGTAAAAATCCGGCTCCAGGCCCAGGGCCTCGGCGCGCGAACGCACGTAGCTCATCGCCGCCTGCGCGCTCTCCTCCATCCCCTTCTCGAGCAGGCCGGTGATGACCAGCTTGCCCTTGCCCGCCACCACCGCCACTTCGCACGCGAGGAGCTCGCCGCCGCCGTTCGACGTGACCGAGAGCCCGTTGGTGAGCCCGATCTCGTCGTGCTCTTCCTTCTTGCCCACCCGGAACTTGGGGACGCCCAGGTAGCGGGGCACATCCTTGGCGACGATCTCGATGACCTTCTCCTTGCCGTCGGCCACCACCTGCCGTGCCACCTTCCGCGACACGCTGGCGATCTCGCGCTCGAGCGCACGCACCCCCGCCTCCTTCGTGTAGTGGTGGATGATGGTGCGGAGGGCGTTCTCCGTCATCGTGAAAGGCACGTCCTCCAGCCCGCACTCCTTGCGCTGGCGCGGGACCAGGTACTTGACGGCGATGTTGAGCTTCTCGAACTCGGTGTAGCCACTGAGCTGGATGATTTCCATGCGGTCCTGCAGCGGGATGGGGATGCCGCCCAGGGTGTTCGCCGTGGTGATGAACATCACGTCCGAGAGATCGTAGTCGAGGTCGAGGTAGTGATCGTTGAAGCTGTGGTTCTGCTCGGGGTCGAGCACCTCCAGCAGCGCGGCGGCAGGATCGCCCCGGAAGTCGGTCGACATCTTGTCGACCTCGTCGAGGAGAAAGACCGGGTTGTTGGTCCCCACCTTGCGTAGCGACTGAATGAGCTTGCCCGGCATCGCGCCGATGTACGTCCGCCGGTGGCCGCGGATCTCCGCCTCGTCACGCACGCCGCCGAGAGAAAGACGCACGAATTTCCGTCCCGTCGCGCGCGCGATGCTCTTGGCCAGGCTGGTCTTGCCGACACCCGGAGGACCCACGAAGCAGAGGACCGGCCCCTTCAGCTTCTTGGTCAGCGCCTGCACCGCGAGGTACTCGAGGATGCGCTCTTTGATCTTCTTGAGGCCGTAGTGATCCTCCTCGAGGATCTCGTCGGCCTTGTTGAGGTCGTACGTCTCGTCCGTCTTCTCGTACCAGGGAAGGGTGATGATCCAGTCGATGTAGTTGCGGACGACGGTCGCTTCCGCGCTCGTCGGATGCATCATCTTCAGCTTCTTGAGCTCCTTCTTGACCTTGGCGGACCCCTCTTTGCTCATCCTCTTGGTCTTGAGCGTCTCCTCGATTTCCTGGATCTCGTTCTTGAACTCGTCGCGCTCGCCGCCGCCCAGCTCCTTCTGGATGGCCTGCATTTGCTCGTTCAGGTAGTATTCCTTCTGCGTCTTCTCCATCTGCTTCTTGACGCGCGACCGGATCTTCTTCTCCACCTGGAGAATCTCGATCTCGGCCTGCATCAGTTCGTGCAGACGTTCGAGGCGCTTCGAGGCGTCCTCCATCTCGAGGAGCTGCTGGCGGTCCGACAGCTTCACCGTCGGCAGGTTGGCGACGATGGTGTCCGACAGGCGCGCCGGATCGTCGATGGTCTGCACGCTCATGAGCACTTCGGGCTGAACCTTCTTGTTCAGCTTCACGTACATCTCGAAGGCGCTCTGCACGCTGCGCATCAGCGCCTCGACCTCGACCCCGCGCTGCCAGGCTTCGCCGATCTCCTCCACCTCGGTGAGAAAGAACTCGTCGGTCTGCGCGAAGCGCTTGATGCGCGCCCGGCGCTTTCCTTCGACCAGCACCTTCACCGTCCCGTCCGGGAGGCGAAGGAGCTGCATCACCGTGCCCAGGGTGCCGACCTGGAAGATGTCCTCCGGCGTCGGCTCGTTGGTCTTGGCGTTCTTCTGCGCCGCAAGGAAAATGTCCTTGTCGCGCGCCATCGCCGCGTCGAGCGCATTGATGGAGCGCTCGCGGCCCACGAAGAGCTGCGACACCATGTGCGGGAAGACGATGATGTCGCGCAGCGGGAGGAGGGGCACCGTGCGCCGCTTGGCGCCGGGCGGGCCCTTGCCGTCGTTTTCCTTGTTGAAGAACATCGGGCCGACCAGACTAGCAGCGCTTACGCCAGCTCCGCTTCCTTCTGGTAGACGATGAGCGGCGGCTCGTGCTTGGTGATGACGTCCTCGTTCACGACGACCTCTTTGATGCCGCTCCGCGAGGGGATGTCGTACATGATGTCGAGCATCGAGTGCTCGATGATGGCACGAAGACCCCGCGCGCCCGACTGACGCACCAGCGCTTCCTTGGCCACCGCCTGGAGCGCGCCCTTGGTGAACTTGGCCTTCACCCCGTCCATCTCGAAGAGCTTCTGGTATTGCTTGACGAGCGCGTTCTTCGGCTTGGTGAGGATGTCGACCAGCGCCTCCTCGTTCAGCTCGTGCAGCGTGGCCAGGACCGGCAGGCGGCCGATGAACTCGGGGATGAGGCCGAACTTGAGCAAGTCTTCCGGCTGCACCCGCTCGAGGAGCTCCCCGAGCTTGAAGTCCTTCTTGCTCTTGATGTCCGCCCCGAAGCCGAGGGTCGACTGGCCGATGCGGCGCTGGACGATCTGCTCGAGGCCCACGAACGCCCCGCCGCAGATGAAAAGAATGTTGGTGGTGTCGACCTGCAGGAAATCCTGCTGCGGGTGCTTGCGGCCTCCCTTGGGCGGCACGTTGGCGATGGTCCCCTCGATGATCTTGAGGAGCGCCTGCTGCACGCCCTCGCCCGACACGTCACGCGTGATGCTGGGGTTATCGCCCTTGCGGCTGATCTTGTCGATCTCGTCGATGTAGACGATGCCGCGCTGCGCCCGCTCGACGTCGTGATCGGCGTTCTGAAGCAGCTGGACGATGATGTTCTCGACGTCCTCGCCCACGTAGCCCGCCTCGGTCAGCGTGGTCGCATCGGCGATGGCGAAGGGGACGTTCAGGATCTTTGCCAGCGTCTGCGCGAGGAGCGTCTTGCCGGTGCCGGTCGGGCCGAGCAGCAAGATGTTCGACTTCGACAGCTCCACGTCGTCGCCGCCGACGCGCGAATCGATGCGCTTGTAGTGGTTGTGCACCGCCACCGCGAGGATCTTCTTCGCGCGCTCCTGGCCGATCACGTAGTCGTCCAGGATGACCTTGATCTCCGAGGGCTTGGGGACCGGCGCGGAGCCGGCGTAGGGCTCGTCCTTCTCCACCTCCTCGGCGATGATGTCGTTGCAGAGACCGATGCACTCGTCGCAGATGTAGACGGTGGGTCCGGCAATGAGCTTCTTCACCTCTTTCTGCGACTTGCCGCAGAAAGAACAGTTCAGATTGCCGTTCTGGTGATCGTCCCTTCTGCGTTCCAATGCGTGCCTCGCAAAAAAAAGCTTAGACCCAGGCCCAAAGCGTCGCAAGCTCGTGGCGGATCGGAATTTGCCGCGCCCTTTCCCTCCGGAGGGTCGAGGCGTTGTGCCTATCGGTCGCGCTTGTCGTTGGCCTCGCCCTTCTTTCGGGGGGGGAGGACGTCGTCGATGAGGCCGTATTCCTTGGCCTGGGCCGCGCTCAAGTAAAAGTCGCGGTCGATGTCCTTGTGAATGAGATCCTTGGCCTTGCCGGTGGCGGTGGCAAGGATCTCGGTGATGACCTCTTTGGAGTGACGCGCCTCCTTGGCCTGGATCTCGATGTCCGTCACCTGGCCGCGCGCGCCGCCGGTGGGCTGGTGGATCATGACCCGGGCGTTCGGCAGGGCCATGCGGCGACCCTTGAAGCCCGCTGCGAGGAGCACCGCCCCCATGGAGGCGGCCATGCCGAGGCAGGTGGTGCTCACCGCGGAGCGGACATAGGCCATCGTGTCGTAGATGGCCAGGCCGCTCGTCACCACCCCGCCCGGACTGTTGATGTAGAGCATGATCTCCTTGTCGGGATCCTCGCTCTCCAGGAAGAGAAACTGGGCGATGATGATGTTGGCGACGTCGTCGTTGATCTCGGTGCCGAGAAAGACGATGCGGTCCTTGAGGAGGCGACTGAAAATGTCCCAGTTGCGTTCCCCGCGGTGCGTCGTCTCGACGACGGTCGGGTACGGAATGAAGTCTCTCGTCTGCTCGATGGTACGAATTGCCTGCACGCGATTTTCAGGACGCTTGCTCATCGTCGGTCCTCGCTGCTCTCGCCTTCCGTGGCCTCGACGCTCTTACTAGCCTCGGATGCAATTTCCGGCGACTCCGTCTTCACCGGCGACTCTTCCGGGGCCTGCGCGGCCCCGGGCTGGCCCTCGCGAATGTTTGCCTTGCCTTCGATGACGTCGAGCACCTTGTCCTCGAGGATCATCCCGATGAGCATCTGACGGCGCTGCGGATCGCTGTACTCCGCCCGCACCTTGGCCACATTCTTCCCCGTCTCGACCGCCAGCTCTTCCAGGCCCTTCTGGATGTCGTCATCCCCGATGACCAGGCCGATCTTACGCGCGATGGCCGCCATGAGCAGCCCCGCCCGCACCTTCTTCTCCGCGTCGGCGTGAACGCGGCCGTGGATCTTCTGGAAGTCCTGCGCCGTCGGGCGCTGGCCCATGCGCCGCGCGTTCTGCAGGAGCTCGGCCTCCATCATCCGGCACTGCTGCTCGACCAGCGACGGGGGTACGTCGATGGGGTTTCTCTGGCCCAGTTTGTCCACGATCTGCTCGGCCACGCTGCTGTCGGCCTGGTCCTTGAGCATCTTCTGGAGGCGGGTCTGCACGTCGGCGCGGAGCTCCACCAGCGTCTGGAAGCTTCCGGCGTCCTTGGCGAGCTCGTCGTCGAGCGCCGGTAGGACGCGTTCTTTGACGTCCTTCACCTTGACGTGAAACGTCGCCGCCTTGCCGCGGAGCTCGTCGCGCGGGCTGTTCCCGGGAAGGCTCGCCTCGACGTCGAACGCATCGTCCACGTTCTTGCCGGTCAGCGCGGCCTCCAGCTCCGGAAGGATCTGGCCCGAGCCGATCTCCAGCTGCACCGCCTGGCCGCCGGCCTCGTCGAGCTGAACCCCTCCGACATCGAGGGTGAAGTCGAGGGTCACCACGTCCCCCTTCTGCGCCGGACGCGGGGCCTCCGGTGCCTCGAGACGCGAGTGCTGCTTGCGCACGACCTCGAGCTGCTCGTCGACCAGCTTGTCGTCGGCGAGCGACGGGGGGCGCGTGAGCTCGAGCCCTTCGTAGTCGACGCTCTCGATGTCGGGCTGAACCTCGAAGGTGGCCTTGTAAGAGAACGCGGCGCCTTGCTCGAGCTTACCCGCGGTGACCTGCGGCTGATTGACGGGGGTCACGTTCTGGTCGGTGAGAGCTTTGGGCAGCGTCCCCTGAACCAGGGCGTTGGCCACGTCGTTCTCGACCTGCGGTCCGTAGAGATGCGCGAGCACCTGACGCGGCGCCTTGCCCGGACGGAAACCTTTGACGTGCGCCTTGCGCTGCAGGCTCGAGTACGCCTTCTCGACCTCGGCTTTCACATCGAGGGCGGGGACTTCGACGGCGAGCTCCATCACGACGGGGGAGATGCGTGCAACCTGGACGTGCATAGGGAACGCGGAGGGTAACGGCCCGCGTCGGGAATGCAAGACGTCAACCGTTCACGGCGACGCACCGGCCGATGAAAAAAGACGACCCGCGAATCGCGCGCCCACGCCGGAGGCCTGGAGGGGAAGCCTGGTGCGCGCCTCGCCGGCACCTTCGTCGAAGGCGCGGAGACTCAGTACTCGTCGTCGTCGTCGTCGTCGGTGTACTCGTCGTGTTGATCGTCGAAGAGGAGGTCGTTCTGGTGCAGCATCGTCTCCTGCATGAGGTCGTCGAGCGAGAAGCCGGCTTTGTTCTGCGAGCTCAGCTCCTCGCGTTCGAACTCTTCGATGGTGCGATAGCTCTTGGGCAACGGCATGGCGGGTCCTCCTCAGTCCTCGCCGTCAGAGCGAGGCTCCGGCGCGAGGTCTGAAATGGTCTTCTTCGGGGGGTGGCGAGCGAAGTGCGGACGGCGGGGCGATCCGCGTTCGGCGCTACGACGGCTTCAGGCCAGCGCGCGAGGTCAGCGACGCTCGCGCAAGGGCCTTCGGGTGTCGCTCGCCTTCGAGCTGTCCTACATTTGCCGACAAGCTACTACGCCCCTCGATCCACCCGAAGAAAGGTGTGACGATTTGGTCCCCGGGCCCGGGCGAGGTGTGGGCTGGGTGCATCGTGTCGAGCGCTGGCCGGCGGATCGCGCGTGCGTTCCGCCCGGTCGAGAACCGCGCTACACACGTCGCACTGATGAGGAAGTGTTGACCAGGCGAAACCCGGCTCGCGTCATCGCCATCGTCAACCAGAAGGGGGGCGTCGGGAAGACCACCACCGCGGTCAACCTCGCGGCGAGCGTCGCGGCCGCCGAGCGACGCGCCCTTCTCGTCGACCTCGATCCCCAGGGCAACGCCAGCAGTGGCGTGGGGATCTCCCCGCGCACGGTGGAGAGGAGCATCTACGACGTTCTCATCGGGCGAGCGTCGCTACGCGAGGTCATGCAAAAAACGGAGCTCGCGTCCCTCTTTCTCGTGCCGAGCAAGCAGGACCTGGTGGCCGTCGAGGTCGAGCTGGTCGACGATCCCGACCGGCCGTACAAGCTCCGCGCCGTCCTCGACGAGTTCCTGGAGGGAGAGGCCTTCGATTACGTCTTCATCGACTGCCCGCCTTCGCTGGGCATCCTCACCGTCAACGCACTCGCCGCGGCCGATCGCGTGCTCGTGCCCATGCAGTGCGAATACTATGCGCTCGAGGGGCTCACCGCGCTCATGTCCACCATCGACCGCGTGCGCGGCGGGATGAATCCGCGGCTGGAGATCGAAGGGATCGTGCTCACCATGTTCGATCCGCGGAACAACCTGGCGCACCAGGTGGCCGACGAGGTGAAGAGTCACTTCTTCGTCTTCGATTCCGTCATCCCGCGCAACGTGCGCCTCAGCGAGGCGCCGTCGTACGGCAAGCCGGCCCTCCTCTACGACGTCCAGTCGAAGGGCGCACAGGGCTACCTGTCACTCGCCCGGGAGCTCCTGTCGCGTGAGTCGAGCGCCCTCGGAGGCCCCGCCCGCGCGCGAGCGGCGCGATGACCATGGTGGACACCAAGCGGCGCGCCCTTGGTCGCGGGCTCGACGCGCTCTTGCCGGTCGCCTCGACGCCGAGCTACGGGGACAAGAACGTCTTCAGCTGCCCGCTCGAGAAGATCGTCCCGCAAAAAGGGCAGCCCCGGCAACACTTCGATCCGCAGAAGCTGGAGGAGCTGGCGCAGAGCATCCGCGAGCACGGCCTGGTCGAGCCGCTCGTCGTGCGCCGCATCCCCGGCGCCGACAAGCTCGAGCTGGTGGCGGGGGAACGACGGTGGCGCGCCCTCCAGCGCGCAGGCGTGCGCGAAGCGCTGGTGGTGGTCAAGGACGTGAGCGCGAAGGATGCCTTCGAACTCGCCCTCATCGAGAACGTTCAGCGCGAAGACCTGAACCCCATCGAGCTCGCCGAGGCCTTCGACCGGCTGGTCCGCGAGCACGGCTATACGCAAGAGGCCCTCGCCGAGCGCCTGGGGAAGGACCGCACCACCATCACCAACGGCCTCCGCCTGCTCAAGCTCCCGCCGCGGGTCCGCGCCAAGCTCATGGCCGGGGAGCTGAGCGAAGGTCACGCGCGGGCGTTGCTCGGCGCGGGAGACGCGGCGCTGGTCGAGCAGCTCGCCGACCAAGTGCTGCGGGGCAAGCTGAGCGTCCGCGCCACCGAGGCGCTGGTGCGCGCGCGCGTGCGCAAGCCCCCCAAGAAGGTCGCCCCCGCCGCCGACGCCCCGAGCGCCAGCGTGCGCGACCTGGAGGCGCGGTTGATGCGCGCCCTGGGGACCCGGGTCGAGGTACGCGACCGCGGGAACAAAGGCGAGATCGCCATCCCCTACGCCGATCTGGACGCGCTCGATCGCCTCATCGACAAGCTGATGTGAGCGGTCACGCGACGGCGCGTCGCCTGGCGGCTTCGAGCGTGTTGGCCAGGAGCATGGCGATGGTCATCGGCCCCACGCCGCCCGGTACGGGACTGATGGCGCCGGCGACCTCCTTGGCCTCGTCGAAGGCGACGTCGCCATAGAGCTTGGCCTTGCCGTCGGGCAGGGTGACGCGGTTGGTCCCTACGTCGATGACCACGGCGCCGGCTTTGATCCAGTCGCCGCGCACCATCTCCTTTTTTCCCACCGCGGCCACCAGGATGTCGGCCTGCCGGCAGACGGCCGGGAGGTCCCGAGTGCGGGAGTGCGCCACGGTCACGGTGGCGTTGGCCGCGAGGAGAAGCTGCGCCATCGGCTTTCCCACGATGTTGCTGCGCCCGACGACCACGGCGTGCGCTCCGTCGAGCGAGGCCCCCGCCAGCGCGAGGAGCCGCATGCACCCCGACGGCGTGCACGCGACCAGCGCGCCGGGGCGGCCCAGCATGAGCAACCCGGCGTTGACCGGATGAAAGCCGTCCACGTCCTTGCGGGGATCGATGAGGTCGAGGACGCGCTGCGCGTCGATGCCCTTGGGCAGCGGGAGCTGGACGAGGATGCCGTCGATGGCGGGATCGTCGTTGAGGCTGCGCACCAGGGCGACGAGCTCCTCTTCTCCGGTCGAGGCGGACAGCACGTGCAACGTGCCGCGCATGCCCACCTCGTTGGAGGCCTTCTCCTTGTTGCGCGTGTACACGGCGCTCGCGGGGTCCTCCCCCACCAGCACCACGTCCAGGCCCGGGACGCGCCCGTGGCGGGTGCGGAACGCGTCCACGCCCGCGCGAACCTCCGCACGAACGGTCTCTGCGAGGGCCTTTCCGTCGAGGATGCGCGCCGTCATGGCCGCGGCGAGACTAGCGCTTGCGGCGGCGGACTCCTAGGGGCTCGACCGGCGTGGACGACCCCCGCCGCGATCACCAGACCGATTCCCACGAGCTGCGACGTCGAGAGCCCCAGCAGACCGCCTCGGTCGTCCCGCCGCAGAAACTCCAGGAGAAACCGCGCCACGGCATAAAGTGCGAGGAAGGCCGCGAAGACTTGACCGTCGTAGCGCTTGCGCGGGTGAAGCCACACCAGGCAAAAAGCCGCGATGGCGAGACACACCGCCGACTCGTAGACCTGCGTGGGATGCACCGGCAAGCTCCAGAGCTTGGCGCTGGGCAGCAGGTGCGCCTTGAACTGCTCCTCGCTGGCCGCGCTCCTCCAGGGGAACGACATCGCCCAGGGCAGATCGCAGGTCTCGCCGAAACAGCAGCCGGCCATCAGACACCCCATGCGTCCGAAGGCGAGCCCCAGCGGCACCGCGAAACCCGCCATGTCCGCGGCCTTCCAGAAAGGGAAGCGGTCGCGCTGAAGGAGAAACCACGCCGCCCCCGCTGCGCCGAGGAGGCCGCCATAGTACGTGAGCCCGCCGGCCCAGAATTTGGCCCAGGCAAAGCAGTCGCGCGTCCCGGGGTGGCAGGCGCCGGCGGCCGTGTCCCAAACCCCCCGGTACGCCGGAGAAACGCACTCCGCCTTGTCGAGCGGCCAGGTCACTTGCCCGGGATCGGTGCACAGATGGACGTAGTCCCAGAAGTATCCGTCGGCCAGCACGTGCATGATGCGCGCGCCGGCCACCCCGGCCAGGAGCATGGCCAGGCCCAAATCGACGATCACGTCGGGGCTCTCGCCGATGCGGCGGGCCCACAGCGCCCCCACCGCGGTGGCGAAGAGAAACCCCGAGAGCAGGAGGACGAAATACGACGGGAAGGCGACGTCGGCGAGCTTGAAGAGGTCCGGATGCACCCGCCCTCTTTCTACTCTGTCGGAGGCGCTTGGGCAGGCGGGGGTTTCACCGGAAGCGTGGCCTCCGCGACGGTCGCGGGAATCGGCGCGTCGCCGGGAAGGGTCGCGGTCGAGGCGTGGCCTGAGAGCTCGACGGGCTCGCCGTTCCAGCCCACCGACGTCTCGCCGGACTGCGCGGGCGGAACGAGCGGCGCGCGAAGCACCGGCCGAGGGCCCCGCTTGCTCGTGAACATGTCGACCGCCATGAGGCCGACGCCGACGCAGATGGCGATATCGGCGATGTTGAAGGTCGGCCAGTGGTCGTTGGAGTTGTGCAAGAGCATCTCGTTCAGCTTGCGCATCCAGTCCGCTCGGTAGTCGATGAAGTCGATGACGTGCCCGTACCGGATGCGGTCGAGCACGTTGCCCAGGGCCCCTCCCAGCACCAGCGGGAGGCCCCACTTGAGGGCGCGCTGCTGTCCCTGGAGACGCCGGTAAAGCGTCATGATGAAGGCGATGGCGGCCACCGAGACGAGAAGGAAGAACGGCCGGCGCACGTTCTCGCTGGTGGACTGGAGCAAGCCCCAGGCGCCGCCGCGGTTCTCCGCCCGGATGAGGCTGAGATGGTTCTTCACCAGCTCGGCCACCGTCGAGGCACCGAGATGCTGGTTCGCCCACGCCTTGCTGGTGAGATCCGCGGCGAGGGTGATGAGCGAAACGACGGCGAGAAAGACGTACGATGGCCGCGGCCGTCCGGGGTCGCCGATGATCGGCGTCGCCCCCGGCGGCACCCCGAGGCGCTCGCCGGGAGGGAATGGCTCGGGAACCGCGACCGGTTCGGAAGGAGGCGCAGCCAGCGGGTCGACGCGGGTCTCGGGGGACGGCTCGGTCACAGAGGGTCGAGCCGATCTAGTGGATTGTAGCGCCGCGGCAAAGCGCTTCGCTGGGCAAACTCTCGGCATGAGCTCTCATTGCGCACCACGGGACATTCGTTTAGGCCTTGGCCTATGCCCTTGCCACCCTGGGCCCCGTCCGGCAGGAGCGGAATCGACGCCGTGCTCGGCCGCTGGCTGGCCAGCTCGTGGGTCAAACCTTGCTTTTGTGCGGACGAGACGCTGGAGGGCCGAGGCGGACGCTACTCGCCCCTGCCAACCGCTCTGGCTCCCGGGCTGGCGCGGGCGCTCCGCCATCGCGGCATCGACCGCCTTTACGCCCATCAGGCCCACGCGCTGCGGGCGGCCGGCGACGGGCGGCACCTGGTCATCGCCACGCCGACGGCCAGCGGCAAGAGCCTGTGCTTCCACCTTCCCGTGCTTCAAGCAGTGGCCGATGATCCCGACGCGCGCGCGATCTACCTCTATCCGACCAAGGCCCTGGCGCGCGACCAGGAGGCAGGGCTTCGCGAGCTCACCACCGCCGCCGAGCTCGGCGTCGGCGCGGTGGTGTACGACGGCGACACCCCGGCCGATGCCCGGCGCGCGGCCCGCGAGAGGGCCGGCATCGTCCTCACCAACCCAGACATGCTGCACACCGGCATCCTGCCGCACCACACGCGCTGGGCGCGCACCCTGCAGCATCTCCGCTACGTGGTGGTCGACGAGCTCCACACCTACCGCGGCGTCTTCGGCTCCCACGTGGCCAACGTGCTGCGGCGCCTGGTGCGGGTGGCGCGCTTTCACGGATCGAACCCGCAGATCATCGGCGCGACGGCCACCATCGGCAACCCGCGCGAGCACGCCGGGCGGATGTTCGGCGTTCCGTCGTCCGAGGTCGAGCTCCTCGACGAGAGCGGTGCTCCTCGAGGCCAGCGCCGGTTTTTCCTCTTCAACCCGCCGGTGGTCAACTCCGAGCTGGGCATCCGCGCCAGCTACGTGAAACAGGCGGTGATGCTCGCCGCCGACCTCGTTCGCGCCAGGGTGCCTACCATCGTCTTCGGCCAGTCGCGAAATTCGGTCGAGGTCATGCTGCGCTACCTCCGCGACGCCGTGGCCATTCGCGCCGACCGGACCGACCAGGGCACCCTCGATCCCTCGCGCATCATGGCCTACCGCGGCGGATACCTTCCGGAGCAGCGACGCGACATCGAGCGCCGCCTGCGAAACGGGGAGATTCTCTGCGTCGTGGCGACCAACGCCCTCGAGCTGGGGATCGACATCGGTGAGCTCGACGCGGTCATCTGCGCCGGTTACCCGGGCTCCATCGCGGCCACCTGGCAGCGCCTGGGCCGCGCGGGGAGGCGCGGCGAGCAGAGCATCGGTGTCCTGGTCTCCTCGAGCGCGCCGCTCGATCAGTACCTGGCGCGCGAGCCGAGCTACTTCCTGGGCTCGCCCATCGAGGAGGCGCGGATCGATCCCGACAACGTGGAAATCCTCGTCCAGCACCTCAAGTGCGCCGCCTTCGAGGTGCCCTTCAAGCGCGGCGAGTCGTTCGGCTCCCTGGGGGTCGAGGAGACCGAGCAGGCGCTCGGCTTTCTCGTGCGGCACCGCGTGCTGCACGATTCCGGGTCCACGTTCCACTGGGCGGCCGATGCCTATCCGGCCAACGGCGTATCGCTTCGCAGCGTGGGCTGGGACAACGTCGTCATCATCGACGTGGAGCGCGATCGCACCATCGGCGAGCTGGACTGGCGCGCAGCGCACACCATGCTGCACGAGCAGGCCATCTACCAGCACGACGGGGAATGCTGGCAGGTCGAGCGCTTCGATCACGAGAACCACAAGGCCTTCGTGCGGCGCGTCGAGCCGGACTACTGGACCGACGCGATGACCTACGTGCGCGTCTCGGTGCTCGAGGAGAGCGCGCAGGGTCCCGTGCGGCGGGCGCAGGGACGCGCGTCGCCTGCCAGCGCTCCGCCGCTCCTCGACGACGGCGCCTGGTCCAGCGGCTGGGGGGAGGTGGCGGTGGTGGAGAAGGTGGTGGGCTACAAGAAGATCAAGTTCTACACGCACGAGAACGCGGGATACGGCGAGGTCCGGCTGCCCGAGTTGCAAATGCACACGACGGCGCTCTGGGTAACCGTGCCGGACCCCGTGTGCGCGCGGTTGCCGCAGGGACGGGCCACCGCCATCGATGCGCTCCGCGGCATCGGCCTGGCCCTGCAGACGGTGGCGACCCTCGCGCTGATGTGCGATCCGCGCGACCTGGGAACGACGCTCGGCGACACCGCCCACGACGACGAGCGTGGCGACGCTCTGCCCCGCGTCCCACGCAAGACAGGCGGCGTCACGCCGGGATACTCCCCCACCCTCTTCGTCTTCGAGCACGTACCCGGAGGCACCGGCCTGGCGGAGCGCATCTGGGAGCGGCGTGACGTGCTCCTCGCCCGGACTCTAGAGCTCATCGAGAGCTGCCCCTGCTCGAGCGGTTGCCCAGCCTGCGTCGGCCCGGGCGAAGCCTCGCGCAAAAGCGTCGCGATGCAGCTTCTACGCAGCGGGCCGGTGGCTGCGTAGGCGTCGGCGTGGTCGTCGATGGACCGAGCCGACGCCGAGGGTCACGCCGTCGCGGCAGCCGGATCGGCGGCGGCGCCGTTCGTGGCTTGCACGGGAGCCTCGGCCTCCGACTTGAACACCTCGGGCAGCGGGAGGCCGAAGAGCTGCATCCATTCCGCAGCCACCCAGACCGGACCCACCAGGAGGTAGTAGGGATCGCTCAGAAACGCCGGCTTGTTCTTCTCGAAGACCTTGTGCCCGAATAGCTGGAGCGCCCATCCCCCCACGAAGAGACCCCCCGCCAGCGGCGGGTTGACCACCGCCACCGGGAGCGAGGCCACGATCATGGGGATGGCCACCATGTGCGTGACTTTGGTGCCGCGCTGGGTGTGCTCGTGCTGGTACTGGACGAGGTACTCGCGCAGCGTTCGCTGGGGCAGCGGGAGCTTCATGGTCCCTCATCGTAGAACCGATGGCGCATTGCGCAAGGACAGTCGGCCTCGGTCTCGACCCGCCCCACGCCGGTTGCGGAGGCGCCACCTTGGCATACCCTACGCGCTGAGCATGGGCCACCGCGCGCGCAAGGAAACGAGGCCCGCCGCGCTGCGGTCTCGGCTGCTGCGGTCGGCGCTGGCAGTGGCCGTGCTGGCGGCGGCTTGCATCCCGGGACGCGGGCCGCCGCTCGACCCGGTCGTCGATGACGCCGGCGTCGCGCCCCCGACCACCCTCGGCGATGACAGCGGGATGCTGGACGAGCTGAACCTGGGTCCCGCCTTCGCCGTCACGGGTCTTCAGCCTTCGCACGGCCCTTGGACAGGCGGCACCCGCACCACCATCACCGGCCGCGGGTTTTCCTCCAACCTCCAGGTGTGGGTGGGTGGGACGGAGCTCCCGGCCAGCAACGTCTTCGCCAGCGATCCCACGCAAGTGGCCGTCCTCACGCCGCCCGGCACGCCCGGTCCGGCCGACGTGCGCGTGCTCGACGTCACCAGCGCCGAGCAAGCCACGCTATCGGCGGGCTTCGTCTACGACGCGTTCTCGGTCACACCGGGAACCGGGGCGACCACCGGTGGCACGCGCATCGCGTTGCAGGGCAGCGGCACGGCGTGGACCGCAGCATCGACCGTGCAGGTCGGCGGAGCGCCGTGCCAGGCCGTGACCTTCACCGACGCCACCGACCTTGCGTGCAGTACGCCGGCCAACGGACCCGGTTCGCAGAGCGTGATGGTGCTCAACGCCGACGGCAGCAGCGACGAGGCGGACGACGCCTTCGTCTACAGCGACTCGCCGGACGGTTTTCGCGGTGGTCTCTACGGCGGAGCGCTCTCGGGGACGCTCACCGTCCTCGGCTTCGATGCGTGGACCGGCGCGCCGCTCCAGGGAGCGCAGGTGATCGCGGGCTCGAACCTGACGACGGCGCTCGTGGCCACACTCGACTCCTCGGGCACGGCGCAGATCACCGGGCCCTCGCTCACCGGCCAGGTCACCGTCACCGTGGCGGCCCTGTGCCATCAGCCCATCACCTACGTCGACGTCCCGGTCGACACGGTGACCATGTACCTCACGCCGGCGCTCGATCCGTCGTGTCTGAACGGCGACCCTCCCTCCACCGGCAACTTCATCCCGCAGGACGTCGGCACGGTGGCCGGGGAGCTGGTCTGGTCGGGGGGAATCGAGTTCGAGCGCGGTGCCTGGTCGAACGTCCCTCTGCCCGCAGCGCACGAGCGCCAGGCGGCGTACGCCTTTACCGCGGCGGGCTCGCCGCTGCAGGCCTTCACCCTTCCGGATCCCTCCACGGCCACTACACCGGCGAGCGATGGCCAGCTCGGCTACGCCTTTCAGATCGTCGCGGTGCCGGGGAACACCACGGTGTATGCACTCGCCGGGCTGGAGGAAGACGGCGACGCCGGACAACTGATCCGCTTCGAGCCTTTCGCCATGGGCATCGTTCGAGGCGTGCCGGTGCAGCCCAACGTGGAGACGATGGGGGTCGACATTCCCATGACCACGCTGCTCGACCGGTCGATGACCACCGTGCCCCAGCCGCCCGCGACCACGCTGCGAGGGCCGGACCGGCTTCTGTCGGTCCTGGCCATCGACCTGGGAGCCGGGAGCTACGCGGCCTTGCCGCAGGGCGTGGTCACCACGCTGCTTCCCATCTCCGGCAACGTGTCCTTCGTCGGCGCCCCCGCTTTGGACGGCACGCTGGCCGGAACGAGCTACGATCTGGCGGCGGCGGCCGTGACCGGCAGCACGGGCACCGTTCCTCTCTCGGTGGTGACCGGAATCGAGACCACCGACGCCAACGATCCGGTCACCCTCGGAGGCTTCTTCGACATCCCGGTACTGCTCCAGCCGTCGACCCAGACGTGGGCAGGGACGCATGTCCAGCTTCAGGCCAGCGGCCCGATCGACCTCGCCGTGGTCGACCTCTCGACGGGCGACGGGCTGGTCCACTGGCAGGTGGTGTCTCCGGGGACCGACCTGTCGTTCGATCTGCCGGACCTGTCGCAGGTGCAAGGGATCGAGCACCTGGTCCACGGCACGCTCGCGACCACCTTCGCCATCGCCCGGATCGACGGGTTTCAATACGGCCTGTTGCGTTCGGGGCAGCTCGCCTCGACGGCCTGGAGCGCGTATGCCGAGGACCAGGTCAGCGGGTCTTACTAGAGGATTCCGGCTCGCCGCAGGAGTGGCGGCGGCCAGCGCCTGCGGCTTCGACCCGGCCTACCGCGACGTTCTCCCGCAGACGGCTCCGGCGTGCGTGGTCGGCGCCCTCCGCTGCTCGGGCGACCTGGTGCAGACCTGCGCCGGCGCGGCGGCCGCGCCCTCCTGGCAAACCACGACAAACTGCCAGGCCAGCGCTCAGATCTGCGTCTCGGCCTTCTCGGCGTGCGGCACATGCAACCCGTACGCGACCGAGTGCGAGCAGCAGACGGTGCTCACCTGCGATCCCACCGGAAGCACCTGGCAACCATCGCAGACGTGCGACACCACCCAGGGCGTGGCCTGCCGCGGGGGCCAGTGCCAGGAACTCTGCGACCTGGCCGCCGCGGAGCAGTCGAACGTGGGCTGCGAGTACTGGGGCGTCGATCTCGACAACGCCGACATCTCTCCGACGGAGAACGCGGCCGCGCAGCAGTACGCCATCGTGGTGTCCAACGTTCAACCCGACGTGCCGGCCCACGTGGTGGTGGAGCAAGACGACTCGAGCCCAGGAGACCCGGCGCACGCCACGGAGATCGTCGCCAGCGCGGTCATCGCCTCGCAGAATCTGGAGGTGTTCAACCTGGGACCACGGGAAGTCGACGGGTCGGCGGACGGAACGTTCAACACCGGCACCGGAACCGCCCTGACCCGGCACGCTTACCGGGTCACCAGCGATTTCCCCATCGTGGCCTACCAGTTCAACCCGCTCGACAACGTCGACGTCTTCTCCAACGACGCGTCGCAGCTCCTTCCCACCTCGGGGCTCAACGGCGGAGTGGGCCTGGCCTACGTGGTCCCCTCGTGGCCGCAGACCATCGCCATCACCGACGATCCGACCACCAATTTTGGCATCAACCTGCGGGCCTTTCTGGCCGTCGTCGCCACCCACGACGACACCCACGTCCAGGTCACGACGCAGGCGCGGGTGGTGGCCGGCGGACCGTTCACCGCGGGCCTGCCGCAAGGCGCGACGGGCAGCGTCACCCTGCAAGCCTTCGAGGTGCTCAACCTGGAGACCGGCGATTTCAACGCCGACTTCACCGGGTCGCTGGTCAGCGCCGACCAGCCGGTCGCCGTCTTCCCGGGAAGCGAAGCGTCGGACGCGCCGGACTTCTCCACCATCTCGGATCGTTTCTGCTGCGCCGATCACCTGGAGCACCAGACCTCGCCGCTGCGGACGGTGGGAAAGTCGTACGTCCTCGCCAAGATGCCGAACCGAACCAGCGCGGTCATCGCCGCCGGCGGCGACATCGGGGAGGTCGACGAGACCGAATACTATCGAGTGGTGACCGCAGCGACGGGAACCACGCACGTGACGACGACCCTGCATCCTCCCTACGACGCGTTCGATCTGGTGGGGCAGGGCGCATCGGAGACCATTCCCTCGCAGAACGACTTTCTCCTCGAGGCCAGCCAGCCGGCGATGGTGCTCGAAGTGCAATCCAGCCAGCAGGCCGGAGGAGTCCCCACCGGCTTGCCGGGGGGCGACCCCAGCACGCTCCTTCCCACGTCGCGCGAGCAGTGGCGCAGTGACTACGTGCTCCTCACGCCGGACAAGTACGTCTTCGACTATCTGGTGGTCATCGCCCCCAGCGACGCGCACGTCTACATCGACGGCCTCGCGCTGGATGCGACCAACTCCGACGTGACGGCGTCGGACGGGCTGACGGAAGAGATTCGCGGCTCGGCCACGCCCCCCTTCTGGACGTACCGCTACCAGCTCTCCTATCCCATCATCGACTCCACGCAGCAGCCGCCCAACAACGTGAAGCCGGGCAAGCAGAACGACGGCGTGCACCACATCCAGGCCGATCAAGCGGTGGGCGTCATCGCCTACGGGTTCGACTCCTACGTCAGCTACGCGTACGCGGGCGGTACGCAGCTCACGGTCATCAACCCGCAGTGACTAGGGGCGGCGAAGGTCGGCTAGCCTTTCGTCTCCGGCGGCAGCGGCCCCACTGGCGCATCGACCAAGAGCGGCACGCGCGACTTCGGACCGGCCTGACGGATGACGCGCGCGCACTCGTCGACGGAGATGCGACGCGGGCCGAAGGGAGAAGCGTCGGCGGCGTCGGAGTCCATGAGCAACGTCGGGGTGTCGACGCCGTAGTCGTCGGGGTGGCCCGGCAGGTCCATGAGGACGTGGCCGAGCTCGTGCGCCAGGGTCAGGCTGCTCTTTCTCGCGCGAATGCCGGCCCGATCCAGCACCACGACGTTGCGCACGCTCGAGAGATCGCTGCCGATGAAGGACTCGCCTATACGGCCGCCGCCCGCGAAGAGCGGGACCACCACGACCTCGATGGTCGACGGATCGCCGTCGTCGATGGCCTTGAGCAGGGTGCGCTCTTCGAGCGTGCCGGCCATGGCGTCCATGTCCGTGAAGTGCTGCAGGCCATCCGAGAGATCGACCGACCCGATGCGTACGCTGAGCGTCGAGTCGGTGGAGACGGGGACGCCCGGGGCCGGCTCCACCGCCACCAGGGTGCCGTCCCGCCTGCGAAGCGAGACGTCGACGCTCGGGCCGAGGCCAGGGCCGATGCGCGCGTTGGGCGACACGATGGCGACCAGGCCAGCACGCTCGGCGAGGCGCGCGAGGTCGGAGGCGACCCGGTCGGGTGGCTCCCCCGCCGAGGTGGTGAGGCCGAGGGTCTTGCCGTCGGCGCGGAGGCGAATCTCCCCGCCGCTGGATGCGATCCCCAGGTCGTCCCCGAACGCCACGAGGTGCGACGGAGGCGGATCGACCACCCGGACCTCCTGCATCCGTGCATCGCCCAGCGTCAGGCCACACTGTCCCCAGATACCGGCCGCCGACGCAATCTCCGCGCGGAGGGCGTTCACCGCTCCCACCTCGGTGCCGCCGATGGCAGGCGCGCCGCCAGGCGTGACGCGAACGACGAAGGGCCTCAAGGTGGCCCGCAGACGGCCGATGGGTCCCACCGGTGAGCTGCGCGGGCCGAGGACGCGGATCATTTGCGCCTTGCGTCCTCCGTCGCGCAGCACGATGGCGCCCCCCACCTCGGCCTTGATGGATCGCTCGGCCACCAGGGGGTGGTTGCGGTCCACGTCGTCGGTCACCAGACGGAGCGGAGCGCTGGCCCAGCAGCGCATGTCCGGATACGTCCGCGTGCACGGGGACGACACCAGAGCGAGGCGCGGCAGAGCGTCGATGCGTGTGCCGAGAGCGCTTACCGATTCGACGGCAATCTCGCGCCCACCATCCAGGCCGGGTCCGTCGTCCGGCGTGACCATAACGACGCGCAGCGCGTCGGGATCGTCGTACGGCGCGTCGGGCGGACCTTCGATGCGCATGGGGGGTGTGCGATCGAGCGAGGCGTGGGAGCGCGCCATGTCGACCGCCTGCCCCGCGCCGTCGCGAAGGTCGATTCCCCGCACGTCCAGAAGGACGCGCAGCCGACCGCCGGGGATCCGGGCCACGAGCTCCACCCGCCCCGGCGAGAGACCTTCCAGCCAGCCGGGCTCGGGAATGGCTCGGCCCCAGGGAAAGACCCCGTCCCTGCCGAGGACGAGCCGCGCGTGGTCGCCCCCCGAGACCACCTGGAGCACGGCGCCGACCAGACGCTTGTCGAGCGGAGCGAAGTCGACGTGGGTGATGGGTGGCAGGTTGTGCTGCTCGCCGTCGGGGCGCCCGTCGGCGTCGTCGTCGTCACGATCGGCCCAGAGGGCGACGTGGAGCTCGGCGACCCGAGAGGCGACCTCGGAGTCCGATGCGACGGCAGGCGCGATCCTTGCCAGGAGTGCCGCTACCAGGATCGCGGCACCTACTCGAGCCAGCCCCACTGGATCCACCGGAATGGAGTCTCCGTTAGCACGGGCTCGGCGCCGGCACCGCCCTTGGCCGCCGCGCGGATGAGCGCTCCCCAGGCGACATTTCCCAGCACTCGCGAGGACACCAGCTCGTCGGCGAAGTCTCGCGCCTTGGCGCGCATCGGATCGGCGCGATCGCCACGCCCGTCCACGCCCGAAGACGCCGCGTCCCACAGGGCTGCGGCAGCCAGGCCCCGGACCTCCTCGCGCTTGGCGGTGACCGCGGCCTCGGCCAGGGCCAGGAGAAGCTCGTCGCGGCCATGATCGCGCGCCAGGTAGAGGGCCGCGCGCACGGCGTTCTCGTCGGCCAGGGGAAGCCCCCGCACCAGCGTCTCCAGCATGGGTCGCGCGGCGACCGACCGGGCGCGCGCCATGCGAAAGAGGAACGTGGTGTCGCGATCGGCGCTGGGCCGGTCCGAGAGGCGGGCGATGAGCTCGAGCGTCGGCCGCGTGGAGGGCGGGGGCGGAGGCGGCACCGACTGCCTTGCCGCGTGGGTCTGCGAGAGAGCCCAGGCCACCAGCGACCACGCCGAGCGGGAGCTGCCGGGACCGTCCGCCGCTCGCGAACGCGCTTCCTCGAGCGGCGTCAGATCGCCGGCTTTCACGGCGACCTCGGCCAGCACCAGCCAGCGACCCAGGTGACGCTCGGCGCCACGGAGCACGGAGAGCGCCGGACCGACGTGCGCCGCCACCGGGGCGCCGCGGACCAGTGGGACGAAGAGCTCGACGCACATCGAGATGCGATGGCTCTCCTTGATCATCGGCGCGAGCTGAGCGAGGAGCGCTCCGTTGGATTCGCCCCGGGCGACGCGCGCGAGCTCCGCTCCGAAGGCGAGGTGCGATTGACGGTTGGCGGCGACCTTCGCGAGGAGCGCAGACAGCTCCGGGTCGCGCGAGAAGCAGGCCGCGCTGAGCGCCGCGGCGCCTCCCGCTTCGTCGCCGGCCAGCGCCTGCCGCAGGAGGACCACCGATTGGCGATCTTGCGCCTCGGACAGGGCCCGGAGCCCGCAGGCATAGAGCTCGCGCTGGCGGGTTCCGCGCCGGAGCAGTACGGACGTCGCCTCGCCGAGGGATGCACGAAGGGCGGGGCTGAGACCGGCCACGGCGCGGATGGCCCCCGCGAGCTTCGCTTCGCCGGTGGGGCGACGCTTGAGGGCCGCGTCGATCTCCTCTTCGAAGCGAATGCGCACCGGCTTGTCGAGGAGTTCGGTACGCGCCAGCGGCCGCGCGGCGTTCGGGGGGGCGCGGTCTCTCGCTCTTGCAAGGGGCGTGGCCTGGCCCCTGGCGAGAGGGGCGCCTTCCGCATCGCCACCCCAGGTGCGATGCGGTGCTGCGTCCCGGAACCGCTTCGCCTTGATCACGTACCTTCCCCCATCGGACATGACCATAACAGAGGCCGAGCGCGACTCGACCGCGATCGCCAGAAAAAAATCGTGCCGCAACGATGCGCGAAACACGACACGAGGCGGCCGGCCTGGCTCGACTCCCGTACTGCTAAGCATCGACTGGCTCGACCCGGATGCGGACATCTTCGCCGTCCACGTCGGCCTCCAGGTCGTAGCCCGACGCTTCGGCCGCCTCGAGCGGGCCGACCGACACTTCGATCGCCAGTACCTCCAGCTCGAGGGTCGGCGCATACGCCCTGACGATCCGCTGCACGCGCGCATTTCCTCCAAGGCGGACGCGGATCCGGTCCGTGTATGCGAGGCCCATGTTCCTGCGACGTGCCTGGATGCGGCTCTGCAACTCGCGGACGAAGCCCAGGTCGCGGAGCTCCTCGTCGAGCCGGGTGTCCAGGAACACCGAGCCCACCCGGTCGGCCGCCGCCGCCACGCCGACCGCCGGCTCGAACGACATCTCGATGTCGTCGCGAAAGAGCTCGACGTCGAGGCGCGTGGCCTTGCCGTGCTTCGTCGCGCGAAGGACGATCTCCAGCTCGGCGGGATCCGGACGGACCCAGGCCTTCTTCAGCTCCTGCGCAAGCTTGCCCAGACCCCGCTGCCCGAGCGCGCGAAAGTTTGGCTTGAAGGACGTCGTGCCGAAGCGGCGCCGATCCTCGTCCGTGCCGAGCTTCACCTCGAGTACGTTGAGCTCCTCGCCAATGGCGTCGACGGCGCTGCCCACCAGGCCGGCGTCGCGTTCGTCGTTGAGGAGCACAGTGGCGGTGCGCAGCGGCTGGCGGACCTTGATCTTGGCGTCGGTGCGGGCGCGCAGGCCGACGCTCACCAGCTCGCGCACGATCTGCATCTTTCGCGACAGCGCCTCGTCGACGTCCTGGGCTCGCACCTCGGGCCAGTCTTCGAGGTGCACGCTCTCGCGCGCGCCGGGAGCGCCGCATCGCGCGACCAGGTTCTGGTACATGGCCTCGGCGGCGTACGGCGTGAACGGAGCGGTGAGCTTGGCCACCGTGACCAGCGCGCCGTAGAGCGTGGCGTAGGCGCTCCCCTTGTCGCGATCCCACCCGCTCCGCCAGAAGCGCGCGCGGCTCCGGCGCACCCACCAGTTGGACAGCGCGTCGACGAAGGCGACCAGGCGCTGGGTCGCACCGAAGACGTCGTAGTCGTCCATGCACGCGGTGACGTCGCGCACGGTCATGGCCAGCTCGCTGGCGATCCAGCGATCGTCGGAGGTGGGCGCGGCGTCTTCTCCCGACACCGACGGGTCGAAGCCGTCGATGTTGGCGTAGATGGTGAAAAACGAGTAGACGTTGCGAAGCTTGACGGCGAACTCCTTCTGCAACGCGCGCACGTTGGAGAGCGAATGCCGCGTCGCCGACCAGGGCGGGCTGGCAGCGTAGAAGAACCAGCGGAACGCGTCGGCGCCGGGGGCGCTGGTGTCGAGGTCCTTCACGCTCACCCGCTCCTGACGATCGAGCCGCGGCACTTCGGCGGGCTTGACGTCCTTGATCGAGGTGGCGACGACGCCGAGCTTCCGCAAGGCATTCTCGTGGAGGAGGATCACCCGGCGCGGCAGCTTCTTCAGTCCGTTCAGAACGAAGCGGCCCTCGCCCGCAAAAGAGCGTATCTCCACGGTCGCGCCGCCGGCGAGGTCCATCCCTTCCAGGTCCTCGTGGCAGATGACGGCGGTCTGCTCGTTCGGTACCTCGACTCCGTAGCGTGCCGCATCGACCACGGCGAAGTCCATCTTCACTTCGTCGAGGATGATCTCCGGCGGCGTGTAGTTCCCCTTGCTCTTGCTCTCCTTCTTGCCCTCCTTGTCGCTCACGTGCCCGAGCACCACACAGGTCTTGAAGGGGCGCGGCAAGGGCCGGTCGAAGACCAGCGTGGAGATCATCAGCAGCGAGTAAAACCACCCCCGCGTCTGGTCGATGGCCTCGCTGATGAAGTCGGCGGGAAAGCTCTGGGCGAACTTGTCGCGGTTCTGGTGCGGGTAGCCCCACTGGGCGAAGGGCATGCACCCCGAGTCGAACCAGCAGTCGATGACCTCTGGAACGCGCCGCATGGTGCCGGCGCAGGTCGCGCAGGGAAAAGTCACCTGGTCCACCCAGGGCTTGTGCACGATGAGGTGCTCGCTCAGCGATGGATCCGCCGCCCGCGCCCGGCGAAAGTGCGCGAAGGCGTCCGGGTTGCGCAGCTCGATGGCCGCGACGCTGGGGGGCGCTTCCTCGTGCGCACGGTCCTGATCGCAGAGCCAGACGTTGAGGGGTGTCCCCCACCAGCGTTCGCGCGACAGCGCCCAGTCCACGTTGTTGGCCAGGAAGTCGCCGAAGCGCCCCTCCTTGATGTGCTCCGGAAGCCAGCGGACGGCGCGGCTGTTCTCGATGGCCTGGTCCTTTCGCGCGGTGGTGCGGATGTACCAGGCCGGCCGCGCATACTGGATGAGCGGGTCGCTGTCGGCGCGCCAGCAGAAGGGGTAGTCGTGGCGGTAGGCCTCGGCGTGGACGAGGAGACCGGCGTCCGCGAGGTCGTGCTGGATTTCCTTGTCGCAGTCCTTCACCCAGCGACCCGCGTAGCGCTCGAAGCGCTCGATGAACGTCCCGTCGGGCTTCACCGCGCAGAAGAGCGGAAGGTCTTTCTCCTGCGCGAGGCGGCCAGAAAGCTCGGCGAGCTTGCGGTGCATTTCGTGGTCGTCCTCGCCGAAGGCGGGCGCGACGTGAACGATTCCGGTGCCGGCATCCAGCGTGACGAAGCTTGCCCCCCAGACGCGCCACACCATATCCTCGAAGCCGGACGCCTCCCCGCGAAAGAGCTCGAAGGGCGGCCGGTAGGGGGTGCCGAAGAGGTCCCTCCCTTTCATCTCGCGCTCGACGGTGAGTCCACCGAGCTTCTTCGAAAGCCCCTCGACGAGGCCCTTGGCGAGCACGAAGCGCCGGCCCACCTCGTTCGCGGCGATCACGTAGTCGAGCTGCGGGTGCACCGCCGCGTACATGTTCGACGGAAGGGTCCAGGGCGTCGTCGTCCAGACCAGAAGCGAGAGGTTCTCCTCGCCCACCACCGGAAACGCCACGTAGACGCTGGGGTCGTCGACCGTCTTGTATCCTTGCCCGACCTCCCCCGAGCTGAGGGCCGTACCGCCTTGTGCCCACCACCAGACCACCTTGTGCCCCTGGTAAAGGAGGCCCTTCTTGTGGAGCTCGGCGAGGGCCCACCACACGCTCTCCACGTAGGACCGGTGGTAGGTGACGTAGGCGTCCGCGAGATCCACCCAGAAGGCGACGCGCTCGGTGAGCTCCTCCCACTCTTTCGTGTAGCGGAACACCGACTCGATGCATTTCTTGATGAACGGCTCGACGCCGTACTCTTCGATGGCGGCCTTGCCGTGGATGCGCAGCTCCTTCTCGACCTCGACCTCGACCGGCAACCCGTGGGTGTCCCAGCCGGCCTTTCGAGGCACGTTCCAGCCGCGCATGGTCTTGTAGCGAGGAAAAACGTCCTTGATGACCCGGGTGAGAACGTGACCATTGTGGGGCAACCCGTTCGCCGTGGGCGGCCCCTCGTAGAACACGAAGGTGCCGCGCGGCGAAGGCTTGGCCAGCGTCTTCTCGAAGATGCCGCGCTCTTTCCAGAAGCGGAAGATTTCCCGCTCTTCGTACGGGAAATCGAGGATGGTGGAGACCTTCGCGAAGAGGGGCTCGTGGGCCATGGGCGGGGGGTTCTAGCACGCGTCGCAAGCCAGCGAGCGCGTCCGCCACCGGACCCGCGGACGCGGGCGGCGCTCCTACTCGTCGGGGCGAACCTCCAGCATGTTGGGCGCGATGTCGAGCACGTAGGTCGAGGCGATGGAGCCGGTGATCTGGAAGAGCGAGAGAACGCCGTCGCCGTTCAAATCCCCCTGGGCCGCGGCGACGAAGCTATTGCCGACGGCCGAGCCCGAGCCGGTGATGGAATACGAGTAAACGTAATATTGCGGCGCATCCATGGTGAACTTGAGGCAGGCGAAGCCGGCGTTGGTGGGCGCGTCGGTGTTCCAATCCTGGGCCATGGACTGATACTTCCGTCCTTGAACGGACGCCGCCGACGCCGGTACCGTGGCCGAGGCGGAGAGGCACAATCGCCGCGAAAGCGTGGCGGAGGTGGTCGCCGCCAGGACCGTCGCCGCCATGGAGTCGCGCTCGTAAGCCACCGCCTCGTCCTTGGCGATGCTGCCGAGCGAGGCGCGCGCCTCCGCGGTCTTGGCGTTGGCCGTGTACTTGCGGACGCCGTAGACCGCGAGCACCGCGAGAATGCCGACGATGGCCACGACAATCATGAGCTCGACGAGCGTGAATGCCCGCCGTCGGGCCCTTCTTCGCGGAACTATGACGTGTGAGTCGCCCCGCCCCGAATCTCGCCGCGTCATTCCCTTTTGCAAGTGTATCGTGAGTCCCTACGAAGCGCCCGCGCTGCGGGCGAATCGAATGGTGGCGAACTGGGCCGGCAGGGAGGATTCTCGCTTGGCGAAGAAGAACGTATTTGTCTCGTCGGACGACATGGGCCCGCAGCTCGTCCACGCCATGGTGCCCGGAGAGGCGGAACGCGTCGACCGCGCGGAGGCCCTTGCCGCCAAGGCGCTGGGGGTCGAGCTTGGAGACCTTGCCCGCGAGCGTCCCCTCTCGCGCACCTGGCGGGGCTCGAAGGATGGGGTCGAGGTCGCCGTCGTCGTCGTGGCGAAAGGCGCCACCGCCGTGGAACGCGAGCTCTTCGGGCGGATGGCCGACGAATTACACGCCGCCGGACCCGTTCCGGGGGTTCTCCACGTACGCTTGGTCGCGCCTTCGCGGGAGGCTTTCCTCACCGACCTGTGGACCACGGGAAGCGCGCGCGACCTTTCGGCTCTGAAATGGTCCTCGCGGCGCCGCGTCGAGTTTGTCCTGCGCATGGTACGCGCGCTCGAGAGGCTGCATGCGCTGGGGATCGTGCACGGGTGCCTTTGCCCGGCCAACGTTCTGCTCGACGATACGCTCGAGCCCGTCCTCGCCGAGGCTGGCTCGGTCCTGGTGCACGCGCTCGCGGAACGCGGCGGTGATACTGCTCTCTACCTGGCGTTCGCCGCGCCGGAGGTGACGCGCGGCGAGGCCGTCGAGGCGCGCAGCGACATTTACTCGGTGGGCCGCATCCTCGACGACGCCGTGAAAGAGGAGGAGTCCAACGCCGCGCTGAGGGAAATCGTGAGGCGCTGCTGCGCGCCGGACCCTGCCGCGCGGTACCCGAGCGCCGCCGAACTCGCGACGGCGCTTGCCGCTGCCCTGGAGCCGATGGCCGACGTGGAGGTGATGCCCGCTCCCCCTGCGAGTCCAGCCCTTGCGCCACGTCCCCCGCCGGTCGCTGCCTCCGTTCCGTCCATGGGCCCCGCGCGCGCGCGCTGGACTCCCCCGCGCGCGCTGGGGTTCGCTGGGATGGCAGCCGTGGCGGTGTCGTTCATCGCCTCGGCGTTCCTGGGCGGCTCCAGCACCGCGTTGCGTGTCGTGCTGGGATTCCTGCTCCTCGCCGGTGCTGCGCTGGCCACCACGCTTGCTCGCCCGCCGGAGACCGCCAGCGTGAGCCTGGAACTGGGGTTGCAGGCCGTCCTCGCCCTGGGCACTGCCGCGCTGCTCCTGGTGGTCGATCCCCTCGACATCACCTACCGCCAGGCCGCCCAGCGCCACTTGACCAGCGACGAGACGTCGAGGGACGCCGCGATCGCCGAGATCGTGCGCATGGGGCGCGACTTCCGCGGGCTCTCCCTGGCCAGTCTGGACCTCTCCGGGATGGATCTTGCGGGCGCCGATCTTCGCGGCGTGGACCTTTCCCATGCCAACCTCTCGCGCACGAGCCTCTTCGGCGCCGAGGTGCAAGGGGCGTCGTTCGACGGCGCCGCGCTCGGTGGGGCGACCCTCGAGCAGGTCCAGCTATCGCTGGCCGACGTCGGCAAGGCGACCTGCGACAGCGCCACGCGTCTGCCGCACGGCTGGCGCTGCCAGGACGGTCAGGTCGCGCGTTCGCCTTGACGGTCCCCTCGCCTGCGCGGAGGGGTGCGCAAGTCAGACGGAGGGGAGCGCGAATCATCCTGGAAGGTCGCGCGGTTTCACATGATCGGGCCGCGATCCCCGTGGATGGTCGCGTGAGGCAAGCCGAGGGGAGCTCGGATGACCGTGGACGGAGGCGTGAGTCACGCAGACGGACCGGCGGATGACCGTGGACGGACGCGTGAGTCACGCAGACGGACCGGCGGATGACCGTGGATGGGCGCGGCGTTCAGGCAGAGGATCGCCGGAGTCAGGCATGAGGCTTACGCGAGCAAGGGTGATGCCCTGGGCCATCACGCATGATGGATGCGGCCACCATCGATGATGGGTGCCCGGTCCAGCGCGAAGGTCGGGCGAGTCAGGCTCAATGCTGGGGCCTTTGTCCATGATGCGCCCAGGAGGAGACCTCATGGCTCGAACCATCCACCATGAAGGTGCGGCGAGTCAGCGTGACGCATCCACGAGTCATGGCTCATGGGAGGGTGAGTGAGGCCGTATGGCTGTGGCCTTTGTCCATGATGCGCCCAGGAGGAGACCTCATGGCTCGGACCATCCACCCTGAAGGCACGGCGAGTCAGCGTGACGCATCCACGAGTCATGGCTCATGGCACGGCGAGTCAGCCGGATGGCAGCAGGGGTCATCCATGAGGGTCGGGCGCTTCAGGCTGACTCACCCGGGTCTCCATGTGGATCTCGCGGGGATCGAGGAAGGACGCGCGCGGATGAGCCATCATGGAGGGGGGGTTGACGACGGCACGGCAGGGGATAGGCGATGAGGATGCCCTGGTTGAAGGAGGCTCACGCCCGGGTCCACGTGACTCGGTGGGGAGAGGTCGATGATGGATGGGGGAATCTATGATGACTCGTATCGCCTTCCACGTGGCTCGCTCACCCATCCTCGACAAAGGGTGCACCCCTCTCGCTTTCTCGGGAAAGGAACAACCAGCCGATTTGCTCGCAACCGCGCCGCGGGGGAGCGAGGATAGCGAATGCGCAGAAAAGTCATCCTCTACAACCCTCGCTGCGTGTTCTGGACCATGCCGCTCGCCCTGGTCGCGGTCGGCTCCGCGCTCGATCCCGCCGAGTACGAGGTGATCATCGTGGACGGGCGCTTCGAGTCCGACCCGGTGCGCGCGCTGCTTCAGCGTCTCGACGACAGCACGGTGTGCGTGGGCATCACCGTGCTGACGGGGGCGCCGATCCGGGACGCGTTGATCGTCACCCGCGCCATCCACGCGGCCCGCCCCGCGCTGCCCATCGTGTGGGGCGGCTGGCATCCCTCTCTGTTTCCGGTCGAATGCCTGGAAGAAGAGGGCGTCACCGCGACCGTGGTGGCCCAGGGCGAGGACACCTTTCGCGAGCTGGTCGTTCGCTTCGCCCAGGGCCAGTCGATCGACGGCGTGGCGGGCTGCGCCCACCGTCGGGAGGGACGCGTCGTGGCCGAGCCCAAGCGACAAATGCGGGACATCAACGAGCTGCCGGCGCACGATTACGGCCTCATCGATGTCGAGCGCTACTTCGTGGCCAAGCGCCGCCGCCAGCTCGACTACATCTCCAGCCAGGGCTGTCGGTTTCGCTGCACCTTTTGCGCGGACCCGTACGTATTCGGGCGGGCCTGGAGCGGGATCGACGCCCGCCGGATGGGCGACGAGCTCGAGCACCTCTGGCGCCGTCACCACTTCGACGACCTGAATTTCCAGGACGAGACCTACTTCACGCACCGCGAGCGGGTGGCCGCGGTGTGCGAGGAGTTCTTGCGCCGCGGGCTCGCCTTCACCTGGGCGGCGACGATGCGGGCCGACCAGGGCGTCCGCCTCGCCGAAGAGGACTGGGCGCTGTGCAAACGCAGCGGGCTGCGGCGGGTGATGGTGGGCGTGGAATCCGGGTCGCAGGTGATGATGGATTGGCTCAAGAAGGACATCACGCTGGAGCAGGTCTTCGAGACGGCCGAGCACATGATCCGGCATCGGATCGCCGGCATCTTCCCGTTCATCGTGGGCTTCCCCGACGAGACCGACGAGAGCGTCGAAGCGACGCTGTCGGTGATAGAGCGGCTGCGACGCATGAGCCCCGACTTCGAGGTGTCGGTGTACTTTTACCAACCCTACCCCGGGTCCCCCATCGCGGACCTGGCCTGGAAGCGCGGCTATCGCAGACCGTCGCGCCTCTCGGACTGGGCCGATTTCGACTACGTGGGCTCGCGTGGGCCGTGGGTCACGAAGGACAAGTGGGAGCGCGTCCAGCGCTTCACGTTCTATCAACGACACGCCTTCGGCCGGAGTCGGAGTCCGGCGCGGCTTCCGCTCCGCTGGTTGTCGCGCGCGCGCGTGAGCACCGGATTCTTCCATGCGCCGATCGAGAAGTTCCTGGTGGAGACGATGCATCCGGTGGAACCGCTGTCCTGAACGGGCCGACGCACCCGCGCAAGACGGCGGCTTCTCACCCCTGACGTTCGCGTGGGTGCTCCGGCAGCTGCCTATCGCGGCCATGGCGACGGCGATGGGGAGGACGGAAGAGTCAATGCTCGCGCGCGACCTGCTCGCCCGGATCTGCGCCCGCGAAGGCCTCCGGCTGCTCGAGGTCGATGAGCCGTCGAAACGCTGGCGTGCACCAGTCAACCGCCGCGCGGAAGGCAATCGCCGCGAATCTGGGTCCGATGCAGCACGCGACGCGCCGCAGGGTCGAAGGCGTTCCGTCGGTGCATCGTGCACCGGTTGTCCCAGATCACGAGATCGCCGGCGCGCCAGCGATGCTCCCACTGGAGCTCGGGGCGCGTCGCGTGCGCCCAGAGGGCGTCGAGTAACTCCTCCGACTCGCCAAGGGCAAGGCCCTCGACGTACGCGTTGCGCCGCCGCCCCAGGTACAGGCTTCGCCGCCCCGTCTCGGGGTGCAGGCAAACGAGCGGGTGGAGTGCGCCGGGCGCGGTCCGCGGGTCGTCGCTTGGGATCACGCCTTCGCGGACGTAGCCACCACTGTTGTACGTGCCGTCGTGCTTGACCCGCCGGCCCGCGACGCGCGTCCTCAGGTCAGCAGGGAGTGTCTCCCAGGCGGCGGTCATGCTGCAGAAGCTTGTCTCTCCGCCGGAAGCGGGGATCTCGAGAGCATGGAGGATGCTCGCCTTGGGGGGCAGCGGCAGATAAGACATGTCGGTGTGCCAGACGGCTTCTCCCGAGCCGAGGCTGCCGATCGGAACCCCGCGCTCGATGACGTTGGAGACGACGTAGATCTCGGGGTGGCCTTCGACGAAGCGCTGCCCGTTCTCCTGGACGGGGGCCTCATCAAGCTCGCCGAAGCGGCGGCTGAGTGCGACGAGCGCGTCGTCGTCGAGTCGCTGGTCGCGAAAGAGGACCACCTCGTGGGCGAGCCATGCGCGGTGAATGGCATGCAGGGCGGCGGCGTCGAGGGCGCTCAGGTCGGTGCCCTCGACTTCGGCGCCGAGCGCCGCGCCCGTTGGCACGACCGTACCCCTCCGCGATGCGTCTGCGGGCGCGGCCACGTCAGCCCTCGTTCAGGGTGGGAGCGGTGGCACCGACCTGGCGCGAGGGGTCGATTGCCGCGGAGGCGACGGCGCCGACGAGGAGCAGTCCCGCGGAGACGAAGAACGAGGCGCGATAGCCCCCCGTTCGCTCGACGAGCCAACCGAAGACGACGGGGGAGATCATCCCCGCGACGCCGAACCCCGTGTTCATGATACCTCCCGCGGTTCCGGCGAAGTCTCCCGCGATGTCGAGGGGAAGCGTCCAGAGGACGGCGTTCGTGAGCTCGAGGAAAAAGAACGCCAGCGAAAGTCCCCACACGGCGGCGACGGCGCTCGTGGTCGTGACCGCCGGAACCATGAACGCGAGGGCCCCGAGCAAACCGACCTGGAGCAAGCTTCGGCGGGCGAGGGCGAGCCGGCCCGTCCTCTTGTAGATGGCGTCGGACACGACGCCGCCGAGCGTGTCTCCGACGACGCCCGCGAGCAGCGGCAGCGCGGCCATGAGGCCCATCTCCTTCGGCCTGAAACCACGCGCGTCCGCCAGATACGACGGAAGCCAGGTCAGGAAGACCCAGAGGGACCAGCCGTAACAGAAGTCGACGAGGGTCACGAGGGCCATGGCCCGCACGATCCGCCTCCACGGCGTAGCGAAGCGCGCGCGAGCCGCCCCGAGCGTGGAAGACGGTGGGCTCGCCTCGCGGATCTCGGCGAGCTCGGAAGGAGTGACCCGGCGGTGGAGCTCGGGTCTGTCCTGGAACGAGAGGAGCCAGAGCACGGTCCAGACGAGACTCCCAAGGCCGAGAACGACGAAGGACTGACGCCAGCCGTAGGCCGCGGCGATCGCGAGCACCACCGGGGGGGCGACGGCACCGCCGAGACGCGCGGCGCTGTGGGTGATGCCTTGCGCCAGACCGCGCTCACGGACCGGCATCCAGCAAGCCAGGGCCCTCGTGGCCGAGGGAAAGGCCCCGCCTTCGCCGATGCCCACCAGAACGCGGACGGCGACCAGCGTGGCCAGCCCCATGGCCGCGCCCGTGAGGATGGTCCCAAGCGCCCAGACGACGCTGAGGGCGGCAAGGACGCGGCGCGGGCCGAAGCGGTCGGACAGCCAGCCGCCGAGGACCTGCATCGCCGCGTAGGGATAGGCGAAGGCTGAGAACACGAACCCGAGCTGGGTCGACGTCAGACCGAGCTCCTTGCGCGCGAGCGGCGCGGCAACGGAGAGGTTCACCCGGTCGACATAGGCGATGAAGTACATCGCGCAGAGGACCAGCAGGATCCCGTAACGGACCCGCGACGCCCGCCGGACCAAGGGCGAGACGGCGGTCGTCGCGTTGGCGGGCGGCGTTGGCCCGACCGTGTTCGATGAAAGCGGACGCGTCACCTCGGTGCGATGGGCCACGGTACCGGGTCCACGATAGCGCGACCGCCAAGGCTTGTCTGCCATCGTGGACACATCGGGTCACCACCCACGCCATGGTGAGCGCGTCGCATGTGGACGACGCTTCGGATCTCCGCCACTCAAAGCGTCCGGCCTTCCGCAGCGAGGCCTGCGTCTGCGACGCGAATGGTCAGCTCCAGTCCGCTGCCCAGTTCGATCAGCTGGCTGCGAGCCTCGGCGTGCTCTCGCGCCTTGCGCACGTACTCGGCGATGCCGGCGTCGGGCTTGGGACGGGTGATGTTGTCGGCCACCATCAGGCCACCCAGACGCAGCTTCGGGAAGACGAGATCGAAGTAGCTCGGATAGTCGGGCTTCCACGCGTCGACGAGCACGAAGTCGAACGGCCCCTCCAGGTCACGGAGGATCTGGAGCGCGTCCCCCTCGCGTATCCGCACCGTCTCGTCGAGCTCCGCCTGCGCGATGCGCCGTCTCAGGGTCTCCACCTTGGACGGTACGCGCTCGAGGGTGAACAGCTGGCCGCGGTTGGCCTCGACCGCTTCCCCCTGCCAGATCGTCGAGTAGCCCATCGACCCGCCAATCTCGAGAACCCGTCGTGCTCCGGTGGCCCGGATCAATGTGTTCAGGAAACGGCCGGTATCGGGCCCGACCGCAAGCATCAGCGTGTCCCGGTCGCGCGTCCCGGGCGGCCCCGCACTCTGCGTGATCCGCTGGGCCTCGAGTTCGTCGAGTACGTGGGCAATCGCCTTCCTCATGGTGATCTCCTTCTTGACGAAGAGTCTTCTATGCGAAACGTGTCCCCAGGCAAGGCGCGCTCGGCAAGTCATGGTACGTGGCGCAAGGCCAGATACCAGAGAGGAAGGGTCGCGAACGAAAGAGGAATGCCGACTCCGGCAAGCAAGCTCGCGAGATCGGGATCGAGTCCGTACTCCAGCGCGATGATCGTTGCGCCGATCATGGGAGGCATGGCAGCTTCGAACACCGTGACGCGAAGCTCGGGCAGCCTTCCCAACGACATGACCCTCCAGAGGGCGAGCACCAGGGCCGGTGCGATCAGGAGCTTGAAGAGAAGTCCCAAGCCGAGCGTCCCGGCCCTGGAACGAAGCTGCCCGACGCGCAGTTGACAACCGATGGCGATGAGCGAAAGCGGAACGAGCGTCGCGGCGAGGCGGGCGAGCATCGCGTTGAGCGCGTCCGGGTAGGGCCAAGGCGTGGTTGCCAGCGCAATGACCAGCGCAACGAAGGGAGGGAACCGCAGCACGCGACCCACCGTCGCGCGCGCCGAGAGGCGCTGTCCCGCCGCGAACCGCGCGGCGACGAAGAGTCCCACGGTCGACAGCGCAAGATAGGATCCCAGCTGGTCGATGATGACTCCCGTGCCGAGATACTCCCGCCCGTAGAAGGCCTCGATCATCGGCAAGCCCACGAACGACGTGTTGCCGAGTGCCCCGACCAGGATGAGCGCTCCCGTCGTGGCCCGGCGGAGCCGCAGAACCTTGCCGCAGGCCACGAAGAAGACAAACCCTGCCCCCAAAGCGATCCAGGGCATGAGTGCGGGAACGAGGAGCGCGCGCTCCGGGCGCAGGCCGTGTACGTTACGCAACGTCAATGCCGGCAGCGCAACGTGCACCACGTACGCGTTGAGCGTCGCCCCGGCGTCGGAGGGAACACGCTGGAGTCGCCGCCCGAGAACTCCGATGAGGAGACAGGTCGGGATCAGAAGGAAGGGTTCGAGCGCCACGGCAAGAAGTCCAGCGAAAGTGCCGATCGAGAAAGTCGCGTTCTTCTCATAGGCAAGGTGCGAAACTCATATGTGAGATACGAGACGCAGCTTTCGTGTCAGTCGAAGTCCGCCGCGTGGACTGGAAGGACGTCGCGCGGCGCGTGCGGGCGAGCTACCGGCGGGTGGCCCCGAGCTCTCTTCGCTGAGCGGCGCCCGCTCGTGGGCGTCGAGGTCTCGGTCAGCTGGGCATCGCGCGGCGGCCAGGTGACACGGCGCAGACTACGCGGCGGCGGTCGCGCTCTTCTCCTGAAGCTTCTTCGCCACCAGGGAATAAGCCCCCTCGAGGTCCTTGAATTCCACCAGCTCGTCGTCGCCGATCTTGATCTGGTAGCGGCGCTCGACGGCGGCGACGATCTCGACCCCCATCATGGAGTCGATGCCGAGCTCCTTGAAGGTGGCCCCGTCGGGGATCTCGTCCTTCTCGGCGATCTCCCCGACCATCGTGCGCAGCTCCTCTTTCAGGTTCTCGTTGGGCATGTCTCTCTCGCTCTCTCCAATCCTCAGCCGGCGCGCGCGCTGGCCCGCTTCTCGACCACGTCGAGAAGGTCGCGGATGGTGTGAAGGCCCGTCAGGCTGTCGTCGGGGATCTGGATGCGCAGGTTGCGCTCGAGCGAGCCGATGATTTCGAGCATCCCCAGCGAATCGATAGCCAGCTCGCTGATGACCGAGCTCTCCACGACGTGGTGGAAGTCCTTCTCGACCACCTCTGTGGCGGTCTCGCGGAACATCGTCAACAAGTCCTCTCGGGCCGGATACGGCCTGTCGTCGAGCGTCATCATCGCGTGCGGCATTGAATCGCGTTCCTTTGGTTCGTGGGCCAGAAATGCTACCGCGTAGCGCCGTTCGCGGGAGTGTCTTCGGACGGACACATGACGCCGTGTGAACAGGGTTTGCCTCTCGGAGCGAGCACCGCGTTCATACGCTTTCCTCTGGTTTTGCCCGTGCCTCGGACGGTCCGAGCACATGGGGTGCAAGGTCGTCCCCCAGGACCTGCACGGTCCGTGCGCGGGGGAGGGTGCCGTCGATATACATCTGTCGGGTCTTCGCCCGCTGAGGTTTGCCGCTCGAGGTGCGCGGAAGGGACGCGAGCGGGGCCACCAGCACCTCGCGGACGGTCAGCCCGAACTGCTCGGACACGCACGAGAACGTCGCCTCGCGAATGGCCGACGCGTCGCTCGCCGAGCCCTCGCAGCAGATGACCAGCTGCTCCTCGCCCGCCACGTCGACGCCGAAAGCCACCACGATGCCGCGGCGCACGCCCGGAAGCTCGCTCACCGACCACTCGATGTCGCTGGGGTAGTAGTTGCGACCGCGCACGATGATGATGTCCTTCACGCGACCGCAGACGAAGAGGCGCTCTCCCACGCGGTAGCCGAGGTCGCCGGTGAAGAGCCAAGGCGCGCCGTCCGCGTCGTCGGGAAGCCTCCGAAAGGCCTGCGCGGTGAGCTTCGGCTCCCGGAAGTACCCCTTGGTGACGCTTGGCCCGCGGGTGACGATCTGCCCGATCGCGCGCTCGCCGAGGCGACAGCCACCCTCGTCGACGATGGCCAGTTCGTGACCGGGAAAAGGACGTCCGCAGTCGACCAGCTCCTTGCCCGCGCCGTCCCCGTGCGCACCACGCCCGCTCAGCGCGGCGGGTCCCTCCAGGCCCCCCAGCCGATCGGTGCACACTCCTTCGTTCAGCGGCGCCAAGGTGATGGCCAGGGTGGCCTCCGCCATCCCGTAGGACGGCACGAAAGCCCGCGGGTCGAAGCCAGCCGGGGCCAGCCTGGCGGCGAAGTCGCGGAGCGCGCGAGCCTGGATGGGCTCCGCGCCGCACCCCGCCACGCGCAGACAGGACAGATCGAGCCCCTCGACGTCCTTCTCCTTGAGTCGCTTGGCGACCAGCGCGTACGCAAAATTCGGAGCGTAGGTGATGGTCCCGCGGTGCTCGTGGATCTTGTCCAGCCAGAGGCGGGGCGCGCGGACGAAGCTCGCGGTGGGGAGGAACACGCACGGGATGTGGGTGAAGAGGGGGCCCACGACGAAGCCGATGAGCCCCATGTCGTGAAAGAGCGGCAGCCAGCTCACGCCTTTGTCCACGGAGGGATCCCGCGCCAGCCCGTCGAGCATGAACGCCTCGGCGTTGGCCGCCAGGTTGGCGTGGGTGACCATCACCCCCTTGGGCCGCGAGGTGCTGCCGCTCGTGAACTGGAGAAACGCCAGGTCGTCCGGCTGGGGGCTCCCGCCGCGGTCCGGCGTCGGCGTCGCCTCGAGGGCCAGCTCCTCCACCGTGACCAGGGAACGCAGCCCATCCACACGAAACAGCACCGGTTCGACGTACTGCCGGGTGGCGGCTGTAGTCAGCAGCATCGCTGCACCCGAGGCGCGCGCGATGTGTGCCGCGGTGTCGTGGTAGCCGTCGATGTTCTTGAAGGTCAGCTGCGGGTAGATAGGGACCGGGACGATGCCCGCAAAGAGCGCCCCCAGGAACGAGAGGACAAACTCTTCCCCGTCCGGCACGACCATGGCCAGGCGGTCGCCCTTGCGCAGGCCTCGCGCCGCCAGGAGAGCCCCTCGCCGCGCGGCCTGACCCGCAATGTCCTGGAACGAATGGAATCGCTCGGACCCATCGGATCGCACGAAGACGAAGCCGCGGGCGGAGTCGCCTGCGAGCGCCCGGACGGCGTCGACGAGCGTGGGTGGGACACGCATGGGGGTCTGCGGCTGTACTGCGCGGCTGTAGTGCGAGGAGCGTGCCCGCGCAAGGTCGCTTTGCTGCGTAGGCCTTTATGCCAGCGAAGGACGATTCGCGCCTCCGGGGCATTGCTCGTATGTACAGCGCCCGCTACATAGCCCGCATCGTGCTCTCGCGCGTCTTCGTCACCGGAGTTGGAGTGGTCAGCTCCATCGGGCTTGGACGCGAGGCGTTCTTCCGGGCGCTGGAGAACGGGCGCAGCGGCATCTCGCCGGTCGACTCGTTCGACACGTCGACACTGGGCCGCCAACTCGCCGGCGAAGTGAAGGACTTCGCTGCACGCGACCACCTGACCCACGCCGAGCAGCGACGGATGGGGCGGTGCTCGGCGCTGGCCGTCGCGGCGGCGCGAATGGCCCTCGTCGACGCGGGTTTGCACGGCCAGGAGATCGCCGGACCCCGAACCGCAGTCGTACTCGGCACCACCATGGGGGAGGCCCAGCTGCAGGGAGACCTGCAGAAAAAATGGATCGTCGACGGACCTGACGCGGTGCGCTCGTCGCTCATTCCCAAGGTGGGCTCGACGCTCCTGCCCATACACGTCGCCCGGGCGGTGGGCGCTCGGGGGATGGTCCTCACGCTCCCTGCCGCTTGCGCCGCGGGCAACTACGCCATCGGTTTTGCCGCAGACCTCATCCGTGCCGGCCGCGCGGACGTGGTGGTCACCGGCGCCGCCGAGCTCCTGCAAGCGTTGCAGTTCAGTGGGTTCGTACGCCTCGCCGCCATGGCGCCGGAGAAGTGCCAGCCCTTCGATTTGAACCGCCAGGGTCTCTTGCTCGGCGAGGGCGCCGGCCTGCTCGTTCTCGAGAGCGAGGCGCACGCCGCGCGGCGAGGCGCCCGTCTCCAGGCGGAGGTCGGCGGCTACGGGCTGTCGTGCGACGGCTACCACATCACCCGTCCGCACCCCGACGCGGCGGGGAGCATCTCCGCCATGCGGCAGGCCATCGCCCGCTCGGGTCTCTCCACCGACGACGTGGACTTCGTGAACGCGCACGGCACCGGCACGAGGCACAACGATGCTGCCGAGGCCAAGGTGATGGGCGACGTCTTCGGCGGCCGCCGGGTTCCCATCTCCAGCATGAAGAGCATGCTCGGCCACTGCATGGGGGCCGCAAGCGCGCTGGAGGCCATCGGCTGCGTCTTCACCCTGGAGACCGGAATCTACCCGCCCACCATCGGCTACGAGACGCCGGATCCCGAGTGCGATCTGAACGTCGTGGCCAATCGCTCGCGACGGGGCAAGGCCGACGTGGTGATCAACAACTCGCTGGCCTTCGGGGGCTACAACGCGGTCGCGGTTCTGGCTCGCCCCGGTGTCCTCCCTCCGCCCGATGCGCGGTTCGGTGCCACCGGACCGCGAGAAGCGTCCGCGCGAGAAGTCCGCGCGTGAGCCCTTGCGCGGTCACTGGGGTCGGCATCGTCTCCGCGCTCGGGGTCGGACGCGCGACGTTCTTCGAGGCGTTTCGCGCGGGGACTCGTCCTCTCGCGAGCGACGGCCAACTCGAGGTTCCGGATTTCGACGCGGCGAAATACCTGGGTGACAAGGGCCTGCGATCGCTCGATCGGCTCACCAAGGTGCTGGTCGTGGCCGCTCGCCTGGCCCTCCACGACGCCGGGCTCAAACGCGACGGGGCCTGGGCCGCGCTCTCGCCCGAAGAAGTGGGCATCGTGGTGTCGAACGCGTACGGCTCACTCGAAGCGACCACCGAACTCGATCGCGTAGCGACTCTGGAGGACGCGCGATACATCAACCCGTCGCGCTTCCCCCTCACCGTCTCCAACAGCGCTGCGGGCTACACCAGCATCTGGGAAGAGCTCCGCGCCCTGAACGTCACCGTGAGCGACGGCAACTGCGGCGCGCTCGACGCTGCTGCCTGCGCCGACGTCATGCTCCAGCAAGGGCGGGCGAAAGCGCTCCTGGTGGGGGGGGCAGAAGCCATGAGCGAAGCCCTCCTGCTGGCCTTCCGCAAGCTCGACGCCGTGGACGACGCCGCGCCGCTCGGCGAGGGTGCGGCTCTCCTGACCCTGGAGCGGGTCGACGACGCACGGGAACGCGGGGCCCGGATCCTGGGCGAGGTGGTGGGCTACGGGACGGCGTTCGAGCCGCCGGAGCGCGAGTCCTCCCTCCTGCACGCATCGCCCCAGGCGCTGGAGCGCGCCATCGCCGACGCGTTGTCCGACGCGGGCACCTCCGCGGCCGAGGTCGACCTGGTCGTCTCTGGAATCTCGGGCCTTCGCACCTTCGACCAGGCGGAGCTCCAGGCCACGGCGACGGCTTTCGGTGCGGGCACCTGCGTGGTCGCTCCCAAACGCGCGCTCGGGGAAACGCTGGGGGCCAGTGGGGCCATGGGAATGGTCGCGGCCCTGGCGTATCTGGGGGGTGACGAGAGGGCGTCGCCGCCCCACGTGGTGCGCGGCGCGCTTCGCACCGCGTCGCGTATGGCCGCGCGCAGCGGGGCGCGCACCGCGGTGGTCACCTCGCTCGGCTACTACGGGAACGCCTCGGCCCTGGTCATGCGGGCGCCTTTGCGCCAGGCCGTATGAAAAGGTGCGCCTATTGCACGCGCGCGGGCCCATGGTCGCCGCATCGAGATTGGAGCAGTCCGTGAGCTCGCGGAGTTGGATCGACGAAAAGGCGCATGCCGAGCTGGCGCGCGTCCGCGAGGCCCGCGAAAAGCAAGTGTACCCGTACTTCCGCGAGTTCGAGCGTGGCGGCCTCCACACCCAGATCGCCGGCAAGGAAATCGTCAACTTCAGCTCGAACGACTACCTGGGGCTCACCAATCACCCGAAGGTCAAGGAGGCGGCCAAGCTCGCGGTCGACAAATATGGCTGCGGCCTCTCTTCGTCGCGTCCGCAGGCCACCACCACCGAGCACGTGGAGCTCGAACGCCGTTTTGCCGCTTGGGCGGGCTTCGAGAAGTGCCTCCTCTTCACCACGGGCTATCAGGCCATGCTGGGGACTCTGGTGTCGCTGGCCGACAAGGACACCACCCTCGTCCTCGACGCCTACAGCCACGCCTGCATCCTCGACGGGACGTTCCTTGCTGCCGGCATTCCCAAAAACGGGCCCGAGGTGCGCTTCTTCAACCACAACTCGGCCAAGAGCCTGGAGCGCATCCTCACCACGCGCGAGCGAAAGAACGCGCTGGTGGTCGTCGAGGGCGTGTACTCGCTCGACGGCGATACGGCGAACCTCAGGGAGTTCGTCGATCTCTGCGACAGGCACGGCGCGGTGCTGGTCATCGACGACGCACACGGCAGCGGGACCATGGGGACACACGGCCGCGGCACGCTCGAGGCCATGGGGCTGGAGGGGCGAGCCCCCATCGTGGTGTCCACCCTGAGCAAGACCTTCGGAGGCATCGGCGGTCTCCTCTTCGCCTCGGGAGAGGTCGTCGAGTTCATCAAGCACACAGCACGAAGCTTCCTCTTCAGCGCATCGCTGCCCGTTCCGGTGGTCGCCGCGGCGCACACCATCCTCGACATGGTCGAGAGCGACGGTGAGAAGCTGGTCGGCGAGCTTCACCAGAAGTCGCGATACTTCCGGGGCAAGCTGCTGGAGGCGGGATTCGACCTCGGCGCGAGCAATACGCACATCATGCCTGTCATGTGCCGCGAGGAGCGAAAGACGCTCTTCATGCACGTCGCGCTGCTGGAGTGCGGCGTGATGATGGTGCCGCTGACCTACCCGTCGGTGAAACACGGCGAGGAGCGCCTCCGCGTCAACGTGACCCGGGGGCACACGCAAGAGGACCTGGACACGGCGCTGCGGCTCCTCCGAGAATATGGCGAGGCGTTCTTCGTCCTCTCGGGCGAGGACATCGGCCCGCTGGAGGACTGAGGACAAGAGGCTGCGCGGCCACCGACCGACGCCGAGGTCTTTCACCTCGGCGTCGCCGGAAGCCGCACGACGCTCGCTCGCTCTCTCCCTCTTTACTTGAGGAAGAGGATCTGCTCGTAGATCGGCAGCGGCCAGCGGTCGCGCGCCACCAATCCCTCGAGGGTGTCCACGACGTCCCGAACGGCCTTCATCGCCGGCAAGACTTCGTCGCTGAAGTGGGCGGCCTCCTTCACGATCCCCTCGGGGCCATGGTGGTGCGACATGGTCTTCTCCAGGGTGCCGATCCCCTGTTCCAGCTTGGCCGAAAGCGTCGCGACTCGCTGGAGGAGGTCCGAGCTGGCGGTGACGCCGGAGGCCTTGAGAGCCGCGCCGGTCTCCGCAAGCTCGCGCTGATAGCGAAGAACTCCGGGCAGGATCATGGTCCTCGCCATGTTGAGCACGAGGTTCGACTCGACGTTGACGGTCTTGCAGTATTGCTCGAAGTAGATCTCGTACCGGCTGAAGAGCTCTCGCGGGGAGAGCACCTTGTACTTGTCGAAGAGCGCCACCACCTCGGGCCGCTGAAGCGCCGGCAGTGCGTCTACCGTGGTCTTGAGGTTGGGGAGCCCACGCTTCTCCGCCAGGTCGTGCCACTCCTTGGAGTAGCCGTTCCCGTCGTAGACGACGGCGCCGTGCTCCTTGATGATGCCGCCCAGCACTTCTGCCACGGCCGCGTTGAGGGTCTTCCCGGCCTTGAGCGCCGACTCCAGGTTCGTCGCGATGAAGTCGAGCGATTCCGCGACGATGGTGTTGATGACGATCATCGGACCGGCGATGGACTGACTGGACCCGACCGCGCGAAACTCGAAGCGGTTGCCGGTGAAGGCCATCGGGCTGGTGCGGTTGCGGTCGCCGGGATCCTTGGGGAGCTTCGGCATCGTGTCGACGCCGACCTCCAGGATGCCCTTGTGCTTGGACGATTTGGCCCCGCCCGTCTTGAGCTGTTCGAACACGTCGGCCAGCTGCTCGCCGAGGAACACGGAGATGATGGCCGGCGGCGCCTCGTTCGCGCCGAGCCGGTGATCGTTGCTGGCCGAGGCCACGGCGGCGCGGAGGACATCGCCGTAGCGGTGGACGGCACGGATCACCGCTCCGCAGAACACGAGAAACTGCGCGTTCTCGTGCGGCGTCTCGCCCGGGTCGAGGAGGTTCCCCTGCGTGGAGTTGCCGAAGGAGAAGTTCACGTGCTTGCCGGAGCCGTTGATGCCGGCGAAGGGTTTCTCGTGAAGGAGGCAAGCCATGTCGAAGCGCTCGGCCACCTTCTTGAGAATGACCATCACCAGCTGCTGGTGGTCGGTCGCGACGTTGGCCACCTCGAACGTCGGCGCGAGCTCGAACTGTCCGGGCGCGACCTCGTTGTGGCGCGTCTTGGCGGGAATGCCCAGCTTGAAGAGCTCTTTCTCGACGGCAATCATGAACTCCAGCACGCGCTCGGTAATGGCGCCGAAGTAGTGATCCTCGAACTCCTGGCCCCGCGGCGGCTTCGCGCCAAAGAGCGTGCGGCCGGCGTGCTGGAGATCAGGGCGCTCGTTGTAGAGCGATCGGTCCACGAGGAAGTACTCCTGCTCGGCGCCCGCATAGGAGACCACCATGGCGGGGTGCTGGTGACCGAAGAGGTGCAGGATACGCTGCGCGTGGGTGTTGAGCGCCTGTCCGGCGCGGAGCAACGGCGTCTTCTTGTCGAGCGCCTCGCCCGTCCAGGACACGAACGCCGTGGGGATGCAAAGCGTGGAGCCGCTCGGCGTATCGAAGAGGTAGGCCGGGCTGGTGACGTCCCAGGTCGTGTAGCCGCGCGCCTCGAAGGTGGCGCGGATTCCGCCGTTGGGGAAGCTCGACGCGTCGGTCTCGCCCTGAATGAGCGTCTTGCCGGAGAACTCCGCGATCACCCCGCCGTCGCCATCGGGGTTGTAGAAGCTGTCGTGCTTCTCCGCCGTCAGTCCGGTGAGCGGGTGAAAGACGTGAGCGTAGTGAGTCGCTCCCTTGGAGAGCGCCCATTCCTTCATGGCCGAGGCCACCACGTCGGCGACCTTTGGATCGAGCGTCGCCCCGGCCTCGATGGTGCGCTTCAGCGAACGAAAGACTTCCTTGGGAAGGTGAGTCTTCATCACCGAAAGCCCGAAAACGTTCGACGCAAATGCGATATCGGTTCGCCCTTGTTTGGACGCGCCGTTCCCATACGTCGTGTATCCGTTCGCCGAAGCTGCTGCCTCGGGTCGCACTGCGCTTACTGACATGGCTTGGACCTCTTCCGTTGTGCGTGACTCTGGGTTCTTTGAAGGTGGCGCCAGGGTGGCGCGGGCCTCGTTTCGGGCGTGTTTCTCGTTGAGACTATTCTGTGTGCCAACGTGCCCTGCGTACCTGTCCAGTCGAAGCCCGCCCCCGCTCCGCGAGGCGCCCCGACTCAACCCTTCAGCCCCCGTTTACTTCCCTGGGCCAGCCGCCTTCTCGCCGTAACTCCCAAGGTTCGTGCCCGGCGTAGAGTGGCCAGATTTCGTCGTGGAGGAGCATGACGCGTGGCGGCACGAAACGGTGGCGAAATAGAGCCGCGAGTAGGTTCCTTCTCGCCCCACGCTCCGGTGAAACGCTTTCCTGCGTCCACGGGCGCGGCTGCCCTTCGGACGCGCAGAGAGACATGACCCGCGAGATCCCGGATACACATCGAAAAGCGCTGGCCATCAATCTGGACTCACGCCGCTACGGCACCTTCGCCGAGATCGGCGCGGGGCAGGAGGTGGTGCGCTGGTTCTTCCGGGTCGGGGGCGCGGCGGGGACCATCGCCAAGAGCATCTCCGCCTACGACATGGAGGTCAGTGACGCCATCTACGGCCATTGCGACCGTTACGTCTGTCGTGCGCGCCTGGAGAGCATGCTCGGGTACGAGCACGAGCTCAACCTGACCCGGCTGAAGGACACCCGCGGCGATTCGACGGCATTTTTCACCTTCGCGGACACGGTATCGGCGCGCAACTACAAGGGGACCAACGAGTGCCACGGCTGGATGGGGGTTCGCTTCCAGTCCCACCCTCGCGATCAGGACAGCCAGATCATTCTTCACGTCAGGATGCTGGATGGGGAGAACGCGCTCCAGCAAGAGGCTCTCGGGACGGTCGGGGTGAACCTTCTTCACGGCGCCTTCTTCAAGCACCACGAGCCGGAGGATCTCCTCGAGTCGCTGCTCGACAACCTCTCGACCGAGCGCGTCGAGATCGACATGATCGAGTTCTCCGGGATCGAGTTCCGGCACGTGGACAACCGCGTCATGAGCTTGAAGCTCGTCCAGCTCGGGCTGAGCAACGCCGCCATGTTCGGGTCGGACGGCGCCGTCCTCCAGCCTTCCGAGGTTTTGCGCAAGAAGTCCATCCTGGTCGAGCGAGGGAGCTTTCGACCGGTCAACCTGGTCAACCTCGACATGCTCCGCAGCGCGCAGGAGCAGTTCCTCCAGCAGCCGGGGGTCGACCCCAGCGACGTCGTGGAGTTCGCCGAGATCACCATGCGCAACCTGATGGCGGAGGGGGCCATCGACTATCGTGACTTCCTCGCTCGCGCCGACACTCTCGGCGCTGCCGGCAAGATGGTCCTCATATCGAATTATTCTCACTACTACCGGCTCGCGGCGTACCTGGCCCGGTACACCAGCAACAAGATCGGCGTGACCATGGGCGCGGCCAGTCTGCGCGAGCTCTTCGACAAGGCGTACTACGCACACCTCGACGGCGGCATCCTGGAGTCCTTCGGCCGCCTCTTCAAGAACGACCTCAAACTTTACGTTTACCCTTATCTGGATCGCGCCACCGGCCAGACCTGGACCGTGCACAACCTGGAGATCCCTCCGGAGTTCCGGAAGCTCTACGGGCATCTGGTCGACATGGGCTGCATCGAGCAGCTGGAGAACGTCCGCCAGGAATGTCTTCCCATCTTCTCGCGGGACATCCTGAAGAAGATCAAGGCGCAGGACGAGAGCTGGGAGCGGATGGTCCCACCCGAGGTCGCGGACCTGATCAAGCGTCGTAGCTTCTTCGGCTATCGCAAACCCGCTCGGGGGGATCCGAACCTGCTCCCGGCCTGACCTGAGCGGGGCCGTGGAATGTCGCGCGCCATCGGGTCTCCCGCTGCGGCGCTCGCTTCTGGTATGAATCGCGTGGAAGGCGAGAACCGACGGAGGCCACGATGACCCACGATGACTTCGACCCCGAGTACGTTTTTGCGCATCACCACGCCACGCCGCAGAAGCTCGCGGACTACGAGGCGATTCACGTCGGGGCGAAGCAATTCGCGAAGGTGATCCTCGAGCATGTCCCCGAATGCGACGACCGGCTCGCGGTGCTCCGCTTGCTGCGGGAGACAACGCTGCTGGCCTGCGCAGCGGTATCGCTCGACGGGCGCTTCAAGTAGACGCGGCGGGACCTGCCCCTGTGCCTGCTTCGGTACGTCCTCGGCAGACGCCGCATGAGCGCCGTAGCTTCGTCTCACGCCCTTCGAACCGCCACGACATTGCTCGGTTTTGTCTTTGCGAGCGGGGGGATATGACCTACGCTGAGATCCGGGCTGTCGACGGAGATCGGGGGGCGTGACTGGGAAGTCACGCGGCCCGGAACGCGGACGCGGAGATGGACGCGAGATCAACCGACACCACCGAGCGGAGCGCAGTCGCGAAGCACCGCGTCCTTCTGGAGCTCGGTCAGGGCGGGATGTCCAACGTCTATCTCGCCGTCGCGCGCGGCCCGGCCGACTTTCACAAGCTGCTCGTCCTCAAGGTGCTCCGGGAGGACCTGGCGGAGGACGAGGCTTTCCGGACCATGGCGCTCAGCGAGGCGAAGATCGCCGCGCGTCTCAACCATCCCAACGTGGTGCAGACGTATGAGGTCCTGAACGACGACGAACGTCCGGTCATCGTCATGGAGTACCTCGAGGGGCAATCCCTCTCGAACGTCGTGGCGAAGACCGGCGACGGGTCTTTCACGCTCGCGATGTCGCTGCAGGTGCTGGTCGACGCCCTCTCCGGGCTCCACCACGTGCACGAGCTCGCGGACTACGACGGAAAGCCGTTCGGCCTCGTGCATCGGGACTTCACGCCGCAAAATATCTTTCTCGGCTACGACGGCCACGTTAAGATCATCGACTTCGGAATCGCCCGGACCGAGCTGGCGCACGGCGACGAGACCCGCGCCGGGACCATCAAAGGCAAGGTCCGCTACATGTCGCCCGAGCAGATCCTCGGCAGCCCGCCGGTCGATCGACGCGCGGACATCTTCGCGGCGGGCATGGTGCTCTGGGAGCTGGCCGCCGGCGAATCGCCGTGGAAGGGGGCCTCGGACCTCACCATCATCAACCGCGTCATCAACAACGAGCTCCCTTCGATGACGGTGGCGGCACCGGGCGTGGCCCCGGACATCCAGCGGATCTGCACCAAGGCCATCCAGTTCGATCGCGAGAACCGCTACGCCACGGCCGCCGAGATGGCGGCCGACCTCGAGCAGGCGCTCTCGAAGATGAACGAACGCATCCTTCCTCGCGACCTGGGACGCGTGGTCTCGGAGCACTTTCGTGAGGCGCGGGCGACCACCAAACGGAGCGTCGAAGAGGAGCTCGCCAAGTGGGAACGCGGGGAGAGCACGCACGTGCACCTCTCCGTGCCGGTGCCGGACGCCCCCAAGCCTTCCGCCTCCCCCGGAACGAAGGGCTCGCGACCGCCTCCCAAGCCGGCAACGTTCCGCCCGCTTCTGCGGGCGGCGCTCCTCGTCCTCACGCTGGCGGGGGTGGTCGTGCTCGCGCTGTGGGTCAGGCACCTTCGCCTGAGCGGGGGCGTCGCGCCGCCGAGCCCGGCGCCCCTTCCCTCCTTCACCGCACCGGCCGAAGCCTCGTCTGTACCGACCTCGTCAACGCCGCCCTCGGCCCCGCCCGTCGGGAGCGCCAGGTGAAAGACGGTTGACGGTCCTCACCGCACCTGCCGTTTCTTGTCTCGATGTTGCGACCAGCACTTGGGGCACCGCCACTCGGCGACGCGCCGGCCCGAAGCATCGGAGTGAAGGACCAAGCGCCACCCGTGCTGCTGACTGATGAGCGTGTAATTGGTGTTGGTCTGCGGCGACTCTGTCCCGCAATCGGTGCACTGCGGTTTGTCCGGCTCCATGGCGCTCACGCTCAACAGGCAGACTACGGGTACGTCCGTTACCAACGGGCGTATAAGCCGACGCGTATTTCGTGCGGCCAGCGAACTCAGGGCTGAAGGGTGGTGACGGCCCGGGCAACGTCGTCGACGGTGGCGATCTGGTCGAACACCTCCCTGGGGATACTGACGCCGAAACGCGTCTCCACGTCGGCCACCAGCTCCATCACGCCCAGGCTGTCGAGGCCGAGATCGTTCTGAATGTGGTCCGAGGGGCGAATGGCGCGCGCCGCCGCGACGTGGCGCCGGAGGAGCTGGCAGGTGATCTTCAGCGACTCTTCGTAGCTCGCCATGGCTCGACGACGATAGCAGGCCGAGCGTGCCTGTCCTATGCCAAGAGAGCACGGTGAATGGCCCGTGCGGCGCGGGCGGGGTCCGACCGCGCGAGGAGCGCGCGCACCACGGCGACCCCTTCGGCCCCGGCTTCGGTGCAGGCGCGAGTGTTGTCGGCGTCGACGCCCCCCAGCGCATAAACGGCGACTCGCCCGCCGGAGAGCGCCGAGGCCGACCGCAAGGCCCCGAGGCCGCGCCCTTCCTTGGCGCTCGCGACGAGGCCCGGCGGACGCGACGTGAATATGGGGCTCACCAGCACCGCATTGGCCCCGTCGGCGATGGCCTGGCGGACGGCGCCGTCGGAGTGGGCCGCCACCGAGACCCAGATCCGTGCGCCACACACCGCGCGCGCATCCCGGACGCGACCCCCGTCTCGTCCGAGGTGCACCCCGTCGGCCTCCACGTCTCGCGCGAGAGCGGCGTTCCCGTTGAGGATCAGCGCCGCACCCACGGCCCGGGTCACCCGTCGCAAGCGAGACGCGAAGAGACGCAAGCTCACCGGCGGGCGACCCTTGTCGCGTAGCTGTACGCCGAGCCATCCCCACGGAAGCGCGGCGGCCGCACTCTCCACGCAGCGCACGATCGCCTCGTCGCCGAAATGAGGGTCGGTCACCAGAAGAACGCGCGCGGCCAAGCTGGCCCACCCCTAGCCCAACCGGCCCGAACCAGCATTCACTCGATCCCGGGAATCGTCGCGCTGCTCTCGCGTCCTCCCGCGAGGGCGCTGCCGACCTTGCCCGACGTCGGGCTCGAGGCGTTGGCGTATCGCCGTCGGGGCATGCGGCCGGCCAGAAAGGCCTTGCGTCCAGCGTGGACTCCTTCGCGCATGGCCTCGGCCATCAGAACGGGGTCCCTGGCGTGGGCAATGGCCGTGTTCATGAGCACTCCCTGGCAGCCGAGCTCCATGGCGACCGCCGCGTCGCTGGCGGTGCCCACGCCGGCGTCGACGATGACCGGGACGCGCGCTTGCTCGAGGATGATCTCCAGGTTGTGCGCGTTGCGGATACCGAGACCACTGCCGATGGGCGCGGCGAGCGGCATCACCGCGGCGCATCCGATGTCGGCCAGCTTTCTGCACACGATGGGGTCGTCGATGCAATACGGCAGGACGACGAAGCCCTCCTTCACGAGGAGACGCGCTGCTTCCAGGGTCTGCTCGTTGTCCGGGTAAAGCGTCGCCTCATCGCCGATCACCTCGAGCTTCACCATCTCGGCGATGCCGAGCTCCCGCGCCAGGCGGAGCGTACGCACGGCCTCGTCGGCGGTCGAGCAGCCGGCGGTGTTAGGGAGGACCAGCCACTTCTTGCGCGCCAGGAGGGCCATGAGGGACCCCGACGAGCGGTCCCGGAGGTCGACCCGGCGGAGGGCGACAGTGACGATCTCTGCGCCGGACGCGTCGATGGCGCGCTCGGTCTCGGCGACGTCCTTGTATTTGCCGGTGCCGACGATCAGCCGGCTGGTGAAGGTGCGGCCGGCGATGACGAAGGGGTCGTTGTGCATGGCGACGTGGCAGCGAGCATAGGCTTCCAGCGCCGGTGCAGCCAGAGCCACTGGCTGGGGTAGGCGCGCACGAAGAGGTCGAGGGCGGCCGTGGCCGACCCCGTGGCCTGGACGATCCAGGTGCGCGAGGGGTAAGGCGGCGGGTGGACGACGTCGAGGACGTGGAGCACCTGCCGACCGTCTGGGCCGCGACGGGCGGCAACGACGACCAGCGGCGCGCGCCCGGACGCGGCCAGCGCGGCGGGAGCGCGGTCGGTGGCGGCGGACGCCCCCAGGAACACCACGGGCGCGGCGTGATGGGCCGAGAGAGGAACCTGGTCGATCATCATGGCGACCACTCCGCCCCGGCGCAGCACGGCGCGGCCTCGCGCCATGGCCCCGTCGGCGTCGGCGAGGGTCACGCCCATGCGGGCGCGAGAAGTCTGCCAGAAGCGATCGAGCCAGCCCACGCGGAGGTGCTTGGTCACGACGAGGAGCTCGACCTCCTGCGCGACGGCACAAGCCGCCAGGTCCCAGTTTCCCGTGTGGGACGCCGCGACCACGACGCCCCTCCCCTGCCCGAGCGCGTGGTTCCACAGCGCGCGCGAGATCGGGTCGAAGCGAGCTCCCTCCAGCACGGGACGCCGGAGGGCCGTCCACAGGAGCTCCATCGCCGACCAGCCCAGGGAGGCGTACATGGCGCGGGCCTGTCGCGCGGGCCGATCAATCCCCGCTGCGCGCATGGATCGCTCGACGTGCACGCGACGGATGCGCAGGACGCTCCCTGCCAGCCACCCCAGCAGCACGCCCAATACGCGGAGCAAGGGACGCCGGTCCCCCGACCCAGCCGGGCTACCCGAATCCGGCGCGGCGGACGACCTTGCCCACCGAGGACTCGCCCTCCAGCGCTACGGCGTAGACGTCCGCCCGCGCCAGAGCGAAGAGCTCGCGCTTCGGGTTGCGCGCAAAGACGAGCTCCCCGTCTTGTTTTATGGCGTCGATGCGCGAAATGGTCATCCCCGCACCGTCGTGGGCGATGTGCAGGGTGAGGGTGGCCGCGTCGGGAAGCGTCTGCCACCCGTCCTTCTCCAGCTTGGCACCGGCAACTTTGAGGATGGCTTCGAGGTGGTCGCCCGTCATGGTAATAGCGGGTTTACCCTAAAGTCTGCGCGATGCCCACCGACGACATTGTCGTCCTCAAGGACGTGAGAAAGACCTTCGGGGACACGGAGATCCTCAAAGGCATCGACATGGTCTGCCAGAAGGACCAGACGACGTGCATCGTCGGCGGGTCGGGCGCGGGCAAAACCACGCTGCTCCGGCTCATCGTGGCGCTGGAGCGCCCCACCAGCGGGCACATCTACATCGCCGGGGAGGACACCGTTCCCATGGGGGAGCGCGAGCTCAACCGGGTGCGGCAAAAGTTCGGCATGGTCTACCAGTACGCCGCCCTTCTCGACTCCATCAACGTCCTCGACAACGTGTCCTTCCCCCTCGTCGAGCATACGCAGCTCTCCGCCGCCGAGCGCCGCAGCAAAGTGATGGAGAAGCTGAGCATTCTCGGCCTCGACGAGAGCGTGCTGGTGAAATACCCTGCGGAGCTCTCCGGAGGGATGCGCAAACGCGTCGGGCTCGCTCGCGCGCTGATGCTCGACCCCCCCATCATCGTCTACGACGAGCCGACCAGCGGGCTCGACCCGCTGACCAGCCGGTCGGTGGACGAGCTCATCGAAGAGACGCGCAAACACTTCGGCGTGACCAGCATCGTCATCACGCACGACATCGCGAGCTGCTTCGCCATCGCCGATCAGGCCATCTTGCTCGACCAGGGCAAGATGGTGGCGCGCGGGTCGCCGGAGGATCTCGCGCACGGAGACAACGAGGTGGCGCGCGACTTCATCCAGAAATCGGGTGTCGACTTCGACGCCATCTGGGAAAAGCGCACGCGCCACTGATGCCGGCGAGTACCGCCGAGCGGCACTAGGTGAGCTACCCTGTGGTGTCCATGCAGCCGCCGCCGCGTCCCCCTTCGGCCCCGGAGACCTGGCCGGACGGCGTGCGCGCTCCGCCCGCACCGACGGACGCGAAAGCGGCCATCGCGCTGGTGCTGGGGCTCCTCAGTGTAGTCGCGACGTTCTGCTGGCTCGGGCTGCCGTTCGGGATCCCGGCGATCGTGCTGGGCGCGCTGGCTCACGGCGACATCCGCCGCTCCCAGGGGATGTCGGGCGGGCGCGGAATGGCGACGGCCGGAATGGTGCTCGGCGCTATCGGATCGGCTCTCTTCCTGGGCTGGATGGGGTTTCTTGCGTACGCCGTGGTTCACTCGTCCATGGGAACGGCCGCGGCGCCGCCACCGCCGGCCGCCCTGGCTCCGACCGCCGCCGCCCCGCCGCCCATCGCGTCGCCCGGAAGCTGGGGCCGGATCGACGTGGTGGATCTGAGCGCGTCGCCCGAGCCCCTGCGCGCGCGGCTCGCCGAGGAGGTGACGACGGCCCGGGAGGCCGGCGAGACGGTCCTGGTGCAGACGACGGCGGCGGCCTGCGTGGCGTGCGGCGAGATTGCTCGATCCATGCGCGATCCGGCGCTGCAGGCGGCACTGGCCGATGTCCGCTTGGTGCGGATCGACGCGGGCGAGCTCGGCGCGGAGCTCCCCTCGATGCGCATGAAAGAGCCGGCGCTCCCGTGGTTCTACCTGCTCGACGGGCACGGCGCCCCTCGGGACGGGATCAGCGCCGACGAATGGGACGACAACGACGCCGAGAGCATCGCGCCCGTGCTCGAGGCCTTCGTGCGCGGCAAGCTCCGCTCACGACGACGACCCTGGCGCGGCACCATGCTCTAGCGGCGGCGAATGCCGTCCGCGTCCTGGAATGTCACGACGGAGTCTGTCGTGGCTTTGACCGACAGTCTCCTAGGGGCGGGTGCTCCCTATCCGATGCCACTGCGCCGGCCGCTTCGCGCAGCGTCGTGAACTCGTAGCCTGCGCTCCGGAGCTCCCGTACCACGGCGCGCAGCGCATCGACCTTGCCGCTGGTCGCCACCCGCACATCGGGTTGGTGCGCACGCAGTGCCTCCAGACCGTCGGCCGCGTCCAGCACGTCGATGCCATGGAGTTCCAGGTTGATCAGCGGTTCGCCCAGACACATGCGCGTCAGGAGGCGCGCGATCCTGGGTCCTCCCAGCGTCAGGTACGTGCCAATGAAAGGGAGCCTCGCCCCGCGCGTGACCTGCACCGGGAGCTCGAGCAAGCCTGAGCCCCGGCGCCAGTACGGGCGGCCCATGCGATAGGGGCGCGTGGGGGCGAGGAGCACCGCCGGCGTGTCTACGATGGAGCGGCTGGTCCTGCCGCGCAGGCCCATGAGCGCGATCGCCGCCGTCTTCGCCGCCCAGTAGGAGGGACAGGGAAAGACGGACGAGTCGTAAGTGACGCCGAGTTCCGCGAGGACGTCGAGCACCTGGTCGGTGAGGGTGTAGCCGGGAGAACGAAAGCCGACTGGAGCCTCCCCGGTGATGTGCTCGATCGCCCGCGCCCCCTCCTCGATCTGGCGACGGATCTCCACGCGGCCGAGACGAACGAGGTCGTAGCGGTGGTCGAGTGAATGGTTGGCGATCTCGAAGCCGCGCGCGTGGGCGGCAGCGATCTTCGCGGCGGCCTGGGGACGCGCGAGATCGCTGCCAACGGCAAACAGCGTGAGCGGAATGGAGAGCTCGGCCGCCAGCTTCCCCAGGCGATCGAGGGCCCGATCGTAGACCAGAGTCCGCTCCGGACCCTCCGGCGCGGACAGCCCATGAATGGCGAAATAGTTGGGGATCTCGTCGAGGTCGACGCTGACTGCGCAGAGGCGCACGGCCGTTACCTGCCTCCTAGCCCGGCTCCGGCTAGGTCAGCTTGGCGACCTCGGCGGCGAAATCCTCGGCGGGGGGTTTGTCGAGCCCCTCGCCCAGCGAATAGCGGAGGAAGGCCTGGATCCTCACCTCGCCGCCGAGCTTCTTGCCGAGCTCCTGGCGGATCTTGTCGATCGTGCCGGCTGGGGGATCCCACACATTGTCCTGGCCGAGGAGAGTGACCTCGGTGAACCACTTGGCCAGCTTGCCCTCGGTGATCTTCGGCCAGGCCTGCTCGGGCTTTCGCTCCTCCTTCAGCTGGGCCGCGAAGATCTCCTTTTGCTTGTCCACCTGGGCGGCGGTGACTTCGTCCTTCGCCACGACCATCGGGCTCATCGCCGCGACCTGCATGGCCACGTTGTCCACGAAGGCCAGGAACTCGGGGCTCTTCGCGTCAGGTGCGTCGGCGTGCAGCAGAACCGCGAGCTTGCCACCGGCGTGCACGTACGCGTGGACGAGACCCTGCTTGGCCTCGAGAGCACCCCAGCGGCGCACCACCATGTTTTCGCCGGTCTTGGCCACCAGCTCGGCACGGATGGACTCCACCGTCTTGTCGCTCCCGGGGTAGGTCTGCGCGCCGAGATCCGCTCCCCTGGGCGACTTGCTGGCCACGGCGAGGACGTTCTGGACGAAGCCCTTGAAGATGTCGCCGCGTGACGCGAAGTCCGTCTGGCAGTTGACCTCGAGAATGACGCCGCGCTTGCCGTCCGGCGCGACCCAGGTCGCGACTTCTCCCTCGGCGGCGATGCGACCCGAGCGCGAGGCGGCCTTGGCGAGCCCCTTCTTCAGGATGATCTCGACGGCCTTCTCCATGTCGGCCGCCGCCTCTACCAGCGCGGCTTTGCAGTCGCTCATCCCCGCCTGCGTGCGCTCGCGGAGCTCTTTGACCATCGATGCAGTGATGTCAGCCATGTGTCTCCTCGGTCCTTGCGGCGGCGCATGCCGTCCGCGTCCTTCTTAGCTGGGGCGGCAATCAGCTGGGGCGATCGCCGTCGTCGCGGCGCGGCCCACGTCCGCGGATGATCTCTGCCTGCGGGCCATCACCGCGACGCTGCGGCGAATCCTCACGGCCGACGGTCTCCTTGCGGCGCTGCGACCCCTCGACCGCGGCATCGGCGATGCGGGCCGTGATGAGCTTGATCGACCGGATGGCGTCGTCGTTGCCGGGAATGACGTAGTCGATCTTGTCCGGATCGCAGTTGGTGTCGGTGATGGCGATGACCGGGATGCCGATCTTGTTCGCCTCGTTCACGGCGATGGTCTCCATGGCCGGATCGATGATGAAGAGAGCGGTCGGGAGCGACGTCATGCTCTTGAGGCCCCCCAGGTACTTCTCGAAGCGCTCGCGCTCCTTCTCCAGGCGCGACACTTCTTTCTTGGTGATGGACATGTACGTCCCGTCTTCCTTCATCCGTTCGAGCTGGCGCATGCGGTCCAGACCCATCTTGATGGTGCGGAAGTTGGTGAGCGTGCCGCCCAGCCAGCGGTTGACGACGAAGTAGCTGCCCGAACGCGACGCCTCTTCTTGCACGATCTCCTGCGCCTGGCGCTTGGTGCCGACCATCAGCACGTGACCGCCGCGGCCGACGGTGTCGACGACGAACTGGTACGCGCGCGCGAAGAGGCGCGCCGTCTGGTCGAGGTCGATGATGTGGATGCCGTTGCGCGCCCCGTAGATGTAGGTGCGCATCTTCGGGTTCCAGCGCTTGGTCTGGTGACCGAAGTGGACGCCGGCGTCGAGGAGCGACCGGAGGGGCAGGGGAAAGTCGCCGCGGAGCTGCGGCAGCCCCTGAGCATTGGTTTCGATGGTCTGTGTCATCTCGCGCTTCCTTTCGGTTGGGCCTCCGCTCTCCTTCCGTGACCAACACCCGTCGTCGAAACGGATGCACCGGGCCGCGGTTTGCGCGGGAGAGCGTGTGGATTGGGGGGTGAGGGCGAGACCGAAGGCGCCTCGCAAGGGGTGGCGAAAGGTACGCGCGGACGGGGAAAAAGCAAGCTATAGCCTTTCCCCCATGGAGCGGATGGGACGTCTACGCGCGCGCACACGCGCCCCCAGGCTCCTTTCGCTCGCCGCCGCAGCCCCGCTCCTCGCCTTCGTGGCCTGCGCCGCGCCGCGAGGGCGCCCGTCCCTCCCGCCCCCGGAGTACGAGGAGCCGGCGCTCGCTTCCCCCTCGTCCTCCGCTGTGCCCCCCTCGTCCTCTTCGCCCGCGCCGAGCCGATAGGGCCGAGGGGGACGTCGCGCGTTACTGGATGCCGCCCATCTGGCACTTGGCGTTGCAGCCCGGCGTCCCGTCGCACTCCTCGCCGAACTGGGCCTGCACGATGCCGTCGCCGCAGTAGGGTGCGGCGGTGCACTCCGTCGTGCAGACAGTTGCGCCGTAGGCGGTCGAGGGAGACTCGTTGCTCGCTCCGTTGTCACATGCCTCGGGTCCGTTCTTGATGCCGTCGCCGCAGTACGGCGCCAGGGTGCAGGTCGGCGTACACGTGCCATAGCTGCCGTCGTTCGTACCGTTGTCGCACTGCTCGCCGAACTGCTTCTGGGGAATGGCGTCTCCGCAGTAGGGCGCCAGCGCGCAGGTCGTCGTGCACACGCCGGAGCCGTACGCCGTCGCCAGGGGCTTGTTGCTCGCGCCCTGATCGCAGGCTTCAGGTCCATTCTTCACGTCGTCGCCGCAGTACGGCGCCCACTTGCAGCCGGGCCCGCATTCCTGCGACGTGCCCCCGTAGGTGGCCAGGTTCGAGCCGTCGTCGCACTGCTCGGGAGGAGTCTGGACCTTGTCGTCCCCGCAGTAGGGGGCCAGCGTGCAATCGGCGTTGCAACCGCCGTAGGCCCCGTTGTTCACGCCGTTGTCGCACTGCTCGGCGCCCGCCACGATGCCGTCGCCGCAGACCGTCGCGCACTGCGACGTGGTGTGGACGAAGCCCGCCAGCGTGAGCTTGTAGGTCGAGGCGCAGGTGTGGCGCTCGGCCTGGAACATGTCGATGGAGTACATCCCGCCGTCGGCCAGCCCCAGCGCCGCGGCCTCGGTCGCGTCGAGCGTCACGCTGGCGCTGGCGGCGCTGTGCACACCGCCGAGGTCGATGACCAGCTGCCCGTTGATGAAACCGTAGACGTCGTCGTCCCCGGTGAAGTCGAAGGTCGGGACTGGACCGCTGGCCTGGTAGGTGAACGGGTAGTGGAGCTCGCTGGTGAACGAGAAGTTGTGTCCGGTGGTGCCGTCGCAGTCCGTTCCCGTCTGCGGAGAAGGGCCGGCGTTCCAGCCCAGACCGTCGAGCGGATAAAACTTCTGGTTGTCGAACTGGTAGACGCTCGACCCGGCGCTCTGCGCGGCGAGGGTCAGCGAGGTGGGGCTGCCGGACGCGTCGAGGTAGACGAGCTTGTCGAAGGGGTTGCTGGTGCCGGCACCGTTGCATCCGGCCTGGTGGTACCACCAGCAGAAGTCGGCGGCGCTGGTCAGAGCCTGGTTGCCCGACGGCCCGTTGGAGGCCCATATGGGCTCGCTGTCCGTTCCGAGTTGCGCATTGACCAGCCCGGCGACCACGCCGGTCACGAATGCCTCGAAGTCAGGGTGCCCCATGCCCGGCGACGTGGTGCCGCTGTAGAGCATGTCCCGGTACAGAACGGGGATGGCCAAGGTGGAGGCCGGCGCCGCCGTCACGTTGTTGCAGGTCCAGCCCGTCTCGATGGTGCACGTCGAGCTGCACCCGTCCCCCGACGTGGTGTTTCCGTCGTCGCATGCTTCCTGCGGAAACTTGAGACCGTCGCCGCACACCGCCGTGCACGTGCCGCCGCTGCACTTGGGCTCGATGGTGCACGTGGGCGAGCACCCGTCGTAAGGAACCAGGTTGCCGTCGTCGCACTCCTCGAACCCCTCCTTCACGCCGTCGCCGCACACGGTCGCGTGACAGACCGACTGCGGTTGCGCCGCTTGCGTCACGCAGGCGAAGCCCGGCTCGAGCGTGCAGGTCGCGCTGCAGCCGTCGCCGGGCAACACATTTCCGTCGTCGCACTGTTCGTTGCCGGCGAGGATCCCGTCGCCGCACTGCTTGGCGATGCACTTGGCGTCGGGGGTGGGGCACTGCCAGCCCGCCTCGACCTGGCAGGTCGAGCTGCAGCCGTCGCCCGACACGCTGTTGCCGTCGTCGCAGGTCTCGCTCCCGGCTACGACGCCGTCGCCGCAACGCGAAGCGACACACGCCGCGCCCGGTGTGGGGCACTGCCAGCCCTTCTCGATCTGACAGGTCGAGCTGCATCCGTCGCCCGACGCGGCGTTCCCGTCGTCGCAGGTCTCACCGCTCTCGAGGATGCCGTTCCCGCACTTGATCTGTGTGCAGGGGCCGCCGGCGGGCAGCCCTGCGTCGTTCGCTCCGGCGTCGCTGCTGGCGGGCGTGGGGCCCACCGCGCACTCCCAGCCGGGCTCCACCTGGCACAGGGACGAGCAGCCGTCGCCGGATACCTGGTTGCCGTCGTCGCAGGTCTCACCGGGATCGATCACGCCGTTCCCGCAGACCAGGCTGGTGACGCATGGCTGGTCTGGGGTAGGGCAGACGAAGCCGGGCTCGATCTGGCAGATGCCGGAGCAGCCGTCTCCGGGGGTGGTGTTGCCGTCGTCGCAGGTCTCGCCGGTCTCGATCACCCCGTCGCCGCACACCGGACCGTCGAAGCACGACGCGCCTGAGCACGCATCGAACTGGCGGGGAGATGAGTCCGCGCTCGCGTCATCTCCGAACGTCGGCGGAGAGTCGCCGTCCTCCTGGACCGAGCCGTCGCTCGCGTCCGTCGAGGTGTCGGCTCCAGCTCCAGCCTCCCGGAACACGGAGGCGCCGTTGGTCGAGCCGCCGCAACCCGCGAGCCCAAGCAGAGGGAACAGCACCAGAACGGGGAACAGAGACCGTGGCGCCCGCACGAACATGCTCGCATCCTTTTCTGGGTCTGAGCTCGCGGCGCTCGATTGCGCGCGCGGGCCGCAGTCGCCCAAATTCAAAGATACGCGATTTTTCGCGCTTCGTAAGAATTCTCCAGAGACATCTCGCGGCGCACACGAGGTGACATACGGAGCGAGGGGCCAGCCGCCAACGTGCGAAGACTCCAGGACCATTTGACGCATGAAGTACAGGCTGCGCGCAGCGGGCAGGCTGTAGGCGGGCGGCCCCGCATGCTACGTTCGGGCCCTGCCATGGCTGCCGACGGTCCCCCCCTTTTCGACGTTTCCCGCGTCGCCACGCTGGCGTCGCTCTCTCTCGACGAGGCCGAGGCCGCGCGCTTCCAGAATGAGCTGGCTACGATCGTGGCCTACTTCGCTCAGCTCGAGCAGCTCGACACGCGCGATGTCCCGGCCACCGCCCACGTTCAGCTCGATCGTCTGCCGGTGCGGGCCGACGAGGTGACGCCCTGTCTGTCGCGCGACCAGGCGCTGGCCGCCGCGCCTTCGGTCGAGGGCGGCAGCTTCGCCGTGCCGACGTTCGTGGAGTGAGCGATGCTGCACGGCGTCATCGACCTCGGCGTCATCGGCATCGCCGAGCGGGTACGACGCGGCGAGATCACGGCGGAGGAGGTTACCGCCGCCGCGCTCGCGCGCATCGACGCCAAGAACGGCGTGCTGAATGCCTTTCTTCACGTGGCCCACGACCAGGCGCTGGAGCAGGCGCGCGCCATCGACGAACGGCGCGCGCGGGGCGAACCGCTCGGACGGATGGCCGGCGTTCCGGTGGGAGTGAAGGACGCCATCTGTACGCGTGGCATGCCGACCACGGCGGGCTCGAAGATCCTCGCCGGGTACGTTCCGCCCTACGACGCTGCGGTCATCGAGCGCCTGCGCGCGGCGGACGCGGTCCTCATCGGCAAGACGAACCTGGACGAGTTCGCGATGGGCTCGTCCACCGAGAACAGCGCCTTCGGCCCCGCGCTCAACCCCTGGGACACCACGCGAACGCCCGGCGGGTCGTCGGGAGGCAGCGCAGCCGCCGTCGCGGCGAGGCTCGTCCCCTGCGCCCTCGGCAGCGACACCGGCGGTTCGATCCGGCAACCCGCCTCGTTGACCGGGACGGTGGGCATCAAGCCGACGTACGGCCGCGTCTCGCGCTACGGGCTCATCGCCTTCGCGTCGAGCCTGGACCAGATCGGCCCGCTGGCCGCCGACGTGCGGGGCGGGGCGCGGCTGCTGTCGGTCATCACCGGCCACGACGCGCGCGATTCGACGTCGCTCGACGTTGCTCCGAGCGATCTCGAGGCTGCCTGCGGCCTTAGCCTGAAAGGCTTGCGCATCGGCGTGCCGGACGAATACTTCGCCGAGGGTCTCGACCCGGAGGTCGGTGACAGCGTGCGCGCCGCCATCGCTGCGCTGGAGCAGCACGGATGCGTGGTCCGCGGGGTGAAGCTCCCTCACACGCGATACGCCCTGGCCACCTACTACGTGCTGGCCACCGCCGAGGCCTCGAGCAACCTCGCGCGCTTCGACGGGGTCCGCTATGGCCTTCGGGTCGAGCCGCGCCACGACCTTCGCGCCATGTACGGAGCGACGCGCGACGCGGGCTTCGGGGCCGAGGCGAAGCGGCGCATCCTGCTTGGAACATTCGTTCTCTCGGCGGGCTATTACGACGCGTACTACCTGAAGGCGCAGCGAGTCCGCACCCTCGTACGGCGCGACTTCGACGCCGCCTTCCGCGAGGTGGACGTCCTCTGCTCCCCGGCCTCCCCCACTCCCGCCTTCCGCCTCGGCGAGAGGGTCGACGACCCGCTGGCGATGTACCTGGGCGACGTCTACACCCTGCCGGCGAGCCTGGCCGGCGTGCCGGCGATGAGCGTCCCGTGCGCCCCGACCCGGAGCGGCCTGCCGGTGGGTCTGCAGATCGTCGCGCGTCCTCTCGACGAAGCGACCATGCTCGCCGTCGCCGCGGCCTGCGAGGCCGCGTTCCCGTGCGCATCACCCCCTTGACCGAGGAAAACGCCGGCGCATGGGCGGCCCTGTTCGATGCGAGCGGGTGCTCTTGCTTCTGCCGGTGGTGGCACTTCATGGGAAACAAGCACGAATGGCTGGCGCGCTGTTTCGAGGACCCCGCGCGCAATCGTGACGAGCAGCTGGCGCGGGTGCACGCCGGGCAGCTGGAAGCACGCGGGCTGCTGGCGATGGAGGAGAGCGAGGCCGTCGGCTGGATGAAGCTCGCACCCCGCGCTCTCTTGCCCAAGCTGCGCCGGCAGGGCCCCTACCGTGCGCTGCATCTAGGCGACGACAGCGACCCGAGCCACCCGGTCTGGAGCATCGGGTGCTTCCTGGTGCGGCCGGACCGGCGGCGAAGCGGCGTCGCGCGGGCCCTGCTGGAGGCCGCGCCGGACCAGGTGCGGGCCTGGGGGGGACGCACGGTCGAGGCCTACCCGCATCGCGCGGTGCACCCGCTGCGCGACGAGGAAGCCTGGATGGGGCCGGAGGCGCTCTTCCTGGGTCTGGGCTGGAAACCGGTCCACGACGTCGCGCCCTACCCGGTCTACCGCTCCCCCCCTCATCCTAACCGGTGACGAGGCCGGCGGCTTCGAGGCGGCCGTCGCGGACGTCGTAGAGGCGAACGCGCGGGGCGTCTTGATCGTCGACGATGGCGGTCGCACCGAGGACGCGCGCGACGCCGCAGCCGAGGACGCGGTTGACGGCGGAGTGCAAGTGGCCGTGCAAGACGAAGAGGTGCCGGAAAGCCTCGAGGATCGACATCAGACGGGCGGCGCCGATGAGGCCGTCGATCCACTGCCAGGCCTGCGTCGCGCGAACGAAGGGCGGGTGGTGCTGCACGACGACCAGCGGCCGGTCGGCGAGGCCGGAGTCCGCCCCGCGCCGCTGCACGAAGTCGAGGGTGCGATCGTCGATGCATCCGGCGGAACGCGTGACCGGCTGGTAGCGCGCGACGTCGAGCGGCAACAGCCGGACACCGGCGCAATCGATGATGCGCCCGGGCTCGCTCGCGCTGGTCGCCCGGTAGGCCGCCAGCGGCCCCTCGAGCGCCCGACACCACGCGTCCGGCGCCGTGTAGAGGTCGTGATTGCCGGGAACCAGCGTCACGCGACCCGGTGCGATGCCCGAATCGTGAAGCGTCTCGGCCAGGCATTCGAACTCCCCGGGGGAACCGATCTCCGTCAGATCGCCGGAGATGACCACATGGTCGGCACCGACTCGACGGGCCGACGAGAGCGCACGAGTCAGCTTGCTTCGTCGTCCCATGGCGTCGAGTGGGCGCCCCAAACTCAAGAACCTGTGGCCCATCGAGTGGCCCGACCGATCCGTCTTCGGTCGGGCGTCGAGCATGTGCACGTCCGATAGATGTGCGATGCGCGTCGCGTTGGCGTTCATGGCCGTCTTCTCCCTGGCAGCTCGGAGCACCACCAGGGCGCTCCGGTGACCTTAGAGTCGCAGACCAACAAGGCCGCTCGTGGAAGCTGTGGAAACGTTCTCGCTTCTTTTCGTGGCACGCCCGCGTCACACGACGCCGCCGGCTCTCGGAGGCGGGTGCGTGCGAAAGTGCCGCACGTCTTCCCCCCGCACCATGAAGATGACCTCCTCGGCGATGTTGGTCGCGTGATCGGCGATGCGTTCGAGGTACTTGGCCACGTGGATGACCCGTATCGCCTCGGCCACCTGACCGGGATGCTGGGTCATGAAGTCGGTCATCGCGCGGATGATTCGCCCGTAGAGCTCGTCCACCGCATCGTCGCGCACGAGAACCTGCTCGGCTCGGTTGGCTTCCCCCTGCACGAAGGCGTCGAGGGCATCGCGCAGCATCTCCTGGGATTGTTCGCCCATGGTCTTGAGCTCGCCGCGGACCTTGTCCTTCGCCGACCCATGCTCCTCTTTGGCGCGCTCGGCGATGTTGACCGCCTCGTCACCGATCCGCTCGAGGTCGGTCACCAAGCGCAGCGCGGCGGCCAGGAAACGCAGGTCGTAGGCCACCGGCTGGCGAAGCGCGAGGATGCGCAAGATGAGGGCGTCGATGTCCATCTCGTCGCGGTCGATGTGCCGGTCGAGCTCTTCCACCTCCGCGGCGAGCTCCGGCGAGCCCTCCCAGAACGCCTTCAGCGCCAGCTGGAGACCGCGCTCGCAGCGCGCGCCCATGGCCAGCGAGTGCGCTCGAAGCTCTCTCAGCTCGGACTCGAAGTCTCGGCTCGTGTGGGCTTGCGGCAATGGGGGCTCTCCATCCTCGGGCGCGGGGGCGCTCAACCGAACCTACCGGTAATGTAATCCTCCGTCTCGCGCTCCTTCGGGCGAGTGAAGATCTGCGTCGTCTCCCCCACCTCGACCAGTCGACCCATGTAAAAAAAGCCGGTCCGCTGCGACACGCGCGCCGCCTGCTGCATGTTGTGGGTGACGATGACGATGGTGACCTCGTTGCGAAGATCGGACACCAGGTCCTCGATCTTGGCGGTGGCGATGGGATCGAGCGCGCTCGCCGGCTCGTCCATGAGAAGCACCTCCGGTTCCACCGCCAGGGCGCGTGCGATGCAGAGGCGCTGCTGCTGGCCGCCGGACAGACTGAGCCCGGACTCCTGGAGGCGATCCTTCACCTCGTCCCAGAGGCCTGCGTGGCGCAGAGCACGCTCGACGCGCTCGACGAGGACACCCCGCTCGCGCAGGCCGGAGATGCGCAGCCCGTAAGCCACGTTCTCGAAGATGGACTTGGGAAAGGGGTTGGAGCGCTGAAAGACCATTCCCACGCGACGCCGGACCAGGACCGGGTCGATGTCCGGGCCGTAGATCATCTCGCCTTCGAGCTCCACTTGCCCTTCCACGGAGACGCCGGGGACGGTGTCGTTCATCCGGTTGAGCGAGCGGAGGAAAGTACTCTTGCCGCATCCGCTGGGACCGATGAGCGCGAGCACCTGCTTGGCGTGCACCTCGATGCTCACGTCTCGAATGGCCACCTTTTCCCCGTACCGAACGGTCAGCCCGGTTGCCCGCATCTTCAGCTGCAGGTCCCTGGTTGCAGGTGGAGCCGCGGCAACCACGTCGCCGCTTCTCTTCTCGTCGGGCGATCGCCCCGTTTCCTTCATGTGACGTTGGAGTGACGTCGACGCTGGGGCTCGCTCATACAGCGAGTCTAGCCCGTGCGCTGCGCTCGGTCGTCGCGGAAACGGGGACGATGTGCGTTCCCCGGGTCATGGTGAAGGTGTGGCCGCGCCACTCGATGCGGCGGCTGGCACACGCGCGCAGCCAGCAGAAGAGGGCCACGTACGAGCGCACCATCTCGAGCGGGATGTATTTCCAGCCCAGCGAGTACCCCCGCAGCATGCGCACCGCCGCCAGCGCCGCCAGCGTCTGCACGATGCACGTGGCCGCAAACATCGCCGCGGTCACCTTGCACGGCGCGATCGACAGGCCCACCGTCGCCATCACGATGGGCGTCATGACCGGCTCCAGCGCGAAGCCGGCCGGGAAGAGCGCGCGACGCATCTTGGACCACCGGGTGTGCCGCTCCAGCGTGCGGCCGACCGAGCACCCCACGTTTCTATTTTCCACCGCCTCGAGCGAGGTGCGCGTCAGGAACCCCGCATCGAGGAAGCGGCGGCCGAGCGCGTAGTCCTCCGCGAGTACGCCGCCCACCGGCAGGAAGCCGCCGAGCTGCGCCAGATCGCGCCGGCGCACGGCCATGGACTTTCCCACCGTCAGCGGGCGCTTGCTCACGGCGTCCATCGCCACCAGCCCGGGCGCCATGATGCAGCAGAGCTGCAGGTTCTCGAGCGCCGCTCCGAGGGTGCGCTCGCCGGTCCCGGAGAAGAGGCTGGTCACCATGCCGACGCGCGGGTCGCCGAGCTCGGCCACGAGCGACCAGAGATAGCCGGGGCCGATGCGCACGTTCGAGTCGGAGATCACGTAGACTTCGCCGGTCGCCGCGCGGTCGAGGCCCACCAGCTGGGCGACCTTGGGGTTGATGGCGGCGTCGGGATCGGTGATGACGATGCGCGCCTCCAGCCTGGGGTGCCGCGCCACGAAGCGCCGCGCAACGAGGAGCGCGGGGTCGTCGCGCGAGGCGACGCCGAAGAGGATCTCGAAGGACGGATAGTCGATTCGCGCGAACGACTCGAGGTTGGCATCGAGGTCGTCGTCGCGGCCGGCCAGCGGCTTGAAGAGGGTCACGCGCGGCGCACGGTCCACCGCCGCGCGCCGTGTGCGTCGGCGCGCCCACATGCCGCGCGCGAAGAGCGCCATCATCGTCGCATAAAGCGCCAGCGAAGTGGCGGTCAGCGCGACCGCGATGTGCACGAGGCTCACCAGGAAAGCGTCCCCCCGGCGGGTGACGATGGGCGGCCCCGCCGGTGAACTCTGCGTGACGTTCCTCAGCCGTCGAGCCTCGCCCGGGTGAGCGAGACGGTGAACGTCGAGCCCTTCCCGACCTCGCTCTCCACCGAGACCTTGCCCCGCATGGCCTCGACCATGTGCTTGACGATGGAAAGACCGAGACCCGTGCCGCCCAGCTCGCGCGAACGACCGGCGTCGACGCGGTAGAATCGCTCGAAGACCCGCGGCAGGTGCTCCGCCGGGATTCCCGGACCGGTGTCGCTCACCACCAGCTTGATCCGCTCCTCGTCGAGGGGCGCCGCACTCACCAGTACGCGCGTCCCGGGCGGGCAGTACTTGACGGCGTTGTCGACCAGGTTCGACAAAACGTGCTCGAGGGCACGCGGATCGCCCTCCACCGAGCTCGATTCCCGCGGCAGCTCGGCCACCACGCGGACCCCCTTCTTCTCCGCGCGCTCGCGGAAGAGAGCCAGGACGATGGGCACCACGCTCCCCAGCTCGACCCGCTCGCGCTTCAGCTTGAACTCGTTCGACTCCAGCTTCGACAGCTCGAGCATGTCCTCCACCAGGCTCTGCAAGCGCTGGGCGTTGCGGTCGATGATGTCCACGAAGCGGATCGCCGCCACCGGGTCCCCCAGGGCCCCCCAGCGCAGGGTCTCCGTCGCCGAACGCACCGCCGCGACGGGTGTGCGCAGCTCGTGCGACGCGTTGGCCACGAAATCGCGACGGAGCGACTCCAGCCGCCGGACCTCGGTGACGTCGACGAATACGAAGAGCAGGCCGCCGTCGTCGCCGGCCAGAGGGGATGCGTGCACCAGAAGGCGCCGTGGTTTGAGACCCGGCAGCTCGATCTCGACGGGGGTCGACGACGCCGTGGCGCGCGCCTCTTGCACCAGGTCCTCGAGCTGGGCGTGGCGCACCGTCTCGACCAGCAGCTTGCCCACCGCCTCGCCGCCGACCAGGAGCATCGACCGGAGGGCCGGGTTCACCAGCACGATGCGCCCGTCGCGATCGACCACCACCACCCCCTCCTGCATGGCCTCGAGGATGCGTCCCTGCAGATCCCGCTCGGCGCGGAGCTGTCCCAGCGTGGCCGCGAGGCTCCCCGCGAGGCGGTCCAGCGCGTCGCCGAGCTCCCCCAGCTCGTCGTGCCCGGCCATGCGCGTTCGAACCGCCAGGTCGCCCTCGCTCATGCGGCGCGCGGCCTCGGTCAGCTCGCTCACGGCGCCCGACATTCGCTTGGCCACGGCGTTGGACAGGGCCAGCGCCAGGGCCAGGGCGAGAGCCGCCCCGATCCAGATGAGGCGCCGGACGTCGCCCTTGGCGCGGTCCACGTCGCGCAGCGGTTGCGCGAGGCGAGCCACCCCGGCCACCACGCCCGAGCGCTCGAAACGCGCTGCCGAATAGAGCATGGCCTGCTGGACGGTAGCGCTCAGGCGCTCGCCTTCCCCTTCCCCCGTGGCCATGGCCTGCTCGATCTCGGGCCGGGTGGCGTGGTTCTCCAGCGTCTTCAGCTCCTCCGCCGGCACATCAGAGTCTCCCAGCACGACGCCGTCGACCCGGACCAGCGTGACGTGCGCATTCGCCACGCGGCCGAGGGAGTCCGCCAGGACGTCCCACGAGGGCTCGTCCGGCGTGAGCGGAGCACTCGACGCCGCGGCCTCGCGCGCCACGAGGTGCGCGCGGACGAGGAGGTCGGCGCGGATCGATTCCTTGAGATGACTGCCGACGGCGGACGTCACGTAGGCGTCGGAGACCCCCATCGACAAGGCGATGAGCGCGACCGACACCAGGAAGAGCTTCGTGCGGACGCTGAAAGTCACCGCGGCTCGTCACTTGATGAAGCTAGGCGGTACGACCCAGTGCGGAGAGCGCAAGAGCTCACACGACAGCCCAAGAAACACCGCGCGCAGAACTTCTTCCGGATCGGCGATCTCCGACCCGGAGAGATCGGCCACCAGTTTGTTGAGGGTGGTCTTGCCCTGGACCGCGGCGAGGACCGCTGCTTCGCGCTCCGGCAGCCGGAACATCTCCCGTCGCACGGGTGGGACGAGGACGGGCTCGATGACCTCCTCGTGGACGGGAGCCAGTAGAACCTCCAGCTCGGCGAAGCCGTATCCGTAGCGGATGCCGCGGCCCACCAGCTCGTAGGTGTCCACGCCGAGCGGGAACGTTTCTTCCTGCGAGCGAACCCCGCGTGCGAACGCCAGCTCTCCGCTCTTCCAGCGGAAGGTGTCGAGCAACCGCTCCTCGGTCTGATCGTGAATGGCGCGGAAGAGCTCGATCGGCCGCAGGACGCCGATGCCCACCAAGGCGTCGCCCAGCCGCCCGCCGAAACGCGGGAGCATGGCGAGCGCCATCTCGACCTCCATTCGCAAGACCTGGCCACGGCCGATGAGAAACTCGCCGAGGAGCTCTCGCTTCTCGGTCGAGGTGACACATTCGGGCGACCCTTCGACGAAGAAGATGCGCTTCTTTCGCGGGCCATCACGAAGGACCAGGGCGCCCGTCTCCCGGCGAACCGCCAGGTGAAAGAGTCGCGTGGGCAGTCGCGCCGGGTCGAGCTGACCGCGGTCGATGGCGTCGGCGGGAAAATCCACGTCCCACTTGAGGGCGGGGCTGGTCATGAAGCGCGCCAGCTCGGGATAATCCACGGCCGGCCGGAAGCGCGCGCTCTCTCGAGCGATGGCGACCTTCGACCCTGCCTCCCCGGTGGCGAAGAGCTCGACGAGACGCGGGAGGGCGATGGGACCGACGATGGTGCCGTCCTCCATCTCCACCCGGTAGATGCTCGGCGACATGGTCATGGGGTCGCCCGCCGCGGGCCGAGACGCGGCCTCGTCCTCGTCACGCAGTACCCGACGGGTGCTGGTATCGCATTCGAGCGGCGCGGTCGACGACGCACCCGCGCCGGTGTCTTCTCCACCGTCGTCGAGACCGGCGACCAGGCCGAGCTTCTCGACGAAGGCCGCCAGGCGCGAGGGACCTACCTGCAGGCGCCTCCGCCGCACGATCTCCTCGAGAGCATCGGCGAAGGCGCCGGCGGTGGGCCAGCGCAGAGCGGGGTCGCGCGACAGCGCCCGGAAGAGCACCGCGCGGACGTCGTCGGGCACGCGCGTGGTGGCCCGGTCGATGGCGCTCAGGTCGGCGTCGCGGATGCGGAGAAGGACGTCGAGCTCCTTCCCGCCGCTGAAGAGCGGACGCAGGATGAGCATCTCCGCCAGGACGATCCCCAGGGTGAAGATGTCGCTGCGGGCGTCGAGCTCGCGCCCCACCACTTGCTCCGGGGACATGTATCCGAGCTTGCCCTTGAGTTGCCCCGCGTCGGTGCGCCGCTCGATCTCGGCTGCCCGCGCGATGCCGAAGTCGGTCAGCTTGACCGCGCCGCTGCGGTCCACGAGAACGTTGCCGGGCGAGACGTCGCGGTGGACGAGCGAGAGGGGCTTGCCCTCGTCGTCGCGCGCGGTGTGCGCGTACTCGAGCGCACGCAGGATGGAGAGCGTGATGTGCAAACAGACGTCGAGCGGGATCTCCTCGCCTCGCGCGGCGGCGGCGCGAATGAGACGGGCCCCCGTGGTCCCGTCCACGTACTCCATGGCCATGTAGAGCTCACCGTCTTGTTCGCCGAAGTCGAACACCTGGACGATGCTGGGGTGACCGAGGCAAGCGCAGACGCGCGCCTCGTCGACGAACATGGCGACGAACTCCGGATCGCTGGAGAACTGCGGGAGGATGCGCTTCACGGCGACGATCTTCTGGAAGCCGTGCGGACCGGCCCTCCGCGCCAGGTAGACCTCCGCCATCCCGCCCGTCGCGATCCGCCGGAGCAGTTCGTACGGACCCAGGCGCGGGGGCGCCGGGATGCTGGATATGGTCATGCCTTGGACAAGCTTAACATGGCCGATTACCTTCGCGCTCCCACCATGTCCGGCTCTCGTGCCTCCAGCTCCGGCGGCTCCCCCGCCCCCGCCCTATCGCACTCAGGCAGCTTGACACCCACGGCGCCGCGCAGTCGGACGCGCTCGGTGGCCGTGACGGGCGCGACGGGATTCCTGGGGAGCAATCTGATCGGCTCGCTGGAGGAGGACGACCGCGTGGGGCGCATCGTGGCCATCGACGCCACCCCCCTGGCCGGGGCCGGGAAGAAGACGCGCTCGTACGAGGTCGACCTCACGCAGCCCTCCGCGGAAGCCCGCATCGCCGAGATCCTCGCCGCCGACCGGGTGGACACCATCGCTCACCTGGCCTTTCTCCCCGAGCCTACTCACGCCACCGCCTGGGCGCACGAGCTGGAGAGCCTGGGTACGATGCACGTGACCGTGGCGGCACGCCAGGCCCAGGTGAGGAAGTTGGTGCTCTGGTCGCAGACCTGGCTCTACGGCGCCCACCCCTCGAACCCCAATTTCCTCACCGAGAAGCACCCCCTCCGGGCTCCCCGGAGCGAGCCCTTCTTCACCGACAAGATCGAGGCCGAGGAGCAGGCGCGCAAGCTGGCGCAACGATCGCCGGGCACGGTGGTGACCATTCTGCGGACCGCGCCCATCCTCGGGCCTACGGTCCACAATGCGTTCACGCGCTACCTCGCGCACCGGGTGGTACCGACCATGATGGGCTTCGACCCGCTGGTTCAGTTCCTTCACGAGGTGGACGCCATCAGCGCGCTCCACCTTTCCGTCGTACGCGACGTGCCCGGTACCTTCAACATCGTCGGCGACGGCGTCCTTCCGCTGTCCACCGTGGTCAAGCTCGCCGGGCGCATCGCGCTGCCCGTTCCCCATCCTCTCGCCCGGACGATGACGGCGCTTGGCTGGGTGGCGCAGCTCGTTCAAGCGCCCCCGACATTCCTCAAGTACCTGCGCTTTCTGTGCGTGGCCGATGGTCGAAAGGCGCGGGAGTCGCTGGGGTTCGCGCCGGCCTACACCTCCCGCGAGGCCTTGCTCGACTTCGTCAACGCGCAGCGCCTGCGCGAGGTGAAGCTTCTCGCGGAGAACGCGACATGACCACGAAAGTCCCCCCGGAGAGCGGAAGCGAATCCCTCGGGCCGGAGGATCGCGAGGCGGACGGGCCGGACGCTTCGGTGCTGCTCCTGCAGTCGGAAGGCACCGACGCGCCGCCCACCCGCCCCCTCGCGCAGCCCGGCGCGCTTCTCGTCGACGACGACGAGGAGGAGGCGGCGGACGACGACACGCCGCGCGAGGGGGTCGTCGACCGACCCAGCGACCCGGACGTCGCGGCACGCATTCGCGAGCTCGAGGAGAGGCTCGATCGCATGATCGGCGAGCACGCGCGCGGCCGGGACGCCGAGGACGGGACATCCCTCGCCGTCCGATCGCCGCCCCGAGCGACTCCGTCGACGCGCCGGTCCGCGCGCCCCCCCGATCCGGAAGGCGCGCTCGATGCGGCGCGGGACCTCCGCTCGAGCGAGTTCTACCTGCAGAAGTGGGGGCGCCTGGGTTTGCGCAACCGCTCCGAGGAGGTCGACGAGTTCGGCTACGACCCCGTCTACGAGCGAAAGGTGCTCCCGCTCTTCGACTTTCTCTACGAGAAGTACTTCCGGGTCGAAGTGCACGGAGTCGAGCGCGTCCCGGCCGAGGGGCGCTGTCTGCTCGTGGCCAACCACTCCGGCACGCTGCCGTTCGACGGAATGATGTTGCGGCGCGCGGTTCGTCGGGAGCACCCGAAGCATCGCGAGGTCCGCTGGCTGGCGGAGGACGGGATCTTTCACTTTCCCTTCCTGGGCAGCTTCACCAACCGGGTCGGGGCGGTGCGCGCCTGCCAGGAGAACGCGGAGCGACTGCTCGAACAGGACGCCCTCGTGGCGGTCTTCCCGGAAGGGGTGAAAGGCATCGCCAAGCTCTTCAAGGAGCGCTACCGGCTCCAGCGCTTCGGGCGAGGCGGCTTCGTCAAGCTGGGGCTGCGCACGCGCACGCCGGTCGTTCCGGTGGCCATCGTCGGCGGGGAAGAGGCCAATCCGATGCTGTCGCGCATCGACTACCTGACCCGCGCGTTCGGCATCCCCTACCTGCCGGTGACGCCGACGTTCCCCTGGCTTGGGCCCCTGGGCCTTCTGCCGGCACCGACGAAGTGGAAAATCTTCTTCGGCCAGCCCATCGATCTGCAGGGCTACGGCGCCGGATCGGTGGACGACGAGCTCCTGGTGGGTCGCCTGACCGAGCAGGTGCGCGCCGAGATCCAGCAGACACTCGACCGGGCGCTGGGCGACCGCCGCTCGGTCTGGTTCGGCTGAGCCATGCCCGTGCGCGCGCGCAGCGGCGTGCTGGTCATCGACAAGCCGCGTGGGCCGACCAGCCACGACGTGGTCGCGCGCGTCCGCCGGGCGCTGGGGACACGGGAGGTCGGCCATGCCGGGACGCTCGACCCGATGGCCACCGGCGTCCTGGTGGTGGCCATCGGCGAGGCGACCAAGCTCGTGCCGTGGCTGACGGCGCAGGCCAAGGTCTACGAAGCGACCATCGCCTTCGGGTTCGAGACCGACACGCTCGACGCGGAGGGTCGCGAGACCCGTCGCGCGCCGCTCGACCCAGGTCTCCTCGACGCGCTGGCCGCAGGCCGCGGCTCTCTCCTCGCCCCGCGACTGCGCGCGGCGCTGGAGGCTGAACGCGCGCGAACGGTGCAGATCCCACCGGCCTTCTCCGCCATCCACAAGGACGGCGAACGAGCCTACGCCCGGGCGCGGCGGGGCGAGGCGGTGGAACTCGCGCCACGGGACGTACGCGTGCATCGGCTGGAGGTCGTAGCGTGCAGCGCCGAGCCGCCCTGGCTCAGCGTGCTCCTCGAGGTGGACAAGGGGTACTACGTGCGGGGGCTGGCGCGCGATCTCGCGCAAGCTCTGTCCACTCTCGGCCACCTGACGTCGCTGCGGCGGCTACGCTCCGGCTGCTTCACCATCGACCGGGCGATCGCGCTCGATACGCCGGGCGACCGCCTCGCGGACGGCATCGAGCCGCTCGCCGGCGCCGCATCCCGGGCGCTTCCGGTGGCCAGGTTGTCGCAGGCGGGAGAACGCGACGCGCGGCATGGCCGTCCGCTGCAGGCGCCGGACCTCGAGGCGCCCACCGAGGGGGCTTGCGCGTGGCTCGGCGCGGACGGCGCGCTGGTGGCGGTGGGAGAGCGCGGCGAGGACGGGCGTGGACGCGTCCTGCGAGGTTTCGCGCCCGGCAACCGGTAGGGCGTGTGAATCACACGCCACAGCCTCCCGAAGGTCGGCTAGGGCGTGTGACCGTCACTTCTTCTTCGTCTTCTTGGCGGCCTCCAGGGCGAGCCTTTGCCGCTCCGTCGCCGCCTTGGCCAGAGACCCGCTGGGGGCGAGCTCGAGGTATTTCGCGTACTCGGCCGCCGCTTCCTTGTAGTGCTTGGCGCTCGCCAGTCGGCCCGCCAGGTAATAGTGGGCCTGGGCGTAACCAGGCTCCTTGGCCACCGCCGCTTGCAGATCGTCGACGGCCCCTTTCTCGTCCTTCGTCCCCAGCTTGCACAAGGCGCGGTCCGTCCGCGCTTCGCCGCCGTCCTTCATGGCGATGACTCGATCGAAGAGCTCGATGCAGGAGTCGAACGCCCCGGCCATGCGGTACTCGAAGCCGATCGACAGGAGCAACGGGTAGTCGGCTTTCGCCATGTCCCGCGCGGCGTCGAGATGTGGCGTCGCACCCTTGACGTGCCAGGCATTCAGCCAGTGCGCCAGGGCCAGGTGGTACAGCGGCTCGGCCGGCTGGGCCTTGATGGCCGCTTCGAGCTCCAGCGTGGCGGTGTCTTGATCCCCGCGCGTGGCCAGGGCCACTCCCAGGTTCTCGTGCAGCGCCGCGCTCCCGGGGTGCTTGGCCAGGCCGGCCCGGAGCACCGCCAGCGCATCGTCGATCCTCCCGGCGTCGACGTAGAGTGAGCTCAGCGCCGCCGCCGCCGTCTCCAGGTCCGCGCGAACCGCCAGCGCCGACTGGTAGGCCGCCTCCGCCCCCGACTCGTCGTCGAGCTTTTCGCAGGCCTGGCCGAGGTCGAAGAGCGCTTCGTAGTTGCCGGGGTCCTTCTTGCTCGCCGCTTCGAAGGACTTGCGGGCCTCGGCGTAGTGGCCGCCGTCGAAGGCCTTGAGCCCGGCCATGAGCTCGGCCGAGGGCGCCGGCTCGGCCCCCGATGGCAGCGAGCTGGTGTCGGGGGCGGACGCTGCGGGCGAGGGCAGAGTGCTCCCCCCCGTCTCGGCCGGGCGATCCGGCCCGGCACAGGCCGCCACCGCCATCCACACGCCCAGCGTATAGCTCGAGGCTCTCATGCAGCGCCATCCTCCCACCGCGCACGCCGCGCGGTAAAGCGGTCGTGTCGCCGCCGGCGGCTCACCCTTCGATGGTCCGCACCAGTGCTTCGCGGATCTGCAGATAGCGCGGGCCCGGGACGACCTTCGACCCATCGAGCTCGCTCACGTAAAAGACGTCGGCCACGCGCGTCCCCTCGGTGTTGATCTTGGAGAGCGCGATGGACAACCCGAGCTCGTGAATAGCCCGCGCCAGGAGATACAGCAGGCCCGGCCGGTCCTTGGCGAATACCTCGACGACGGTCAGGCGGGGGGAAGCGCGATCGTCGACCAACACCTCCGTCGGCACCGCCGGGCTGGGTCGCTCGCGCCAGGGGGAGCTCGAGCCGATGCGGATGCGCAGGAGGTCGGCCACCCCGACACGACCCGAGCACACGTCGTCGAGATCGCGCGCGAGCCTTGGCAAGGCGCGCTCCACGCCCTCGATGCCGCCCTCGCGGTCGCGCACCCAGAAGAGATCCACCGCTTCGACGCGGGGTGGCACTCCCGCGGGCGCCCCGTCCGGGACGTGCCGCGAGTACACCTGCGCCGCGAGCACCTCGAGGCGATTGGCGGTGATGGCCGCCGCGATGCTGGCCAGGAGGCCGGGCCGATCGTCCGCCAGGACGCACAGCTCCGCGGCCTCGGGATGGTGGCCGGGCACGCGCGCCACGTACGCCGAGCGCGCTCCACGCTCGCCCATGATGCGCGTGTGCTGGACGATCGACGCCGCGTCGTTGGCCAAGAGGTAACGCTCGGGCATCGAGGCCAGGAACGACTCCACCTCCGCGGGCACCGCGTTCCCGTCGACGCCCTGCAGCACCGCCGCCCGCAGGCGGGCGAGACGGTCGGCGTCCGCGCGCGGTGGCTTTCCAGCGAGGTGCGCCTCGGCGGCGAAGTAAAGCTCGTCGAGCATCCGCGCTTTCCACGACGTCATCGCCGTCGGCGACGTCGTCGAGAGGTCGGCCACGGTGAGAAGGTAGAGGTTGCGCAGGCCCTCGCGGCCCCGCACGCTCGCCGAGAACTCCTCGACGGTCGCCGGATCGTCGAGGTCGCGGCGGGTTGCCACGTGATACATGAGGAGGTGGTCGACCACGAGCTGTCGCGCCTCCTCCACGTCGTCCTGCGCCAGCCCGAGGCGCGGCAGGATGCGGTCGCACAGCTCGGCGCCCACCCTGGAGTGGTTCCGCCGCGATCCGCTGGCGTCGGGCCACCCCTTGCCGACGTCGTGAAGAAGGGTCGCCAGGAACAGCGGACGGGGGCGCGCGATCTCGGCGGCGAGCCGCGAGGCCAGCGGGTACTCGGGCGCGAGCTCGCCGCGGGCCAGCTGCCGGAGGCGGTCCACGGCGGCCACCGAGTGAACGTCCACCGTGTACACATGGTAGACGTCGTGGTGCACGCGTCCGGTGACCGGGAGAAACTCGGGGACCATGGCCAGAAGGAGGCCCACGTCGTGCAGCTCGCCGACCATCGAGCCGCGCCGCGTCCGGGTCTCCGGCACGGTCGACACCAGCTCCACGAAGAGCGAGGCCGCCTCGCTGTCCGCTCGCAGCCGCTCACACCAGGCCGGATGATCGGCCGCACGGGCGATGAGGTCGCGCGCGAACGGCAGGAGCGGCGCGCTGCTTCGCACGCATGCCGTGTAGGCGCGCATGGCCAGTGCCGGCTCGGCTTGCAGCTCGGCGTTTCCGGCCACCGTGACCTGCCCGTCGAAGAGATGGACTCCCCCTCCCAGGTCCGCGCGGATGGTCTTCGCCCTCCGGCGCGGCGGCTTGAGGCGCTCGAAGAGGCTCTCGCGCTCGCGCGTCACCGCCCGCGCATGGAGGTAATAGTCCTGCATCAACCGCTCGGCGGCGCGCGCGCGGTCGTGGCCGTAGCCCATGGCCACCGCCAGCGCCTCCTGCTCCTCGAAGCCCAGGCGGTCCCCCTTGCGCGCCGCGCGGGCGTGGAGCCGGTTGCGTATGCGCCAGAGCAGCTCCTCGGCCGCGGCGATCTCGTGAGCCTCGCGAGCGACCAGCACCCCCAGCCGAACCAGCTCGCCCCATACCCCCAGCCGCGCCTCGGCTTCGGGCTGGCCGCCGACCCGGTAGCGCGCGCGAGCCGCCCAGCGCACCCCGTCGAGATCCCGCAGCGCGCCCGCCCCGCTTTTCACGTCGGGCTCGAGCAGGTAGAGCGAGCCGCCGAATCGGCCGTGACGGGCCGCGGTCTCGGCCTCCAGGCGCTCGATGAAGCTGCCCAGCGCCTCCTCGGAGAAGAGGCCATCGTTGGCGCGACCGACCAGGTCACGCAGGAGGTCTTCGTCGCCGGCCAGGAGACGGAGATCCAGCAGCTCCGTGGCCGTGGCCAGATCGTTCTGCGCCAGCGATACCGCGTCGGAGGCGCTGAGCACCTGGTGGCCGACCGAGAGCGTGGCGTCCCACAACGGATAGACCAGGGCCTGCGCGAACGCAGCCGCCTCCTTGGTGCCGAAGACCTTGGGATCGACCACCATCACGACGTCGGCGTCGCTCCGCAGGGCGACCGCCCCCCGGCCGAAGCTCCCCACCGCCGCGAGCGCGATCCCGCCCACGGGTAGGCTGGCCGCGAGGGCTGCCGTCTCGAAGCGAGCGCGCAGGAACCCGTCGAGAAACCGCGCGTTGGCCCGACCGAGCGCTAGCCCGTCCTCCCCGGCTCCCAGGCGCTCGAGCATCGCGGCGCGATGGCGCTCGAGAGTCTCGCGCAGCGGGACGATGTCGGGAACGGCGGGGGAGGCGCGGGTCATGGCGGCGAGGGGTGCGGGCGAACGGATCGAAACAGTGAAGCGTGGGGCGGGCGTCGGGCGGGTCCATGCTTCCCAAGCGTGCGTGTCCTCAGCTAGTCTTCGCCGCGGCTCGCACGGTTGTCACCAAGCATTTGATGGGGGGAGTCAGAGCGGGGGCGGATCCGCAGAGCTCGGCTCCTTCCCGTGACGCGTCAGGCGAGCAGTTCCCTTGGCCGGAGGCATTCATGAGGATCCATAAGGCGTCTATCCCCCTGCTCATCCTGGTCGCGGTGGCCGCGACAGGCGTGGGCGTCAGCGCATGCCATGCGCAAGCGAAGGTCGCCATCGAGACGGCTCCGCCACCCCCGCCGCCCCCTCCTCCACCGCCACCTCCTCCTCCGGAGCCCCCGCCCCCGCCCCCGCCGCCGAAGATCAAGATGAAGAGCGCCACGCAGATCGACCTGCCCGGCAACATCGACTTCGACTCCGGCAAGGCCAGCATCAAGATGACGGACCAGACCAAGACCGTCCTCGGCGCCGTGCTCGACATCCTCAGGAACAACCCCCAGATTACGACGCTGTCGATCGAGGGGAACACCGACAACGCTGGCGAGCCGAAATTCGACAACACCAAGCTGTCCCAGGACCGCGCCGCCGCGGTGCTCGCGTATCTCGTCGACAACGGCGTCGATAAGGGCCGCCTGGGGGCGGTGGGCTACGGATCGACCCACCCGCTGGTCCCCAACGACTCGCCCGTGCACATGGCCTTGAACCGCCGGGTGGAGTTTCACATCCTCGGGCTGAACGGCAAGGCCGTTCCCAAGGAGCCGATCGTCCACCCCAAGATGCCGAACCACTGAGCGCTGGCCGACAGGTGCGATCGCGCATGCACCTGGCGTGGAGAACGCATGCACCATGCCGGGTGAACCCACGCACCTTGCCGGGTGAACCTATGCACCATACCGGGTGAACCCATGCACGATGCCGGGTGAACCCACGCATCATGCCAGGTGAACCCGGGCACCACGCCGGGTGAGCCCATGCACCATACCGGGGAACCCATGCACCACGCCGGGTGAGCCCATGCACCATACCGGGTGAACCCACGCACCACGCCGGGTGAGCCCGTGCGCCATACCTGGTGAGCCCATGCACCATACCGGGTGAGCCCATGCACCCATGCACCATGCCGCGTGAACCCATGCGCCATGCCGGGTGAACCCACGCACCATGCTCTATGGAGCCGGATCGACCCTGATCTCGTGTAGGCTGGCCAGCTTTTCTTCGTAGCTCTCGAGCACCCGTGCGAACGCGGGTCGATCCCGCCTGGAAACGTCCTCCAGCTCCGCTTCGTCCCCGTCCAGGTCGAAGAGCAAGTACAGCCCTCCTCCGGGCACCATCAGCTTCATCCCCGGCGTCGGTCCGTGAATGAAGGCGCGGTGCTGGGAGACCTGCGGGCCGGAGGGCATGTCCAGGAAGACATCGCGCTCGTCCACGGTGGCCTCGTCGGGCGACAAGATGGCGCCCGCGTTGCTCTCCCCCGAGAGCTCCCCCTCCGCGGGTTGCGCCACCCCGAGGAGATCCAGCACCGTCGGCACCAGATCGACCAGGCTCCGCTTCTGTTTCACGCGGTGAGGCTTGGCGCCGGGGACGTACACAATCAGCGGGACGCGTACGAGAGGCTCCCAGAGATCGACGCCGTGGAAGCTCATCCCGTGCTCGTCGAACGCCTCGCCGTGGTCGCTGGTCAGGATGATGGCCGTGTTCTTTCCCCACGGTTGCGACGTGATGAAGTCGATGAGCCTCCCGACGTGGTGATCGGTGAACCACACCTCGCCGTCGTAGAGCGGCTTGGACCAGTCTTTCTGGCCGGGCCGGAAGTCCGGAGCCTCCGGATGAACGACGTAGTCGGCGTGCGGATCGAAGTAGTGCGCCCACATGAAGAAGCGCGCAGATACGTTGGCGGGATCCGACAGCAAGCGGATCGCGGCATCGCTCAGCCCCCCGCTGGTCACCGACGAGTCGGCGTCTCCCGCCGAGTCGGGCGGGAGCGCCGAGAGGTCCCACACGTCCATGCCCTGCGTGAGGCCGTATTTCGGCTTGAAGTACCAGTGCGACGCCAGGCCCATGGTGCGAAACCCGGCACCCCGGAGTCGCTCGGCCAGAAAGGTGTTGGCCGGGGCGTAGGTGTCGAAGTGCGAGCCGTCGCGAAAGGTCTCGCTCGGGTACTTGCCGATCATCATGGGACCCAGGCTCTTGCCGGTGTACGAGGCCATGGAGTAGGCGCGCTCGAAGACCGTCGACCGCGCCGCGAGCGCGTCGAGGTTGGGCGAAACCGGGCGTGGATAGCCCATGAAGCCCAGGTCGATGCGCAGCGTGTCGACGGTGATGAGCACCAGGTTGAGATCGCGCGGTGCCGGGGCGTGCGCCGCCACCGGCGGGGGCGTCACGCGCCGCGGAAGCGGCAGGTCCGCGCCGGAGCAGTCCTCGTCGATCCCGTTGCCAGGAATGTCGATGGCGTTGGGTGATCGCGCAGGATCGCTGTCGTCGCAGTCTCCGCCGCCGAAGAGGGGCGAGGCGCCGTCGTGATCGCGATCGGTGGCGTGCCGGGCAAGCGCCAGACCGACGCGCCCGAGCGGCGCACCGAGCTCGATGGCGTGCGGGACGGAGGGATCGGATCCCAGCGCGTAGGCCTGCTGCGCCACCAGGCCCCACGCCGCCAGCGCCAGCAGCGCGGCGATGACGGCCCGCCCCCATCGACCCTCCCGAGACGCGCGCTCCCCCGCGAGCGCGCCGAGGGCGATGACCAGCAGCTCGACGAGGGGCGCCAGATCGAGCTCGCGACGCGCCAGCACCCCGAGAATGGAGAGCGGCGTCGGCCCGCTGCCGCTGGGATCGCCGATGTGCACGCCGAGCGCGCCGCAGGCCACGGCGACGGCTGCACCGCAGACCGCAGCCCCGATGGGTCCGACGTGCACCGTGACGGTGCGCGCCACGCTGGGCACCAGGGCGAGGGTCGCCGCCGCCGCCATTCCCAGGGCCATCACCGACGTGGCTGCCATCGCCGCGCCCGAAGCCCAGGGATCGGCGCCTTGAAGGAGCACGGCGCGCGCGGCGTGCGCCGTCGCCAGAATCCAGGCCAGCACCGCCACGGGAGCAAGCAGGGACACCGCCGCGATGCGCGCGCGCCCCTCGCCCGTCCGTGCGCGGAGCCTCGCCAGGGCGTTCGCGAGGGTCCAGCGCCGGACCGGATCGAGCGTGAGCATGGCCACCGCCACCCCCAGGCCGGTCACCGCGGCCAGCGGCACGAGGACGGCGGCGTCCCCCAGCACCGTCGCCACGGTCGGCGCGTGCCACTCCTTCGACGCATTCCCGCCCTCCAGGATGGCCACCAGAAAAGCACCCGCAGTCGCGCCGGCGACGGACAGCGCGGGACGAGCGAGCCAGCCCTTCAATGCGTCACCCTGCGCCTACCGCTTACGGCGACGCCGGAGCATCGGCCTTCACGGGGATCTCCTTCAGCGTGGCGCGCTTGGCTTGGAGGGCCTCGATCATGGGCGCAAGCTGCAAGGGGTCGCTGGAGAGGTCGTCGTGCTCACCGGGATCGGCCCCCAGATCGTAGAGCTGGTAGAGCTGGCCGCCGAGGTGAATGAGCTTCGTGCCCGGCGTCTTGCCGTGGATGATACCGCGTCGCAGGTGGGTGTAAGGCCCGTCGGGCATGTCCATGTACACGTCGCGCTCCTCGAACGAGGCGCCGCGCCTGGCGAGCAGGTCGGGCATGAGACTGCGACCGGAGAGCTCGCCCGGCGGCGGCAGCGGGATGCGCATGAGATCGAGGAGCGTGGGAACGAGGTCGATGACGCTGCGCTTGACGGGCACGTGGTGCGGCTCGAGGCCGGGCACGTAGAAGAGCAAAGGGATGCGCATGAGCGGTTCGTAGATCTCCCAGCCGTGCTGGAAATGGATGCCGTGCTCGCCGAGCGCCTCGCCGTGATCGCTGGTGACGACCACCACGGTGTCCTTCCACCAGCTCTGCGTCTTCGCGTACTCGAGCAGGCGACCGATCTGCTGATCGGTGAACCATATCTCGCCGTCGTATGCGGCGGCGAGCTTCCATCCGGGCGGTCTGGCAGGGTCGACGAAGTCCGGGGCGCCTTCGTGCGCGACGTACTGCGAGTGGGGATCGAAGTAGTGCACCCACAGCGCAAAGCGGTGCGACGTGGCGCTCTCGCCGAGGAGCCTCATGGCGGCGTCGGTCAGGGGCCTGCCCGTGGTGGTGGAGTCTGTGTCCCCCTGCCCCTCGGCGGGAACGGCCGATACGTCGAAGACGTCGAACCCTTGCGTGACCCCGAAGCGCGGGCGGAAGTACCAGTGCGACGCTGCGCCCATGGTGAAGATGCCCGCCCTCTGCAGCCGCTCGGCGAGGAAGGTGTTGCCCGGCATGTAGGTGTTGAAGTGCCCGCCGTCGCGCAGGGTCTCGCTCGGATACTTGCCGATGAGCATGGGCGCCAGCGCCTTGCCCGTGTAAGACGCCATGGCGTACGCGCGATCGTAGACCACGCCCGCCGCCGCCAGCGCGTCGAGGTTGGGGGTGGTGGGCTTGTCGTAGCCGAGAAAGCCCATCTCCGAGGCGCGCACGGTGTCGATGGTGATGAGGATGAGGTTGTAGTCTCGGCCCAGGGTCGACGATGGCGCGGCGGTCGGCGGCGCGGCGGAGGGGGAAGGAGCCGGCATGTCCGAGCCGGAACAGTCCTCGTCCATGCCGTTGCCGGGGACGTCGGTTGCGTCGGGGTAAATGCTCGGATCGGCGTCATTGCAATCGCCCCCTCCAAAGAGCGGCGAGGCGCCGTCGTGATCGCGATCGACGGCGCGCCGGACCAGCGCCAGGGCGATTCGACCGAGCGGCGCCTGGCGCTGCACGACGACCGCCGCGCGTGGGTCGCGCTCGAGGGCGCCGGCTTCCCGGAGGGTCACGAACAGAGGAGCGAGGACGACGGCCAGCGCGATCCCCACGGCGGCCGCCCGCGGCGCACGTCCGCCGAGCGCCAGAGGTGCAATCCACGCACAGGCGGCGATGGCGGCGACGTCGAGGACGGGACGCAGATCGAGCTCGTTGCGTTTGAGCACGCCAAAGATGGCGAGCATCCCCTTCCCGTCGCCGCCGGTGTCGCCCACGCAAACCCCCAGCGCCACCACCGCGAGCGCCACCGCCAGCCCCACCGCGCCCGTGGTCACGGGGTCGATGGCGCGCGGCCATTGCGATGCCGCGGCGGCAAGCCCCCGTCGGACCGACGGCAGGAGCGCCAGTCCGGTCGCAGCCAGTGCCAGCAACCAGGCCACGGAGAGGAGCGCCAGCGTCGCGCCCGCCCCCGATGGCGATCCTTCCCCGAGCACGCGACGCGCCATCTGCGCCGTCATCACCAGCCACGCGGCGGCCACGCCGAAGCCCAGCAGCGCCATGGCCGCCGTGCGCGAGCGCGCGAGGACCGGCTCCGCCCGCAACGCCGCGGCCACCTCCAGCGGTCCCACCGGCGCGGCGGGGGTGAGGAACAGCGCCGCCACGCCGACGCCGGCACCCATGAGCATGGCGATGGGGGCGAGAACTCCCAGGTCGGCCAGGGCGATGGCCACGAACCCCGGACCGTGAGCGCCCGTCGTCTCGGTCGGCTGCGCCTCCACCAGGGCGACGGCCACCGCGCCGATCGCGGCGCCCATCAGCGCGAAGAGGATGCGTGCGATCGCCCGGACCACTTCGGCAAGAGGTCTATCATTTCTTGGCGCGCGCCCGGGCCATGGGATGCGCGGCATCGTAGACGCGCATGAGGTGCTCCATGGACACATGGGTGTAGCGCTGCGTCGTCGACAGCGATGCGTGTCCCAGCATCTCCTGGATGGCTCGAAGATCGGCCCCGCCATCGAGCATGTGCGTGGCGCACGTGTGGCGCAGCGCATGGGGGTGGAGGTCCGCGCGGCCGGCGCCCCGCGTGCCGTAGGCCTGCACCAGCGCATGCACCGCCCTGCTGTACATGCGCTTGCCGTGGACGGCGAGAAAGAGAGCGCGCGGCTCGAGGATGCCGCCCTTCGCGCGAACCAGGCGTCCCCGGGCATCGAGCCATCGCCGCAGCGCCGCGATGCAGTGGCTCCCGAGCGGCACCAGGCGCTCCTTGTCGCCCTTGCCGAGGACGCGCGCGGTCCCCGCCGCCAGGTCGACCGCCTCGAGGTCCAGGCCGCACACCTCGCTGACCCGCAGCCCCGATCCGTAGAGCACCTCCAGGATGGCGCGGTCGCGCGCCCCGCGCGGCGAGTCGTCGCTCGGCGCTTCCACCACCTCCTTGGCGGCGTCGACCGACAGCAGCGTGGGCAGCCCGCGGCGTGCTTTGGGCGTCGCCAGCTCGTCCGCGGGGCACGAGACGATCACGCGGCGCCGCCTCAACCAGCGCATCCAGGTGCGCACCGCCGCGAGCTTGCGAGCCAGGGTGCTCGCGGTGTGCTTTCGCGCCAGCACCCCCAGCCAGCCGCGCAAGAGATGAATGTCCAGCTGGCCTACGTCCTCCAGGGCGCTCGACTCGCGCGCGCGCGCGAAGGCCACCAGGCCTGCCAGGTCGTTGCGGTAGGCCGTCCGCGTATGAGGCGAGGCATTTCGCTCGGCTTCGAGGTGAAGGAGAAAGTCGGCGATCGCTTGCTCGAGCGTCACCGGACAGCGTTATCACGGGGGCTGCGCGACCCACCAATTCCCGGGGGCCTCGTCGCGGAGGGTGACTGAGCTACCCTGTGCGGCGCCCACGTGCGAAGCCTCTTCACTCGCTTCTGGCGGCAGGCCTGCGACCTCTGGGGGCGGGCGAAGCGCGAGCACTCCACGCCCGGCGAGGTGGCCTGGTCGGTCGCCGTCGGCGTCTTCTGCGGTTGCTCGCCGTTCATCGGTCTACACATGTGGATGGCGCTCGGGGTTGCCACCGCGCTCCGCCTCAACCGCCTCTGGGCTTTCGTCGGCTCCCGCGTCCCCAGCAGCATCCTGCTGGCCTGGATCGCCTTCTCGGAGGTCGAGCTCGCCCATCGCCTGCGAACCGGCGCGTGGATGGCGCTGTCCGTGGACCAGGTGATCGCGCATCCCCTCGATGTGGGGTGGCAGCTCTTCGGCGATTGGCTCCTCGGGTGGACGATGGTGGGGGCGGCGCTGGCCACGGTGGCGGGGTCGCTGGCCCTGGGGGCCGCCCGCCGCTGGCAAAGGATCAGGCAGCGCAGGCCCGATGCACTTCGTCCACCGACTTCGGAATCCCCTGCGTCAGCACCTCCGGAGCCGACGGGGTGACCAGGACGTCGTCCTCGATGCGCACGCCGATGCCGCGCCACTCGGCCGCGACCGTGGAATCGTCCGGGGCGATGTAGATCCCCGGCTCGACGGTCAGGACCATGCCCGGTTCGAGAGGGCGGGGCTTGCCGCGCTCGAAGTACGCCCCCACGTCGTGCACGTCCATGCCCAGCCAGTGGCTGGTGCGATGCATGAAGAAGCGCTTGTAAGCCTCCGTCTCAATGAGCTTCTCGTTGTCCCCCGACAGCAGCCCCAGGCGCACCAGACCCCGCGTGATGATCTGCACGCAGAGCCGGTGGATCGCGTCGAGCGTCGCCCCCGGTCGGGTGGCCGCGATCCCCTCGAGCTGCGCCTCCAGCACCAGCTCGTAAATGGCCTGCTGCTCTGGCGAGAACGGGCGGCCCACGGGAAAAGTGCGGGTGACGTCGCTGGCGTAGTAGCCGTACTCGCAGCCGGCATCGATGAGAAGAAGCTCCCCGCTGGAAAATCGCCGGTCGTTCTTGCGGTGATGAAGCACACACGCGTTCGGTCCGGACCCGACGATGCTCCCGTACGCCGGGCGCTCCGACCCGTGGCGGCGAAAGGTATCGAGCAGCAGGGCCTCGACCTCGTACTCGTACATGCCGGGGCGCGCGCGATTCATGGCCAGCTCGTGGGCCTCGCGCGTGATTCGCGTGGCCGCCCGCATGGTCTCGACCTCGGTCGGCGACTTGCGCAGGCGCATCTCGTGGAGGACCGAGCCGGGGTCGACCACCTCGCTCGGCGCCGTCACCCCCAGGCGCTGCCTCCCGCGCACGCGGTCGATGGCGCCGAGGAGCCGGTCGTCGAAGCGGCGGTTCGCGCCGAGGCGGTAGTACACACGGCGCTTGTTCTGCAGGAGCCCGGGGAGCTTCTCGTCGAGCTCCGACACCACGAACGACGCGTCCGCGCCCAGATCCCGGGCGCCGTCGATCCCCGCGCGAGGGCCGTCCCATACCTCGCGCTCGCGATCACGCGGCCGGACGAAGAGAGTGACCTTGCGTTCTTCGGCGTCGAGAAGGAGAACGCTGTCGGGCTCGTCGAACCCCGTCAGGTAGAAGAAGTCCGAGTCTTGCCGGTAGTCGTGATCGACGTCGTTGTTGCGAAGGAAGACCGGTGCGGCAGGCAGAACGGCGATGGCCGAAGGCGAGGCCGTGGCCATCGCATCGAGGAACGCCGTGCGTCGCCGGGCGAATGTCTCCGCGTGGTGGGTGCACATGGACGGGGGCATTATACGCCCGCCCGTCCACCTGGGTTTCGCCGAAGTTGGCCCGCTCCGCGGGCTCGCCGGACGATGGCACGCATGACCTTCCCCGAGGATCGCCGGCGCCGGCGCAGCGAAGACCCGCTCGTCGCCCTGCATTATCAGCTGACCCAGGCGCGGAACGAGGGACGGCTCGAGGCCATCGTCATCGCCGACGACGCCGGTGTGGTGGTGGCCGGGGCGGGGGCCTGGCCCGTGTGCGAGGAGCTTGCCGCCTACGCGCCGCTCCTGGCGCAAGGCGTGTGGACGGAGCCCGGCATGGCCGGCGAGTCGCGTGTGGCCGAGCTGCGCACCGAGGTCGATGTTCAATCGGTGGACATCGACGGCCAGCGTGTCCTCTTGTGCGCCCGCGGCGGTCGGACGCGCACGGTGGCGATGGACAAGGCGGCCGAAGGGGTCGTGCGCATCCTCCGGCGCGCCGCCTGAGGAGCTTCGACCAAGGGGAGCCTCACGAGCCGAGGATCTCCCTCGCTTGCTCGGCATCCTTTGGCTCGACTTGCAGGCGAATCCCCATGCTTTCGGCGAGATAAGGCATGACGCCGCCCCCTTGACCGTCGATCACGAAGGCCAGGATGCCCTCGAGCTCCAGACGCTCTCTGGCGAGCTCGGCCTCGGGGGCGTCATGAAACGTGGCCACGGTCACCAGCTCGTCGGGATCGGCCATCTTCGTTTGCACGCTAGCCGGGCTCGCGACCCAGCGCGACAGGATCACGTAGATTCGCGCCTCAGCGCGCCATCCCCCGCGTTGACCGCTCACCGCGCGCGCGGTACTAGGAGACCGTCGGTCCAAGCACCAACAGACTCCGACGTGACGTTGCAGGACGGGGACGGCATTCGCCGCCCCTACTGGCGTTCGCCCCGAACCCCGGAGCGGCTGCCGGGCTTCGCCTCCTGCAGCCGAGGTGGACAAGGTTTTTGCCGGGCGATACGTGGCCGCTGGCGAGGTTTCTCCGATGAGCGACAACGAGCGACGACGCCGGCTCGAAAACGTCATCCCGGAGCTCATCAAGCGGGCTCTGGAGCTAGGCGTAGAGAAGGCCGTCGAGGCGCCCGACAACCTCAAGGAGTTCGTGGGGGGGCTGAAGGTCCCGCGGGAGGTCGCCCACTACTTGCTGTCCCAGGTCGAGGAGACGAAGAACGGCCTCTTCCGCGTGGTGGCCAAAGAGGTGCGCGACTTCCTCGAGCACGCCAATCTCGGCACCGAGATGCAGAAGATGCTGACCACGGTGCAGTTCGAAATCAACACCACCATTCGCTTCAAGCCCAACGAGGGCGCGGATGGCGTCGAGGGCGACGAATCGAAGATGCCGAAGCCCGAGGTCAAGTCCAACGTCACCATCAAGCGGCCCGACGATCGGCCGCGCGAGCGCCGGCGCAGCCGCGAATAGCTTGGCTACCTCCCCACGCGAACGCCAAGGCGAACGAGAACGCAAAACCTGATGAGAAGAAACGAGAAATGCCGAAAGCATTGAAAGTCGCTGGCGAAGTCGACAGCTTTTGCACCAAGTGTCGCCTCGTTCTCAATCACCGCATCGTGTCGATGAAGGCTGGCAAGGCCCACCAGGTCGAGTGCCTCACCTGCCGCACCACGCACCTCTGGCGGCAACACGCCCCGGGCGAAAAGCCGGTGGCCTCCGGGAGCGGGGAGCGCACGGGGCGGAGTTCTTCGTCGGGCCCGGCGGCCAGCCGCACCAGCCGCGTGACGCCGGCCATGCGTCACGAGCAATCCTGGGAGAAGGCCATCGCCGGACGGGCGGTGCACGAGTTCAGGTCCTACAACGTGGGCTCCAGCTTCAAGGAGGGCGACCTTCTTCGCCACAAGAAGTTCGGCGACGGCCTGGTCATGCGGGTCATCGACGCCCACAAGGTCGAAGTGCT
>Ga0302325_10000684_pt1 | contig 91191 bp, 91 predicted proteins | sample Palsa_T0_2_FD_201948 | JGI IMG/M metagenome (GOLD analysis project Ga0302325, IMG submission 201948) | Peat permafrost microbial communities from Stordalen Mire near Abisko, Sweden - Palsa_T0_2 | ecosystem: Environmental > Terrestrial > Soil > Palsa > Peat permafrost | place: Sweden: Abisko...
TGCTGGCGACCGTTACCACGCTGTTCGTGGTCCCGATCGTTTACAGCTTGCTGAAGAAAAAGCCGCCGGTCGATTTCGATCGGAGGATTGCCGAGGAGGAGAATGAGAGCATTGAAGACGAACTCCGGGCCGACGCATTATAGCGCACGCACTCTTGCGTGCCGCGTCCCCACTCGTGGGGACGCCTTCTGTTAGAGACGGTAGCGATTAAAATGGAATACGACTCTCCCAAGCGACAAGGATTGCAAGTGGCCGACGATACCGAAGCGCGCCTGCGCGCCGAAATCGAAGATCTGAAGCGTAAAGTCGAGGAGCAGCAACAGCGGATGCAGCATGCCCCGCCCGGGCCCGCCGCGCATGCCGCGACGCCGGCCCCTCCCTCGCGCCGCGCACTGTGGCTGCTGGCGCTGGTGCTGGCTATCCTGATCGTCATCGGATTTCTGAAGGGCTACATTCCGCATCGCCGCAACGAGGCCACCCTCGCCGCCGAAGCCGATAGCGCATCGAAGGAAGTGCCCACGGTTACGGTGGTTAGCGTGGATCGATCCGCCACAACCGGCACGCTGGTTCTCCCCGGCAACATCGAGGCGGTAACGGAAGCGCCCGTCCTGGCGCGCGCGAGCGGATATATCCAGCGGCGCTATGTGGATATCGGCGACCGCGTGAAGTCCGGCCAACTACTGGCCGAAATCGAAGCGCCAGAGCTGGATCAGCAGGTCAATCAGGCGCGGGCAGCCCTGGACCAGGTCCGCGCCGCGCTCGAACAAGCCTACGCGAACCTGCAGCAGGGACAGGCGCAGGAGCAACTCGCCAAAGTAACCGCGGAGCGGTGGAAGAACCTGCAATCGAAGGGCGTCGTGTCGCGCCAGGAGAACGATACTTATCAGTCCCAGTGGGCGGCCGCTCAGGCGAACGTGTCGGCACTGGAAAAGGCAGTGGCGTCCGCGCGCAGCAACATCTCCGCAGCCGAGGCCAACCTTTCGCGGCTTACCGATCTGCAAGGTTATAAGAGCGTGCGCGCGCCATTCGCGGGCGTGATTACGGTGCGCAACGTGGACGTCGGCGCGCTGGTCACTGAAGCCAGCACGCTGCTGTTCCGGATCGCCCAAACCGACCGCCTGCGCACCTACGTGAACGTGCCGCAATCCGAGGCGGATTCGGTGCATGTGGGCCAGACCGCGTACCTGGCCATCCTCAATCTTGCGGGCCACAGGTTCGCGGGCACGGTTACGCGCACAGCCAATGCGCTGGACCCCGCCACCCGCACCCTGCTCACCGAAGTGCAGGTCGCCAACTCCGGCGGCCTGCTGCTTCCCGGCATGTACGCGCAAGTGGACCTGACCACGCCGCGCAAGAATCCGCCCGTGCTGATACCGGGCGATACGCTGGTGGTGCGCAGCAACGGACCACAGGTTGGGGTGGTCGGCCCCGACCACATCGTGCATTTCCAGCAGCTTCAATTGGGCCGGGACTTTGGCGATAAAATCGAAGTTCTCTCCGGGCTCGAACCCGGGCAACAAGTGGTCGTGAATCCCGGCGATACCGTGCAGGAGGGAGCCAAGGTGAATCCCGTACTGTTGCGGGAGAAGAAGCGTCCCGCCTGAAACAAAATGCATAGGCTAGAGTCACTCCTTATCCTGTGCGCGTCCGTCGCGCTCTGCCAGGCCCCCGTCGATTTCCATAACTCCCCGCGGGTGCACGACCTGATCCGTGCAGGCAATCTGTATCTCTCCCAAGCCGACGCGCTGGCTCTCGCCATCGAAAACAATCTCGACGTGGAACTCGATCGCTTCAGCTTCCGGATCGCCGACGCCGACCTGCTGCGCGCCAAGGGCGGCGGACTCCTGCGCGGCGTCCCCTTCCTGATTATCGAAACTCCCACCGGCGTCGGCGGACCGCTCAGCCCCGTGGTGACCAACCCGGCTTCGGGCACCAGCGTAACCGCCGGTACTACTGTTTCAACTAACGCGCTGGAACTGGGCGCCCTCGGCGAGCCTCAAACCAACCTCTCGATACAAGGCGCTATCCCCCAATCCACGGGAACCGCGGTTCCGATCTTCGACCCGTCCATCGTCGGCCAATTGAACTGGATGCATCAGAATACGCAGCAATTGGACATCCTGTCGTACGGCGTGCCCTCCCTGGTCGCCAATGGGTTCAATGCCAACGCGGGCCTGGTGCAGTCCTTCGGCAGCGGCGCGCAGGTAAACCTGGCATTCAATAACACCCACCAGTCGCTGAATGCGCTGGACACCAACTACAATCCCTACACCGGCTCCAGTCTCGGCCTGACCGTGACGCAGCCTCTTCTGCGCGGCTTTGGGCCCGCGCTCAACCATCGCTTCATCCGCATCGCGGCCAATGACCGCAAGATCAACACGCTGCTATTTCATCAGCAACTGATCGCCACGGTTTATGGGGTGATTCGGCTCTACACCGATTTCGTGGCGCTCTACGAAGACGTGAAGGTGAAGCAGGAGACCGTGGCCGCGGCCGAGAAGCTATACTCGGACAGCAAGGCGCAGGTGGACGAAGGCACCCTCGCGCCGGTCGAGCTGACCCGCGCCAACGCTCAGCTTTTCGCCACCCGCCAGGACCTGATCAACTCCCGCGGCGTGCTCGAAGAGCAGCAGGCCATTCTGAAGAACCTGCTGACGCGCACGGGCAATGCGGACCCCGAGGTACAGGGCGCCACCATCATCCCCACCGATCCGCTCAGCATCCCCGACAAGGAAGAAATCCAGCCCATACAGGATCTGTTCAACCAAGCCATGGCCAATCGCCCCGATCTGGGCCAGGCCAGCTTGCAGATCGAGAACTCCCAGATCGGTTTGAAGGGCGCGCAAGACGCTACGCGGCCCGAGGTGGATTTGGTCGGAATTGTGCAGAGCAACGGCCTGGCTGGTCCTCTGAACCCGCTGACGCCGCCGGCCACCGACACGCCGTTCATTGGCGGCTATGGCACCGTGCTGGATCAGTTATTCACTCAAAAGTACCCCACTTATGAAATCGGCGTGCAGGTGACCATACCTATTCACAACCGCATCGCCGAATCCGACTTGGCGCGCGATGAACTGCAACTCAAGCAATCGGAGGTGCGTCTGCGCCAGTTGCAGAACCAGGCGCGTCTGGAAGTCGAAGACGCGGTGATTGCCATGCGCCGCGCGCGCGCTTCCTACGATGCCGCGGTACAGGCCAGAAAGTACCAGCAGGAGTCGCTTGAGGCCGAGCAGACGAGATACGAAGTGGGCGCTTCCACCGCTTTTTTTGTGATTCAGTATGAGAGCCTGTTGGCCCAGGCGAAGTCCACCGAGGTGGCGGCGAAGAGCGCCTATGTGAAAGCCCGCGCCGCGTTGGAGCGCGCCACCGGCAACATCCTGGAGGCGCACCAGATTTCGCTGGAGGCGGGGATCAAAGGGCGGATGTAGCGGACGCACGCGTGCTTCACTTGTCCTCCCGGCTAACGCTTCGCAGGAAATCCTCAAGCGTCCGCCCGGGAACCTCGTCGAACTTCTCATCTCCCATCACCAATCTCCGAATGCGGTCGAGCCGGAAGACCCGAAAGTCTTCGCGCGACTCGCACCACGCCGCTATCGACCAGGTCGTGCCCCAAAAATTAAGCGCCAGAGGCTCGATCGTCCGGATCGAGACGCGTTGTGCCCCATCCGCGTACTCGATGTGGAGTTTGCAGCGCTGCAAAATCGCCTGGCGGACGGTTTCCAGGCCAGCCGCCGCGCCTGGAGGTACCAGAAATCCGGGCGCGAATAGCCTGGTGCGCTCAATCTCTTCCCGCCGGGCCGCCGGCAGGGCCAGTGCGATCTTGGCGATCGCCGACCGTGCGTGGCTTCCGAGAGCGGTCCCACCCCAGGCCTCCATCATGCGCGCGCCGGCCACCAGCGCCTCAAGCTCATCGATTGTGAACATGATAGGTGGAAGGTCGAACCCCGGCCTGAGCCGGTATCCGACGCCGGCCTCTCCCTCGACGGGGACGCCGGAAATGCCCAGATCTCGTATGTCGCGGTACACCGTTCGTTCCGAAACCTGCAGCCAGCCGGCAAGCTGCGCGGCGGTGGTCAGGCGCCGCCCCCGCAAATATTGGACGATTTGGAATAGCCGATCGGCGCGCCGCATCTCAAACTATCCTGACACAACGCTGTCAGGAGGCCTGCATCATACTCGACGCATGGACACTAAATCGAACGAAGGCCGGGTAGACTACATCGAGTTTCCGGCCACTGATATCGCCAAGACGAAGGCTTTCTATACCGGCGTTTTCGGCTGGAGATTCACCGACTACGGCCCGGAGTACACCAGCTTTGAAGACGGCCGGCTGGCGGGGGGCTTCCAGAAGAACGATGCGGTAACGGCCGGCGGGCCCCTGGTCGTGATCTATGCGGCCGATATTACCGGCATGCAAACGAAGGTGCAAGCGGCGGGTGGCGCCATCGTCAAGGAGATATTTTCGTTCCCTGGCGGACGGCGCTTCCATTTTACCGATCCGAACGGAAACGAGCTTGCAATATGGTCGGACAAGTGATCGACAATCTGTTGCGCATCCCGGGAGTCGGGCCGTCCATAGCCGCTGATCTTCACCGGCTGGGAATTGAAGACGTTTCGGAACTGAGAGGCCGGAACCCCGAGTCCCTTTACGCCGAACTATGCCGGGAGGTGGGCCATCGCGTGGATCGGTGCGTGCTCTACGTGTTCCGGTGCGCAGTGTATTTCGCTTCGGAGACGGAGCACGACCCCCGGTTGCTGAAGTGGTGGAACTGGAAAGACCCGCGTTAAACTGTGGCGCACGCGTGATGTGGGGCGGGCAATCCTGCCCGCAGCCGGCTTTCAGCCGGCTCTGGCCGCCAAAAAAGGCGGCTGCGGCCAAGATTGGCCGCCCCACTGTTTCTTGCAGAATCGGGTCTTGTTTGGAATCCCAACGCTACATCCATCCCGACCGGCGCGACGTATCCGAACGCATCGTCTCGTATACGGCCCGGCCGCGGAATGTTGCGAGCCACCTTCGAGCTTGTCATCGGCGGCCATTTTCCGCGGTCTTGCGTTTTCGCAAAGTTGCGAATAGACTGAGACGGGATGCCGAAGACGAAGGTCATCCTTATACTGCGAGGAAGACGGCTCATGCCCATTCCTGGAGTGGATCGAGCGACTGCCAGTAAAGGTCTACGCGAAGTGCCTTCTGCGGGTGGAGCGGCTCCGAGAACTGGGTCACGAACTGCGCCGGCCAGAGGCGGATTTGCTGTGGGATGGAATCTACGAACTCCGTGCGAGTCTGCAGGGCGTCCACTACAGAATTCTCTATTTCTTCCACGGTGCAATTGCAGCGGTTGTTTCACATGGAATCGTGAAAGAGAGCGCCGTGCCGCCAAGGGAAATAGACCGCGCCATCGAGCGCAAGAAGCGGTTTGAGGCGAATCCGGCGACGCATATCGCCACGAGGAGAGTACGACATGACCAGAAAAATGGAGACCACGACCGACGCGGTTGAGATCCTCCACCGCCGGTTGTTCGAGGGCGAACCGGAGCGGCTGAAGATTCTGGAGGAGGCGAGGGCCAACGAGGAGATCGCCCGAAAAATCTTCGGCCTGCGGACCAAGGCCGGTCTCACCCAGACTCAACTGGGCAAGCTGGTCGGCACGACCGCGTCGGTGATCTGCCGTCTGGAAGACGCCGATTATGAAGGCCATTCGTTGGCGATGCTGCGGAGACTCGCTGCGGCGTTGAATCAAAGGGTAGAGATTCGCTTCGTGCCGATCCGGCGCTCGGCTTAGCTGCTGCCTCATGTGTCCCGGCACGCGTCCGATCAACGATAAACTAAGAATATGGACTGGACCTTCTGCAGTGCTGTTGACCGCAGCCCCGGGAAGCTCGGCGGGAAATGGTGCTTCCGAGGCACGCGGCTCCCGGTTGCCGCGCTGTTCGAGCATCTCGACCAGGGCTCAACCATAGACGAGTTCTTGGAGTGGTTCCCGTCCGTCAGCCGGGAACAGGTGCATCGCGTTCTTGCCTTTGCCAAGAATTCCCTTGAGCAGCCCACGGCGGTTGCGTGAAGATCCTGTTCGACGCCAACACTCCGGCCCCGCTCGCGCGTTTCTTGCGGGGACATGAGGTCGTACGGGCGGATCAACTGGGATGGCAAGGGCTGGAGAACGGCGCGTTGCTTGACGCGGCTGAGGAAGCGGGGTTCGATCTGCTGCTTACGTGCGACCAGAACGTCCAGTATCAGCAAAATTTTGCGAGTCGTAAGCTGGCTCTGGTGATCCTCTCCTCTAACCACTGGCCGACGATGCGGCGAGTTGCCGCGCGGATCGCTACCGCCGTCGACTTCGTGCAAACCGGACAGATCGTTAAGGTCGATGTCGCCATGTTGTAGGCCCGCTCATCAAACCAGAGGACAAGGGCCTGCTTCAAGCAAAACTCTTGGGTCTAGGGATCGGAACCGAGATCCCTGGAGCTAACTCTATCTTAGGTGGCATCTCAGACCATTCTGCCTCATTGGCAACATCGTTTTGGAGCCATCGGCGTAAGTGCCGTAGATCGCGCAATCGCATCATAGCCGCATCACTCGACACGCACCAAGCCGCGTTTGCGGTAAACGCTGTATTGGTGACAATCATCCCGAAGTGGAACTGCGGCCGTGAAGTCCGCATCGCGCCCAGAAACCGTTGGACATCCGGAGCCCCTGTCTTTCGGTCGGTTCTATGATGCTTTGCCTGAACGGCTAACAAGAACGGCACCGCGCAACGCTCAGGCTTTGGATAGGCGATTATATCGATTCCCCCGTCCATACGGAAAACGTTTCCCACCAGGTGTACATTTAGGCCCATCCGCTCGAGGCGGTTTGCAACCAGCCGCTCAAAGCTGGATGGATCAAGTTGTTTGAGTCGCTCCAGATCCTCAAGGAACCACGTGAGGATCTCAGGGGGAAATTCCACGAGTTGAACTCTGTACGGTTCCGGGCTTCCCCACTTTTCTGCCGCCCGATCGCGAATCTGTGAGTGCAAGTAGAGCACCATCGGGGCGGCTTTCTTGTAGTGAGGGTTATCTACCTCGTGGTACGTCAAGTGACTTATGTCTTTCGGCTTTAGCCGATACTCTTCCAGCGCGCGTGTCTTCGTGATGTATCCGTATTTGTGCCGATCTTTTTGTTGACAACCCAGGCACAGGGGCAAGCGTAGAATCGGGTGGAAACGCTTCGTAGCCCTACCGCAGCCCGTACAGGCGTCCTGTCTGCGTATTTCCATGTTCAAAGCGCTCGCCCCGACCGCCTTCCCTTGGCCAAGCACGTTGCAAAACCCTCATGTTGCAGAACCGGACCTACGGCGCAGTTGTCCCCGTAACCCTTCTGCCTCGCCCACCTCGGCCCCCGGTTCCGACAGCCGAGCCGGGGCATCCGCCGCGCATATTAGATCGACCAAGCTATCAGCCTATTGGACGAAACCAATAAAATCTATCATGCGCTTTCGGGCACGCTGCCCGGCATCGCGAGCCGATCCGCGTTATCCCGCGCTATGCGCCTGTTTCACCAAATCCCGATGCACCGCATCCAGCACGCCATTGACAAACTGCACCGACTCTTCATTGGAATACCGCCGCGCCAACTCCAGCGCTTCGTCGATCACCACCGGCGCGGGCGTATCGGAATGCATCATCTCATATACGGCCAGCCGCAGAATGTTGCGATCCACCGAGGGCATGCGCTCGATGCGCCAGTGCTCGGCATGCTGCGTAATGCGGCGGTCCAGCTCCTCCACATGCTCCACGGCCCCCGTGACCAGCCGGTCCAGAAACGCGTCGGGCTGCGGCTTGGTGCGGCTCTCCTCCGAGTACAGCGTATCGTAGTAGGCGGCGATAGCTTCTTCCACCGGCTGCCTACGCGCATCCCACAAATAGAGAATTTGCAAAGCCCTCTGGCGCGAACGGCGGCGGGCAGGCATCAGTTCGCCTGGCGCAACTGCCGCATCAGGTTGCCCATCTCGATGGCGGCCATGGCGGCATCGAATCCCTTGTTGCCGCCCTTGGCGCCCGCCCGGTCGATGGCCTGCTCCAGCGTGTTGCAAGTGAGCACGCCGAGCGAAACCGGCACGCCGCTCTCCGCAGCCACTTGCCCAATGCCCTTCACCGCTTCGCCGGCGACGTAGTCGAAGTGCGGCGTATCGCCGCGAATCACCGCTCCCAGGCAAATGATGGCGTCATGCCGTTTCTGCCGCGCCAGCTCGCGCACTACCACGGGCAGTTCCCACGCCCCGGGAACCTTCACCACCTCGATATCGTCGGGTTGCCCGCCCGTGCGCGCCAGTGCGTCCAGCGCCCCGCTCAGCAGCCGTTCGCCGATGAAGCCGTTGAACCGGCTCACGACGATGGCGAACTTCAGACCTGCCGCTGTCAGTTGACCTTCAATCACTTTCGGCATGTTTCACTTTCCCGCGAACGCCGCCGTGCGCTTCTCCAGAAACGCGCGCGTGCCTTCGCGTTTGTCCTCCGTGGCGGTAGTCAGTCCGAACGCCGCGGCTTCGAATCTCAATCCCTGCTCCAGGCCGGCTTCCAGGCCCACATCCACCGCCTGCATCGTGAGACCCAACGCCACCGGCGCGTTCGCCAGCACCTTACGCAGCCATTGCCGGCTGAACTCCAACAGCTCGGCCTGCGGGACCACATGATTCACCAGCCCGATGCGATACGACTCCGCGGCCGTCACCGGCTCGCCCGAGAGTAGCATCTCCAGCGCGCGCCCGCGGCCCACCAGGCGCGGCAGCCGCTGCGTGCCGCCATAGCCCGGCAGAATGCCGAGCTTCACTTCGGGCTGCCCCAGCCGCGCATTCTCCGACGCCACGCGCACGGCGCAAGACATCGCCAATTCCAGACCGCCGCCCAACGCGTACCCATTGACGGCCGCCAGGGTGGGCTTAGCCAACATCTCGATCTCGCGAAAGACGCGCTGCCCGCGTTCCGCGTAAGCCTGCGCCTCAATCGGAGTCAGCACCGCAAGCTGATTGATATCCGCCCCCGCCACGAACGCCTTCTCGCCCGCGCCAGTCACCATCAGCGCCCGCACTTCCGTGTCGCTCCCGGCGCGCGCCACCGCGTCGCGCAGTTCCAGCACTGTCTCCGCATTCAGCGCGTTCAGTTTCTCCGGCCGGTTCACAGTGAGCAGCGCGATGCCGCTGTCACCCACTTCAAACCGGATGTTGCCGTAGGACATATGGGATAATCGGGGAGGCAGGCCGCACTTGCCCCCTCGGCATCATCATACCGCATGGACCGCGAATTCATCCGCAATTTCTCCATCATCGCGCACATCGATCATGGGAAATCGACGCTGGCGGACAGGCTGCTGGAGGCCACCGGCGCGCTCGCCCAGCGCGAGATGATGGAGCAGGTCCTCGATACCATGGACCTGGAACGCGAACGCGGCATCACCATCAAGGCCCACGCCGTGCGCCTGAATTATCCGGCCGGCGATGGTCACATGTACCAACTGAATCTGATCGACACGCCGGGACACGTGGATTTTTCCTACGAAGTTTCGCGCAGCCTGCAAGCCTGCGAGGGCGCATTGCTGGTGGTGGACGCATCCCAAGGCGTGGAGGCGCAGACGCTCGCCAATACTTACCTGGCGCTGCATCACAACCTGGAAATTATTCCGGTCATCAACAAAATCGATTTGCCCGCCGCCGAACCGGAGCGCATCCGCGAGCAGATCGAATCCGTGATCGGGCTGGACGCCTCGAACGCGCTGCTGGTAAGCGCCAAGCAGGGCATCGGCGTGCACGAAGTTCTGGAAGCTATCGTGCACCTAGTGCCGCCGCCGCGCGGGTTGCCCGAAGCGCCGCTGCGCGCCCTGATTTTCGATTCCTGGTTCGATCCTTACCGCGGCGTCATCATCCTGACGCGCGTGGTGGATGGCCGCCTGCGCAAAGGACAGCGCATCCGGCTGTGGTCCAGTTCGTCCAGTTCTCAGGTTCTGGAGGTGGAAGGGTTGGGCTACCAGGCGCCCAAAGCCACGCCCTGCGACGAGCTTTCCGCCGGCGAAGTCGGATTCATGTTCGCCAACATCAAGACCGTTTCCGACGCCAAGATCGGCGACACCATCATCGATCATGACGATCCGGCCGCCGAGCCGCTGCCCGGATTTGAAGAGATCAAGCCCATGGTATTCGCGGGGCTGTATCCGATCGAATCGCACGAGCACGGGTTGCTGCGCGATGCGCTGGAAAAGCTGCGGCTTAACGACAGCGCCTTCAATTTCGAGGCCGAAAGCTCCGTGGCGCTGGGCTTCGGCTTTCGCTGCGGCTTCCTGGGCCTGCTGCACTTGGAGATCGTGCAGGAGCGGCTGGAGCGCGAATTCAACATCGACCTGATCACCACCGCCCCCAGCGTGCGCTATCGTGTGACGACCCAGTCGGGCGAGCTGATCGAGGTGGATAACCCGACCAAGTTCCCGGATCCTTCCGGCATCAAACAGGTGGAAGAGCCCATCATCCTGGCGACCGTGATCACGCGCGAAGAATACCTGGGCGGCATCCTTAGCCTGCTCGAAGAGAAACGCGGCGAGCAGAAGAAGTTCGAGCATATCGGCAGCGGGCGCGTGCTGCTGGAATACGAGCTGCCGTTGAACGAGATCGTGTTGGATTTTTACGACCGGCTGAAGTCTTCGTCGCGCGGCTATGCTTCGCTCGATTATCACCTGGCCGGGTACCGCGTCTCGCCCATGGTGAAGCTGGACGTGCTGGTGGCGGGCGATCCGGTGGACGCCCTCTCCATGATCATTCACCGGGACTTCGCCTATGAACGCGGCAAGATCCTGATCGAGCGCATGCGCAAGCTGATCCCGCGGCAGATGTTCGAGGTGGCGCTGCAGGCGGCCATCGGCAACAAAATCATCTCGCGCGAGACGATTCCCGCCATGCGCAAGAACGTGCTGGCCAAGTGCTACGGCGGCGACATCAGCCGCAAGCGCAAGCTGCTGGAGAAACAGAAGGAAGGCAAGAAGCGGATGAAGCGCGTGGGCCGGGTGGAGATTCCGCAGGAGGCGTTCTTGGCGGTGTTGAAGGTGGGGAGCGAGGAGGGGGAGTAGGGTGGCGGCAGCGCCGGAACGTCGTCAGCTACCGTTTTCCACACAAGTGGCTAGTGCACCCCAAAATACTGGTGTATCAGAATATTCCGCTGGCCTACAATGGCCGCCCAGGGAATCAACGGATACTTCTGTAGCAGTTCCCTGCTGAGCCGCGCGGCCGCCTCTCCGACAACGGTCAGTCGCTGCGCGATGGCGTACCGCAGTATTTCGTCGTCGGCAAACTCGTCTTCAGTCCGCCCCGCGACCACTTTTGCTACCCAACTGAGAGCATCGACGATATCGTGCGGCCGCTGGCCGTCGCGCCGCATAGATCGGTTGAGCCTCGGCGAACACTTCCGTCCGGATGAGCGGCTTCAAGGCGGGTTTGACTGCCAGATCGACGTGACGGCCCAATAGGGCCGACAGTTCGCGGGCCATAGCCGATAGACCCAGTAATCCTGGCCGCGCATCTGGAAGGAAGTCTACCAGAAAATCAATGTCGCTTTCCGGGCGCAGTTCGCCGCGTGCAGCGGATCCGAATAGCGACAACTCCTTCACCCGAAACCGGCGGCAGATTTCGCGGATTTCTGCTTCGGGCAGGCGTATCCCTATCGCGGGAGTCATCGACAATGCTCCTGTGAAGCACTCGCGTCAATGGCCGCGGCGGCCAGCGCGAACTCTTCCTCAAGCGCCTCGTACGCCTCCCGGTACGACGGTTTCTCCATCCATTTCTCGTGCATGTCGAGTATGCGCGCCATTGCTATAACTCTATCATTGAACCGACCTCACGCGCATCCAGCGTGTCATAATAGTCGAGCCAACGCCATATGAACGTCGAGTGGGTGCGCTCAAATGTGCCCTGAGGAGTTCGTCGAATTAGTCGAACGGCCCGGCATCATGCAGGCGCCGTACTTCGCGCGCAACCAGTGGATCGCGCTGGAGACGGAAGACGCCCTGACCGCAGCGGAGATCAAGCGCCTCGTGCGCGCATCCTACGACCTCGTGCTGGAGAAGGTCCCGAAAAAACTTCGCTCCGCTTTGCTATGATGGGTGAAACCTAACCGCGTTTCAGCGGGGTTTCCACCAGCATGGCCAGTCCTGCGCTACAACTGACTTTTCGCGACGTATTGAAGATCCGCTCCGTGCGGCGGCTCTGGCTCGCCCAGCTTGTCAGCATCTTCGGGGACTTTTTGGCGATCTTCGCGGTCTTCAGCCTGGTCACATTTCAACTGCACGGCACCGCCACGCAGGTCAGCATGATCCTGGTCGCCTACATGCTGCCGCTGGCGATAGTCAGCCCGCTGGCAGGCGTCTACGTCGATAAGTGGAACGTGAAATGGACCATGATCGCGAGCGACCTGACGCGCGGAGTGCTGGTGCTGGCGCTGATTTTCGTGCGCGACCTCAACTCCATCTACTGCATCTTCCTGGCGCTCAGCACGGTGTCCAGCTTCTTCGTGCCCGCGCAATCGGTAGCCGTCCGCGCGCTGGCGCCCGCCGCCGGATTGCTGGCTGTCAACGGGCTGATGTCGCAGGCCGTGCAAGGATCGCAGATTATCAGCCCGGCCATCGCCGGCCTGCTGGTGCAATGGTTCGGCGCCAACGCCTGCTTCCTGTTGGATAGCTTCAGCTTCTTCTTCTCCGCCGCCATGGTGATGTCGCTGACCATTCACCGGGTGCCGTCGCCGGGCGCGGCCGCCGGTTCCATTCTGTCTTCCATGCGCCAGGGATTCGGTTTCATCTTCACGCATACGGTCATCTCGTTCGTGATTCTGTCCATGACCGCCGGCATGTTCGCGGTGCGCTGCTTCGGCGCGCTGCTCTCCGTTTATGTGCGTGACATCCTGCATTCGAACGCGGCCCTCTTTGGCACCCTGAACTCGCTAATCGGCGTGGGCATGATTACCGGTACTCAACTCCTGCATCGCGCAGCCTCGCGCGTACAGAAGCAGTCCTTAGTGGTCTACGGCCTCGGCGGAATGGGCACCGCGATTCTCTTCACGGCATTGTTCGGCAAGGTTGCCACAACCGCCATCGGGATGCTGGGGCTGGGTTTCGGCGCCGCGTTCATCATGGTGCCTTCGCAAACGCTGTTGCAGCGGGAGACGCCGCACGCCCTGCTCGGCCGCGTGACCAGCAGCCTCATGTCGCTGCTGGCCATGTCGCAAGTGCTGGCCATGTTTGTGGCCGGCCCTGTGGCGCAGCAGTTCGGCATCCGTAAACTCTACTTCGGGAGCGCCGCCCTGTTGGGAGTCATCGGCGCAATAGGATATGCTTGGCTGCGTAAGCCCAAGGAGGATCCATGTCTCGAAACGTAGCTGCCTTCGCGATCCCGCTGTTGCTCCTGCCCGCCGCCGCACGCTGCCAGTTGGTGGAGGAATACAATCCGCCCAAGTCCAACTGTTGCCTGATTGGTCTTGCGCACAATCTCGCCCACCAGCTTCAGGACTGGAATCAGCTCGGCCGCTATCATCAGGATAATGAGCGCGTGAAGGCGCTACCCGCCGATCCGCGCCGCGTCGTGTTTCTGGGCGATTCCATCACGGACGGTTGGAGGCTCGCGCAATCGTTTCCGGACAAGCCGTATGTGAACCGCGGTATCGGGGGCCAGACGACTCCGCAGATGTTGGTGCGCATGTATCCGGACGTGATCGACCTGAAACCTGCCGCGCTCATCATTCTGGCCGGCACCAACGATATCTCGCGCAACACCGGCCCCGAGACCATCACCATGATCGAGGAGAACTTCCAGGCCATGACCGAGTTGGCGCAGGCCCATGGAATTAAGGTGATTCTTTGCTCATTGACTCCGATCAGCGATTACACGAAGAACAAGCAGACTGGCGCGCGCCCTCCCGCGGATATTCTGAAACTGAACGCCTGGCTTCAGGAGTACGCGGCTAAAGTGCACGCCGTGTTTGCCGATTACCACGCCGCAACTGTCGATGACAAGGGTATGTTACGCGAGGGTTATTCGGACGATGGGCTGCATCCCAATCTGAAAGGCTACGAGTTACTTGCGCCCGTGGCCCAGTCAGCCATCGAAAAGGCGCTGCAGTAACATGCGTGGCGGCGCGGGCGCCTCGCCCGCCTGGATGCGCCGCAGGCACGCCTGGCCTTCCCGGTGAAGAGTGGCCGTATCCGCGCCTTCGTACGTCGGCAGAAAGGGCTCGAGCTTGCGCAGGGCTTTGCGCAACTGCCGCTCCGCGCCCAACGGATTGCGCCGTTGCTGATGATAGAACGCCACGGCAAAGTGAATCAGGGCTTGCAGAAACAATCGATGGGGTCCGCGCATGGGCGTCCACAGTTCTTCCAACACTTCGTGACACTGGAAGAACTCGCCTGCGCGATATAGCTCGATGCCGCGGAGGTAAAGCGGCTCGCGCGTGAGGGTCACCGGGCGTGTTGCGCTTTGTACCATGCCAATGTGAGCCGCAAGCCCTCTTCAAAGGAGAAGCGCGGCGCGTAACCGAGATCGGCGGCCGCGGAGGCAGTGTCCGCCTGCGAATCGTGCACGTCGCCGGGGCGCGGAGGGCCGTAATTCGCCGGAATCCTCGCGCCCTCGATCTGCTGCACCAGGCGCCACGCCTCATTCAGCGTGATGCGCCCGCCATTGCCGCCATTGTACAGCTTGCCCGAAACTCCCGGCGCGCGGGCGGCCTTCAGATTGAGATCCACCACGTCATCCACGTAAGTAAAGTCGCGGGACTGCTCGCCGTCGCCGAATATCGTTGGGGATCTCCGCTCCACCACGGCTTTGATGAACAGCGATAGCACGCCGGAATACTGACTGGAAGGATCCTGGCGCGGACCGAAGACGTTGAAGTAGCGCAGCGATACGGTCTCTACTCCGAAGTTCGAGGCGAAGATCTGGGCGTAGTATTCGCCGACCAGCTTTTGCAACGCGTAGGGCGATTTAGGCCGCGGCGTCATGCTCTCGACCTTTGGGAGCACTTCAGTGTCGCCGTACGCCGATGACGACGCGGCATAGACCACCCGCCCGACGCCGCCCTCCGCCGCGGCGCGCAGCACGTTGAACGTGCCGTCGATATTGACTTCGTGCGACGGGACGGGATCGTCGATGGAGCGCGGCACCGAGGGGATGGCGGCTTCGTGAAAGACCACGGCGGCACCCTTCAGCATGGCAGCGATGTCTTCGTAATTGCGAATATCGGCGCGTTGCATGTCGATGGCGGAGCGGACATCGTCGAGGTTTTCCTCGTGGCCGGTGAGGAAGTTATCCAGCACCACCACGTGGCGAGCGCCTTCCCGCAGCAGGCCCCGCACAATGGCGGAGCCGATGAAGCCCGCACCTCCTGTAACGACATATTTGCTCATTGAGTTTCCAGATAGCGAAGTGACTCGCGCGCGATGGTATCCGGGCCGGGCGTAAAGTCAAAAACTTCGAGTGAGACCCAGCCGCCATACTCGCGGCGGCGCAACACATCGAAGATTGGTTTGAAATCGTAAGAGCCGGTTCCGGGATAGCGGCCATCCAACTCGTTCACGTGCACGTGGCGGATCAGATCGTGGTAACGTTCGACCAGCACGGCGTGCGGTTCTGTCTCGTCGATGGCATTGTGACAATCGAACATGGTGCGGATGGCGGGGTGATCGATCTGGCGCACCAGCGCCGCGGCTTCATCGAGCGAAGTGACCACATCGGACTGGCCCAGCGGCAGCGCTTCCATCAAAACTGTAACGCCGCGTTGGCCGGCGTGCGGGGCGACGGCGGCCAAGCCATCGACGAAGTGCCGGGTAGCGTCCGCGCGGCTGAGTCCGCCGGTGGTGGCGCGTTGCTTGGGCGAACCGAAGACCAGGATGCCGTCCGGACCAAGATCGGCGCAGAGATCGATGAGATGGCGGATGTGCTGCCAGCTCCGGCAGCGGAGGTCGGCATCCGGCGTGGTGACGTGCAGGCCCTTGGGGCTGACCATGAGCCAGTGCAGGCCCACGAATTGCAAGCCTTCGGAGGCGACGATGTCGCGGCATTCTCTGCGGCGCGCGGGCGGGAACGTGGCCGGATCTTCCGCCAGAGTGAACGGCGCTATCTCGATGCCGCTGTATCCGGCTGCACGAATGGCGCAGCATGCGTCCCGGAAGGGCCGACTTTCGAAGATTTCGCTGCAGATAGCGTGGCGGAGGCGGGACGGCATGCATCTTCTATTGTAATGGGCGATTCGCAGTATGGCCGTATTCGAAAACGCGAGCGCGAGGATAAAGAACTGCTGGACCCCAACCAGCACAAGCGGTCGCTCCGGGGCCTCAGTGAGCAGTTGTCGGCTCGCCGGGGAGGATTTTACCGTTGAAGCGGCAAACTTCTATCGCTTAGAGCACATCGAGAAACGATTCGAGACCGACATCCGCCTGCCGCAAGATGCTCTGCAGCGTGCCTGGAGCTAACGCACGGTGCATAGGAACGGTTACCCGGCGGTCGCCGCGAACCAACCGCGCGTGGGACCCGACCTGCCTCGTGACCGTGAATCCGAGCCGCTGCAGTGCCCGGCTTGCCGCCGCACCGGACACGTTCCGGGGCAGCTTCATGCCTGGATCAGAACCGGATCGTTGACGAAATGCAGCCGGATACGGTGCGGGACTTGGCCCTGATCAAAATGGGTCTCGACCGCCTCGCGGACCTGCTGTTGCAGATCCCGAAGGTCACGCCCCTGCGTCGTGATGCCACCCACGTGGTCCGGCGCGTCCCACGAGGCCACGAGCCAGCCTGAATCCTCGTCGTTTAAGACCTGGAACGTGATTTCATCCATGAAGTCCACAATAGTCGGTGAATCGCCGGGAGTCAAATAGGCTCGCGGCCTTGGAGCGAGTGGCGGGCGTCACCCCTTAGCCTTCTTGATCTCCTCCACCAACGCCGGCACCACCTGGAACAAGTCGCCCACGATGCCGTAATCCGCAACCTCGAAGATGGGCGCGTTGGCGTCCTTATTAATGGCCACGATGATCTTCGATCCCTTCATGCCGACCAGATGCTGGATGGCGCCGGAGATGCCGACCGCCAGGTACATCTTGGGGGCGACGGTTTGGCCGGAACTGCCGACCTGCCGCTCCATGGGGAGCCAGCCGGAATCGCAGATGGGCCGCGAAGCGGCCAGTTCCGCGCCGAGGGCGTCGGCCAGCTTCTGCACGATGGGGATATTGTCGGCTTCCTTGATGCCGCGGCCCACCGAGACGATGATCTCGGCGGCGGTCAAATCCACGGCGCGCTGCGCTTCACGGAACAACTCCAGCGGTTTGATGCGGCTGGGAGTGAGCTGCGGCGCGAATTTCTCGATCTTCTGTGGGGCCGATCCAGCTTCGATATGATCCGCGCGGTAGGCGCCCGCCTGCAGCGAAGCGAAATAGGGCGGGTCGCCGTTGAAGCGCACGTCCACGTTGAGCTTGCCCTGAAAGAGCTGGCGCACCAGGACCAATTTGCCATCCTCGATGCGGTGAGCGATCGCGTCACTGACCGCCACGCGACCGAGCGCGGTGGCCAGCTTGGGCAGGAAGTCGCGCACCTGGTAAGTGTGCGGGAAGATCACGATACCTGGCTGCGTGTGCTCGACTAACTGGCGCACAGCGGCCGTGTAAGTATCTGGCGTATAGTCTTTGAGCAGGTCGTGCTCAACGGCATAGACATGATCGAGCTTCTTTTCGGTGAGCTCCGAAGCGAGACCTTCGATGCCTTGTCCCAGCACGGCCGCCGAAACGGGCTGCTGTAACTCGCGCGCAAGCTGCTGGCCGGCGGCCAAAGTCTCCCACGACATGCGGCTCCAGGCCGGCGGACCTTGGACCGCGCGTTGCTCCATCACCACCAAAATGCTCATATGACGCGCGCCTCGAATTTCAGCTTCTCGACCAGTTTCGCCGCGGCCTCTTTGGGCGGCCCGTCGAACAGTTGGGTCTGCTTGGAGCGCCCCGGCGGATACACGCGGCTCAGTTGAATGGAGGGGGCCGCGGAGCCGGCGCCCAAGCTGGAAGCACTCACGCCCCGGATCTCCTTGTTCTTGGATTTCTTGATGCCCATGAGCGTCGCGTAGCGCAGCTTGTTGATGCCGGATTGAATGGTCAGGAGCGCCGGCAAGGGCATCTCGACATGCTGGAACCAGCCATCCTCCAGTTCGCGTTTCACGCGGATCGAGCCATCCTGCTTTTCCACCTGCATGATGATGGTGGCGTGCGGCAGGCCCAGCAGTTCGGCGAGGATCACGCCGGTTTGGCCGTAACCCAGGTCGTCGGACTGCAGGCCGGTGAGCACCAGGTCGGGCTGTTCCGGGCCGAGCGCCGCGGCCAGCAGGCGGGCAGCGCCCAGCGCGTCGAATGCGCCGAGGTCTTCCTCTTCGATGTGGATGGCGCGATCGGCGCCCTTGGCGAGTGCTTCACGAATGGTTTGGGCGGCGCGCGCGGGCCCGGCGCACAGCACCACCACTTCGCCTCCGTGTTTCTCTTTCAGTTGCAGGCCTTCTTCCAAGGCGTACGCATCGGGCTCGTTGATCTCGTAGCTGAGATCCGCATCCTGAATCCAAGCGCCCGACGACGCCACGCGCAATTGCGAATCGCGAGCCGGGACTTGCTTAATACACACGATGATTTTCATAAGAAAAGAAGACAGGAGACAGGAGTCGGGAGACAGAAGCCGGAAGAGCCGTGGTGCGGCTTCCGACTTCGGTCTTCTGCCTTCTGTCTCCTTCTACTCCGCGTAGCGTTTGAAGATGAGAGCGCCATTGGTTCCTCCAAAACCGAAGGAGTTGGACAGCGCGTGTTCGATGCGCATGGGGCGCGCCTGGTTGGGCACGTAGTCCAAATCGCACTCGGGATCGGGAGTCTCGTAGTTGATCGTTGGCGGGGCCACCTGGTCGCGGATAGCGAGGACGGTGATGCCGGCCTCCAGGCCCCCGGCGCCGCCCAGCAGATGTCCGGTCATGGATTTGGTGGAACTGACGGCGACCTTATAGGCATGCTCGCCGAAGCAGCGCTTGATGGCGGCGGTTTCGGCGCGGTCGCCGACATCGGTGGAAGTGCCGTGCGCGTTGATGTATTCGATTTGCTCCGGCTGCAGGCCGGCGTCGCGCAGCGCATTGCGCATCACGCGCAGTGCGCCATCGCCATCGGGCGGCGGCGCGGTAACGTGAAAGGCGTCGGCGCTCATGCCATATCCGACCGTCTCGGCCAGGATGCGCGCGCCGCGCCGGCGGGCATGTTCGAGCTCTTCCAGCACCAGGATGCCGGAGCCTTCGCCTACCACAAAGCCGTCGCGATTGAGGTCCCAGGGACGTGAGGCGCGCTGGGGTTCGTCATTGCGCGTCGAAAGCGCGCGCATGGCCGCGAATCCGCCAATCCCCATGGGGGTGATGCAGGCTTCCGTGCCCCCGCAAATCATCACATCGGCGTCGCCGCGCTGGATCAGCCGGAAGGAGTCGCCGATGGAATGCGCGCTGGTGGTGCAAGCGGTGGCGGTGGCCGAATTCGGGCCTTTCGCCCCGGTGCGGATGGAGACATAGCCGGAAGCCAGATTGATGATGGTCGCCGGAATGAAAAACGGCGAGATGCGGCGGGGGCCGTGTTCGAGCAGCGTCTGGTGCTCGCGCTCGATGACTTCGAATCCGCCGATACCGCTGCCGATATAGACGCCCACGTTCTCGGCTTCCTCGGGCTCCACGCGCAAGCCGGCCGAACCGATGGCGCAATCCGCCGCCGCGATGGCGAACTGGATGAAGCGCCCCATCTTCTTGATTTCTTTTTTTTCGATGTAGCTGCCCGGATCGAATCCTTGGATCTCGCCGGCGATCCGGCATGAAAAGAGGTGGGCGTCGAACGCCGTGATAGGTCCGATACCGCTTCTGCCCGCCAGTATTCCTTGCCAGGTTGCTTCAGTCCCGATGCCTACCGAGGACAGCAAGCCCACACCGGTTACGACCACTCTGCGTGACACGCAAATACTCCTGGGAAAGACGCCTCGCCGCTACTTCTTGGCAGACTTGTTCTCGATGTATGTGACAGCGTCTTTGACGGTGGCTATTTTTTCGGCGTCCTCGTCGGGAATTTCCAGTTCGAAGGCCTCTTCAAAGGCCATGACGAGCTCAACGATATCGAGCGAATCGGCGCCCAGGTCGTCTACAAACGACGCGTTGTCCTCGACCTGGGCCTCGTCCACGCCCAGTTGCTCGACGATAATCTGCTTCACCCTCTCGGCGATTGATGCCATACTTCCTCCTGGACTGATGCAAACTCCTGATTCTAGCCGCCTTCGTTACATTCCGCAAGTTCGAAAAAACGGAACCCGCAGATGGACACAGATGCACACGGATGAAGATCCGCGATGCAACTGCTGTAAAATACTGTAGCATCGCGCGATGACGTGGCGCACGCACTCTTGCGTGCCGTGTCGAGACCCGTCTCGACACATCGCTTTTATCTGTGTGCATCTGTGTGCATCTGCGGTTCCGTTGTGTTTTCGACCGTAGCGTGCAAGCGGCCCCTGGCAAGGCGCACCTGGATGGCGGAGGCGGGCGGAGCGGCGGCGCTGTCCTTGACGATCGCGCCGGATGCGTTGGTGACGATGGCGTAGCCACGATCCAGAATGAGGAGCGGGCTGAGTTGGGAGAGCTTGGCGGCGAGTTGCTCGACTGCTCCGCGGCGGCGGGCGAGTTGCCAGCGCAGGGATTCCGTGGCGGCGGCGTGGGCCTGGTCCAGGCGGCGGCGGTCGGCCGCGAAACGGGGGCGCAGGTCGAAATAACGCAGACGGGCAGCCAATGTGCGTTGCGCGCGGGCATTGCGTTCGAGCCGCGTGCGCAGCAGATCGCGCAGGCGGAATTCGAGTTCGTCGACACGCTGGGCCTGGCGGCCCATGGCGCGGTGCAGCAGTCCCAGCGGCCTTTCGATGCCTTGCTGCTGCCAGCGGCGCGCCAACCCAGCCAAGTGGTAGCGCATGGCGTGCGCCAGCTTTTGCTCGCGGCCGCCGATGCGGTCCAGCAGTTCCTGGCGCGTGCAGACGATCATCTCCGCGGCGGCGGAAGGCGTGGGCGCGCGCAGGTCGGCGACGAAATCGGCGATGGTCACATCGGTTTCATGGCCCACGGCGGAAACTACCGGGACGGCGCAGCGCGCGATGGCGCGGGCCACGGCTTCTTCGTTGAAGGTCCAAAGGTCTTCGAGCGACCCTCCGCCGCGGGCCACGATCACCAGTTCTGCCCAGGAGCCGCGGCTGAAGTAATCGAGACCGCGGCAGACTTCTTCCACCGAGCCGTCGCCCTGCACCAGCGCGGGGAAAAGCCGGATGTGAAGACCGGGAAAGCGGCGGGACAGGATCTGAACCATGTCGGAGATGACCGCGCCGCGCGGCGAGGTGACGATGCCGATGCGCTGCGGGTAACGCGGCAGGGGTCGCTTGCGGCTCGGCTCGAACAGGCCTTCTTCCGCCAGCTTCTTCTTGAGCTGTTCGAAGGCGAGTTGCAGCGCGCCGTGGCCTAGAGGCTCCAGCAGTTCGACGATGAGCTGGTATTCGCCGCGCGCCTCGAAGACATCGATGCGGCCGCGCGCCAGCACGGCGAGACCGTCCTGGGGCTTGAACTTCCAATAGCGGTGCGCGGAGCGGAAGGCTACGGCGCGCACTTGCGCCTGAGCTTCCTTCAACGTGAAGTAGTAGTGGCCGCTGGTGGCCAGCTTAACGCCGGATATTTCGCCGGAGACCCAGATGTCGGGGAACTCGTTTTCGAGCGCGGCGCGGATGGCGGCGTTCAGCTCGCTGACGGAGTAGACGCGGCGGGCGGGGGCGAAATCGAATGCGAACTGGTCCACTATTTGATGGTAGCGGAGCCGCACTCGTCCGGGTATGCTATCGCTTGCACATCCGTCTTTCGTGATTTACTTCGCGAGGGCTGGAGGCGGGATTGCCATCTTCTTGAGGACCGACATCTTCCACTCCCGACCGTCTTCATCCTCTATGAAAAACTTGCCCTCTTTTTCTAAAGCGTACTTGATTGGGCCGTGGATGGTGACGGTTGGAGGAATGAGGTCCGGGAGCTTGAGGAGGTGGCGCACCTGGCGCATGGGGCATGCGACCATGAAGCCGTAGTCGTCGCCTTTGATGACCGTTCCGTACCAGGTTCGGCTGATGTTCATCGTGCTGGCCTGGCCAGCGGCCGTGCCAAAGCCACCGTATCCGCCAGCCGTGGCCGATCCCGCTGTCCTCGATCCGAGATTCTCTTTCTGAATGGCCGCGTCTTCCACGCTGCCAGTCTTCCAGTCGTGGACTTTCCTGTCTGCGGCGAGAAGCGATAGGACGCCCATCACCAAAATAACCAGGCCTCTCGATATGGTCATTGCATTGCCCCCTCTTTCATAGATTCGCTCTGGCCGCCCTCCGCGAGGCGGATGATCCAAGCATGACATGCCTCATGCCGGTCAATGTTCGTGCGCTGCGAGGAATAACGCCTCAGATTCCCATCACTGCACTCGATGCGGTGGCTTTTCTCGACGCCGACGAAGTTCCAAAACAAACTCCTCCAGAGGGTCCGAAGGCCAGCCAAATCCTGCTGAACGGCCTGTGTCAGCGACGTGAGGCGGCATTTAGGTTGTATCTACCCGCTTGGCGTGATCTTCCTTCGACTGTCCAGCATTAGTGTAGAACCTTCTTGCGGCATAGGGAATCGATCAGCCGCTTCAGCGTCCGTCGTCCGCGGCCCGGCGCAGTTCCAGGATGAGTCCCATCACGCGAGTCTCGATCTCGTCGCGGATCTTGCAGTGGGTTTCGTAATCTTCGGCGACCGGATCGGGGACGTCCCAGTCGCGCACCGGGGTGTCGATGTCGGGCGGCACGTCGAAGCCGCTCATGTTGACCACGAAATCGAATTGGGCGCGGCCGAGCTGTTTGATGCTTTTGGGAAATTGGTCGCGGAGATCGATATTCTTTTCGTCCATGGCGCGGACGGTATCTTGCGCCACCATAAACGCGGGGGCCAGGCCGGCGCTGGCGGGGATCATCACGTCGGCGCCATATGTGCGTGCGAAGCCTTCGGCCATCTGGCTGCGGCAGGAGTTGCCGATGCAAATGAACAGCACGCGGGCTTTGGTGGACGGGGGAGTCATAAAGAGGTGTCCCGATGAGTCGGGACACGGCACGCACGAGTGCGTGCGCCACGGGGCACAGTGCATCGGCCACAAGTGACAGTAAGCCGGGTCATAGCTTCGACAGGAAAAGCTCGTGGACCCGGGAATCGGCGGTGAGCTCGGGGTGGAAGGTAGCCACCAGGTGCGGGCCTTGCTCGACCAGGACCGGGTCGCCCTGGTAGCGGGCCAGGACGCGCGCCCGCGGTCCAACACGGCGGATTACAGGCGCACGGATGAACACGGCTTCCATTTCACCGGGGTAGGTGCGGGCGGCGAATTCGGCTTCGGGGGTAAGTTGCGCCACGCGGCTATCGAGCTGACGGCCGTAGGCGTTGCGTTCGACATCGATATCCATCAGGCCGAGGCCCTCCTGTGCGGGATGGGAGACACCGGCGGCCAGCAGGATGGCTCCGGCGCAGGTGCCGAAGATGGGGCGGCGCCGTCCGAAAGCGGCTAGCGGTGCCAGCAGGTTTTCTGCGTGCAACAGCTTGAGCATGGTGGTGCTTTCCCCACCGGGGATGATCAAGCCATCGACCGTGTCGAGATCGGCGGCTGTGCGCACGAAGACCGGCTCCGCGCCCAAGCGGGCGAGGGTGCGGGCGTGGGCTTCGAAATCGCCCTGGAGGGAGAGGATGCCTATTCTCTTCATTTTACGAATCGGGGGCGGGACAGGCTGGGAAGCCTGTCCTACCAGCCTCTGGTTTGCAGCAACTCGCCTTCGGGGATCTTGGAGATGTCCAAGCCGGGCATGGCCATCCCCAGTTCTTCGCTGGCTTCCAGCAGTTTGAAGGGATCCTTGTAATAGGTCGTGGCGCGCACGATGGCGCGAGCGCGCGCATCGGGGTCGGAGGATTTGAAAATGCCGGATCCGACGAAGGTGGCTTCGGCGCCCAACTGCATGACCAGCGCGGCGTCGGCGGGCGTGGCGATGCCGCCGGCGGAGAAGTTCGGCACCGGCAGTTTGCCATGCTGGGCGACCCACTCGACCAGCTCCAGCGGGGCCTGCAATTCCTTGGAAGCGTTCACCAACTCTTCGGCGCCCAGCACGGTGAGCTGCTTCATCTCCTTCTGGATGGTGCGCATGTGGCGCACGGCTTCCACGATGTTGCCGGAGCCGGCCTCGCCTTTGGTGCGGATCATGGCCGCGCCTTCGGCGATGCGGCGCAAGGCTTCACCGAGGTTGCGCGCGCCGCAAACGAACGGCACTTTGAAGTCGCGTTTGGCGATGTGGTGCACTTCGTCGGCGGGGGTCAGGACTTCGCTCTCGTCGATGTAGTCGACTCCCAGGGCTTCCAGGATGCGCGCCTCCATGAAGTGGCCGATGCGGGCTTTGGCCATCACGGGGATGCTGACGGTCTGCATGATCTCGCGGATCTTGTTGATCGGCGCCATGCGCGCGACCCCGCCTTCCCGGCGGATATCGGCGGGCACGCGCTCGAGCGCCATCACGGCGGCGGCTCCCGCCTTTTCGGCGATGAGGGCCTGGTCGGCATTGGTGACATCCATGATCACGCCGCCCTTGAGCATTTCGGCTAAGCCGACTTTGACTCGAAACGTTTCGTCGAGGAACATATATGTACTCCTTCTATCGGACCATAGAGAGGCCAGAGGCCTGTCCTACACCATTGCAGGAGCGGGTTCCATCGCGGCATTCGACCGCGTCCTCTCCAGCTCGTTTGAAAAAATCGTACCCAAAGTCGCCAGGCCTTTGCGGATCTCGTCCGGCGTGAGGCCGGCGAAGCTCAGACGCAGCGATCCGGGATCGAAGCGCGAAACCGCGAAATACTTGCCGGGCAAGTACGAGACGTTCTCGCGGTGCGCGCGGGCCAGCAATTCGCCGGCATCCAGCGGCTCGGGCAGGCGCACCCATAAATTCATGCCGCCGCGCGGACGCGTGAAGCGCGATCCGGCGGGCAGGTAGCGGTCGCAGGCGGCCAGGACCGCGGCCAGACGTTCGGCGCCCGCCTGCAGCATGTGCGCGCGATGGGCGGCCATGCGTCCGGATTCGGCGAAGCGCAGCAGCACGGCCTGCGAAAGCTGATCGGTATGCAGGTCGGCGAGCTGCTTGGATTGGGCCAGGCGCGCTATCAGTGCGCGCGGTCCCAGCACCCAGCCCACGCGCAGGCCCGGAAAGGTGATCTTCGAAAAACTGCGCAACAGAATGACGTGGCCGGCGTCGGTGGATTGCTTGATGGGCGGCAGATCCTCGCCGCTATAGCGCAAGTCGCCGTAGGCATCGTTTTCGACCAGCGGCACGCCCGCGGCTTGGGCGGCGCGCAGGAGGGCGGAGCGCGCGCCGACCGGGAGTGTCGCGCCGGTCGGATTCTGGAAGTTGGAGGTGACCACGATCAAACGCGGCCGCTCGTGATCGAGGGCGGCCTGGAGCTGGTCGATCTCGACGCCGTCCGCGCCTACCGGAACTCCGATAAGCTGTGCGCCGGCCGCCTGGAAGAGGCTTTTGAGTCCGGGGTAGACGGGATCTTCGACCACCACCTTATCGCCCGGGCGGAGGAGGACGCGCCCGAGCAGGTCCAGCGACTGCTGGCAGCCATTGGTGACGATGAGGTCGTCGTCCGGGGCGGCCAGGTTTTCGGCGCGGGCGGCGTCCAGAAGGTAGCGGCGGAGCGGCTCGTAACCGCTGGGCGAGCCGAGTTGCAGGATGTGGGCGAAATCGGAGCCCGCCATGACCTCTTCGCAGCTTGCGCGGAGGGCGTCCAGCGGAAAGAGTTGCTCGGAGGGGCGGGAGGTGGCGAAGCTGACGCCCTCGCGAAGCTGGGGGCCAGGGGCCGGGGGCTGGAGGGCGGGGGCTGAGCGCTGCAGCATGTCCGTCCAATCCAGCAAGTGGCTGCCGGTTGCGGGATGCTGGACGGCAACGAAACTGCCGCGTCCCACTTGGCCGGTGATGAAGCCTCCGGACTCCAGGAGTTCGTATGCGGCTGCGACGGTGGTACGGTTCAATCCAAGTGTACCAGCCAATTCGCGGGTAGCCGGGAGGCGCTCGCCCTTCGCCATTTGTCCCGTTTGGATGAGGCCGCTAAAGTGCGCGTAAAGCTGCCTATAGATAGGGAGGGCGGAGGAGGCGTCCAGTTGAGGCTGGGGGACCACGAAGACAGCATACCATAATTGGGTGGTCAGTTTGAAAACTTTTGGATGGAATGGATGAGATGATTGGCCCAGCGCCGCCAACCTGTATTTGACTAAAGCAACTATCTGTGTGATGTTATCAACTATATGGATGACCTTGATCGTCGCACCGAACAGGTCCGCCGATTCAACCGCCTTTACACCAAAGAAATCGGTGTCCTGACCGACGGACTTCTCCACAGCCCGTTTTCACTGACCGAAGCCCGCGTCCTCTACGAAATTGCGCACCTGCGCGGCCCGACCGCAAACCGACTTTGCCAAGGGCTCGGCTTGGATGCCGGCTACGTCAGCCGGATCGTCGCCGGTTTTCGCGAGCGCGGCCTGGTATCGCGGGATGTGGCGCAGGCAGACCGGCGGCAGCACATCCTTTCGCTCACGCCCCAAGGCCGATCGGAGTTCGCTGCCCTCGACCAGCGATCCCATGAAGAGACCCGCGCGAAGCTCGGGCAACTTGCCGTGGCCGACCAGGAAGAGCTGATCCAATCGCTGGAACGCGTCGAAACCTTGCTCGGCAAGCGCGCAACCGAAACCGCGCCCTTCGTGCTTCGGCCTCATCGGGCAGGCGATTTGGGATGGGTGGTCGAACGGCACGGCGCTTTGTATGCACAGGAATACGGGTGGGACAACTCCTTCGAGGCGCTCGTCGCCGAGATCGCCGCTCAATTCGTCCGGAACTTCGATCCCCAGCGGGAAGCCTGCTGGATTGCGGAAAGGAATGGCGGCCGCGCCGGCTCCGTGTTTCTGGTGCACAAAACCGATGAAGTTGCGCAGCTTCGCCTGCTCCTGGTCGAACCCTCGGCGCGGGGTCTCGGTCTGGGACGGCATCTGGTGAAGGAGTGCGAGCGCTTCGCTCGGGAAGCTGGCTACCGGAAAATAACGCTCTGGACGAACAGCATTCTCCACGCCGCCCGGCGAATTTACGAGGAAACCGGCTTTCGACTCGTCGAGGAGAAGCCCCATCACAGTTTCGGCAAAGATCTGGTGGGCCAGACTTGGGAACTGTCGATTCCGAATTGCATAGATTGACGCAGCGCGGAGCGTAAGACGAAACGGGAGGGCAACCTCGCCGAGTTCTTCGCCGCATCTCCGTTGCGCAACTCGGAACTTCGCATCTCGGGCTAAAGACGATCCCGCGAGATCGATCTGTGAGCTTCCTGCTGGACACCAACGTAATCTCGGAATGGGTCAAACCGCGGCCCGATCCGCATGTGATCGCGTGGCTGGCGGAAACCGACGAAGACCGCACGTTCTTGAGCGTCGTATCGTTCGCCCAGATTCGGCGGGGCATCGAACTGCTTCCGGAGGGACGCCGCCGCAGCCGGTTGGCCGCGTGGCTGGCCGACGAATTGCCCGGCCGTTTTGAGGGACGTATCCTGCCTATCGATCGGCGCATCGCGCAAACCTGGGGCATCCTGAGGATTCGCGGCAGCCACGCCGGCGCGACGCTCGGTTCCATTGACGCCTTCTTCGCCGCCACGGCTGAAGCCCAGATCCGTGGCAGCCATTGCCGCCCAATTTGACCTGACCCCCGCACTCCGCTACACTAGAGCGTCAGTTCTTTTTCGGCTTTAATCCAGTTAACCGGAAATACGATTTCTTCCAATGGACGGGACAGCTATGCAGCGACAAATTTTTACATCGGAATCCGTAACAGAAGGGCATCCGGACAAGATCGCGGATCAGATCTCGGACGCGGTATTGGATGCCGTCATGGCGCAAGATCCGCTAGGCCGCGTGGCGTGCGAAGTGCTGGTCACCACCGGCATATGCGTGGTCGCCGGCGAGATCACCACCACCTGCTACGTGGACGTGCCGCGGGTAGTGCGGCGGACCATCGAGCACATCGGATACGCCGATGCGTTGTGGGGCTTCGACTGCAATACCTGCGGCGTGCTGAACGCCATCCAGTCGCAGTCGCCGGATATCGCCATGGGCGTGGATACGGGCGGCGCGGGCGACCAGGGGATGATGTTCGGCTATGCCTGCAACGAAACCGACGAGCTCATGCCGTTGCCCATCATGCTGGCGCACAAGCTGGTGCGGCGGCTTTCCGAGGCGCGGCGCGCGGGCCTTCTGGATTTCCTCCGTCCGGATGGCAAGAGCCAGGTAAGCGTGGAGTATGTCGACGGCGCGCCCAAGCGCATCGACGCGGTGGTGGTCTCCACGCAGCACAGCGACTCGGTTTCGATCGAAACCCTGCGGGCCGAGGTGAAAAAGCACATCATCGACCCGGTCGTCCCGCCGGACATGGTGGATTCCAGCACCCGCTACCACATCAATCCCACCGGGCGTTTCGTGATCGGCGGGCCACATGGCGACACCGGGCTTACCGGCCGCAAGATTATCGTAGACACCTACGGCGGCATGGGGCGGCACGGCGGCGGCGCTTTCTCCGGCAAGGATCCCACCAAAGTGGATCGTTCGGCGTGCTACATGGCCCGCTACATCGCCAAGAATGTAGTGGCGGCCGGCTTGGCCAGCCGTTGCGAAGTACAACTGGCTTACGCCATCGGCGTGGCCGAACCGGTCTCCGTAATGGCTAACACCTTCGGCACCGGCATGGTCCCGGAAGACAAAATCACCGCGCTGATTCGGGCGAATTTCCCGCTCACCCCGCGGGGCATCATCGATCACCTGAAGCTGCGGCGGCCCATCTACCGCAACACCGCGGCATTCGGACATTTTGGCCGCACCGAAGAGAGCTTCTCCTGGGAAGCCACCGACAAGATGGAAGCGTTGCGCGAAGAAGCCGTAGCGCACGCCGCCGCCCGTTAGTTACCGAGCCAAGCTACTGAGCCGCGACCGTTAGGGAGCGGAAAAAAGGAACCTATGCCGACCGAGACGCAAATGCAAGTTGCCTGTGACATCAAGGATATTTCCCTGGCGGATCTGGGGAAACGCCGCACGGAGTGGGCATTCCAGTCTATGCCCGTCCTGCAGACCATCCGCAAGCAGTTCATCAAGACCCAGCCGCTGGCGGGCAAGCGCGTCGCCGCCTGCCTGCACGTGACCAGCGAGACCGCCAACCTGATGATTACGCTGCGCGATGGCGGTGCCTCCGTGGTGCTGTGCGCCTCCAATCCGTTGTCCACCCAGGATGACGTGGCCGCCACCCTGGTGCGCGATTACGGCATTCCCGTTTACGCCATCAAAGGCGAGAACAACGACGTTTACTACCGGCACCTGACGGCCGCCGCCGAACATGCCCCGCACATCACTATGGACGACGGCGCGGACCTGGTTTCGCTGCTGCACAGCAAGCGGCAGGATCTGGCGGCCAATATCGTGGGCGGCACTGAAGAAACCACCACCGGCGTCATTCGCCTGCGCGCCATGGCCAAGGACGGCGTGCTGAAGTATCCCATCGTGGCGGTGAACGATGCCCTGACCAAACACCTGTTCGACAATCGCTACGGCACGGGCCAAAGCACCCTCGACGGCATCATCCGGGCCACCAATATCCTGTTGGCCGGGCTGAACCTGGTGGTGGCCGGTTATGGCTGGTGCGGCCGCGGCGTCGCCATGCGCGCGCGCGGCATGGGCGCCAACGTCATCGTCACCGAGGTGGATCCCACCAAGGCCATCGAAGCCGTCATGGATGGCTTCCGTGTGATGTCCATGGCCGAAGCCGCTGTCATCGGCGACATCTTCGTCACCGTCACGGGCAACAAGCACGTCATCGCACGCGACCATTTCGAGCGCATGAAGAACGGGGCCATTCTTTGCAATTCGGGACACTTCAACGTGGAGATCGATCTTGACGCGCTGGCCAAGATGAGTTCTTCTCACCGGCAGACGCGCGAGTTCGTGGAAGAGTATTCGTTCCGCGACGGGCGCCGGCTCAACGTGCTGGCCGACGGCCGCCTGATCAATCTCTCGGCCGCCGAAGGGCATCCGGCTTCGGTGATGGATATGAGCTTCGCCAACCAGGCGCTGTCGGCCGAGTACATGGTGAAGAATCACAGCCAGCTCGAAAACCGCGTGTATTCCGTGCCGGAAGACCTGGACAAGCAAGTGGCGCGCATGAAGCTGGAGTCCATGGGGGTGAAGATCGACCGGCTCACTTCCGAGCAGGAACACTATCTGTCGAGCTGGTCGGAAGGCACGTAGGATAGGCCTCCTGGCCTGTCCTTCAACCATGCCGAACTCGCTCAACGACCGCCAGCCGGTCTTTTGGATCGCGCATTTGCAACACGAAGAAGGACAGGAGGCCTGTCCCACTTTAGGTGCAAACCGAAATCGTCATTGCCGGCGGCGGACTGGCGGGCATCGTGGCCGCGTACGAGTTGCTCGGCCGCGGACGGCGCGTCCTGCTGATCGATAAAGACCGGCGCGAAAACTTCGGCGGACTCGCCAAAGAATCCTTCGGCGGTGTGCATATGATCGGCACGCCGCATCAAAAACGGCTGCGTATTCACGATTCGCCGGAACTCGCATGGCGCGACTGGCAGAGCGTGGCCGATTACGGTCCCAATGACGAATGGCCGCGCGCCTGGGGCCGCTTCTACTGCGAGAATTCCCGCGAGCACATCTTCGAATTCCTGGATCGAAAGAAGATTGCATTCCTGCCGCTGGTGAACTGGCCCGAGCGCGGGCTCTACGCGCCGGGCAATACCGTACCCCGTTGGCACATTGTGTGGGGTACCGGCTACGAAATCATACACCGGCTGCTGGACGCGCTGGAGTCGCACCCGCAACGGGCAAATCTGGATCTGCTCTTCGATACCGAAGTATCCGCCATTGGGATGACGGGTGGGCGCGCCACGGGCGTCCGATGCCGCAAACTGGCTGACTGCCGCGAGGTCCAGGTGAGCGCCGAGCACGTGGTCATCGCCTCCGGCGGCGTGTGCGGCGGCGATCTGAGTTGCGTACGCGCCAATTGGTACAAGCCCTGGGGAGATCCTCCGCAGGAATTGCTCAACGGCGCGCACCGCTTCGGAGACGGCCTGCTGCACGGCAAAGTTGCGGAGTTGGGCGGCGCCGTGACGCATCTCGACCTGCATTGGCATTACGCCGCGGGCGTGCATCACCCGGCCCAGCGCCGCCCGAACGACGGCTTGAGCCTGGTGCCGCCGCGCTCCGCGCTTTGGTTGAACGCGCGCGGCGAGCGCATCATGCACCCCGGACCCATGCCGGTTTACGCCGACACGCGCCATCTGGTCTCGAGCGTTCTCGCGCAGCCCGGTAAGTATTCCTGGCAGGTGATGAACTGGAAAATCGCGATCAAGGAACTGGCGGTTTCGGGCGGCGATTACATGACTGCATTCCGCTACAAGAAGAGGCTGGGGCTGGTGGCCAGCATGCTCTTCGGCAACAAGGATCTGGTGAACCGCCTGATCCGCGACTGTCCGGACGACATCGTGGTGGCGGACCGTCTCGACGACCTGATGGAGCGCATGGATCGCCAGAGCCTCTACGGCCTACGGATCGATCATGCGCGGATGGAGGCGACGGTGCGCGCGTGGGACGACATGATTGGCCGCGGACCGGCCTACTCCAACGACGACCAGTTGCGGCGGATCGCCAATGCGCGGCAGTATCGCGGCGACCGCGTGCGCACGTGCAAGTTCCAGAAGATCCTGGATCCCAAAGCGCGGCCTTTGATCGCGATTCGCGAATTCATCCTGAGCCGCAAGAGCCTGGGCGGCATTCAGACCGACTTGCAGTGCCGCGTGCTGCGCGCGGCGGATGGACAGCCGGTTCCGGGGCTGTACGCCGTGGGCGAAGCGGCGGGTTTCGGCGGCGGAGGCATTCACGGCAAAGGCTCTCTGGAAGGCACCTTCCTGGGCGGCTGCGTCCTGAGCGGCTGTCTGGCCGGACGAAGCATTGGCGCCTGAACACCGGAGCGGGCCTCCATGTCCGCTCTTCCACGAACAGGCCGGCGTGGACGCCGGCCGCAGGACTGGAGTCCCGCCCCACCTACTCAATCCCCAGCGCGATCAAAATAGCCTCCACATCGGCGGCCCGCACCAACACGTCCGCGCTCATGGCGCTGGGGTCGGGACGCTCGTCGAACGCCTGGAACAGCGCCATCTTGGCGATAGCGTAGCGCTCGCTCGCGTACAGCGGGCGGCCGTGCCGGCTTTCCCAATCCTCCACCGCGTCTTCGCTCACCAGAACCGAAACCGCGATGGACGTCTTGCGGTCCGCGGAGACGTTGAAGACATACTCGGTCCCGCCATTGCGGTCGCGCTTAAAGGGACGGTGGCCTTCATAGTAATACTGGTAAACATAACCGCTTTGTCCGGAATAGGTTTTTTGGCGGCGGATTGCGGGCGCGCCGGTCAGGGGCTTCGGTTTGCGGGAAAGCCAGCGATCGAACACCCTTCGATTATCCAGGTACGCCGGTCCTGTTGACAAGCGCAGGCATGCTGGACCGCCCCTTCTCTTTTTTTTCGGCGCCTTTCTTTACCCGTTCCTGCTGCATCCCGTGTAAACTGAGATGTACTCCTCCTGCGATATGACGCCTCCTCCCCGGGAAATCGTTGCCGCTCACAGTCCCGATTCCGACGACGCATTCATGTTTTATGCGCTGGCCACCAAGAAAGTCCGCTCCCCCAAGGTCAGCTTTCGCCATATCCTCGAGGACATCGAATCGCTGAATCGCAAAGCGGTCGAGGGCCTGTACGACCTCTCCGCGATTTCCTATCACGCATATCCGTACGTGGCCGATAAATATGTGCTGATGGCCAGCGGCTCCAGCATCGGCGATGGGTACGGTCCCATGCTCGTGGCGGCGCGGCCCATCGAGCCGGAAGAATTGGCCGGCAAGCGCATCGCGGTGCCCGGCAAGCTGACCACTGCCTATTTAGCGCTGAAATTGTTCCAGCCGGATTTCGAGGCCGTGGTCACCCCATTCGACAAAATCATGCACGCCGTCCGCGAACACTCCGTGGAGGCGGGCCTGATCATTCATGAAGGGCAGTTGACCTTCGATCGCGAAGGGTTCCACAAGGTGCTGGACCTGGGCCGGTGGTGGAAGAGCAAATACGGGTTGCCGCTGCCGTTGGGAGGCAACGCTCTGCTGCGGACGTTGCCGGGCGATATCCAAAGCGAGTGCTGCCGTCTGATGCGCGAGAGCATTCAATACGCGCTCGACAATCGCGATGAGGCGCTCAGCTATGCGCTGCAGTTCGCACGCGACATGGAGACCAGTCTGGCGGAGAAGTTCGTCGGCATGTACGTGAATCACTACACCCTGGACGCCGGCGATATGATCCCGGCGGCCGTGCAGAAACTGCTCGATTTGGGCCATGAAGCCGGGCTCATTCCGCGGCGCGTGCAGGTTGAGTTCGTCCGCTGATTGCTACAGTAGAAGTATGCTGTTTCGTCGCGCAACCCCCCTCCTGCTGTGTCTTTCATTTTGTCTGCCGGCCGCGGCCCATGCCCAGGATGCCGCCGCGCTGCGCCCCAAAGACGTCCGCGAGATGGCAAAGGGCGGCGCCGATGCCATTCCCAAACTGGCCGCGCTGCTGACCAACCCGGATTTCGAAATCCGCCTGGAAGCGGTCAAACAGATTTCGGAAATCGGCACGCAATACAGCCTCGATCCGTTGATTCAAGCCACCCGTGACAGCGACGCCGAAATCCAGATCCGCGCCACCGATGGCTTGGTCAACTTCTATCTGCCGGGTTATCTGAAGACCGGATTCGCTTCTTCCTTGCGCCGCGCGGGAACCAGCATCAAGGGCCACTTCACCGATACCGACGACCAGATAATCGATCCTTACATCACACCGCGTCCGGAGGCGATCGCCGCGCTGGGCGCGCTGGCGCGCAATGGCGCGAGCGTGGACGCGCGGGCCAATGCGGCGCGCGCCATCGGCATCCTGCGCGGCAAAGCCGCCATACCGGATCTGGTCCAGGCGATGCATTCCAAGGACACCGCGGTGATCTACGAGTCGCTGGTGGCCGTGCAGAAAATCCGCGATCCCGAGGCGGCTTCCAGCATCGCGTTTCTGCTGCGCGACCTCGACCCGAAGGTGCAGGTGGCGGCTATCGAAACCACCGGCCTGCTGCTGAATAAATCGGCCTTGCCCGATTTGGTGGACGTTCTCAACCATACGCACGACAGCAAAGTGCGCCGCGCGGCGCTGACCGCCATCGCCATGCTGCCCGCGGAAAGCAGCCGCGAGATTTACGCGCGCTATATCGGGGACAAAGACGACAAGATGCGCGCCGCCGCGGCTGAAGGCTACGCGCGCTCGAAAAATCCCGCGGACCTGCCCATGCTGGAGAAAGCCTGGCAGGACGAAGGCAAGACTTCCCCGCGGCTCTCGCTGGCGTTTGCGCAAGTGATGCTCGGCAAGACGGCGCTGTCCGAATTCAGCCCCCTCCAATTCCTGGTCGACACGCTCAACAGCGCGGCCTATCACGGCGTGGCATTCCCGTTCTTGGTCGAATTGGCGCGCGATCCCGGTGTGCGGAAATCGCTTTATACGCCGCTGTTGCAGGGGACCAGGGACGAGAAAATCAACCTGGCGCGGGTGATGGCGCGCAGCGGCGACTCGAGCGATGCGCCGCAATTAGAGAAGTTGAGCCACGATACCGATCCGGAGGTGGCGCAGGAAGGACTGCGGGCCTTGCGGAATCTGCAGGCCCGCACCTGAACGGATTCTTACTTGGCCTTCTTCTGCTTCTGCTGGCCGACGCGCACCTTGAAGTGCAGGATCTTCGACTCCTGGTACGCCTTGTGATCGTGCCGGGCCACTACATCGGCCAGATACTTTTCCACGTTGGCGTCTTTCGGGAGGACGGACATGACGGTGAAACTCTCACCGCACTCCGGGCAGAAGGGCCGGAAACGCTTGACATTCGGAATTGCCATAACGTTGTTAGTTTAGCACGGTGGTGCGGCCGATTCAGGCGGTCCTATTCGGGGAAGTCTCTGAAATAGCAAGAAGCTTCAGCTTCAACCCGGCCCAGCGCGCGAAACCATTGTCGAAGGTCACCAGCAAGCATGAGCTTCTCAGGGCAAGAGCCGCCAAGTAGGCGTCGGTCCACGAACTCGGCCCAACGCCACGCTGCGTCATGAGCCCGTGCCAGACGGATTCCACGCCGTCCGGCTCAGTCATAAAGACGAGGCGCCGATCACGGCGCAATTGGGCAAAGACCTCCCATGCCTGGGCGACTGTCCGCGGAGCGGGACGCATGACGTTGACGTTCGTTAACAGGCGAAGCAGGCCCATCTGGGTGATGCGGCAGAACGCGACCGACGCATCGGGCTGCACCGCGAACCATTCGCGTGCCGCCACGTGGTGAATATGGCCCCCGGCTGCGAGCGCTATCCACACATTTACGTCAGGCAGTGAGGTGGTCACGAGAAAGTATCGCGTCCACATCCGCACCGGTGACGGGCTGGATTGGTCCTGTTTCAGAAGCTGGAATAAGGGGCAAGTGCACTTCGAGATTGCGCTGTGCCGACGGCCCAACGCTCGCGACGTGAGCGTCGACAAGCCGCCGAATGAGATCGGCCGGCGTGGCGCCCTCTTGCCTCGCAAGGGTCTCAAGTTGCCGGACGACCGCCTCGGGGAGTTCTAGCGTGGCCTGCATACAGAGATTGTCTCATGTTAGGCGGCCGATGGAAACTCCGGCCTGTTTGGTTTAGGTTCAGGCGCGATGGCTTGGCTCGTGGCGCAGGCATCAATGGCGCGCTCGCCCCCCTGGCAGCTCCATCCCAAATGAGATGAGCAGGGACTTGCCAACAAGACCGTTGGCAACGCATTTGTTGGCAGATGGCTCATGAAGCAGCCAGCGATCCCACTCCCGCCGCCACCTCCGCCAGCACAGCCAGGGCCATCTCGCAGCCCTCCCGATCCACATCGTAATGCGTGACCAGCCGCAACAACGTAGGGCCGATCGGATCGATCAACACGCCCCGCTCCTTCAATCGCGCGCTGATCTCCGCCGCCGGGAGTCCCGTGCCGCTCACATCGAACACCACGATGTTGGTCTGCACCTTGGCCGGATCGATCCGGATCCCGGGGACGCCGGCCAGTCCTCGCGCCATCATGCGGGCGTTGCGATGGTCCTCGCCCAGGTGGCGGGGACTCTGTTCCAGCGCGATCAACCCCGCGGCAGCCAGCACGCCCGTCTGGCGCATGCCGCCGCCCAGGCGCTTGCGGTAGAGGCGCGCCCGCTCGATATCGTCCGCCGTGCCCGCCAGCATCGAACCCACCGGCGCGCCCAGCGCCTTCGACAGGCAGAACATCACCGTATCCACTTTGGCCACGATCTCGCGCACCGGCCTGCCCAACGCCTCGGCGGCGTTGAACACGCGCGCGCCATCCATATGAACTTTCAGCCCGCGCTCGTGCGCCTTGTCGCAAATCTCATCGACGAGCGCCAGCGGGTAGACCGTGCCGCCGGCGATATTGTTCGTGTTTTCGATCTCGATCAAGGCGGTGCGCGCGCGATGCGGCCCAAGCGGACGGATCTCTCTCGCGATCTGTTCCCAGCCCATGATGCCGTCGCTGGTTGGAATGGGCCGCCCCACGCAGCCGGAAAACCAGGCCAGCATGGAAAACTCATATTCGAGCAGGTGCGCGCGGACGTCGCAAATCACCTCTTCGCCATGGCTCGTGTGCAGCTTCACCGCGATGGTGTTGCCCATGGTGCCGGTAGGGACAAAGATCGCGGCCTCTTTACCCGTGACGGCGGCGGCGCGGCTTTCCAGCAGGTTCACAGTGGGGTCTTCGCCGTATACATCGTCGCCCACCTCGGCTTCCAGCATGGCCCGCCGCATCTCCGGCGTGGGCTTGGTGACCGTGTCGCTACGCAGATCGATCATGTTAGGAACTCCTGAAAGACTTCGTTGGACAGCATCACGCCGCGGCTGGTCAGGCGCAGCACGCCGCTATCGGTTTCGAGCAGGCCTTGCTCGATGAAGCGGCGGATCGGCTCGCCAAAGTGCTCCCATTCGCGCGGCTCGGGGCGGATCCCCTGGGTCAGACGCAGGCCCACGAAGAAGCGCTCCTCCAGCGAATTGCGCTCGACGCTTACCGGTTGCCAGGCGCCGAGGTATTCATCCAAGGATTCGGGACTCCGCCAACGGAGCCGGCCATCGAAGGAATGGGCGTCGCTGCCAAAGCCGGCGTAAGGCTCCAGCAACCAGTATTTCATATTGTGCCGGGATTCGTGTCGCGGCACGGCGAAATTGGAGATTTCGTAACGGCGCAGGCCCAGCGCGGCGAGCCGCTCGACCGCGATTTCGTAAAGGTCGGCGGTGAGATCGCCGGAGGGCCTGTCGCCCGCGCCGTAACGCGTTCCGCCGGCCAGGATTTCGCGCCCCAGGCGGCTGTCCTCATCCACCTCCAGCATGTAGACGGAAGCGTGATCGGGCTCCAGACGCGCGATCCAATCGAGGGATTCGCGCCAGCTTGCTTCGGTCTGCCCGGAAAGGCCGGCGATCAGGTCGATGTTGATCTTGGCGATGCCTGCCCCGCGCAGCATGTCCATCTCGGTGGCTACGATCTGGGCGGTATGTTTGCGTCCGGTGCGCGCGATCTCCGGCTGTACGAAGGATTGCACGCCCAAGCTCACGCGGTCGATGCCGGCCTCCACCCAGGCGCGCGCGCGTTCCGGCGTGACGGTGCCGGGAGCGGTTTCGATCGTGGCTTCAATCCATGGACGTCCGGGTATCAGGGCGAGCACCGCCGCCAGTGCTTCCGGGTCCATGGCGCTGGGGGTGCCACCGCCCAGGTAGATTGTTTCCGGCGGCCATTCCCAGGCGTGCCGCGCGATTTCGGCGCGCAACGCTTCCAGGTAGCGCTGTTCCATCCCGCGCGGAAAAACACCCGAGGCGAAATTGCAGTAGGTACACTTCTGCGCGCAGAAGGGATATGAAACGTAAACGCCCGGCACCTACCTTATGATAGCGTGATGCCTTCGTTGCGCCGTTCCACGAGTTGCCGGAACAGAGCTCCGGTGTCGAACGGAAGCTCGCCCGTGGGCAGTTCTAACGACGCGAGCTGGACCTCGATCAGCGAGCCGTTCTGGAAGCGATACGCGACGAGTTCCTCCGGATCCAGTAGCAGCATTTGGCCAACGCCGATTTGCCTGTAGTCGCGAAAACGGGCGAGTTGTTCGGACAATCTGTCGTCAGGCGATAGGATCTCGATCACGGCCCAAGGAATCGAGTTTACGATCTTGCCGGGCGGAAGAGGCACGGGACATAGCATCACGTCCGGGATGCGATATCGAGCCCGTTCGACGATCTGCGTGCGGACCTCGGGGAGCACTGCAAATCGGAACTGCTTGCGGTACGCGTCCAAATAGATGCCGAGGATAAGCTGCAAGAGACCATGTGCAATGCTTGGCACATCACGCTCCACCAGAACACCCTCGACGTACTCCCTGTCGGGATGGTAACCGGAGTTGAGGTATTCGTCCGCTGAAACGATCAGGCCTGCCGATGTAGCTGCCACACCCTCAGTATACACCCTTACGAATGCCCCAGCACCTTGTGCGGCTGGTACGGCTCCGCGAGCGTCTGCAGTTCCCGCTCGTCGAGCTTCAAGCTCAGCGCCGCTACGGCATCCTCCAAATGCTGCATCTTGCTGGCCCCCACGATCGGCGCGGTCACGCCGGGTTGTTGCAAGATCCACGCCAGCGCCACCTGCGCATTCGGCACGCCGCGCGCACGTGCAACCTCGCCGACCCGATCCACCACGGTGAAATCCGACGGCTGGTAATACATCCCCTGCGCGTACTGATCGGTCTTTGAGCGCACGGTTTCGCCGAAATCTTCTTTGCGCCGGTTGCCCGCCAGGAATCCGCGCGCCAGCGGGCTCCACGGAATCACGCCTATGCCCTCTTCCCGGCACAGCGGGATCATCTCGCGCTCCTCTTCGCGATAGATCAGGTTGTAATGATTCTGCATGCTGACGAAGCGCGTCAGTCCCATTTCATCGGCCTTGTAAAGCATCTTGGCAAACTGCCACGCGAACATCGAAGAGGCGCCGATATAGAGCGCCTTACCCTCTTTCACCACTTCGTCCAAGGCTTCCAGGGTCTCCTCGATGGGCGTCTCATAGTCCAGGCGATGAATCTGGTAGAGGTCCACATAGTCGGTATCCAGGCGCCGCAAGCTGTCCTCGATGGCGTGCCGGATATGCTTGCGCGAAAGCCCGCGCTGGTTCGGATCGTCGCCCATGGGATTGAACAATTTGGTCGCGATCACCACCCGGTCGCGCGACGGGCCGAAGTCCTTCAGCGCCCTGCCCAGAATCTCTTCGCTCACGCCCAGCGAATACATATCGGCGGTGTCGAAGAAGTTGATGCCCAGCTCCAGCGCGCGGCGGATGAACGGGCGGCCCTCTTCCTCTTCCAGCACCCATTCCCGCCAGCGCTTTGATCCGTAAGTCATGGCGCCCAGGCAGATGCGCGAAACCTTCACGCCGGCTTTTCCCAGATTGACGTATTCCATATCCGGATTCTAACGTGGCGCGGAAGGGTCGGGCGGTTCAGATCGGCGGGCGGGAACTGTTGGTGCGCCGGCGCGCCGGCCCCACGCCAACATGCCACGGGGGCCGTCTATCCCGCGACACACCTTGCCGGCCGTCGTAGCCTGCCTGTCCAATGGGATCTCTGGCCGGTCCGGATCGACTACGATGGCACGACCCTGCTTGTAACCACCGCCGATAATTCCACCGCGCCCGCCGGACCTTCTCGGCTACAGGCAACTGCCTTGGCTTTGCCTCGTGGCTGCCTTGCAGGAGCGCATGTCCTAGGCTGAAGTGCTTTTATAGAACCCGGCACTTACGGGCAACGTGAAAAAGAACGTTGACCCTTTGCCGACTTCAGACTCAACCCAGATCCGGCCGCCGTAGCGCTCGACAAGTCTCTTGCACGTTGCCAATCCGATCCCGGTGCCAGGATACTGCTGGCCGTGGAGCCGTTTGAAGAGTTCAAAGATCTGCATCTGGTACTGTGGGGCAATACCTTGACCGTTGTCTGAAACCGAAAAAAGCCATTCGTTGCCGACCTCCCGCGCCGTAATGTGAACGCGGGGAACGTCCTCCCGGCGATATTTTAGGGCATTGCCGATCAGGTTCTGGATCAGTTGTTCGAGATGAGTTTTGTCGCCCATAATCGCGGGAAGCGGATCGTGGGTGATCGCCGCATTGTTTTCTTCGATAGATCCATTCAGATTGCCGAGAGCGCTCGCCAGAACCTCTTCCATGCGAAGGACGCTAAGAGGCCTATTAGTGATTGCTCCGGCTTTGGAGTAATCCAGCAGGGCGTCGATGAGCAGACCCATCCGGTCGGCGGCCGCCACGATAAACTGCAAACATTCCGCGCTCTTCCGATCAATCTGCAATCGGCTGCGGAGTTGCACCAGTTGAGTGTAAGCGGTGATCGTGCGCAAGGGTTCCCGAAGATCGTGAGAGGCCGCGTATGCGAAATGCTGCAGCTCGGCATTCGTCCGTTCCAGCAATTCGGAATGCCTGGCGAGATCCGCGGCTGCCTTCTTCTCCATGAGCTCGGCTTCCCGTCTTTGAGTAATGTCGCGAAATACCAGCACCACGCCGGTGACGTTGCCTTTAGCGCCGCGGATGGGAGCGGCGCTATCGTCAATTGGAATGTGACCGCCGTCCTTGGCGGCGAGCATGGTGTGATCGGTAAGGCTGGCGACGATCCCTTCCCGCAAGGCTTTGCCGGCGGGGTTATCGGCAGCCGCGCCGGTTTCTTCGTCGCTGATGTTGAAGATCTGTTCCAAGGGCTTACCCGCCGCCTCTTCCTGCGTCCATCCGGTCAGCGATTGGGCAATCGGATTTAGAAAGACAACCTTGCCGGTGGCGTCGGTGGTAATGACGCCATCGCCGATGCTCGAGATTGTCGTTTGCAGTAAGTCGCGCGCTGCCGTGGCTTGCTCCTCGCTCTGCTGAAGATCTTCGATCAGGCGTTGACGGTGACGCGTTCCCTTCCGGATGGCGATCGTGGCAAGCGCCAGAAGCGCGAAAACGGCCGCGCTCCCCAGCAGGCTGGTAAACCCCGCTTGATAGGCGCTGGTTTGCACCTCTTCTCTTTGCTGTCCCAACCGATCGTAGCTGGCGGTTTGAATTTCAGCGCAAATTGCTCGAATGTGATCCATCGCCGATTGTCCGCGATTGCCGCGGACTATAGCGAGCGCCGGGTCGAGCCCTTTGCTGCGGCGTAGCTCGATGGTCTCGGCCAATTCATCGATCTTGTCCCGCACCAGCGGTTTCAGGCTATCGATGCGCTTGAGCTCGTGGGGATCGCGCCGGCCGGCTTCCAGGCGCGCGAGGGCATCCAGGTTGGCGGGTATTTCCGTGACGGCGTGCCGGTATGGCTCCAGGTAACGATCGCTTCCAGTCAGAAGAAATCCGCGCTGCCCCGTTTCGGCATCCCCTAAAGATGCAAGAAGCGCAGTGGTTCCGTACATGACCTGCTGGGTGATCTGCGCCTCCCGCCTGGTGCGTTCAAAGGCAGCCCACGCGCGATAGGTAAGCACTGCGGTGAGCAGCACCAGCAGGAGTGCAATGAGCAGGGAAAAACGTTCGACTTCTTGCCGGATCTTGAGGCTGGCTTTCATCGACTCGTGCCTACTTCGGCTCAGCCTGGGGGCGAGCAGTACGGATTAGCGAGCGCCGATCACGTTCGTCAAAGTTAACTGAAGGTCTGCCGCTGCCGCCTGGCAGTTCTCAAATTGTGCGCCTAGATACCATTATTTGCCCGTTTCGCCCTTTTCGTCAAGTGGCCAAAGCGATGAAAGCAAAGGTTATATGAACGGGGCCGTTCACTTCATGAGAGCGCTAGCGGACACAAATGCCGCGGGCCGGCCCCGGCGGACCGGAACAAAGATCAGTACGCCTGTTTTGGAGCGGCCGGAAGCAGGGAATCGTATACCGCGATGATGGCTTAATAGCAGTTGTAGGCGAAAGACTCCAGACCGGCCCGGTCGACGACCGTGAGTTGTCCCCGCACGTACCGGATAAAACCGGTCTTCTTCAACATGCCCGTCGCTACATTCACCGTCGCCCTCCGCACGCCGAGCATATGCGAAAGAAATTCCTGAGTGAGCGGAATGGTATCCTCGCCGGCCCGATCGTGAGTCATCAAGAGCCAGCGGGCGCAGCGTTCTTCCATCCCGTGCACTCGGTTGCAGGCCGCTCCGTGAAGTATCTGTCGCATGAGCGCGTACAGGTGCCGATTGATCGCCTTCTGCACCAGCGGCCTGGTGCCGATTATTTTCCGGAAGGCATCGGGTCCTCCTCAATCTTGCGGCGCAGATTGGCGATGTGTACATCGACGGTGCGTTCGGAGCCTTGGTAGTCCCAACCAAACACGCGCTCTACCAGGTCCGAACGGCTGAACACGCGGCCAAGGCGCCAGGCAGAGCGCTTCGAGCAGCTTGTATTCGGTGGTAGTGAGGAGCACCGGATGCCCGCCGATCCGTACCCCGGCCGATCGCAGACGATCTCCACGCGTCCGAACAGCAGGCGCTTCGCCGCGGCCCGCGGACTGGTGCGCCGCAACACCGCTAGCACGCGCGCCACCAGTTCGCGGGGGCTGAACGGCTTGACGACATAGTCGTCCGCGCCGAGTTGCAGGCCTTCCAAACGGTCCACTTCCGTGGTGCGCGCCGTCAGCATGATGACGGGGACATCGCCCTCCCTCCGCAGCCGCCGGCACACTTCAAGGCTGTCGCTGCCGGGCAGCATGCGATCGAGAATGACCAGGTCGGGACGCGCGGTGCGACAAGCTTCCAGGACCGCGGTCCCGTCGGCCGCCATCGACGCTTCGAAGCCGGCATGCTCCAGGCGCAGCTTCACGGTTTCGGCCGTACGCAAATCGTCCTCGACCACCAGAATGCGCTGCGCGGCTGGTTTCACGGTAATCCGATCCCTGAGCGGAGCTTAAAGCCCGTCCCCCAATTTTTCAGTGGCACCGAAGCGCTCAGTTTGCTGAAGCCGATACCGGTGATTCGTGACGTTTTGGGCCCTGGCGAATCTAACCTTGATGGTATCGACTCGTGTCCACCGCCATGGTCGATAGCGCCTCGATGGAGGCCCGCGTACGCGTCTGTGCGGGCGTACAATCGAAATCATGTACACCCTTCGTTGCTTGCTTGCCGCGGCCCTGGCCTCCGCCGCTTTACCAGCCGCCGACGCACCGTCCGCGTCCGGCGTCGATCTCAAGGCCATGGATACCACGGTCAATCCGTGCCAGAACTTCTATCAATATGCCTGCGGCGCATGGCGGAAAAACAATCCGATTCCGCCCGATCAATCGCGCTGGGCGCGCTTCAATGAATTGGCCGAGCGCAATCTGGCGATCGAGCGCGGCATTCTGGAAAAAGCGGGCGATTCGCAGATCGGCGATTTCTACGCCGCCTGCATGGACGAACCGGCCATCGAGCGCAAGGGCATCCAGCCCATCGAGCCGCTCCTGAAGCAAATCGACGCGCTCGCTTCCAAGCGGGAATTGGCGGACGAGATGGTCCGCCTGCACCAGGCCGGCGTGCGCGCTCTCTTCAGTTTCTACGTGCGTCCCGACGATAAGAAATCGGACCAGGAGATCGCGCACGTGGATCAGGGCGGGCTGGGCCTTCCGGACCGCGACTATTATCTGAAGACCGATGCGCGCTCGGTCGAGCTGCGCAAGCAATACGAGGAGCACATTCAAGCTCTGTTCACGCTGCTGGCGAAGGCGCAAGGCTCCAGCGGCGCCGATCCCGATCCCGAGGCCGAAACCCGCGCCGTGATGGCGATAGAAACTTCGCTGGCCAAAGCTTCCATGGATCGCGTAGCGCGGCGGGATCCCGCCAACACCTATCACAAGATGACGGTGGTTGAACTGGAGCGCATGACGCCCGATTTCGATTGGAAGCAGTACCTGTCCACAATCGGCATTCCGCCGGTGGAATCGCTGGACGTTGCGGCGCCCGATTTTGTGAAGGCGCTGGATGCGCTGATCGCCGGCGCCAGCATAGCGGACCTGAAAACATATCTGCGGTGGCATGTTCTCGCATCGCACGCGGATATGTTGTCGCGCGCGTTCGAGGAGGAGGACTTCCGGTTCAACGATCACATTTTGCGCGGCACCAAGGAAATGCCGCCGCGCTGGAAGCGCTGTGTCCGCGCCACCGATCGCGCGTTCGGCGAGGCGCTCGGCCAGGAGTTCGTGAAGGTGGCGTTCAACGGCGCCAGCAAGGAGAAAGCCTTGCAACTGGTGGGTCAGATCGAGATGGAGATGCGCAAGGACATCGACAACGCCAAGTGGATGACGCCCGCCACCAAGGAACAGGCATTCGCCAAGTTGCGGGAGGTGACCAACAAAATCGGCTACCCGGATAAATGGCGGGATTACAGCGGCGTCAAGGTCGCGCGGGACGATTATTTCGGCAATGTGCTGCGGGCCTATGACTTCGAGTTGCGGCGCAATTTCAACAAGATCGGCAAGCCGGTGGACAAGTCGGAATGGGGCATGACGCCGCCCACGGTGAACGCCTACTATAACCCAAACATGAACAACATCAACTTTCCCGCCGGCATTCTGCAGCCGCCTTTCTACAATCCGCAGGCCGGCGATGCGGTGAATTACGGCGGCATCGGCGCGGTGATCGGCCATGAGCTGACGCACGGATTCGACGATGAAGGGCGCAAGTACGATGGCGCGGGCAACGTGCGCGACTGGTGGACGGCAGAGGATGCCAAAGCTTTCGAAGCGCGCGCCGATTGCGTTGTAAAGGAATACAGTGGCTTCAGCCCGGTGCCGGATGCGCATGTGAACGGGAAGCTGACGCTGGGCGAAAATGCCGCGGATAACGGCGGCATCCACCTGGCATACATGGCGCTGATGGATAGCCTGGCGAATCATATGGCCGGGAAGCAGGACGGCTTCACGCCGCAACAGCAGTTCTTCCTGGGCTTCGGGCAAATCTGGTGCGAGAATACGACGGAACAGGCGGCGCGCATGCAAGCGGCCACCAACCCGCATTCGCCCGGCGAGTTCCGCGCGAACGGGGTGCTGCAGAACATGCCGGAGTTCCAGGAGGCGTTCTCATGCAAAGTGGGCGATCCGATGGTATCGGCCGATCCCTGCCGCGTCTGGTAGAAAATGGTTGGAGCTTGTGGGGCGGGCAATCCTGCCCGCAGCCGGCTTTCAGCCGGCTCTGGCCGCCCAGAAAGGCGGCTGCGGCCAAGATTGGCCGCCCCACGGTTTATACCGCGGTAGCGGCATTGATCCTGGCCGCCGGTTGGGGCGCGCAGGCGCAAACGCAGCCGGCGGCGGATACGCCGGAAGTCCGCGCGCGCGAATCGGCGCCGCCGTTTCAGATCCGCGTGGAAACCAACCTGGTGATGGTGAAGGTGGTGGTGCGCGACGCGAAGGGCCGTCCGGTGCCCGGCCTTCGCAAAGAGGATTTCCGCTTGTTCGACGGCGGCAAGCCGCAAGAGATCAGCGGCTTTACGGTGGAAACCGCCGCTCCGCAGGCCGCCGCATCTGAAGCGGCGCAGGTTCCAGCGGCGCCGGGCCCGCCAACCGGGGCCGCGCCTGCGCCTGCTGCGCCAGTCCCGCAGCGTTTTGTGGCGCTGTTCTTCGACGATCTGCACATGGAGTTCGGCGCGGTCGGGCAGACCCGCGATGCCGCCTGGCGGTACATCTCCACGAAGTTGCGGCCCGAGGACCGCGTGGCCATCTTCACCTCATCCAATCAGGGCAGCCTCGATTTTACCGGCGACCGCAGCAAACTGCACGATGAGTTGTTCCGTCTGGGGCCGCACTCGCGCACAAATCCGTTGGAGCATCAATGTCCGGCCATCGGCGAATACCAGGCTTTCCTGATCGCGGAGCGGCAGCAAGCCGACGCCCTGGAGATGGCGGAGCGGGAAGGTTGGAAATGCCACTGCGACGAGCCTCCCCCAATAAACTACAGCATCAACATGCCGCGGGATGACTGCCAGCACGCCGAATTCATCAACGCGCAGATGCTGGCCGCCCAGATCTGGGATCTGGCGGACAAGCAGTCGCTGTACGCTCTGGATGTAATGGAAGGAGTCGTCAACCTTTTGGCTGCCAGGGCCGGACAACGCAGCCTGGTGCTGGTCTCGCCGGGCTTCCTCACCGGTACGCGCGAGAAATCGATTGACGCGCTGATCGACCGGGCGCTACGCCGGAACATTGTGGTGAATGCGATTGACGCCGCGGGTTTGTACACCAAGGCCTACCCCGACCCGCTCCTGGCGGAACGCCCCGATGTGGAAGCGCGCAAGTTCAGAATGGAAAATGAGGGTTTGACCGTGCAGCGGGATGTGCTGGCGGCGCTGGCCGAAGGGACGGGAGGCACGTTCTTCCATAACAGCAACGATTTCGACGATGGCCTGCGGCAGGCTGCCCAGCCCCCCGAAGTTTACTACGTGCTCAGCTTTTCGCCTCAAGACGCGAAGCTGGACGGGAAATTCCACGCACTCAAGGTCCGTCTCAACACCGGCGACCGCTGGGATGTCCAGGCGCGGCGCGGGTACTTCGCCAATACCACGCTGGCGGAGAAGGCTCCCACCAAGAGCGAATTGGAAACCGTGATCTACTCGCAAGACGAACGGCAGGACCTGCCGGCCACCCTTACGGCGCAAATCGAGAAGCCGTCCGGCGATGCGCTTACCGTTACGGTGAAGGTTCACGTAGATATCCGGGCGCTGCAGTTCCGCAAGGAGGCGGACCGCAGCGTGAACACGCTTACCTTCGATACTGCGTTGTTCGACCACGATGGAAAGTACGTTGCGGGAAAGGAGTCGTCGCTGGATTTCCGTCTGACGGACGCCAAGCTGGAAGAACTCTCGCGGTCCGGCATCAACGCACAAACCAGCTTTCGCGTGGCGCCGGGCGCGTACCGGGTTCGCGAGGTGGTGCGGGACACCGAGTCGAAGAAAATGTCGGCGCTGAACGGCAACGTCGACGCAATCACGCCGCCGGTCCAAACGGCGGCTTCGGTGGCGCCTCCCGCGCCTGCGGCGCCTGCCAAGCGGAAGAAAGAGAAGAAGAATAAGCCCATGGCGGAATGGAGCACCGCCGAATTCCTGAAGGCCATGCCTGAACTGGAGGGTTTGGACGCCGCCCCCAACCAGGATCGGCTCCCTATTCTGCTGCAGAGCTTGGGGCAGAACGTGAAGCTGTTCTTTGAGGCATTGCCGGAAACCAGCGCGCACGAACAGATCAACCTCGACCGGCTCGATTGGGTCGAACACCGCAAGGAGCAATTCAACTATCTGGATATTCCGCGGCCGGTCAAGGACGGCGTGGGACTCGATGAATTCCGGACCAATGCGGCCGGCAAGCGCGCCGAGCCGGAAGCGCTGGAGCGTGGGTTCGTGACCAAGGGCTTCGCGTCCATGATCGTTCACTTTCACCCGTTGTACCAGTCCGAGTCCACGTTTCGCGATCTGGGCACACAGACCATGGACGGGCATGCCACCGAAGTGGTGTACTTCGCGCAGATCCCCGGGAAGGCGCGGATCAAGCAAGGGCTGAAGACCGACATCCGGTCGCTGCAGATTCTGATCCAGGGCTTGGCCTGGATCGATTCGGGCAGTAATGAGATCGTCCGCATGCGCACGGAGTTGTTAGTGCCGCATGACGATCCCGACCTGCGGATGGAAACGACGGAATCGCGGTTCGCCGCGGTTCACTTCAAGGACGTTTCCCAGGCTTTCTGGCTGCCCGAAGAGGTAACTGTGACCGTGAACTGGCAAGGCATGGTGTTCCGCAATAGCCACCGGTATTCCGATTTCCAGTTGTTTCGCGTGGATACGGCCGCGCCGCGCCGCCTCCCAAACTAAGCTGTTAAATTCCAGCACAGTAGAACAATTGAGGCGTCCCCACGAGTGGGGACGCGGCACGCAGAGTGCGTGCGCTACGGCAGGTCGCGCCGCGCCACGCGCGAAATGGCGTGCACCAGCTTGCGGTAAGGCAGGCCTTCGAAGTCTTCGATGGGCAGCCATTCGCCGTCCCGCCAACTGGAGTAATACCAGCGCGCCAGCAAGGCCAGATACTCCTGGCGCTCGCGCATGCCGAGTTGGCGCACGGGCAGCGCGCCGAAGATGTCGCGCAGCTTGCCGTCGAGCGAAACCGGCTTGCCTTCCTGGACCTCGAAGCTCAGACGCCGCGGCGCTTGCCAGATCCCCTCCCGCACGATCCAAAGCTCCACGGCGTTGGGCGCGGCCGAGGGCGTGATCGCGACGCCGTGCAATCCGCCGATTTCGCGCGCCAGATCGTCGCGCAGCTTCAGGACTTCCTGGACCTTCTCAAAACGCTTGTGCTGCCGCGCGGCTTCTTCGAACATCATTTCTTCGCTGTACCGGTCGCGGGCGCGGCCGATGGTGCCGAGCAGCGAATGCCCGCCGGTCTTCAGGAACTCCGCCACGCGGCCGGCCTCGTGCTGGTACTCATCGCGCCCCACCACCTGCTGGCACGGACGCAGGCACATGCCCATCTCGCCGTAGATGCAGCCGGGGTGCTCGGGCGAGGGCGCCAGGTCCTCCTGGCAGCGGCGCAACTGAAACAGGTCCAGGAACTGCGATTCGAACCTCTCGGCCGAAGCGCGGCTGCGGAATGGGCCGCAATAGAGCGCAGGCACGCTACCGAGATGAGTCGTGAGCTGGCTGCGTGGAAACTCGTTGGCGAGCACCAGCTTGACGTAAGTGGGCATGCGCAGCTTCAGCAGATCGAGGTAGGTCTTGGGAAAATACCGGCGCGCCAGCTCGTACATCAGGATGGCGGATTCGAAGGCCGAACCGGTGAGGCTATACTCGATGCGCCGCACCGTATGACGCAGGTTGAGCAGGCGCGAGGGCTTCTCGCGCTCCTTGAGCAGACGCAGCAAGCGGCGCCTCAGCAGCGCGGTCTTGGCCAGGTAAGGATCGCCTTCACGCGGCCAAAGCAGGAAGACGGCGGGACTGTTGGGAACGTGCGCAATGGCCTCGTCGAGGCCGGAAAGATCCTCGGGAACGTCGATCGGGGTCATCACTGGAACCATTGTCGCGCAGAGCGGAAACGCCAGATGTGGCTGGCAGACCAGCGTGGCGTGCCCCAACGGCCCAACGGTTGGCGCAATACGCTACCAAGCGGATAACCAAATGCCCCGTGATCCGGAAGCCGGACCCCGATTCAATTGGAAACCTGGAAGTGGGTCAGTTTGGTTTTGTGGGGCCGCCAATCTTGGCCTGGGGCCCCCTCTGGGGACGCCCTTTAGGCGGCCAGAGCCGGCTGAAAGCCGTCCCCAAAGGGGACCCCAGGGCAGAATTGCCCGCCCCATAAGCCATGCAATTCCCAAACTGACCCACTACCGCGAAGTCTATCCCACGAATCAAGCCTTGAGCGGCGGCGGCGCGAAACCGCCGGTCAACTCGGCAATGCGCCCGGCGATGTCGATCGAGGTGGCGTCTTCCAGATACGGCCCGAGAATTTGCATCCCGCAAGGCAGCCCTTCCGGCGTGCGCCCCACCGGACAAACTGTCGCGGGATTGCCGGTCAGCGTGGCGTGAAAGATCCACTTCAGCATGTCCAGGTAAGGACGCGGCCCGGCGGGCGTGGCGATCTTCCGGGCCATCATGTCCGGACTGTGGTCGTGCGGGAAAGCCGTGACAAAATCCACGGGCATCAGGAAAGCGTCGTGCCCGCGGAAGTAATCGGCCCAGCAGCGGCGCGCTGCATACTGCTCGCCGACCGCCGCGCCCCATCCGCGGTGCGGCGTAGGATCGCTGGGCAGCACGGCCGCGCCGAGCATGGTGAAATACGCGCCATACCAGTCGGCGATCCGCATACCGGCGGGCCAGCCTGGCTCCAGGCGCGCGCCCGCCTTTCTCAGCGCGCCGATGGCGGTCTCCAACTGCCGGCGAACATCCGGCGCCACCGGGCAGAACGGATCGTCCAACACGTAGCCGATGCGGTAATCGCGCAGCCGCGCGCCGCGCGCTGGCGGCAGCTTCCAGGAGTACGCGATGCGCTGAACTCCGACAGGTCCGCCGGCGATCTGCAATTCCAGCAGCAGATCCTGCGCGGTGCGCGCCAACGGGCCGTTCACCGAAAGCCGGTCCGGCGCGGGGCTGGCGTTTGGCGGGTCCACGAAGCCTTCGTCGGAGATCACGTCGATGGTCGGCTTATGGCCGAAGACCCCGCAGAAATGCGAAGGCGTCCGGATGGACCCGCCGATGTCGCTGCCGAGTTCCAGAAACCCCATACCGCAGGCCAGGGCCGCCGCGCCGCCGCCAGTGGACCCGCCCGGCGTGCGCTCAGGATTCCGCGGATTGTTCGTGGTGCCGGCGACATCGTTGTAGCTTTGAAAATCGTCGGCCCACTCCGGCAGGTTGGTTTTGCCCACGATGATGGCGCCGGCATCCAGGAGGTTTTGCACGGCCGGCGCATTCTCCTTGGGCACGTTGTTCGCGTATATCTTCGCGCCGCAGGTCGAACGGATGCCGGCCGTCTTCTTGTCGTCTTTCATCAGGATCGGCACGCCGTGCAACCGGCCCCAAGGCCTGCCCTGCGCCAGCGCTTCATCGGCGGCGCGTGCGCGCGTGGCGGCTTGTTCCTCCACCAAGGTGACAAATGCGTTCACGCGGCCGTTGTATTTGCGAATGCGCTCGAAAACGTGCGCGGTCAGTTCGCGCGAGGAGATGCCGCCTGTGCGAATGGCGCGGGCCGCATCGGTGGCGCTGCCGAAATCCGGGTCGAAGTCCGACGCTCCGCGGGCGCGCGGAATGCGGGTCACGAACGGCGCGGCGCCCAGGGCGGTGACCAAATGACGGCGGGTGATCGTGCTGTGCATGGGGGACGATTGTATCACTGTGTGTCGTTCGCCACGGTCGCAAAGGTTTTTACAACCTTGTACTTGCCAACTGCCCCTAAGGGCGGTTCGCTGTTTCGCCGGCGGCGCCGACGGTTGGAATCCCGAAGGGCCACTGACGTTCGGCCCGCATGGCGAGCTTTTCGGCACTACCCAGATCGGCGGCAATCAGGGCTGCAGTCAGCTTGAGTCGGGTGGCATCGGCTGCGGGATAGTCTTCCGGATTGTTCCGTAGCGGCAAGGGGCGATTCGGGTAAGCCGGCAGTGCTACAACTTGCGCCTGGTTCGCCCCGCACAAGGCGAGTTTCGCGCGCCCCTTGGCGACAGGCGATAGAATCGGGGCATGCTGCGAACCGATCGCCGGTCATTTCTAGCCGCCGCGGGCGCTGCCGCTTTGGCCCGCTCCGCGAGCGCAGACGGCCGCCGCGCCGTCTTGCTGGGTGGGCCGATATTCCTGAAGAGCGAAGATCCCGCTGAACTGGCGCGCGAGCACCGCCGCCTGGGCTATAGCGCCGCATATTGCCCGCAGGCCAAAGCCGAAGACACCGTCCGCGTGCGCGCCATCGAGAAGGCCTTCGCGGCCGAGAATGTAGTGATCGCCGAAGTGGGCGCTTGGGTCAACATGCTGGACCCGGATACCGAAAAGCGCCGCGCCAACTTGCAATACGTGGTCGAGCGCATGGCCCTCGCCGAGGCCGCCGGCGCGCGTTGCTGCGTGGATATCGCCGGCTCTTACAATCCCACCGTCTGGTACGGACCCAATCCGAAGAACCTCTCGCAGCAGTTCTTCGACGCCACGGTCGATAACTGCCGCCATGTGATCGACGAAATCAAACCGAAGCGGACTAAATTCACCATTGAAGCCATGGGCTGGTCGCTGCCGGATGGCCCAGATTCCTATCTGAAGCTGATCCAGGCTGTGGACCGGCCGGCCTTCGGCGTGCATCTGGATGTTTGCAACGTAATCAACTCGCCGGAGCGCTTCTATCGCAACAGCGAAGTGATCGCCGATTGCTTCCGCAAACTGGGTCCCCGGATCGTTTCCTGCCATGCCAAAGACTTGGCATGGATCGTCGAGTTGAACATGCATTTCCAGGAGGTGATTCCGGGCCGCGGCGAGATCGATTACCGGACTTACTTGAACCAGCTATCGCAGTTGCCCTCGGAAACGCCGCTGATGCTGGAACACCTGAAGACGGCCGAGGAATACGAAGAGGGTAAGCGTTACATCCGGAAGGTAGCCGCCCAGATCGGAGTGACACTCGCATGACCAGAAGAGATTTCGTGGCCGCGGCGGTGCCGGCCTTGGCGGCAGTCACTACGGGCAGCGCCACAGCCGGCGCCCGTTTGCCCATCCGCAAAGCCGTGCTCTTCGAGATGCTTCCAAAATCGCTGAGCATTGCCGATCGCTTCAAACTCGCCAGGGATACGGGTTTCGAAGCCGCGAGTGCCCCACCACACCGGACGAAAGCGCGGCGGATGAAATCAAGAAGGTCTCCGAAAACGCCGGACTGCCGATTCATTCCGTCATGAACATGGCCCACTGGAAATATCCGCTGTCCTCGGCCGACCCGGCAGTGGTCGCCGAGAGCGTGAAGGGCATGCAAACCAGCCTGCGCAACGCGCATTTCTGGGGCGCGGAGACCGTGCTGCTGGTGCCCGCCGTGGTCAATCCGCAAACCAGTTACCAGGACGCCTGGACCCGCTCCCAACAGCAGATCCGCAAGCTGATTCCCATGGCGGAGGAGTTGAAGGCGATCGTCGCGGTGGAGGAAGTCTGGAACAAGTTTCTGCTCGGTCCGCTCGAATACGCGAAGTATATCGACGACTTCCGAAGCCCCTGGGTGCGGTCCTATTTCGACGTGGGCAACGTGGCGCTCACCGGCTATCCGCAGGATTGGATCCGCACCGTGGGCCGGCGCATCGTGAAACTGCACATCAAGGACTTCCGCTTTCGGAGGATGCAGGCCGAATTCGTGCCCTTGCGCGAAGGCGACTTCGACTGGGTCGAAATCCACAAGGCGCTGGGCGAAATCGGCTACCACGGCGTCGCCCCGGTAGAACTGGAAGGCGGCGGCGAAGCATATTTGCGCGAAGTGAACCGTCGCTTGGAGCTGATTCTGTCGGGGGCTTAGACTGTGAGTGTAACCTGCCAGGGCGCGGGTGCATCGATAACCATTGCCATGCAAATGCCGATTTCCAGGCGCCGTCTCTTCGCTCTGCTGCCGCTGTTTCCGGCGGCGAAGGTGCTGACCGGTCAGCAAAGCACTCCGCCCGCGGCCCCGCCCGCTCCCGCGCCGCAGCCCACCCAGCCGCCCGGCAGTTCGCCCCAGCGGCAAAGTCCCACATTCACCGCGGACGTCAACGTGGTCAATCTTTTCGCGACGGTGCGCGATAAGGATAGCCATATCGTCTCCAACCTCAACAAGGAAGATTTCGCCCTCCAGGAAGACGGACGGCCGCAGGTCATCCGCTATTTCTCCCGCGAAACCAATCTGCCGCTGACCCTCGGTCTGTTGGTGGATACCAGCCGCAGTCAGCGCAACGTTATCGATGCGGAGCGCTCCGCCAGCTACACCTTCTTTGAACACGTGCTGCGGGAAGATAAAGACCAGGCGTTCGTGCTCCACTTCGATCACCAGGTGGAGCTGCTGCAGGATCTCACTCAGTCGCGCCAGAAGCTGAACAAGGCGCTGCATGAGCTCGAAGTGAATCAGGACGACTCCCAGCAGCAGCAGCAGGGCGGCGGGGGTGGAGGCGGCTATCCCGGAGGTGGAGGCGGGCGCGGCAGCGGAGGCGGCCGCCGCGGCGGCGGCACTTTGCTGTACGACGCCGTTTACCTGGCATCGGGCGACGACCTGATGAAGAAGCAGAAGGGCCGCAAAGCGGTCTTTGTCCTCTCCGACGGCGTCGACCGGGGCAGCAAGGTCGGGATCTCGGAAGCCATCGAGGCAGCCCAGCGTTCCGACACCTTGGTGTACTCCATCTATTTCGCCTCGAACGAGGGCTTTCCGGGCGGCTTCGGGCGCGGCGGCGGCATGGGACGCGGCGGCGGCATGGGACGCGGTGGCGGAAGATACCCGCAAGAAGAGCGACCCGACGGCAAGAAGATACTCCGGCGCATCTCCAAGGAGACCGGCGGGACTTTCTTCGAGGTCTCCAGGAAGCAAACGATCGATTCCATCTACACCCGGATCGAGGAAGAGCTGCGCAACCAGTATAGTCTCGGCTACACCTCGGATCAGCCGGCGTCGCAGACGGGCTATCGCGCCATCAGTCTCACCGTGGGCAAGAAAAACCTGACGGTCCAAACGCGCGAAGGGTATTATCCAGCGTCGTAGAAGACAGAAGTCAGAAGCTGGGATTCTGTCTTCTGACTCCTGACTTCTGTCTTCTGCCTGTGCTACCGTCGGAAGTAGCATGGCGAAGTTTCTGTTCGGCCTGATCACCGGCGTGGTCCTATCCGTCGTTGGGATATTCCTGATCTTTTTCGCGCTGGCGCGCACCTTCCGCGAAAGCCCGCCCGCGGTCGCGCAAAACTCGGTGCTGCGACTCCAGCTATCGGGCGACATACCCGAACGTCCGCCGGTGGAAGTCCCCTTCGGCGCGCTTGCGGATCGCCCTACTCCTACCGTCACCGGCGTCTGGATGATGCTGCGCAAAGCCGCCGTGGATGCGCGCGTCAAAGCGGTGGTGTTGGAGCCTGAATCGCTTGGCGTAGGCTGGGGTAAGCTCGAGGAATTCCGCGCCGATCTGGAGCGGTTCAAGAAATCCGGCAAGCCCCTGTTTGCCTTTCTGAAGACCCCCGGCGCACGCGAGTATTACCTGGCTTCCGCCGCCGACCGCATCTATCTCGGCCCCACCGATTGGCTCAACCTGAAGGGCATGCGGGTCGAACTCATGTATTTCAAGAACACGCTGGATAAAATCGGCGTGGATGTGCAGGTCGAGCACGATGGCAAGTACAAGGACTTCGGCGACATGTTCACCCGCACGTCCATGAGTCCGGAGACTCGCGAGGTGATGACCTCGGTTGTAGACGACCTGTACGGTAACCTGGTCGGCCACATCGCGCAGGCGCGCAAGAAGACCTCCGACGATATGCGCGCGCTGATCGATCGGGGACCCTTTCTCGCCAACGACGCGCTCCAGGATGGCCTGGTCGACCAGTTGCGCTACGAAGATCAGATGTTCTCCGATCTGCAGCAGAAGGTGAACTCGGGCGAATTGCATAAACTTTCGATTGGCAGTTATCAGAAGATCCCGGCGGATTCGCTGGGTCTGGAAGGCCGCCATCGCATCGCCATGCTGGTAGGCGACGGTACTATCACGCGCGGCGATTCCGGCGACGATGGCGTTTCCGGCGACGGCATCCAGGCGGTGGGATTCAACAAGCTCCTGCGGCGCATCGCTGGCGATTCGAGCGTGGAGGGGGTGGTGGTGCGCATCGACTCTCCGGGCGGCGATGCCGTGGCGTCCGATGAGATCTGGCGCGAAATGAACCTGCTGAGCAAGAAGAAGCCGCTGGTAATCTCGATGTCCGACACGGCCGCTTCCGGCGGCTATTACATGGCGATGACCGGCGATCCCGTGGTGGCTTACCCCGGCACGCTCACCGGCTCCATCGGCGTGGTGTTCGGCAAGCCCAATCTGCACGGGCTGTACGACAAGTTGGGCATCACCAAGGACATGCTCGCGCGCGGGCGCTTCGCGGCCATCGATTCGGACTACCGCGATCTTTCCCCCGCGGAGTTGGCCAAGCTGAAGGAAGGCATCGACGCCAATTACCGCGACTTTGTCGCCAAAGTAGCGCAGGCGCGCCGCAAGCCCTTCGACCAGATCGAGCCGCTGGCGCAGGGTCGCGTGTGGCTCGGCGACCAGGCTCTGGCGCGCGGCCTGGTGGACGAATTGGGCGGTATCGACCGGGCCCTCGAACTGGTGAAGCAGAAGGCCAGGATACCGGCTTCCGAAAATGTCGCCATCGTGATGTATCCGGCGCGGCGCAGCATTCTGGATGTCCTGTTCGGCCGCGCGCAGGAAGGCGCGGTCGAGTCGCGCTTGCGGCGCCTGGTGAAGGATTGGCCGCCGGAACTGTGGGCCAAAGGCGGGCTGCTGCGCATCATGCCGTACATGGTGAACGCGCGGTAGGACGGGCCTCCGGCCTGTCCGCTCGCAGTAGCCGGTATGGTAATATGGCTATGGTATGGCCACGACCAAAGTGACCTTCACTCTCGACCAGGCCACCATTTCCCGGCTGCAAGATGCCGCCACCCGTCTGACCAAGCCAAAGAGCGAAGTAGTCCGCGCCGCGATCGCCGAATACTATGACAGGATCGGCCGGCTCAGCGAGAGCGAAAGGCTGCGCATGCTGCGCGTCTTCGATGATCTGGTGCCGCGCATTCCGGAGCGCAGTCGGGCCGAGGTGGACCGGGAGCTACGGTCAATTCGTCGGGCCCGCCGGGCGGGAGGCCGCCGGCACCCCTCGTGACCTTCCTGGACACCTCGCTCCTGATCGATGCCCTCACAGGGCCAAAACGGTCCGCCGCCGCGTTGCGCAGCGCCATACACGACGGGGAGCGCGTCCTGCTTCCCTCTCTGGTGCTTTACGAATGGCTGCGCGGACCGCGCGTGCCCCAGGATCTGGCGGCCCAGGAGTCCCTCTTCCCGAGCGATGCTGCCATACCCTTCGGTTGGCAGGAGTCGGCGCTGAGCGCCAAGCTGTACCGGTCCGTCCGGCGGGCTCGGGGGCGCGAGGCCGACCTCGCCATCGCTGCATGCGCGATCACCCACGAGGCCCAGCTTTGGACCCTCAACACCGCCGACTTCAAAGACATCCCAGGCCTTCGCCTTTACAGCCCCGTCTGAGCCATCCGCCGTGGTATCCTGCTGGATATCTGGGAGGACAACCGTGCGTGCCTCACCACCGCTTGCCGCGTTCCTCGCCCTAGCCTCGCTGCCCGCGCTCGCCGAAAACTGGCCGCAATGGCGCGGACCCTCCCTGAACGGCATCAGCACTGAGAAAGACCTTCCCCTGCATTGGAGCGCCACTGAAAACATCGCCTGGAAACTGGAAATGCCCGCCAGATCCGGCGCCACGCCGATTGTCTGGGGGAACAACGTTTTCCTCAACGTCGCGGATGGCGACGACCTGTACTTGTGGTGCGTCGACAAGACCAAGGGAACGCTTATCTGGAAGAAACTCATCGCCACCGGCAATTACAAAATCAACAAGCAGAACATGTCGTCGCCATCGCCCGTCACAGACGGCCAAAGCGTCTATGCCATGACTGGAATCGGCGTGCTGAAAGGCTTCGACTTCAAAGGCAATGAGCTGTGGGTGCGCGACATCCAGAAGGACTACGGCAAGTTCGGCCTCAACTGGGGCTACGCCTCTTCGCCACTGCTGTACGAGGATGCGCTTTACGTGCAGGTGCTGCATGGGATGCGAACGCACGATCCGTCATACGTCCTGCGCATCGACAAGAAGACCGGCAAGACCGTGTGGCGCGTGATCCGCCCGACGGACGCGATCCGCGAATCGCCCGATTCCTACACCACGCCCGCGCTGCTGCGCTATGGCAATCGCGTGGAGGTCGTGGTCACCGGCGGCGATTGCATCACGGGCCACGATCCGGCCACCGGCGCGGAACTGTGGCGCGCCACCGGCTTCAATCCGAACAACGACCCCGCCCACCGCATCATCGCCTCGCCGGTAGTGTACGACGATGTGGTCTACGCGCCCACGCGCGTGAAGCCGCTGATTGCGTTTCGCGCGGGCGGGCGGGGCGATGTTTCCCAGTCGCACAAGCTGTGGGAGTTCATGAATGGACCGGATGTCCCCACGCCCGTCACCGATGGCAAATACTTCTACTCGGTCAACGATCGCGGCATTCTCTGGTGCCTGAATGCCAAGACCGGAGAAGAGATCTGGGGCGGCCAGCGCATCAAACCCGCCACCTATAGCTCGTCACCCGTACTGGCGGATGGGAAGATCTACATCACCAACGAAGAGGGCCTGACCACGGTGGTCAAGGCCGGCCCAAAGTTCGAGGTGCTGGCGGAGAACGATCTGAACGATTACACGCTGAGCTCGCCCGCAATTTCGGATGGCCACATCCTGATTCGCACGGCCAAGTTTCTGTACTCCATCGGCAAGTAGCCCTTGATGTGGCGCACGCACTCGTGCGTGCCGTGTCGAGACTAGACTAGACTCGTCTCGACACATGGCTGCGTGCGTTACGACGGCTTGTAGTACAGCACGATCCCTCCGCCCAGCGCCGCCAACAAGAACCCCACATATAGCAGCGGGTGCGGCGCACTCTTCGGCGGATGCATGCCCATCGACACCAGCACATTCACCAGCGGCGCTCCCCCGAAGACCAGCGGCATCACGAAATTCGGGAGCCCGCCGGACTTGAACGCCCAGATGATGCAGACCGCCCCCAGCGCGCCCAGCGCGCCGCCGATGACGGACCAGATCGTGCCGCCCGCATTGAAGCCGCTGAATCCGCCCTGCGACGAAAGCCCCGCCACCGGCACCAGAACGCCTATCAGAAAATAGGCGAATCCCACGCACAGCAGCGCCTTCAAGGGATTGCCGAGCTGCGTCTGCCCCTTGTGCAGAGCCGGCCCATAAACTCCCCACGACAGCACCGCGCCAATTACAAAGACGATCCACATTTTGGAACGCTTCCCCTCCCTTTTCTTGGTCACAACCGCGCTTGGTTCCATTTGATGAAATCCTTTGCCCAACTATGCCATACTACCTGAAAATCCGGTAAACTCACAGGACTCCCAAAATATGGCCCAGCCGCTAGCTGACGCACCCCACCGCCTCACCCCAGTGCAATGGGTCATTTGCGCCATGGCCGCCATCGGCTTCGCGTTCGACACCTACGCTTTGCTCGTGTTGCCGCTGATCGTGCGGCCCGCCCTGATGGAGATCGCCAAGGTCAAGCCCGGCACGCCGGACTTCAATTACTGGGTGGGCCTGCTCTTCTACATCCCCGCGGTGGCGGGCGGCATCTTCGGCCTGCTGGGCGGATATCTCACCGACCGCCTGGGCCGCCGCCGCGTGCTGGTCTGGAGCATCCTGCTCTACGCCTTCTCCGCGCTGGCGTCGGGATTGGTCACTTCCGTCGGCGCGCTGCTGGCGCTGCGTTGCACCACGTTCATTGGCGTTTCCGTAGAATTTGTGGCCGCTGTGGCGTGGCTCGCGGAGTTGTTCCCGGACCCCAAGCAACGCGAATCCGTGCTGGGTTGGACGCAGGCGTTCTCGTCGATCGGCGGATTACTGATCAGCGCCGCCTACTACGTGGCCGTGACGTATTCCAAATCGCTGCCGGCCATCCATGGCGGGCACGGAGCCTGGCGCTATACGCTGATCTCGGGGGTGATCCCGGCGATTCCGTTGATCCTGATCCGGCCCTTCCTGCCGGAGTCGCCAGCGTGGCAGGAAAAGAAGCTGGCGGGCACGCTGAAGCGGCCCAGCCTCGCCGAGTTGTTCCGGCCGGAATATCGCAAGATCACCCTGCTAACGGCCTTGATGTTCGCGTGCAGCTACGGCGCGGCCTTCGGCGCCATCCAGCACATTCCGCGCATCGTGCCGGGCTTGCCGCAGGTGGTGCATCTGGCCCGCGCGGCGCAGGAACAGATCGTGAGCAAGGTGCAGTTTCTGCAGGAGATGGGCGGACTGCTGGGCCGCGTGATCCTGGCCTTCCTGGCGATCCGAATTGTCAGCCGCCGGAAGTTGCTGCGCGTCTTTCAGTTTCCCGGCCTGTTTCTGGTGCCGTTCGTGTTCTTCTATCCGGCCACCCACTCTCTGGGCATGACGGAGGTGGGCATTTTCATCGCCGGGCTACTCACCGTGGCGCAGTTCAGCTTCTGGGGCAATTATCTGCCCAGGATGTACCCCATGCACCTGCGCGGCACCGGCGAGAGCTTCGCGGCCAATATCGGCGGGCGCATGATCGGCACCTCGGCCGCGCTGCTGACCACGCAGCTTGCCAACGTGATGCCGGGCGCCACGCCCTTCACCAAGCTGGCTTATGCGGCGAGCGCCGTCGCGCTGCTGGTGTACGCGGTGGGGTTCATCTCGAGTTTCTGGCTGCCGGAGCCGCAACAGGGTAAGCTGCCGGAGTGAGGGCGCATTCCTCTAGCGCGCTTGGAGGCAATCACGGCTGCCGCACATGGGATAGGCTGCCTGAATGCGGCGTGTAGTTGGCTTTGGTAGAGTCTTTTTCAAGTTCCAGATCGCCGGCACGGCAAAGAAGCCGCGGGTCCTATCCTGGTCCTGCCATCCCCCGCGGTACGGTATGAGGAGGAAATGACGATGAAGTGCTTTCAATGCGACAAGGGCAGGATGGCGAACAAAGTCGTCGCAATGGCGGCCCGCCTTCGGGGCGAGGATGTACCGGTCCGCACCGATGCGATGGTTTGTAATCGTTGCGGATTTCAAGCAATGACCGACGAACAGTCGGACGCCTACGCCATTGCCAGCGCGGACGCATATCGCGAGAAGCACAGCCTGCTTACCACGAAGGAACTGAAGGAGATTCGCAAGCGCCTGAGCTTCCGCGCCTTCGCCGCCTATCTCAAGGTCGGTGAGGCGAGTCCGAAGCGCTGGGAGGCGGGCCTGGTTCAAGATGCGGCCATGGACGAGTTGATTCGGGTAAAGACGGACCTGCCCACCACCCGGAAGAATGTCCGGCGTTTGGAGGCTTATAGCAGCCCGCCATCGGCCGCTCCCGTGCACAGCTAGGCTAATTCGTCTTTACAGACGATCCGTCACCAATACGCGCCCCTTGGCGCCCAATGCGGTCTCGCCGCTCTGATTCTGAATGCGTCCGCGCAGCTCGACGACATCTCCACCAAGCTTCGGATTCGGAGTTACTTTCACCACCAGCCACTCCAACCGAATTATCTCGTCGGCGTAAATAGGCCGCCGGAACCGCACCCAGAATTCCAGCCCCACCATCGCCGCGCTCTTGGAGTAGTGCGATGCCGTCAGGCCCAGCAGCAGGGCCGTGGTAAACGTTCCACTGGCAATGGGCCGGCTGTACCGGGTGGCCGCCGCAAACGCGGAGTCGTGGTGAACCGGATTGGTGTCGCCCGCGGCGCGGGCGTACGCCGAGACCATCGCGGGTGTGAGTATCACATCCGAAAAGAAGCGTTCTCTTGGAAAGGCCCTCATCTCATCCGTTCCCCCTTGCGTGCCCTCCACTCTTCCGACGTGATCTCCCATACTTCGGTGAGCAGACGGCCGGAAACATATTCGCGCTGCTCCGTAGCCACGAGGCGCATCCCCTGCCTCTCCGAAATACGCCGTGACGCTATGTTCGCCGCCGCCTTCGGAACGCGCAACAGCGGATAGCCCAGCGTCTCGAACCAGTAATCCGTCACCACGCCGCAAGCTTCGCTCATCAAGCCCTGCCCGTGCCACGGCAGGCCCAGCCAGAAACCGCGGTTGATCTCTTCGCCCTTCATCAGGGCGATCGAACCGATGAGGCGCTCCGGATCGCTCTTCAAGCGCAGCGTCCAATGCCAAGCGTCTCCGCGCTCCGCTGCCGGCAGCGCCACATCGCGATAATAAGTGTAAGCTCCATCGGGCGGAAACGGCCACGGCACCTGATTGGCCAGATACCGCACCACCTCCCATTGCGGAAACAGCAACTGGGCTTGCTCCGCGTCGGCCAATTCCAAAGGCCGCAGCCACAAGCGCGGCGTCTCCAATGGCGGCGTCACGGCGCGGCCTTTGGCTTTTCATTGAGCAGCGCCGCCAGCCGCTTGGGCGCAACCAACTGGTAACTGCATGCGACCAGTTCGGACGCTTCATCCCAATCCACTTCGCCCACATCCAATCGCAGCGCCACCCAACCGTGGGGCGCCAGATACGCGGGCAAATAGAATCTTTCAGGCTGCGCCGCGGCCAGCGCCTTATTATCGCCCGGAAGAACCTTGCAGGTGACGGCCAGGATGCCATCGCCGTGATGGTCGTTCAGAAAATAGGCGAAGGTTCTCTTCCTGACGAGAAAGCCCGCGTGCGATCCGTGACGATAGGTCGTGGCTTCGGGCAACGCCATGCAGATTTTCGTGAGCCGGGCCAGGCGCCGGTCTTCTTTGGCAGGCTTGACGGATTTCGTCATGCGGTCACGCTCCGAAGCAAAACAGCTTGCCATCCTGCGAGCCGATCACGATACGGCCTCCGGCAATTGCGGGTGAAGCGGATAGCGGCGCGCTGGCTTCGAACTCCCAGACCTTCTTTCCAGTGGCGAGGTCCAGCACATAGAACCGTCCGTCGTTGGATCCCACGTAAACGCGCTCGCCCGCGATGGCAGGCGACGAATCCACGCGCGCGCGGGTCGCGAACGTCCAGATCGCCTTCCCGGTTTTGGCGTTGAGGCAGTGCACCATTTTGTCGCGCCCGCCCACCACTACACGATCGCCCGCCACCGCCGCCGAAGAGTAGAACGGGAACTGCCGCGCGGGGTTTTCGTAGCGCCAGGCGATCCGCTTCCGGCTCAGATCCGCGCCCACCACGTCGTTGTTGAAGGTGCCGAAATACGCCCACTGGCCCAGCATCGCAGGCGAAGCACCGGTGTAACCACCGGAATCGAAGTGGAACATTTCCTTGCCGTCCGCGATGCGCAGCCCGCGAAAGATCTCGTCGCACCCGGCTATGTAGACCAAGCCGCCCGCGATGGCCGGCGTCGCGTGTACGTAGCTGCTGGTGGTGAACTTCCAGAGCACCTTGCCGTCCTTCACCGACAGGCAATACAGGTTGCCATCGTACGAGCCAATAAACAGCCTATCGCCGGCAATGACGGGCGAAGACCGGATCTCGCTATCGGTCTTAAAAGTCCACAGCCCTTTGCCGTCCACCGCGCGCACTGCATGCAGCGTGCCTGCGATATCGCCCACGTAGACCACGCCATCGTGCACCAGCGGCGACGATTCGTCAATACCGTCTTTGCCGCGATACTTCCAGCGCAGTTTACCGGTAGCCAGATCGATGGCCAGCAGATCCGCGGATTCCACCCCCACGTATACGGCGCCATCGGCAATGGCCGCCGACGATTGAATCCCCTCGCCGGCATCGTAGGTCCACAGCAGCTTGAGCGTGCCGGGGACCGCCCCAGTGGCCACGCCCGTCAATTGCGGATTTCCGCGGAACTGCGGCCACTCGTCCGCTGCCTGCAAACATCCAGCCAGAAGGATTGCCGCCGCCAGTCGCACGGCTACTTCGCTTTCTCGATCCGGTACAGTTTCGACGCCGTACGCACGATCAGGCTCGAACGGTAGACGGCGGGCGTGGCCATGCACATCTCGTCGAGCGAGTTCTTCGCGAGGACTTTGAACTCGGGTCCCGCTTGGATCACGTAGGTGTCGCCATCCTCGCTCAGCGCGAAGATCTTGCCGTTATATGCCCAAGGCGACGCGGTGAATGCCGCGCCCTCCGTACTGATGCGCTGCTTGCCGTAGATTTCTTTTCCGCTACGCGCGTCGCGGCAGGTGAGAAAGCCATAGTCCATCAGCGTGTAATAGTAATCGCCGTAAACCAGCGGCGACGGATTATAAGGACCGCCCTGGCGCTGATACCATGCCACGAATTCGTTGCCGGTCTCATCGCCCTTCAGGCTGATGTCGCCCGACGCCCCCGGCCGCACGGCGAACACCGGCCGCACCTGATCGCCTACGTAGCCCGACGTGACATACAGCAGGCCGAACTTCGCAAACGGCGTGGGGATGGCGATCGACGACATGCCGCCCAGCTCCCAGAGCAGCTTGCCATCCAGGTCGTACGCGCGGATCCGCCGCGTGCCCGCCGTCACGATTTCGGTGCGCTTGCCGCTCTCCCAAATAAACGGCGTGGCCCAGTTGCTGCCCTCGTCGCGCGCCACGCGCCAGATTTGTTTGCCGGTCTTCGAGTCCAGCGCCTCCAAAAACGACTGCTCTTCGTTGTCGTTGACGATGTAGAGACGCCCTTGGTGCAGCACGGGCGAGGACGCCGCACCCCACCCATAGCGCATGCGGAACGGGCCCAGCGGTTGCGACCAGACCGGCTTGCCGTCGCGGTCCAGGCAGAACACTCCCACGCTGCCGAAATAAGCGTAGACATGCTCGCCGTCGGTTACCGGCGTCTCGGAAGCGTAGCTGTTCTTCAGATGCCGCGCGGGCGCGTTTCCACGGTGCACTTCGCGCTCCCAAAGCAGCTTGCCGGTCTTCCAGTCGACGCAATAGACCATCCAGCGATGCTCGTCGCGCGGCGGCGCTTCGCGGTTGCCGCCGAAGTACAGGCCCTTCTTGGGAGCCTCTTCCGGCTGTGTGGCAATCACCGAGGTCAGAAAAATGCGGTCGCCCGCGACCACCGGTGACGACCAGCCGCGGCCCGGAATATCCAGTTTCCACATGACGTTGGAGGTGGCGCTCCACGTCTCGGGAAGCGCCGCGTCGTCCGCCACCCCCGCCGCCGGCCCGCGGAACTGCGGCCAGGCATCTTCGGCCGCAGCTATGCCGACGCAGAGGCAGAGCAGCGTCGCCCACGCCAATCCTGGCCGCAGCCGCCTTTCAGGCGGCCAGAGCCGGCTAATAGCCGGCTGCGGGCAAGATTGCCCGCCCCACAATGATGGCATTCTCACTTCTTCACGTTGTAGCAATACAGATTGTCCTGTTCCCGCAAATAAAGTTTCCCATTGGCAATCACCGGCTGGCTCCACGTCGGGTACCCGCCCTTGGGAATCTCGAATCGCGATATCTCGCGGTAGCCTTCCGGAGCGGCCTCCACCAAGCCCACCACGCCCTCTTCACCCAGCGCATACAAGTGCCGGTCCGCGTAAATCAGCGAGCCCTTGCCGACGCTGCGGTCGCGCCACGCCACCTCGCCGGTCTCGAATTTCATGGCCGTTAGGATGCTGCTGGAGAATCCGTACAAGTAATCGCCCACCAGCACCGAAGTGCTGTAATGGTTCTGCATGTTGCGGTTGAAATACACCTCCGCGGCGTCGCTGCCGGCGCCCGCCTTCAGCAGCGCGCAGCCCGTACCGTAGTTCGACGAAAGGAAGATCTCGCCGCCATGCACGATCGGCGTGGCGATGTTGGCCGTGCCATTGGCCACCCGCTCGTACTTCCACTGCAGCTTGCCGCTGGCCAGGTCCAGCCCGATGGCCGCATCCGCCGTGAAAACCACCACTCTGCGGGCGCCCCCCGCGTCGTAGAGCATTGGCGACGAATAGGCGGCCGAGTCGCTTTGCGACTGCCACAGCAGTTTGCCGCTCGTTTTGTCGAGAGCCACGACGGCAGCACCCGATCCGCCCGGTGTCACGATGACGCGGTCTCCATCCACCAGCGGCGATTCGCTGATCCCCCAGTGCGGGACATGGCCGTGGAAGTGGTCCACAATGTTGTAGCCCCAGATGGTCCTGCCCGTGGCCGTTTCCAGACACACCAGCATGCCGTCGGCTGCCAGGGCATAAAGACGGTCGCCGTCCACGGTGGGCGTGCTGCGCGGCCCATGCCCGCGCGATTCATTAAACGGGATGCCCGTGTGAACGCGCCACAATTGCTTGCCGGTATTCGCGTCGAACGCCAGAACGTACTCTTCGTCGCCACGCTGGCCCTGAATAAAAAGGCGGCCGTCGGCGATTGCGGCGGACGAATAGCCCTCGCCCAGCCCCTCGATCTTCCAGACCAGGGGCGGCCCGCCCTTGGGCCACGACTCGAGCAATCCGGTTTCGGACGAGATTCCATCGCGGTTCGGACCGCGCCATTGCGGCCAGTCGGCGGCCCAGGCGAATGCGCCAAAGAACAAGCAGAGTAGAGGAGCAATCATGCGACCCAGCATGTGGAAAGGTTACCACGACCGGGCGCGTGTGGCGCACCGGAGTCGGAGCAGCCGTGCGAGACAGGCCGGTCAACCCGAAAGCAGTCGTCGCGCCTTATCGATTTGGGCTGCGAGTCTAGCTTTTTTGGGCAGATTCAGTTGGTACTCGCGCGCCAGCACCTGGTTCGAAAGGTTGCCCAAGGCATAATGGGCAACGGCCGCATCTTTTTCGGAGCAGAGGATCAAGCCCACCGGCGGGTTCTCATGGGCATTCGTCCAATGTTCATGCGCGTAGTTGAGATACAAGTTCATCTGGCCCGCATCTGCATGCGTGAATTTTCCAAGTTTCAAGTCTACAATGACGAGGCATTGAAGCCGGCGGTGGAATAAAACCAAATCGACCCGATACCATTCGGTTCCTACGCGCAGGCGTTTTTGCCGGGCGACGAAGGTGAAGTCGCTACCCAGTTCCAGCAGGAACTGCTCCAGGGTCCGGATTAATGCGTCTTCGATATCCGTTTCCGAATACTCATCTTTCAGATTCAAGAATTCGAGGATGAATGGATCTCGCAAGTGCGCCTCGGCTGTTGGGATCTCAATGGCTACGGGCACGGATCTTGGGTGGCGGATCCGCCGGTAGGCAAGGCTGGCGATCTGACGATCAAGTTGGCGGACCGACCAACCGCCCTGCAATGCCTCGTGCTCGTAGTACCCTCGTGCTTCAGGGTCCGGGACGGTGAGCAGGCGGACATAGTGCGACCAAGGCAGCGGAAAGAGGGGCCACAAACCGGATTTCGCAGACACTGTCTGCGAAATTGACGCCGGCGCGGATTTCGCAGACACTGTCTGCGGATTTGGCCAACCGAGATAAAACAAGCGCATCATCTCGAGGTTGCGTTCGGAGAACCCGCGGCCAAGCTGGGCCGTGAGGTCCTGGGCCAGAAGCTTCATCAGCGCTTGTCCATACGCGGCGCGCTCCGAACCGGATTGTTCGTGTTCAACGATCCTTTGCCCCACCAGCCAATACGTGGATGTGAGCACGACATTGACGGAGCGGACGGCGGCGAACCGCGCTTGCTCGATCAGGCGAACCACACCCTTCAGCAATTCACGGTAGGGACGGTACGGCGCCTTAGACTTTCGCCGTACTACCGCCTTGCTGAAATGTTTGCCGATTCTGCTCATAAGCGAGTGGCCAATCACGCCCGAACATCACCATAAGGCGACGCTAACGGGCGCCCCCGCCCGCTCGTCTGTTAATTCGGGATCAATTCCGGTTATCCTATTAGGTATCTCTTATGATGTGGCGCTTCGCACTCCTTCTTCTCTGTTTTTCATCCGTCACCCTCGCCCAGCAGACCGGTGCGGTGGGCGACTGGCCGGACTGGCGCGGACCCGATCGCGACGGCATCTCCCGCGAGAAAGGCCTGCCCGAAAAATGGTCGCTCGACGGCCAAGGCTTGGCCTGGAAGGCGCCCTACGGCGGCCGCTCCACGCCCGTCGTCCTCGGCGACCACCTTTATCTCGAAAACAGCGCCGGCGCGCGGGAAACCGAGCAGGAGCGCCTCATGTGCTTCAACGCCGATACCGGCAAGCTGCTCTGGGAATATAAATTCAGCCTGTATCAGAGCGACGTGCCCGCCCATCGCGTGGGCTGGGCCTCGCCCGTCGCCGACCCCGAGACGGGCAACGTCTACAGCTTCGGCGTCAATAATCTGGTCACTGCGCTCACCAAAGACGGACAAAAGCTGTGGGAGCATTCCATCACCGAAGAGTTTTCGCCCTTCACCACGCACGGCGGGCGGACGATTTCGCCGGCGATCGACGGCAACCTGGTGATCGTCAGCACGCCCACATCCACCTGGGGCACGCAGGCCAACCGCACGCAACGCTTTATCGCGCTGAACAAGCGCACCGGCGAGATCGTATGGGTCAGCACACCGGGCGGGCGTCCATACGATACCAGTTACGGCCCGATGAATTTCGCGATGGTCGACGGGATGCGTCTGCTGTTGGCTGGCGGATCCGACGGCTCCGTGATGGGAATGAAGCCGCAGACCGGCGAGCCGGTCTTCAACCTGGTGATTGCCAAGCGCGGGCTCAACACGGGTATCGTGCTGAATGGCAAATACGCCATCGCCTCCCACGGCGACGAAAACCTGGACAGCAACGAAATGGGCATGATCCTGGCTTTCGACGCCACTCGCAAAGGCAAGCTCGGCAAGGATGTCATCAAGTGGTCGGTGCCCGGATTCCTGGGCGGCTTCTCTTCGCCGGTGATCGATGGCGACCGCATTTACCAGGCCGATAACAACGGGAATCTTTTCGCCTTCGACGTCGAAACGGGCCACGAGCTTTGGAAGCAGACCATCGGCACCGTGCAGAAAGCGTCGACGGTGTTCGGCGATGGCAAGATCTACATCGGCAGCGAGAGTGGCAAGTTCTACATCGTGCGCCCGCATGCGGACCATTGCGAAGTTTTGAGCGAAGTCGAGCTGCCGCTCAGCGAAACCGGGATTACCTCGCAGAGGATTCCGGAGCCGGTGGTGGCCGCGGCCGCGGTGGCGCGCGGTCGCGTCTATTTCGTTTCGAGCGACACGTTGTATGCCATCGGTCCGAAGAAAACGGCGGGACATCCGTGGAAGCCGCTGGTGCAGACCATGGAGCCGGGGCAGGGCGATCCGGCCTGGGTGCAAGTGGAGCCTACGGAGTTGGTGCTGAAGCCCGGACAAACGGTGGAACTGCACGCGCGCCTGTTCGATGCCGCCGGCCGTTTCCTGCGTGAAGAGAAATCCGCCGCATGGTCGCTCGATCGCCTCAAGGGAACTGTCGCGGATGGCAAGTTCGAAGTCGCGGCGGACAACGTCGGCCAGGCCGGATTGATCAAGGCCAGCGTGGGGGGCGTGACGGGCGAGGCGCGCGCCCGCGTGATCCCGCCGCTACCCTGGAACGAAACGTTCGATGAATATGCGGTGGGCAGCTTGCCGCCGCAATGGGTGAGCGCGCAGGCCGGCCAGTTTCAGGTGGCGGAGCTGGATGGCCGGAAGGTGCTCGAAAAGAAACCCACCGAAACGCTGTTCAAACGCATCCGCGTCTTTATGGGACCTTCGGATTGGTCCAACTATACCGTGCAGGCCGATATCCGCATCCCCGAAAAACGCCGCCAGATGGGCGATGCGGGCATCATCGCGCAGCGTTACACGCTGTTCGCCTTCGGCAACAACCAGAAGATCGAGATGAATTCCTGGCAGCCGGAAGTTGGGCGCCGCGTTTCCGCGCCGTTTGAACTGAAGCCCGATACCTGGTACCGCCTGAAGCTGCGCGTGGAAAACACCGCCGATGGCAAAACGCGCATTCAGGGAAAAGCCTGGGCGGTCGCCGATCCCGAGCCGGCTGCTTGGCTCATCGATCGCATCGACCCGATTCCGAACAAGGAGGGCAGTCCCGGCCTCTTCGCCGACGCCCAGTTCGGAGTGTATTTCGCTAACCTTAAAGTGACCCCAAATCAATGAAACGCGCCATCCTGCTCGCTCTCATCTGCCTGCCGATTTCGCTGTGGCTGCTGTTTGCGTCCGATCCGGGCACGGGCGACTGGCCCATGTGGGGCGGTACACCCGACCGCAATATGCTGTCGTCCATGAAGGGCATTCCCACCACCTGGGATCTGAAGACCAGGAAGAACGTGAAGTGGATGGCGCAGCTCGGCTCGCAAAGCTACGGCAACCCGGTAGTCGCGGGCGGCCAGGTCTACGCCGGCACCAACAACGAACTGGTGCGCAATCCCAAAGAGCCTGGCGACCGCGGCGTGTTGATGTGCTTCCGCGAATCGGACGGCAAGTTCCTGTGGCAGCAAGCCAACGTGAAGCTGGCCGCCGGGCGCGCGCTTGATTGGCCGTTCCAAGGCGTGTGCTCCTCGCCGCTGGTGGAAGGCGACCGCCTGTACTACGTGACCAACCGCTGCGAAGTGATGTGCCTGGATACGCACGGCGACGGCAACGGCGGCCCCAAGATCGTCTGGAAGTTCGACATGATCGAGGAGGTGGGTTCCTCGCCGCACAACATGTCCAACTCGTCGCCGGTTTCCTACGGCAACCTGTTGTTCGCGGGCACTGCCAATGGCCAGGATGAAAGCCACGTCCACATTCCTTCGCCGCGCGCGCCATCGATGGTCGCGTTGAACAAGAACACGGGCAAGGAAGTTTGGGAAGTCAACAACGTGGGCGAACGCATCCTGCATGGTCAGTGGTCGTCGCCCGCGGTGGGCAAGATTGGCGACGTGGTGCAGGTGGTGATGGGCGAGGGCGATGGCTACGTCCGCGGCTATGAGGCAGAGACCGGCAAGAAGCTGTGGGAGTTCGACCTGAACCCCAAGGACTCCGTATGGCCCAAGACCCGCAACGAAGTAATCGCCACGCCTGTGATCTGGGAGAACAAAGTGTTCATCGCCAACGGCCAGGACCCCGAGCACGGCGAGGGAGTGGGGCACCTGTATGCCATCGACGCCACCAAACGCGGCGATATCACCCAAACGGGGCGTATCTGGCAGTACGACAAGATCCGCCGCTCGATTTCTACCGGCGCAATCTACAACGGATTGCTGTTTTATTCCGATTTCAGCGGCTTCCTGCATTGCCTGGACGTGAACACGGGCAAGCCCTACTGGACGCACGATCTGCTGTCGGCGGTCTGGGGCTCGCCCATGGTGATCAACGGCAAAGTCTACTTGGGCGATGAGGACGGAGACGTTCTGGTAATGGAAGCGGCCAAGCAGGAGAAGCTGATCTCGCAGATCAACATGGGCAGCTCGGTGTATGCGACAGTGGTGCCGGCCAACGGCGTCTTGTTCGTGATGAATCGCAACGAACTCTGGGCGCTCAGCGAGAAGTGACGTGTGGCCTTCTCCTTAGACCTTCGTACCCAAGTCCTGTTCGGCGAAGGCCGTTTCGCCGATCTCACCGCCCTGGCCCGCAGCCTCGGCTTCACCCGCACGCTCCTGGTATCCGACCCCGGCCTCCAATCCACCGGCTACCCCGCCCAAGCCGTCGCGCTACTCGCTGAAGCCGGCATCGCAGCTCCCGCCTTCCACGATTTCTCGCCGAACCCCGATACCGAAATGGTGGAAGCCGGCCGCGTCTTCGCCGCCGCGCGCGCCATCGACTCGCTGGTCGCGCTAGGGGGCGGCAGTTCGCTCGATTGCGCGAAGGGCATCAACTTCGTCCTCACCAACGGCGGAAACATGCGCGACTATTGGGGCTTCGGCAAAGCGGCACGGCCCATGCTGCCCATGATCGCGATTCCGACCACCGCCGGCACCGGCAGCGAAGCGCAGAGCTATGCGCTGATCTCCGACGCCGCCACCCACGTGAAAATGGCTTGCGGAGATCCCAAAGCGGCTTTTCGCGCGGCCATTCTCGACCCGTTGCTCACGCGTTCGCAGCCGCGCGAGGTGACCGCCGCCGCCGGATACGACGCCATCTCGCACGCGGTTGAAAGTTACGTCACCACGCGGCGGACGCCCGCCTCCATCGTGTTTGCGCGGGAGGCCTGGCAACTGCTGGCGGCCAATTTCGCGCGCGTCCTCCGCGATCCGTGCGATTTGGAAGCCCGCGGCGCCATGCTGCTGGGCGCGCATTACGCCGGCATCGCCATCGAGAATTCCATGTTGGGCGCGACCCACGCCTGTGCCAACCCGCTGACCGCGCATTACGGCACGACACACGGCGTGGCCATCGCCGCGCTGCTGCCGCACGTGGTGCGGTGGAACTGGGCCGCGGCGGAATCGCAGTACTGCGCGCTGGACTGCGCAGATCTCGCCGAGCGACTCGCCCAAATGGCCGCCGCCGCCGGCCTGTCCAACCGTTTGCGGGATCTTGGCGTAGCACAAGCAGCGCTGCCCTCAATGGCCGAAGAAGCCGCCACCCAGTGGACCGGCCGCTTCAATCCCCGCCCGTTTGATTCCGCTGCGGCGTTGGAGATTTACCAGTCGGCGTATTGACTCCCGGTTGAAACCGGAGAGCCGCACATCGCGTCAAGGACTCCGAAAAGAGGCGTCGTGATCGCCCGGCTTTGCAAATTGGCGATGTTTTCGGCTTGCCTGAGCGCGCAGACCCCCGCGCACAGCGATGTCGATTTCTACAGCAAGGAGAAACGGGCTGCTCTCGGCGTACGCCTGGCAACCGAGGTGCGCAAACAGACGTCGGCGATACCCGATTCGGCAGTCCACGATTACCTGGAGCGGTTGGGCAGGCGGCTGGCTGCGCAACTGCGCGTCGCGGATTTGGATTGGGAATTCGCGGTGGTTGGCGACGACGTGGGCGGGAGCACTCATGAAGCTCTTTCCCTTCCTGGTGGACACATCTTCGTACCGGCGTCCTTGATTCTCGCCGTCGATAATGAAGCCGAGCTGGCAGGCATGCTTGCGCATTCGATGGCCCCTATCGCGGAAGGATTTGGGCCGCCAATTGCAGCTCGCGGGCGCGCCGGCGATAGTTCTAACGTCCCGCTCGTCTGTGGCCGGGGCTGGACCGGGATGGGCGCAGCGGGGAATGGCGATCGTGCGTACGCGCCAGAGGAGTGCCTGAAAATTTGGCGCAGTAACGAACTGGCCGCCGATCGAGTAGCGGTACATGTCATGGCCGCTGCCGGGTACGAGCCCGCGGCGCTGCTGGATTATATTCGCCGCACCCAACGAGATCTCGCGCCCGCATCCGTAAAATATTCGGTGCTGCCTCCTCGAGAGATACGGATCGGCGCTCTTGAAACGGCCGTAGCAAACCTGCCATCGCGCTCCGGCCCGTCTGGCGGAGAGTTCGGGGCTATCCAGGACAGAGTGCGAGAACTCGCGGCGCCATCGGTAGGGAAGCCGCCCTCCGCGCTGAAACAGCCTCCCTCGCTACGCCGAGCGGACGAGCAGTAAGACACGGCCGGCAGACTATGTCGAGAGCTGCGCTCCGTCAAGCCCAGAAAATCTCGGATACATCCAGATAGCTGTTGAACATCGAGAGCGGAATGCGGTCGCCGATATGATAAACCGTTGGGACTCCACCTTGGCATGTGACGCTGACGGCTTCCCGTTTCGGGTCCACCACCCAGAACTCCTGCGCTCCGCTCGAAAGGCAGAGGACGGCTTTTTCGCGGATTTCGGCTCTTGTGTTCGAAGGCGACAACACCTCGATCGCCAGTTCCGGCGATCCGCACAGGTTGTCGTCGTCGTCTGTGGCGTCCCATCTCCGCTGCGAAATATAGGCTACGTCGGCTCCGCGCAGATCGTACTCCGGAAGCGCCCTGAAGGCCACTTCGGTTGCGATAATGCCCAGGTGCTCCGCCTTGGGACGCAGCAGTTCCGCCAGCCGGTGCTGCAGCTTGGCATGCTGCATCTTGGGTCGCGACAACGTGACCACCATCCCCCAATGGAGTTCCTGGATGACATCCTCCCGATCGGGCAACTGGCGGTACTCATCGACCGTCATCAATAAAGGTTCGGCCACACCCGTCATCGCACACCTCGCATTTCATGATCGCTCATCTTGATCGTTTTGCGCCGGCCACTTCAATGTCCCCACAATCTCCGCCACATTCCCGACGCCCTCCTCCCGCAAGAACCGCCCTAACTCATGCGCCACGCGCACGGGCGAGCCTGGATCCCAGAAGGTAGCGGTGCCCACTTCGACGGCGCTGGCGCCGGCCACCAAAAACTCCGCGGCGTCCTCACCGGTCGAGATGCCGCCCAGCCCGATCACCGGAATCTTCACCGCCTGCGCCGCCTGATACACCAGGCGCAGCGCGATGGGCTTGATGGCCGGTCCGGAAAGCCCGCCGAAGCCGGCGCCCAGCCGCGCACGGCGCGTGCGCGCATCGATGGCCAGCGCCACGAACGTATTCACCAGCGAGATCGCATCGGCGCCGCTCTCTTCCGCCGCCCGCGCCAGCGGCTCGATGGCGGCTACATTCGGCGACAACTTCACGATCAGCGGCCGCCGCGCCACGCGCTTCACCGCGCCGACTACCTCCGCCAGCAGGCCCGGATCGCTCGAAAAATAGATGCCGCCGTGTCGCGTGTTCGGGCAGGAAACATTCAGTTCGTAGCCCGCCAGTCCCTCCGCCGATTCCAGCGCGCGCACCACTTCCACGTAGTCTTCCGTGGCATAGCCGAACACGTTGGCGAAGACCGCCGTCCGTAAGGCCGCCAACCCCGGCAGTTTCTCGCGCACGAAGGCGCGCACCCCGATGTTCTGCAGGCCGATCGAATTCACCATCCCGGCCTGCGCTTCCCAGATGCGCGGCGGCGGATTGCCGTCCATCGGTTCGCGCGACAAGCCCTTCACCACCAGCCCGCCCAGCGCGTTCAGGTCGGCCAGCCGCTCGAATTCCACCCCATAACCGAATGTTCCCGAGGCCGCCAGCACGGGATTGCGCAGCGCGATACCGCACAACGACATCCCTAGGCGTCCATCGTCCGCGCTCATTTCGTGCGCTCTTCTTCGCCTTCCGCGTAGGCATCCGCCAGTTCCTTGCCGGTCGCGGACGACGGCGCGGCGATCCCGGCGGCGCGCGCCACCGTCGGCGCCAGGTCCACGCTTTCGATGGCGCGCTCGATCAGCTTCCTGCCGAACTGCGGGCCATACAGAAACAGCGGTACGCTCGTGTCGTAGTTATACAGCGAGCCGTACGAGACGCCGCGGCCGGCGGCAAAATCTTCAACGGCTTCCGGATCGTAGGAGAGCATCGCATCGCCGGAACGTAATTCGTGAAAACTGTTTTCGAACCGCCGCCGCCATTCGCCGCTGTGCGAGCAATCTCCATCCGCCGTGTAATAGCCCGCCACGCCGGGCAGGCGCAGGGCCGTCTCGCCCGCCAGTTTGCGCGCGTCGCGCAATGGAGTGTTTTGCTTGCGCAGCGCTTCCAGCTTCAGATAGAGGAACGGATACACGTATTTGTCCACGTACGCGTTCTTCACCGCGCCCTTATCGATCCAGTCGGAAAGCGCCTTGCCGATCGCGCGCGCGAGGCTCTCCCCGGAGATCGCCTTCTGCGAGCGCATCGCCGGATCCGGATCCGGCGGAGCGCCATGCGCGGCGGCAAAAATCAGGTTGTAATTATTCTTCCCGGGCGCTTTGTTCAGCGCCTCGAGAGTGCGCTGGATCTGCCGGTCCAACTGCAGCGCCATCTGGTCCATCAGCGGAGAATCCGATCCGGTTTCGTAACCCAGCAGCGCCATCGAACCCAGCGACACGAAAACGAAATCCAGGGTTTGGCCCTGCCCCAGTTTCTCCGCGGTGACCAGCGCGCGCAGCAACTCGAATTGTGCATCCTGGCAGAAGGGCGACGACTGGTAGAGCGCGAAGAACTCTTCCGGATGCCTGGAATCGTAGGTGAGCGTGCGCAGAGGCGGCAAGTCGCTGCCCGCCCCAACCGCCACCCATTTTTTGTCGTGCAGTTCCTCGATCGGCCGCGCGCTGCTATACGCCGCCAGCCATTCCGGCGCGTTGCCGCGCGTGGTGAACCGGCCTTGTGTGTCCATCCGGTACACTTGCCCCTGCGAGTGGCCCGCCAGCAGCGAGGCCGGCCCTTCGTTCAGACCGAGGCAGAAGATGCGGTTGGGTCCGGCGCGGGCTACCTCGTCGGCCAGCGTGGTGGCTGCCAACATCTCGGCGCGGGCTTTGGCTAATGCACGCGTCCTGCGGTCGTACCACTGGTCGGCGACAATACCGTGGAGGCTCGGATAGGCGCCGGTAGCCAGAGTGGCCAAACCGTTGGCCGTAAAGCCGCTTGCGGCCAGGCGGCAATCCGGATAATAGACGCCCTTGGTCATCAATTCGCGGAAGCCGCCGGGTGCCAGGAGGCTCCCTGCGCGGTCCAGGTAAAGCTGGCGGAACTGCTCCGCAATCAGGAACACGAATAGTTTCGGCCGCGGACGCAGTGCGTACAGGCGGCCGGGCAGATAGCCTGCCAGTCCGCCTAGGGCGCCCGCGGTGAACCGTCTACGGGAAATGGCCATCGGGTAAGAGTTTAGCAATCCTGCCAGAATTATGGTATTGTATTTTCCTTAATACTTTTTCATAAAGGAACGGGTGTACAGCACTCTGAGGAGAACCAGCCGATGCAAGAAGAAGATGGAAGCGTCTTGGGCTTGGCCACCATACGGCGGAATCGAGGGATTTCGCTGGAGCAAATTGCGGAATCTACGAAAATCAACATCCGCAGCCTCAAGGCCATCGAGGGTGGCGATTTCACGAAACTGCCCGGCGGCATTTATAACACCAGCTATATTCGTCAATACGCCAAGGCCATCGACTTCGACGAAGCGGAGTTGTTGGCGTTCTACCGCGTCCGGATGGCCGTGGTAAACAACTCGGAAGACGCTAGCCGCGGCCGTAACGGGAATGGCGTCGTCGGTGGTGGGTTCCGGCAGGCTTCCATAGCCGGGTAACGGCCTGCCTTACCGCAAGGCCGCCAGTAGATCTCCGGTCTGCCTGGCCAGATCCCAGCGGGCTCGCTCTACCCCGTACTGTGCGTCGTAGAACGCGATCCATTTGCCGCTCTCCGCGATGCGCGATTCCTCCACCTGGCTCAACAGAATTCTGCCCTCCTGCAGCAGCGCCAGATTGACGGAAAGCTGTTCGCGCGCGACTTCCAGATCGAGGCGCGCGACATCCCGCCGATCCTCCGCCTTGTGCAGCTCGCGATAGCGCTGGTGTGTGTCCGCGGTGATTTGGTTGCGCGTATGAGCCAGTTCGATCCGCAGCTTCGAGGCTTCCGCATCGGCGCTGGCGGCCGCCGCGCTTACGCCCGGTCCCGCCACCAGCGGGAACACGAATGACACGCCGATCTCGGCATTGTTGGGCTGATATCGGAGGAAGTAATCCTGGTAGTGATTGAAGGTGGCGAACAGACCATACTGCGCCACCAGGTCCACATGCGGCAGGCGCGCGGCTTTGGCCGCCCGGCTCTCCAGTCCCTTGGCCGCTATTTGGGATTCCAAACGGCGCAATTCGTTACTCGACTGTAACGCGATTTCTACAGCGGCCTCCTCGGAAGGCGGCGGGGGTGCGCCGGCCCGATCTTCGGCGGCCGGTTGCACGCGATCGTCCGCGCCGTACCCCAGAACGATAGCCAGCGACGTTTCGGCGGTTTCACGATCCGCATCCAACGCATCGGCGATCTGCCGCGCGCGCGCCAGGTTGAGCGCCGCCCGCTTGGATTCGAGCGGTAATTCGCGCCCTTCCTGCACGCGGTTCTCGACCGTAGCCAGCACCTTTTGGGAACTCTCCAGTTCCTTGCGCGCCATCTCGCCGGCGCGCGCGGCGCGTTCGGCGTCCAGGAAAAGCTCCGCCGTGCGGAAGGCGATTTCATCTTTCTTGGCGGATACCGAGATGCCTGCCCCGCGAGCCTCTTCCTTGGTCCGCGCCACAAGGTAGCTCTGCTGCCGGTTGAACACGGACCCCGAGATGCGCCCTTGCACTATGGACGGCGCCGCTCCGTCGAGGCTCATCGGAAATCCGTAGGTGTATGCCAGTCCGCTGCCAATCGAGACGTGCGGCGCGAACGGGTCCTTCTGGACGCGCACGGCTTCTTGCGCTTTCAGCTCATCCAGGCGCGCCATGGCGATCTCCGGGTTCTGCTGCAGGGCGCGCTCCACCGCCTGCCGCAAATTCATGGTGTGCACCTCGGCGCGCAAAGCGGCGGCGCAGCACACCAGCGTAAAGATTCTAGTCAACGTCGGCATGCTGGTATTGTCTCAGGAGTAACCGCGACAGGCCAGTACATCGTACAGATAGTCCCTTATAGAATACTGGCAGTTCGGTTGCACCGTGGGGCGGCCAATCTTGGCCGCAGCCGTCTTTCAGGCGGCTCCTGCTTTCACGGCCCGCCCCACAAACGCCATGGTCACTTGTCAACCAGCGCGGATATGGCGCTTTGGCAGCAGCATCGATATAACTAACTGGACGATCTACTACGAGGCCCGCCCCGTCACTTCCGGAAGCGGCGGATCAGCAGCGTATGGCGGTCGGAGCGGTAAAAACCGATTACGTAGACGGTGGCTTTGCCTGCGGTGGAGAATATAGCCTGGCGAATGCGCAGCACCGGCGCGCCGGCGTGAATCCCCAGCAATTCCGCGATGCGGGCGCTGGCCGGCGTGGCGTCCACCTCTTCGTCCGCATAATGCAGTTCGATGCCGTACTCGCGCTCCAGCGTACCGAACAGAGAACGGCGTTCCAACGGCAGGTTGAGCAAACCGGCGAAATCTTCCGCGGGAAAATAGCAGATCTCCACCGCGAACGGTTGCTCGCCGGATTGCCGCAGCCGTTCCAGCTTCACCAGCCGGCTGTGCCCCGGAAGCGCCAGGCGCGCGGCAGCCTCCTGCTCGCCTTCCACGATGCTCGCGCCCAAGATCCGCGAGCGCGCCGGCAAACCCCGGCTGGCCATTTGCTCGGTGAAGCTGGCCAGCCGGTTAAAGTGGATCTTGGGCAGCGCCACGAACGTTCCGGCGCCGCGCCGCCGGTCCACCAGCCCCTCGTGTTCTAGTTCAGCCAGCGCATGCCGCGCGGTCATCAAGCTCACTTCGTGGCTGCGCGCGAGTTCTCTCTCCGAAGGCACGGCGTCCCCAGGTTGCAACTCGCCGGTCTCAATGCGCTTTCGTAGCGCGTGTTGGATGCGCCGGTACGCGGGCGCGTCCGAATCGGTCTTCAGCAGCATCGATTTTCCGTTTCCGTACCGCCACGGGCAATGGTGCCAGCAACTTGCAGGCGGAACACGTGCTATAGAGCGTCCATGGCGATGTGCTATAGAGCGTCAACGATGGTATTTTACCCCGAACCGGCGCCGGATTCCAGATTATTTTCATATTTTTGGCGATTTCTCTCTTGACGAACGGTTACAACCGGATTTATACTTCCTCAATAGCATATTTCTGCTATATAGCTGTTCCGATGGGGTTTTGGCGGGTATAGACAGTGCGATATAGCACTATACCCGCTGCAAAGAGAGGCCGGAGAGGCTCGCGCTTCTCCTTAACAAACGGAGACGATCTCGTTGAAACATCGAACACTGTTACACACTTGCAGAACGTTGGTTTTGCTCGCGGCGGTCTGCGCCCTGGCGGGCTCCGCCTGGGGCCAGCAGGTTAGCGCGGCTGTTACCGGCACGATCGCCGATCCCTCGGGTGCCCCCATCGCCGGTGCCAAAGTCGTAGCGAAGGATCTGGATCGCGGCGTAGTCTTCCCAACCCAGACAAATACTCAGGGAGTTTACAACTTTCCCCGCCTCCCTATTGGCCGCTATCAAGTCCGGGCGGAAGCCCCGGGGTTCCAGAGCGAGGTGCAGCCGGAGATCACCCTGGACGTGAACCAGACGGCGCGTGTCGACTTCCAGATGAAAATTGGCCAGGTCTCCGAGACCGTGGAAGTGACCTCGGCGGCTCCCATCCTCGAAACCGAGACCACTCAATTAAGCACGGTCATCGACTCCAACACCACCGAAAACCTCCCGCTGGGGTCGCGCAACTACGCGCAGTTGACGCTGCTGGCGCCAGGCGCCGTGACGCCGGCTCCCAACGGCTTCACCAATGGCATCACCACCGGCTTGGGACCTGGCGGCAACGACGCTTCGCGGCCCTATATTAATGGCAATCACGAACAGGCCAACAATTTCCTGCTCGACGGCCTGGATAACAATCAGGTCTCCGACAATCTGATGGGTTACACGCCCAATGCGGACGCCATCGCGGAATTCAATATGATCACCCAGAACGCCTCGGCGGAGTTCGGCAATTTCGAGGGCGGCATCATCAACACCACTCTCAAGTCGGGCACCAACCAGTACCACGGCGATGTGTTCGAGTTCTTGCGTAACAACGCGCTCAATGCGAATTCCTGGGAGAACGACTGGCTGGGCCTGCCAAAAGGGGCGCTTCGCTGGAACCAGTTCGGCGGCGTGATCGGCGGCCCCATAAAGAAGGACAAGCTGTTTTTCTTCGCGGACTATCAGGGGCAGCGCCTCGATTATCCCACATCCCTCGGCGTTACCAGCGTCATGACGGCGGCCGAGCGGGGCGGCGACTTTTCGGCGATGCTCGCATTGCCCGCCCCATCGAACTACCAGCTCACCAACCCGTTCAATAACAACCTGCCGTTCCCCAAAAACCAGATCCCTCTGACCATGATCGACCCTGCGGCGAAGAACCTCTTTGCTACCGGTTTCTACTCGTTGCCCAACCAAACGGGCACCAACAACGGCTTGACGAATAACTACATATACGGGACTAACTCGGCCATCAACCAGGATCAGGGCGATATCAAGATAGACTATAACCTGAGTACCAACGACCGCATCTCGGGCCGTTACTCGGACTTATATGCAAACGACCCGTCGGCCAACACGTTCAAGCTGTTCGACGATGCGTTCACCTACGACAACGCCCATAGCGGCGTGGCGAATTGGACTCACACATTCGGCGCCAATATCGTGAACGAGGCGCGCGTGGGCGTGAACTATGTGCTTGTGAACAACGGCGACAACGCCAAGAGCGGCTTGGGCAATCTAGGTACGACTATAGGAATCGCCAATGCCAACGATGTAGGCCCCGGCCTGCTGGGTCTTACCTTCAGCAACAACGACTTTGCCGCGAGTCTCGGGAGTTCCATCTCCGGCAGCCAGCAACTTTTCGCCAGCACCGTGATCCAGTTCGACGATACCGTGGTCATCACCAAAGGTCAGCACAACATCCACGCCGGTTTTCAATTCTTCCGCGAGCGCATCAACGTGTACTATGCCGGCAACAACGGCAACCAGGGTTCCATCAGCTACGGCGGCCAATATTCGGGCACTGCTGAGTCCGACTTCTTCCTGGGTCTGCCCAGCGGTTACGGCGGCGGCAGCGCCTAAGCCGGCACTTGGGGCCAGCGTTCGAACATAGTCGCGGGATTCCTGCAGGACGACTACCACGTTTCCCGAAGCCTGACCCTCAACCTCGGCGTGCGCTATGAAAACCACACCCCCTGGGTGGAAGTGGAAAACCGGCAGGCCAACTTCGGACTGTTCACCGGCACGGTCTATATCGCCGGCCAGAGCTGCCCGTTCAGCAATTGCCGCGCGCTGTATAACTCCTACAACGCCGGTTACGACTTTCAACCGCGCATCGGGTTCGCGTGGTCGCCCCAATCCATGGGAGGCAAGACCGTATTCCGCGGCGCGTATACCCTGTCTTCCTATCTGGAAGGCACGGGCACCAATCTTCGCCTTCCAATGAATCCGCCGGTGCGGCAGCCCAACTTCGGCGCCACTTACTCCATCGCCGCCGACGGGCCGTTGCCTCCCACCACCACCGACCAAGGCTTGATCGTGCCGCCGGCTGGTAATCCGTTCGAAGGCGCGGAACTCCGCCTTTGGGATCCCAACGACAAACCCGCTGCTGTGCAACAGTGGAATTTCAGCATTCAGCACCAGTTCTCCAACAATACGACGCTGCAGGCCAGTTATGTGGGACAGCATGGCACGCACCTGATGGAGCCGGAGCTCTATTCGCAGTTGTACTTGAACCCGAATGGCACTACCTCGCCCAGCCCCTATATCGCAGGCAATCCGACGCTCGCGAATGAGATCGGCTTCATTGCCGGAACCTCCTCGGCCGGAACTCAGGAATACAACGCGCTGCAGGCTGTTTTTCAAAAACGTCTCAGCAACGGACTGCAGGGCCAGGTCGCCTACACCTATTCGAAATGCATGACCGACAACGGCGGATACTACGGGAGTTGGGGAGGGCAGGCCTGGTACGGCCCAACTTACTGGCAGAACCTTTACGATTCTAAAGCCGAATGGGGTCCGTGCTTCTACGATCAGACGCAGAATCTGACGACTTATGCGCTCTATGAGCTGCCGTATGGCAAGAACAGGCAGTTTGGCAAGGATGCCAACCCGGTGCTCAACGCCATTGCCGGCGACTGGAACGTTTCCGCAATTTTGACCTTCCACACCGGCTTCCCGATGACCCCTTACACTTGGACCGATACGTCCGGAACCGGCCTTGGGAACGTGTTTTCGACCCGCGCGGATTGTGTCTCGCCGGCCAACATCGTGAATAACAACTACAGCCAGGGCGGCATTCAGTGGTTCAATCCGGACGCTTTCACTACGCCTGCCAGCGGCACGTACGGCAATTGCGGAAATGGAGTGGTGCGCGGACCCGGCGAGGGCAACTTGGACCTTAGCGTACAGAAGGACTTCCCCGTCGGGGAAAGCAAGAAGCTCCAGTTCCGCGGCGACTTCATAGACCTTACGAACCATCCCATCTTCAACGCGCCGAACCTCGCGATTGGCCCAGGGCTGGGAGCCATTCAAAGCACCCAGGGGCCGCGCAACATTCAGCTTGCCTTGAAGTTTATTTTCTAAGACCCCAAACAGCGGTAAGTCTCCGGGGAGCCGAAACGGCGGCTCCCCGCAACGGAAAGAACTCGTTGCTCGTTGAGTTCCCTACAGCCCGGCTGCGCGAGTAGCCGTAACAACTCGGGGCGAGACGGCCGGCCCACCTGAGTGATCCTGAAGCACGGTCCCAGTACCATCGCTAGCTCGGCGTGGCCTCGAACAGCATCCTCCTCGCCTCTAGGGAGACAGGCCACGGGATAGGGAGACTCTCCAACGTGAGCATCCGACCGACGACGGACGTCTAGCATTTTGGACAACTAGCCAGAACCCACCGTCTATCGCGAGGCTTGCCTCGCGGTGCAAATCAACGGTCGTGAGGCGGGATACAGATCCAGTGCGCCTGACAGAACGCGCTGTTCGCCATGTTGACCTGCATAAACGCCTGCTACATAGTATAAATATCCACAGCTTGCGCCGATCCCGCGCGCCTTCCTCGGCAGGTCCTCCGCGGGCTCCAGCGGCCTGCCTTTCGATCTCGGTCCGGAACTCGAACGCTGCGGGGGACTCGCGAGAATGCCGGCGAAATGGCTAAGCGTGCGGCTATGCACCGAGCGGCTGTTCACGGCGTAGCGCCTGTAACATGCCGAGCGGCTGCTCCTTCGAGCACGGCTTCCACCTTGGCCAACCGCTCTGCGAGATCCTGGATTTGCCGTTGCTGCCTTTGCACTTCGTTCAGGAGCATGGGCGTCAATTCCTGATACTTCACCGTCTCGATCTGGCCGTCGGCTGAGCGCACCACCATGTCCGGATAGATGCCGGCGACTTCTTCGGCTATCAGGCCATATTCGATTGGGTTCGAGGCTTCGGCGTAGGGCTGTTTGTAGCGGAAGGTGACCGGCCGCAGGCGCAGCAGGCCCCCGCTGGCGTCGCCCATGTCGCGGATGTCTTCCTTGTAGCGCCGGGAGGAGGACACCACGCCGAGTTGCCCCGACGAGCTGACCACCACCTGCGCGCCGCTGACGTTAACCCCATAAATGCCCGAGATGTACGCGGCGGACTGACTGGCGCCGATGCGCGTTACGTTATTTTCTCCGGCCACCCCCGGGTTTCCGATGTCGATGTCGTTAGTTTCTTCTGACGCTAAGTTGTACCCGCTCATGTATCCGACCGCAACGTTGTTTGAGCCAGAGTCGTTATTATACAGAGCGCTGTAGCCAATGCCGGTGTTGTTGTTGCCGCCGGTATTTTGGTTCAAGGCCCGCCACCCTGTCGCGGTGTTGCCGCTGCCCATCACGTTGTTCCACATTGCATAGGCGCCCACGGCGGTGTTGTTGCTCGCGGTGGTGGCATACAGGGCGGCCATCCCGACAGCCGTGTTGTATTGTCCTTCGCTATTCGACCAGCCCGCGTTGGTGCCCAGGAATACGTTAAAGGAAGCATTGGCGGTGTCGGTGTTATAGCCCGCCCCTAACCCGACAAATGTATCCGCGGTATTGATCGGCGCGTTGAGCACGTTAGCTCCACCGATTTGGTAAGTACCGGATGCACTGTAGTTGGCGAAGCTCGCCGTGGTGCCGGATAGAGCTCCGGCCAGACTGCCCCCGGTCAGCGGCAGGAAGTTGTTTTTGGCGTAGGTCTCGGCCGTGTTGATGCCGGCCGTAAAGTCGGACTGGAAAGCCACTACACCTTCGTTGACGTCCAGGGTCACGCTGCCGCTCGACCCGCCGCCCGTCAGCCCCGTGCCGGGCGTCACGCTGGTGATGGTCCCGGTGCCGGGGAAGGTTTGGCCAGCGGCGAAGTTGATCTCGCCATTGCTGCCAATCGAAAATCCGGTATTGGCGGGAGTCGCGCTGCCCGCCGCGTAAAGCAGGTTCATGGATGCCGCAGGACTGGCGGTGTCGTTGCCCACCGGTTCCGCTTGCCATTCGAAAGTCTGGTTCACCGCCGTGCTGATGGCGCCATCGAAGGTGGCCGCGCCGAAAATGATGGGATAGGACTTCGCTCCGGCACTGGCGGAAGCGCTGCCCTCGGCGTACATTTTCAGCGCGCCGATCAGGCTGGTTGTGCCTTTCACCTCCAGCGTGGCAGCGGGCGCAGACGTCCCGATCCCGATTTTTCCACCAGATTCCACGATCGTGCTGGAGCCTTCCACGTTGCACGCATCAGTGATGTAGGCGATCTCATTGGCGGCGGCGGTCCCGTCGCTGGTGACGCTGCAACCCGTCTTCGGGGCCGCGGCGGAAACCGAATCGGGTGATACTCCGGAACTCGCCACCGGCTGCCCCACGGTTGCCGGAACCTGCAGGAATGCTGAAGCCGGCAAGCCTCCCAAGGTATCCGTATCCGCGGCCTTGAGTGCATAGGGCACCCCCACCAGCAGAGCCCGCGGCGGTTCGGCGACGCCCGCCAATTGCGGCCAAACTCCCAGCCAGCGCGCCTTGCCATTGGCGAACAGGTCCAGCGGCAGGCCATCCGCAGAGGCGGAACCTAGCAGGACCGTGTAGCGGCCCTGCTCGTCCAATGGCACGTTCTAGATTTCCGACCAGAGTGCCGGCCCCCCCTCCTGGTTCTCATAAAGTGAGAAGGCGATCCCGACCGTGCCGGTCCGCGGATTGCCGGCGGCATCCCTCACTGCGCCATTAAAATAGATCACGCGCGGCACAGCCGGTTGTTGCGCCTGTATGGCCATCACAGACAGCATACTCAGACAAGCGATTCTGATCCCCATGTTTTCCCTCCCAGGCGGCAAGTTCAGGAGCACGCGGCGTTAGCGCTCCCGGACGCTTCTCGGGGCGATAGTATCAAAAAACATGCGCGCACCGCAAACGGGGTCCATGCTTCTTCGATCAGACCCAAAACCTGACGACCTACGCACTCTATGGGCTACCATTCGGCAAGAACCGGAAGTTTGGCAGGGATGCAAACCCCGTGCTGAACGCAGTCGCCGGCGAATGGAACGTTTCCGCGATTTTGACCTTCCAGCACCGGCTTCCCGATGACCCCTTACACTTGGACCGATACGTCCGGAACGGGCCTCGGGAACGTGTTTTCGATGCGCGCGGATTGCGTGCCGCCTGCCAACATTGTGAACACTAACTACGCCCGAGGCGGCATTCAACGGGACGTTCGGCAACTGCGGAAATGGAATTGTGCGTAGTCCCGGAGAGGGCAACCTCGATCTTAGCGTGCAGAAGGACTTCCCAGTCGGGGAAAGCAAGAAGCTCCAGTTCCGCGGCGACTTTATCGACCTCACGAACCACCCCATCTTCAACTCGCCGGGCCTCACGCTGGGCGGAGGATTGGGCGTGATCACCAGCACGCAGGGGCCGCGCAACATTCAGCTTGCCTTGAAGTTCATTTTCTAAGACCCCAAACAGCGGTAAATCTCCGGGGAGCCGAAACGGCGGCTCCCCGTTTTTTTATTGCAGCGTACAATGAGTTTAGTGAAACTTCTTCTCCCGCTGGGAGCGATCGTCGCGCTGGCCCCGGCCATTGCTGCCGGACAGTCCTCACAGCAACTCGCCGAATCCGGCCATTGCCGGGAAGCTCTGCCGTCGTTGAAAGCCGACCTCGCCAAAGCCGCCGCCGCAGACATGCAAAAACGCCTCGGCGTGGACGGCGTTCGCTGCGGCATGACGCTTGACGACATGGGCGCCACCCTCGACTTTCTCCGCGGCCTCAACAAACGCTTTCCCGCCGATGCCGAAGTGCTGTATCTCTCCGTCCATGTCTTCTCCGAACTGTCCATTCGCGCTTCCCGCAAGCTCATGGTTTCGGCCCCCTCCGCCTACCAGGTGCATGAGCTGAATGCGGAGGCTCTGGAGACCCAGGGTAAATGGAGCGATGCCGAAGCGGAATATCGTGAAGTGCTCAAGAGGGACCCGCAGGTGGCCGGCATCCACTATCGCATCGCGCGGCTGCTCCTTTCCGCCCCGCCGGACCCCGCCGCCAAAAGCGATGCGCAAGCCGCTGCCAAAGTCGCCGCGCGCCGCGAATTGGAAGAAGAACTGAAGATCGACCCCCGCAACGCCGGCGCTGAATACGTGCTCGGCGAACTAGACCGTCAGGATGGCAAAGAGGCGGCGGCCGTCGATCATTTCGGCCGCGCCACCAAGCTGGACGCCGGATTCGCGGACGCCTTCATCGGGTTGGGCCGCACTCTGCTCACCGGCAGCCGGGCCGCCGATGCCATTCAACCGCTTGAAACCGCCGTCAAGCTTGATCCGGACAGCGCCATTGCGCACTTCAGTCTGGCGACTGCTTATTCCCGCACCGGACGCAAAGAAGATGCGGCCCGCGAATTCAATCTGCTGAAGCAGGCCTCGGAGAAATTGCAGCAGACCAAGGACCAGGTCCAACAAGGCATTGCGGGGGCGCCGCCGCATTAAGCAGGTTGCACCGATGCAGCGGACCGGCATACACGCGATTTTAGTGCTGGCGGCGCTGGCGGGCGCCGGCGCGCGCAGCCTTGGCCAGGAGCAGCCTGCGCTTGCCGAGCGAGCCGTGAACCTCGCGCTGGCGGGGCGCTGCGCCGAAGCCATGCCGTTGCTCAAGCAAGCCTTCAGCACGTCCGCCGGCAAGGATGTCAATCGTCTGACCGGTAAGTTCGGCGTGCGGTGCGCCATGCTTCTGAACCAGCAGAGCGAGGCCGCCAGCTTCCTGTCGCGTCTGCAGCAGGAGTTTCCCGACGATCCGGATATTCTGTTCCTGGCCGTGCATATGTACTCGGATCTGGCCTTTCGCAACTCACAGCGGTTGATGCAGGTAGCCCCGGATTCGAAAGAGGTCCTCCGCCTGAATGCCGAAAACTTCGAAAAGGCCGGCGACGCGCGGAAGGCCATTGGGGAATACCGCATTCTGCTGCAGCGGGAGCCCGGCACGCCCGGAATTCATTACCGCATCGGCGGTTTGATCCTGGAGAATCCGGGCGCCGCGGGCACGCTGGAGGATGCGCGCAAGGAGTTCGAACAGGAGCTCCAGGTGGATCCGAATAATGCGGGCGCGGAGTACTATCTGGGCGACGTGGCTCGGCAGGAAGACAAGCTGCCGGAAGCCATCGGGCATTTTGCGAGCGCGGCGAAGCTCGCGCCGGATTTCGCGGAGGCGCAGTTTGGGCTGGGCCGGTCGCTGCTGGATTCGGGCAAAAACGCGGAAGCCGTGGCGCCACTCGAGACGGCCACCCGCCTGGCGCCGGACAATCCTACGATCCATTTCGCGTTGGCTACGGCTTATCAGCGCATAGGGCGGAAAGACGATGCCGCCCGCGAGTTCGCGCTGCAGAAGAGCACCGCGGATAAGATCAACGCGAACACCAAGGCGCTGCATAAGAACATCGCCGGGGCGGAAGACAGCCCCAAATAGATGCGTAAGCCGTCGTGGTGGAGCGCTCCGGCCGGGATCGCCGCCGCCGTCTGGGCTGCGGCGTACGGGTTTCAGTCCCAACCCCCGCGCCCCGCCGCGCCTAAGCGGCCGCATTTTACCGACGTCGCGCCGCGATCCAAGTTCGCCTATATCACTAACAACAGCCTTTCGCCGCGCAAGTACTTTCCGCAACCGTTGGCGGGCGGAGTCGCCGTGTTCGACTTCGACAACGACGGCAAGCTGGATATCTTCTTCACCAACGGCGCTAAACTGCCGGAGCTGAAGAAGACCGGCCCCGAATTTTATAACTGCCTCCTCCGCAACAAAGGAAACGGCGTGTTCGAGGATGTCACTCAAAAGGCGGCCCTCGCGGGCGAGACTCTGGATTACAACTTCGGCGTGGCCGTGGGCGATTACGACAACGACGGCTATGAAGACCTGTTCGTGTGCAGCGCGGGCCGCAACGCGCTCTATCACAACAATGGGAATGGCACTTTCACGGATGTAACTCGCGAGTCCGGCATCGGCGGCAAGCCGCCGGGCACAGTCAGCGTGGGAGCCGCGTGGTTCGATTACGATCGCGACGGCCTGCCGGACCTGGTGGTGGCCAACTATACTGTTTGGAATCCGCTGACCGATCCGCGTTGCGCGTCCGAGGGCGTGGAGTATTATTGCGATCCGCGTCTCTATGCGCCCAGCGTACCGCCGCGGTTGTATCACAACCTGGGACATGGCAAGTTCGAGGACGTGACGGAGAAGTCCGGCTTCGGGCGCGCGCCGGGCAAAGGCATGGGAATCTCGATCGCGGATTTCAATGGCGACGGCTGGCCGGACGTGTTTATCGCCAACGATACGGAGCCCAATTCGCTGTTCATCAACAAAGGCGACGGCACGTTCGAAGAGCAGGCCATGCCATTCGGCGTGGCCTACGACGACAGCGCCAAAGCGGGATCCTCGATGGGCAGCGACGCGCAAGACTATGACAACGACGGGCGCGTGGATATCTTCTACAACAACCTGATGGGGCAAATCTGGGGGCTGTTCCGCAACCGCGGCGACGTCTTCCAATATGTATCTCTCGAAGCCGGACTGCGGCGGCTCAGCGCGCCGTTTTCCGGCTGGAGCGCGGGCTTCATCGACTATGATAACGACGGCTGGAAGGATCTGTACTCCGCGAACGGCGACATCGAGAACATCAACCCCGCCGGACGGCAGCACGATACCATGTTCCAAAACCTGGGCGGCAAACGGTTCGAGGACGTCTCGGCGGAGATGGGAAAGGATTTTCTGCGAACGGGGTATCAGCGCGGCGCGGCGTTCGGCGATTTGAATAATGACGGCTTCCCGGATGTGGTGGTCACGTCGCTCAACGAGCCGCCGCGCATTCTGCTGAATTCGGCGGATAACGGAAATCACTGGCTGGTGCTGGCGTTGACCGGACGGTCGAGCGGCCGCGATGCCATCGGGACCACGGTCAAACTCACTACGGCATCCGGACGCGTGTTGTACAACCGCGTGTCGATCAGCGTGGGTCTCATGTCATCCAGCGACAAGCGGGTACACTTCGGGCTGGGTGACGAAACCCGCATAGCCTCGATTGAGATTCGCTGGCCGCGCGGGGCCGTGCAGCGGCTGACCAACGTCGCCGCGGATCGGTTTCTAAAGGTGGAAGAGCCGGCCATCGAGCGGTGATGTGGCCCAAAGAGAGCGGCTTCAACGTTTCCCAGTAGCGCGGCGGTACTTGACCACGTTGGCTTCCTGTGCGGCGAGATTGGCGGAGAAGTTGTGGCCGCCGGAGCCATCCGCCCGCGCCACGAAATACAGATAGTCCGTGCCGGCGGGATGCAAGACCGCCGCTATGGACGCGACTCCCGGATTGGCGATGGGTCCGGGCGGCAGCCCCGCATGTTGGTAGGTGTTGTAAGGATCGCCGCTGGCCAGGTCGGATTTGTGAATGGCGCCGCGATAGTTGCCGGCGAGCAACGCCGCATAGATGGTGGACGGGTCGCAATCGAGCTTCATCCCGATGGCCAGGCGGCGGGCGAAAACGGAAGCGATGATGGGCCGCTCGCCGGGGAGCTTGCCTTCCTTTTCCACCAGGGAGGCCAGCGTGACCGTGCGGTGCGCGGAAGCATCTGTGCGCAGGCCGCGCCAGACTTCGCGAAACTTGCCGGTCATGGTCAGGCACAATTGCTCGGGTGTGGTGGCGCGGCGCAGGCGGTAGGTGTCCGGGAACAGGTAGCCCTCCAAGGTGGGCGCCAACGGGTCGAGATCGCGGATGAGCGCGGGGTTGCGGGCCGCCTTCAGGAATCGTTCCGCCGGAAACAGGCCGAGCTGCTCGGCGGCCGCCGCGATATCGAACATGTTCTTGCCCTCGGGCACCACCAACTCGTAATAGAAGATGTCGCCGTGCACGATACGGTCGAAAATTTCCAGCACGGATGCCGATTGGGTAAAGCGATATTCGCCGGCCTGGAGAATGGCGCCGTGACGGACGGCGCGCGCGATCAGGAACGCCCAGGCGTGGCGGACGACGCCGGCGTTCTGCAACGCCGTAGCCATCTGACGGGCACTGGTGCCCTTGGGCAGATCGACGAAGGCCTCCGGGTGGAAGCCGGCATAGGGCGTGTTCAGGTTGATCCCGATGTAGGCCACGCCCCCCATGGCGCAAAGGAGGACCACCGCCAGCCGCCGAAAGAGCGTCACAGGGAATCCAAGTAGCTCTGCAGCAGGATGACAGCGGAGAGCCGGTCGACGGCGCGGGCGCGCTTCTCGATGCCGATGCCGCTGGCGCGCAAGACGCGGGAAGCTTCCACCGTGGTCAGGCGCTCGTCCCACAGGCGCACAGGACGGCCGGCGCGGGCGGTCAGCGCATCGGCGAACTCCCGCACCCAGGCGGACTGGCGGCCTTCGACGCCGTTCATCTGCAGCGGGTTTCCGATCAGGATCAGGGCCACGTCACGCTCCTCCGCCTGGCGGGCGAGCTCGGCCAAATCGGCGCGCTTGGTAGTGCGCTCCAGGTTGGGCAGCCCCTGCGCGGTCAGACCCAGTGGATCGCTGATGGCCATGCCGATGCGCCTCTTTCCCAGATCGAGCGCTAGGATGCGGGGGCTTGGAGATGGCATGCGGCGGGAGACCAATTTCATTATAAACGCGCGCATGGTAGATTCGAGACAGGGATCTCTTCGCTTCGTGGCCATCTTGTCCAAGCCCCTGCGCGCCGCCGAGCAGGAAGTGCGGCATATCGCGTTACCGCTGATTGCGCTGGGTGTGGCGATCGCCATCCTGTACTTCGGGCGCGTTTTCTTCATCACTTCGCTGGTTGCGGTGATGCTGGCCTTCATCCTGGAACCTTTTGTCACGCTGCTGGTGCGCATCCGGTTTCCGCGGGCGCTGGCCAGCTTCGTAGTGTGCGCGGCCGCGCTTGCCATGCTGTACCTGATAGGGATGGGCGCGTACTCCCAGTTGTCCGGGCTGGCCCAGGAACTGCCCAAGTACGGCGAGCGTGTCGGTGAGTTGGTGGAGAACGTGTCG
>Ga0302325_10000686_pt1 | contig 90983 bp, 79 predicted proteins | sample Palsa_T0_2_FD_201948 | JGI IMG/M metagenome (GOLD analysis project Ga0302325, IMG submission 201948) | Peat permafrost microbial communities from Stordalen Mire near Abisko, Sweden - Palsa_T0_2 | ecosystem: Environmental > Terrestrial > Soil > Palsa > Peat permafrost | place: Sweden: Abisko...
ATGTGCCGAAGTCCAGAGCTGGAGTTTCTGCTGCTCCACCTCGGAAATCTGACACAACGTTCCCATGCCTCAGGATAACGCGTCACGGCACGTTCTGTCTAGTTATTTGTTGGACACTACACTAGCGCGCCAGGCCTTGGCCCAAAAGTTGCCAAGCTTTGCCTGATGCGTCTGGCCGCGGCGATCGTCGTGCTTGTTTGCCCGTGCTGGGGGCAGTTCAAAAGCACCGTTCCTCTGGTAGTCGTGCCCACTACGGTCACTGATTCCAAAGGACGCTACGTGGACGGCCTCACGCCGGACGACCTGCTTCTTTTCGACAACAATGTGCCGCAAAAGATACAGATGGATTGGATGACGTATCCCATTGACCTGGTGGTCGCAGTGCAGACCAGCGACAATTCCGGAGCCGTGATCGACAAGCTGGGCGACAGCGGAATTCTGTTTTCGCAAATGCTGGCGGCCGACGCAGGCGAGACCGCGGTAATCTCGTTCAGCGACGAAGTGCAGGTCCATCAGGATTTCACAGGCAACCCCGATCTCGTGATGCACTCGCTTCGCATGCTTCGAAAGGAAGGCGACGCTTCGCACATTTTGGATGCTCTACGCCAGGCGCTCCTGATGCTGGAGCACCGGCCGCCCGGACGGCGCCGCATCATCCTCATGATCGCTGAAAGACGCGATCGATCGAGCAAAACAAAGCTGCCCGAGGTCATGGAGCAAGTGGAGCGGCTCAACGCCGCGCTTTACTGGCTGACTTATTCGCCTTTCCTGGAGCCGTTCACGGTGAGGCCCAAGACCGCGGAAGATTTGAAGCCCGAGGACGAGCGCATCAAAGTCCAGAAGTGCGCTCTCTGCGCCGCCCCCGACGATACTGCTGTTTCGCCCGATGTGGGACCGGGCAGTTATTTATATGGAATCCAGGAATTGATCCGCCTCCACAAGCCGGATCTTTCCAACCTCTTCGCTAAAACCACCGGCGGGCGCGAGCTGAGCTTTCTGAAGAAAAGCGCGTTGGAGCACGCCATCCAACTAGTGAGCGAAGAAGTGCATCGGCAATACGTTCTCAGTTTCGAGCCGAAAGGTGGCAACCGTGGACAGTTTCACACCATCCGGGTGGACGTGAAAGGCAAGCCGGAGCTGCACGCCAAAACCCGCGACGGATACTGGCCGCTGCCGTAACCCTCACTTCTTTTTCGCTGGCAAAAACTTCTTGTCGATGGACGCCACCACCACGTAATTCGGATCTACCATTTCATCCAGATGGATCTTGGCCACCTTAGACAGCAATTCATACGCATCCAGACTCGAAAGCCCGTAGTCTTCGTGGATCCAACTCACCAGTTCGGTAAAAGCGATGCGCAGCGCATCGTCAAGCGGCCGGTACGCGCCCACCGCCATGATGGAATCGTTGTTTTCAAAGCGCGGCCAGTTGATCTTCCTCCCCTTGATGACGCTCACCTGGATTCGCGCCAGCAGCGATACTTCAATGGCCGTACCAGCCACTTCGCCATCGCCCATCGCGGCGTGCCCATCGCCCATAAACAGCAGGGCGCCAGGCACGTTCACCGGCAGATACAAAGTATTTCCCACGCTGACTTCGGGAGCGTCCATGTTGCCGCCGAACTCCGCCGGCACAATGGAGCCGCGCACTTCGCCACCCGCCGGCGCCACTCCGATACAACCGAAGAAGGGATGCAGAGGAATCTTCACCGAAAACTTGGAATCGAGCGCATTGAACGTGGCCGTGTTGCTCGCCTTATCGATGGGATAGAACCAGATCTTCTCCGGCAGCGGCGGATGCAGCATGGGCGTATAGCTGGTTTCGTTCAACGCTCCGAAGCCCGGCGCAAACGCCCCCACGCCCTGATTGCCGTCCACCTGCAAATCGAGAATCTTCACCGCCAGCGTGTCACCGGGCTGCGCGCCGTCCACGTAAAAGGGTCCGGTCAGCGGATTGTCTCCCTTCACCAGGCTCTGCGTATCGCCGGGCTTTTTCAGAACGTTGCCGAACGCGTCCAGGGTGTTAGTTTCGATGATGTCGCCGGACTTCACGTGCGCGACGGGCGTGGCCGGTCCGTACACATACTTCACGTCGTTGATGGTGGCGTGATACTTGATCACGTTCTGAGCCATTGCCTGGGACCACAGTGCCGCGCACGAAAAAATTAGCAAAAGGAGGGAAACTCGCATTCCATCACTTTAGCCGATGCGGACGGCAAGGCTACGCCTTCTCGTCCTCCCAAGGTTTGCCTGGACGTTTCATGATCTGCTCCAGACTGGCGGGCTTGGGACGAAAGGCCGTGCCGAAGTGCTGGTCGATATCCTGCCGGTAACTCATGCGCGGCCCCGGAAAGCCCACTAGCTGCCACCCGATAAGCCCCGCGTTGCCGCCGTGCATGGGGTCCGAGAACATGCCTTCGATGGTGTGCGTGCGCAGCAATTGGAAGAAGTGCGTGTTCTCCATGGACTGCAGCGTCTGGATCTGCTGCTCCACTGGAAGCTCGTCAAAGCCGGTCCCGAGCTTGCCGATGCCCTGACGATAAACGTCGCGCGGATTTTCCTGGCCCTGATAACCGTGCTCGGGAACCGATTCGACGAACGGCCCTTTGGTGTAGCGATATTTGTCGGCGCCGTAGGGGCCGGCCAATTGCCGGTCGATGTAAATCACAACTCCGGCTTCCTTGGCGCCGGGGCCGGTGGAGTCGCTGGGAAATATTCGCTCGCAGGCTGCCGCAATCACGCGCGCTTCACCCGCGGTGAAGAAACGCAAAGGCACCTTTACGTTGCCGTCCTGCGCCTGTAAACGAAAAGGCTCGCGCGCCAGCGTGTAGAGCAGCGTTCCGCCCAGCGCGCCCGCGGGGATGGTCAAGAACTCCCGGCGCTTCATACCAACCTCCCTGGATGCTTCAGATATTTATCGATCATCGCGTCCACGGCCCGGTACGTTACCGCCATCGCCGTGAGCGTGGGATTTCCCGAACCGCTTTGCGGGAACGACGAAGCGCCAACCACCCACAGATTCGGGACATCCCAATGCTGAAGATAAGGATTCACCACGCTGGTGTCGGGCGACGTTCCCATAATGGCTCCTCCTTGAATATGGGTGCTTTGATACTGGGTTGCGTTGTACCTCGCCGGCTGCGGACGCCGCGGCTCGATCTTGGCTCCCATCACCGGGGCGATCTTAGCCGAAAGATCGTAAGCGAATTCCCGCTGCTTGTTTTCGTGCTCGGTCCAATCGACCGTAAAGCGCAGCAGCGGATCGCCGAACTTGTCGGTGTAAGTGGGGTCCAGGTCCATATAATTGTGGCGATACGGCAGGTGTTCGCCCACCACTCCCAGGCTGGACACACGGTCGCGCCATTCGAGCGAAGCGGCCTTCCACTCCCCGCCCCAATTGGCTTTCGACGCGCCCGGCGGCATAGCGCCGAAGGAACCTATGGGGAGCTCGCCGCCGCTGCCGGCGTTCATCATCCCAAAGCGCAGCAGCCCATCCTGGCCGCTCAGGCCGATGCCGCCGTCGTAATCCGAAAACCGCGTGCCGAGCGCGCCCGCGCCCATAAACGCGTTCAGCGGCTGGTCGAAGAAGATGCGCCAGGCGCTCTGAATCTGATGAGTCAGGTTGCGGCCCAGCGATCCCTTGTCCGCGGCCGGATCGTAAGGCGTCCCGATCTTGGAGAGATACAGCAGCCGCACATTGTTCAGCGTGAACGAGGCCAGGATCACGGTTTCCGCGGGCTGGAAGAACTCCTCGCCGCTGGCGTCGGTGAACTGAACGCCGGTGGCGCGCCCGTTCTCATGCACGATGCGGCGCACCCAGCTTCCGGTGCGCAATTGAAAGCTCTTATGCTTGCGTAGCACCGGCAGCAGTGTGTTGGTGGGCTGCGCCTTGGCTCCAATCATGCAACCGAAGCGGGTGCAGTGGCCGCAGTAGGCACACCCGGGCCGCGAGATGCCATCGGGATTGGTGAAATTCTCGCTCAGGTTCGCAGACGGCGTGGGATAGGGATGATAACCCAGCTTGCGCGAAGCCTCTTCAAACATGTGCGAGACGTAGGAATGCTTGAGCGGCGGCGTGGGATATTCGTTGGCACGCGGAGACTCGAAAATGTTTCCGCCGTCGATCAGCTTGCCGCGCACATTGCCGGCCTTGCCGCTCACCCCCATCAGCTGCTCGGTGTACCAATAATGCGGCTCCAGGTCTTCATAGGTGACTCCCCAGTCCCGCACCGCCAGATCCGCGGGCAGGCGCGCCGCGCCGTGCTTTTCGGTCATATGGGTGCGCAGGGTGAAGATGTCCGGCAGGAAGCGGAAGCAGATGCCGGTCCAATGCTCGCCTGAGCCGCCCACGCCGGTTCCGGGATGGAACGAGCCGTACTGCCGGACGGGAACCGACGGATCGCGGGGGGAGTGGCGATGCGTGATGGTCTCTTCGGCGATGTTCTGCATCATGCGCAGGCGGATGGCGTAGTCCAGCTCGTCCATGTCCATGGCATAGTCGGCCGTGGCTCGCGGGGCGCCGCGTTCGAGCGCCAGCACGCTGAGCGAGGTACGGCTCAGGAGCTCCTTCGCCACGGCGAGGCCGGTCCAGCCACTGCCGACAATGGCGACGTCGATAGGTTTGAGGTTGGTCATAGTTAGGCTTCGCCTAGTTATTGAGGCTAATTCGATTCCAGCGACGCGTCAAGCGCGGATTGGGGATTGGGGTTTGGGGATGGCAGTCCCGGACCTGCGTTGGCCGCCCGCGATCTGTTACTTAACTCTCCGGCGCTGGTTTGCCACGCCCGGCTTCGAGTACGCTGGTATATGACTGCCTGATGGACGACAAGAAGATACTGGAAAAATTGCGCGAAATCTGTTTAGCCTTGCCGAAAACCAGCGAAACCACCACCTTCGGCCACCCCACCTTTCAAGTGGGCACCAAGACCTTTACGGTCCTGGAAACGTATAAGGGCATTTTGTCGATCTGCGTCAAGGTGGGCAAAAAGATGCAGCCCGTGTTCCTGGAAGACGACCGCTTCTACCGCACCCCCTATGTGGGCCAACATGGCTGGGTCTCGTTGCGCGCCAATACCAAACTGAACTGGACCGAGATTCGCGATCTCGTGGAAGGGAGTTACCAGTTGGTTCACGTCAAAAAGAGGCGCAGGTGACAACCGAGCTGGCCGGCCGACGCATCGCCATCGCCAGCATGCTGGTCAGCGCGGGGCTCGCGGCCGCGAAGATCGCCATCGGTCTCCACGCCGGCTCTACCGCTACGGTATCGGACGGTATTGAATCGGCCGGCGACGTTCTCGCGTCCGGACTGGTGCTGCTGGGCTTGATCATCGCCGCCAAGCCGCCCGACAGCGAGCATCCCTACGGCCACGGACGCCTGGAGACGTTGAGCGCGCTGGCAGTGGGCATGCTGCTGGTCACCACTGGCGTCCTCATCGCGTTCGAATCGCTTCATCTGACGCGCCAGCCGAGCGCCACACCCGCCGCCTACGCCGTCTGGCCGTTGATCGCCTCCATCGCCATCAAGTCCATACTGAGTGCCGCAAAATGGCGCTATGGCCGCAAAATTCAAAGCTCCGGCCTGATCGCCGACGCGTGGAACGACACGGTGGACATTCTCTCCGGCGCTACCGCGCTGCTCGGGCTCGGCCTGACATTGCTCTCGCCTGAAAAATTCGGCGCCGCCGACCGCATGGGCGGCTCCGCCGTCGGCGTCATCGTGGTCTTCCTCGGCATTCGCGTGGTCCACGACACGGTTGTTCAGCTCATGGATACCATGCCGGACCCCGCGGCCATGGACCGCATTCGCATGACCGGTCTTGCGGTCCCCGGCGTGCTCGGCATTGAGAAATGTTTCGCCCGTAAGACCGGCCTGAAGTGGCACGTAGACCTGCATCTGGAAGTGGACCCCGCCATGAGCGTCTTCGAATCGCACGAAATCGCCACTCGGGTGAGAGAGACGATTCGCTCGGAAGTGGATTGGGTGGCCGATGTGCTGGTTCACGTGGAGCCGCACATGCTGGGTACAATTGCGGTCAGAACGAATGGAAAATCGTGAATTCGCCCGCGTGCTCGCCGAAACCGCGGACCTGATGGAGATTGCCGGCGAAGACGGCTTTCGCATCCGCTCCTATCGCAACGCCGCTTCCGCTATCGAAGGTTTCGCCGAGCGCGTGGAGGACATCCTGGCCAATGCCGAACGCAACGTCACCGAAATTCCAGGCGTGGGCAAAGGCATCGCCAGCGTGATCGCGGAACTCAGCCGCCGCGGCTCGTTTGAAAAGCGCGACGCGCTGCTGGCGCAATTTCCGCCCACGCTGCTGGAGCTGCTCAAAATCCAGGGCCTGGGTCCCAAAGGCATTGCGCTGGTGTACCAGCATCACCAGGTGGCGACGATCGACGATCTGGAACGCATTTGCAAAGAGCAAAAATTGCGCGAGCTGCCTCGCATGGGGGCCAAGCTGGAAGAGAAGGTGCTCAAATCCATCGCGCAATATCGCCAGCGCACGGGCCGCTTCCTGCTCAACTTCGGACAAAAGGCAGCCGGCGAACTGATCCCCTATCTTTCCGAAACCGGCGGCATCGAAAGGATCGCGGCGGCAGGCAGCCTGCGGCGCGGCAAGGACACCATCGGCGATCTCGATCTTCTGGTGACCGGCCCGGGCGCGGCGGCGGCGCTGGAACGATTCGTCCAGCATCCCAAGGCTCACAGCGGGCTGGGCAAAGGTCCTAACAAAGCCAGCATCCAATATGGGCTAGAGGGCCTGCAGGTGGATCTCCGCGCGCTCCCCCACGAAAGCTATGGCGCGGCCATGCAGTATTTCACCGGCAGCAAGGAGCACAACATCCTGATACGCAGCCGCGCGCTGAAGCTGGGGCTGACGCTCAACGAATACGGGCTGTTCCGCCTGGATAACGAGCAGCGCGTCGGCGGGGAAACGGAAGAGGAAATTTACGCCGCGCTCGGCCTGCATTGGATCCCTCCCGAGCTGCGCGAGAACTGCGGTGAAATCGATGCCGCCGTCATGGATGAAACGACAACCAGCCGCCTGCCCCACCTGATCCAACTCTCCGACATCCGTGGCGACCTTCACATGCACACCACCGAAACCGATGGCCGCGCTACGCTCCAGGAAATGGCCGAGGCCGCTCATGCGCTGGGCTACGAATACATCGCCATCACCGATCATTCCAAGGCGCTCGCCATGGCCAACGGCCTGGACGAAAAGCGCGCCGTCGCCTTCGCCAGGCAGGTTCGCGATCTGAATGGCAGCGGCCTGCCGCTCCGCGTTTTTTCCGGACTGGAATGCGACATCCGCCGCGATGGCGAGATGGATCTGGCCGAAGACGCGCTGGCCGAGCTCGACATCGTGGTGGGGAGCGTCCACAGCCACATGAATCTGGAAGGCGCCGAGATGACCGATCGGCTGATGCGCGCTTTGGAATCGCCCTCGCTGCGCGTGATGGGCCATCCCACCGGCCGCATTCTTCTGAATCGCGATCCGTTCCCGTTCGACTTCGAGCGCATAGCGTCCCAGGCCGCGCGTCGCAACGTGTATCTGGAAATTAATGGCAGCCCGGAGCGCATGGACCTGGGCGGCGCCATGGTCCGCAGCGCGAAAGCGCTGGGCGCAAAGTTCGCCATCAATACCGACGCGCATCAGACCAAGCATCTGGGGATCAACATGCCCTTCGGCGTACTGACGGCCCGGCGTGGCTGGCTAGAAGCGCGCGACGTCTTGAACGCGCTGCCGCTCGCCGAGTTCGAAAAAGCGATTCACAAATCATGAAAATCATTTCTTCGGTTGAACAACTCAAGAACCGGCTGTTCTCCGTGTCGGAAGATCACGCCGTCGACCCCAGCGGTTTCGAGATCAAGCGCGCCATCGTGCACCATCGCGGCTCGGCGGTCATGATGCCGGTGGACGATCGCAAGCGCGTTCTCCTTGTCCGCCAATATCGCCTACCCGCCGAGCGTTTCTTATGGGAGCTGCCCGCCGGTTCAGTTGATCCAGGCGAGAAGCCGCTCCAGACCGCCAAGCGCGAGCTGAAGGAGGAAACCGGCTATCGCGCTAAGAATTGGAAAAAGCTCATCACTTTTTTTCCCAGCCCCGGCTTTCTCACCGAAAAGATGACGATTTTTCTCGCCACCGGCCTCACCGCGGGCGTTGCAACACCGATGGACGACGAGCGCATTGAGACGCGCTGGTTCACGGCGAAGGAAATCGAAGCCGCCATCGACGGGGGCGAAATTCTGGATGCGAAAACAATGCTCGGTTATTTCTTTTGGAAACGTTCGCTGCGCAAGAACTGATAAGCCCTCCTCGGCTTTCGAGGATAATCGAGCCATGACTGATCAGCCCAGAGCTCTATGGTCGATCTCGGAAATCGCGCGGCAAGTTGGGTTGCGCGCGTCCGCAATTCGCTACTACGAACAGATCGGGATACTGGAGCGGGCGCGGCGCGTGAGCGGCCAGCGGCGTTACGACCAGACGGTGCTCTACCGGCTGGCAGTGGTGCGGCGGGCGCAGGAAGCCGGGTTTACTTTAGACGAAATCCGGCACTTGTTCTTCGGCTTCCCGCAGAACACTCCAGTTTCACAGCGCTGGAAAAAAATCGCGGAGCGGAAGATGCTGGAGCTGGATGCCAGAATCAAACAGATCCAGAGCATGCGGAGGCTTTTAAAGGAGCTTCAAAACTGTTGCGAATGCGAAACGGTGGAGCGGTGTGGCGCCGGGATTATGCGAAGCCAGCGCCAGGGGCCGGCTCGGCAGGATCGATAGGGTCGGGCTCGTCGGCCGGCTCGTCCTCTGCGGCGAAGACGCTGGATTCTTCAGGCGTCAAGAAACTCGCTACCGACGATACCGGCCCGGGCTGGGAGGATTCGGGCGCAGACTCGCTCACCGCTTCCAATGCAACGGGCTCTTCGGCCGAGAGCGGATATTCGCACTCGCAACAATCGCTACAACGCTTGCAGCGCTCGCAGCGGTGATTGGAGCAGGCATCCTTGGTGCAATAGGAACAAATGTTGACGGATACTTCGCCACAGATGCTGCAAGTGAATACGGCCGCGTTCACCATCATTGGAGATTGACCCATTATTTTATGGATGAGAAACCTTCTTCGTCTTGGGCGCGGGCTGCTGGAGCAAGGCGGCGCGGCAACGTTGCGCTTCCCGGTCGGCCACCTGGAACTCTTGTTCTTTTTGCGTCGCCAGATCCTGCAGGTACTGGCGCAACCGGCCGCGATTGGTGCTGTTTTCAGCGATCACGGACTGCATCAGGGAGGCCAGCGCCGGGTTCTGATACTTCCGGACGCCTTCGGTGAGCGAACCGAGCGTGGATTCCACGGCCTGCATGCGAAAATAGGTATCCAGGCCGAGCGGCAGCCGTTCTGGTTGTTTGGAAAACGCCTCACTCGAAGAGATTAAGTACTGGAGCTGGGCCTGGGCCGAGGTCCATTGAGCCCGGTAGGTGGCGGAAGCGCCTTTGGACACCCAATCGTTAGGGTTCACCTGGTCGACGACCGGCTTTAGATGCTGGGCTTGCGCGCTGAGCGCGTCGATCAGCTGGCGGGCGTCCCATTCAGAGGCGAGACCATCGGTGGCAGAGCCGGGATCGTTGGAGTGCGGCCCGGCTGGATCGGGGGTTTGCCCTAGGGCCAGGCCGGCGGAAAGAACGAGGAAGGGGACGAATGCCAACTTCATAGTGACCTTACCTAAGGCTAGTGTGGCATAGTTCGCAAAGCCAGAATGGCGGGGACGACGTGGCTATGGGGGAGGCGCGCTGCTGGGCGCGGCGGGAGGCTTGCTTTCGCCCGGACCACCGCCGCCCGGCGGAATGGAGAGGCCTCCGTGACCGGCCGGGCTGATGGCCACCCGATAAGCAGCATCTTCCAAGCCGCGCACGATGCGATGGAACAATTCGTTCTTGTCGATGACGCTCTGCGCCAGCGGCTGGTCCCGGTACACGTGCAGCGACTCGCCCGCATTCACGATCTTGGGAGCGCCGGGTTTCAGCGCGTGCCGGACTTCCACCGAACCCTCTTCCACTGAAACGATAGTGGTCTCGTCGTCGTCGTTGATGCTGACATCGAAGATGGTGCCGCGGACGGAGATCACCGCGGTGGGAGTCATGACGCGGTTCGGATTGGGCTGGCCGCCCCAGCGCTGGATATGTATTTTGACGCGGCCGACGAACAGATCCAAAAGATCGCGCAGACTGCCGGGATTTTTTCGGAAAATGACGTTGGAGCTGGGATAAACCTCAAATGTGCTCCCGTCGGAGGTCTCGAATTTGGCGTAGCCATCGGGGCCGGTGAGGATCACTTGCTGGGCTTGGACGGAGTCGCCGACGTTCAGCGCCCAAGGCTGGGAATCTCGAAGCGCCGAAACCTGGCCGGTCAGGGAGACGACTTTGGCAGCAGCGTCGGAAGACACTGGAAACAACTGGGCAGAGCAGATCTGCGCGGCAGCTGTAACAAGCAGCGCGCCAACCAACCCGCGGATGCCACTCAGCCTCATAAAGTTAACGTGAACCCTGGCCGATTTCACACTTAAGTACTATGCGATCTACTAACCCAATTCTTAATAACACAGTCTACCATCAAAAGTGCGTAGCAAGCAGGTATCCTATCGGTTTATTTGGCACGAAGCTGTATAGATTCAGTTTCTTCCAGGGAACGGAATCGGTCGAAGGGATACAATAGACTCGAACGATGTGTCGGAGGGCCACAGTGCGGATGGTAGCGGTGGGCGGCTGGGCTATTGGCCTGGCAGCGCTGCCGTTGTCGGTTTGGGCTCAGACCGGGGCCGTGGGCTGGCGGCACGTGGGGAACTCGGCGATGGAACTGGCTTTGCCGTCGCTTGCCACCGGCGCTGTGAACCGGGTCTGGTATTCTGCGGACGGTTCCAGCCTGTACGCCAGGACGGCTTCCGGAAGGGTGTTTCAAACCAGCGATTTTGAGCAGTGGCGGCTAGTTACCGACCCCAAAGTAAGCCCGCCGGCGGAAGAAGAACCGGCTGCGGCCGGCGCTCCAGAATCCAGCTTTAAGCTGGCCAACGGGGGGAGTGCGGGACGGCTGTACGAGGTTGGAAGGGACGTTTACCGTTCCGACAATGGCGGGGAGTCCTGGGCTAATCTGACGGCCTATCAAGGCGCCAGCATCCTGGGCGCCGGTCTAGCGTCGGTGGCGGCTTCCCCGGGCGATCCGGACGAAGTAACGGTGGCGTCGGCAAGCGGAGTCTGGCGGTCCGTGGACGGGGGGCTGTCCTGGAGCGGGTTGAACGATTTTCTGCCCAACCTGCCATCCGGACACATTGTAGGTTTGCCCATGGGGACGCGCGGGGTTCGATTGTCGGTGGCTAATGGCACGGGGGAGATTGAATGGGCGCCGGGCGAGAAGACAGCATGGAAGCCGCTGGACGCCGCACTAGGGCGCGCTTCGGAGGTGGAGCGCGAGGAGAACCTGAGGAACGCGCTATCGCAGGTGTTGAAACATTCGGTGAGCGCCATCGCAACCGCGAAGGATTACATCTACTCCGGCGATTCCGAGGGACGGCTGCGAGTGTCGGCGGATGCGGGCGTGAGCTGGGGCGCGGTGGCGAAGCTGGGCGATTCGGGCAGAGTTGAGGCGATCTGGGTGGACCCCAACGATCCTCGCGCGGCGGTTGCGGTTTTTAGTGCGCGAAATGGCGGTGCGGCGAATCCGGCGACGAAGCCCGCCTACGTGCTGCGGACCATGAACGGCGGCGGCTTCTGGGACGACATCACGGCCAATCTGCCGGAGCAGGCGGCGGCACACGGAGTGACGGCGGACCGGGCCAGCGGCGCCATTTATGTCGCCACCGACGCGGGAGTGTTTTACACGGCCACCGATCTGGGGTCGGCCGGGCGTCCCACCAGTTGGACCTGGCTGGGAGAAAAGCTGCCGGAGGCTGCGGCCACCGACGTGAAGTTGGATGCGGGCGGGAACCAGATCTACGTGGCGCTGGATGGATACGGAGTTTATACGGCGATCGCTCCGCATCGGCTGCGCGATGCCCGGGTGGTGAGCGCGGCGGATTACAGCGCCAAGCCGGCGGCGCCGGGAACGCTGCTGAGCGTCCTGGGAGCGCGCGTGCAATCGGCCTCCAGCGACGACGTGGTGGCTCCCGTGCTGGACGCCTCCGACACCGCCTCCGAGATTCAAGTGCCGTTTTCGGCCAAAGGGAACACGGTGTCGCTGGCGCTCGACGCGGCGGCCGGCGCGCTCAACTTCGAAGTTCCGCTCAAGAGCGTTTCCCCGGCGATATTTGTGGACCCGGAAGGAACGCCGTTGATCATGGACGCAGCCAGCGGGGTACTGCTGGACGCGAGCAAACCGGCGCGCGCCAGTTCGCGCATCCAGGTGCTGGCCACCGGCTTCGGACAGGTGACGCCGGATTGGCCGACCGGCCTGGCTGCGCCGCTCGAAGATCCGCCGCGAGTGGCCGCGGCGGTGCACGCGTATCTGGACGGATCGCCTGTGGAAGTAACGCAAGCGTCGCTCGCCCCGGGCTATGTCGGTTTTTATCTGATTGAGATACAAATCCCGAGGATCGCCAATACGGGCTCGGCGGAGTTGTACCTGGAAGCCGAAGGACAGCAGAGCAATCGTGTACGGGTGTATGTGGAGCAATAGGGCGCGGGCGGGGGACGCACAGCCGGACCGGGGGTCCGGCGCGGACGAGGGCGTCCGCCCCACTGATGAAGCGCGCAAGCGGGTGCCATAATGCTTCCCACATCCTGGCGGCGGCTGCTCAGTCTCATCCGTATTCTGCTGGCGATGAGCTGCCTTGCCACGCAGCTGATATCTTCCAGCCTGGTCTGGACTGACACCGCGATTCTCCTCGCCGTCTACATCATTTACGCCTGTGTGGCTCTGTTTTGGAGAAGCCTGGAGGATTCCGGCTATCCGACGCTCGCGCTGATCGTGGACTTCGTCTTCTTCTTCATGGCGGCCATCGGCGGCGCGACGTTCGGATACTGGATCAGCTCCGTATTCTACGCCTACGTATTGCTGGAGGCGGTGATGCTGCATCCCTGGTGGAAGACTGTGGCGGTGGCGGTGGCGGCCATCGCGCTGCTGTACGTGGTGCCCACGCTGCATTCGGCGGAGATGCTGCGCCCGGCGTTTATCGCGGCGGGAATTTTGGGCAGCGTGCTGGCCATCCAACGCGAATATCTGGAAGAGCGGCTGTCCAACAGCTCGCGGCAGACGGTGCTGTACCGGTATGACGCCGAGAAGGCGCGCGAATCGGAGCGGCAGCGCATCGCGGCCGATTTTCACGACGGCCCGCTGCAGAGCTTCATCAGCTTTCAGATGCGCCTGGAGATCATTCGCAAGCTGCTGACGCGCGATCTGACGGCGGCTACCGAGGAGCTGCTGCAGCTTCAGGATCTGTGCAAATCGCAGGTCAACGAACTGCGGGCCTTCGTGCGCAGCATGCGGCCGGTGGACGTGGAGGGCAGCTTGAACGCGACGCTGCGCCGCGTGGTGGAGCAGTTTCAAAAAGACAGCGGCATTCCCGCCACATTTGTCAGCGCCGAGTTTCTGGAGCCGGCCGAGCCCGAAATTTCCCTCGAGCTGCTGCAGATCGTGCGCGAGGCGCTGTATAACGTCCAGAAGCACTCCGCGGCGTCGCGCGTGGCGGTGAGCATCGCGAAGTCGGACACCGTGCTCGAGATACTGGTGGAAGACAACGGCAACGGCTTTCCGTTTAGCGGCCGGTACACTTTGGATGAATTGGAGCTGCTGCGGTTGGGGCCGTTAAGCATCAAACGCCGCGTGCGCACGCTGGGCGGCGACCTGGTGCTGGACTCCAAGCCCGGGCAGGGAGCGGGGCTGAAAATAAGGCTCGCAACTTGAAGCGCGGAGCGCTTCGGCGTTGCGTGCCTGGGATTGGCTTGTTGGGGATTGGCCTGCTAGGTGCGTGCGGGAAATATCGAGATTTCACGTTGCCTCAGCAGCCCGGAGGGCCATCCGTAAACTGGCGATGGCAGGAACGCGCGGAGCCGGTGATGACGCGCGGGGCCAAGGGCGAATGGGACGCTGTCGACGTCTTAAATCCCTCCGTCATGCGGCAAGGCGACGCCTACTACAACTTCTTCTCCGGCTACGACGGCAAGACGTGGCACACCGGCTTGGCGGTCTCGGGCGACGGCGTCACTTGGCGCAAAGAAGGCAAGATTCTGTCGCCGGATCCGGGAACGTGGGAGGGCGAGGCGATTGCGGCGAACGGGTCGGCCATCGCGGATGACAGCGGCATCCTGTATTACTACCAGGCCGGCGATCCGGTCGAGATCGGTCTGGCGCGGTCGCGCGACGCGCATGCCTGGACGCGGCGGGGAGCGCCGGTGCTTCCCGCTGGTCCGTATGGAAGCTGGGATGAGCGCGGCGTGGCCGATCCCTATGTGATTCGCGCCGGGCGCAACTATTACATGTTCTATCTGGGGATGGATCGCGCGCGGCGGCAGCGGCTGGGGGTCGCGATTTCCGACGATGGCGTGAGCTGGTACAAGCTGCGCGGCAATCCGATTCTGGAGCTGGGCGAATACGGCGCCTTCGACGAGAACGGGCTGGGCGAGCCGGCGGTGTGGCCAGCGCGCGGATATTACTGGATGCTGTACACGGGGCGCGATCGCGACGAAATGCGTCGGCTAGGCCTGGCGCGTTCCCGCGATGGCGTGCGCTGGGAGAAGCTTCCGCCGGCGATTGCGGGCGGCGAGGGGTGGGATTCGAAGGTGATCTGCGACCCGAGCGTGATTGCGAACCACGATCGCGTTACAGTATGGTTCGGCGGCGGCGACGTGGCGCGTCCGGATCAGAACATCCATGGTCAAATTGGTTTGGGGCAATTGATCGCCACAAACTAACATGCGAATCGGAATCACTTGCTATCCCACCTACGGCGGCAGCGGTATCGTGGCGACGGAGCTGGGCCTGGAGCTGGCCACGCGCGGCCACGACGTTCATTTCATCACTTACGCCAATCCAATCCGGCTGGACCCGGGCACCCCGCGCATCTACTATCACGAAGTGGAAGTCTCCAACTATCCGCTGTTCCAATATCCGCCCTATTGCATGGCGCTGGCGTCGCGCATGGCGGAGGTGGCGGAAAACTACGGGCTGGACCTGCTCCACGTGCATTACGCGATTCCGCATTCCACCGCGGCGATGCTGGCCCGGCAGATGGTGGCGGCTCGCAGGCGGCTGCCGTTCATCACTACGCTGCACGGCACCGATATCACGATCGTCGGCCTGGACCGGTCTTATTTTCCGATCACCAAGTTTTCGATCGAGCAATCGGACGGGATCACCAGCGTTAGCCAGGACGTGCGCCGCGACACCTATGAAGTGTTCGGCGTGCCCAACGATATCCGCGTGATCTACAATTTCGTGAACACGGAGATATACCGGCCGGCGGAAAATCGGGAAACCACTAGTCAAAGCGCCGAAAAGCGATTGATGCATATTTCCAATTTCCGGCCGGTGAAGCGCGTGACGGACTGCGTGCGCATTCTGGCGGAAGTGCTGAAGCAAACGCCCGCGCATTTGTACATGGTGGGTGACGGGCCGGATCGTCCGGAAGCCCATCGGCTGGCGCGCGAGCTGGGCGTGGACGGACAAACGACTTTCCTGGGCAAGCAGGATCACGTGGAGCGGCTGTTTCCGGGCATGCATGTGCTGCTGATGCCGAGCGAGATGGAGTCGTTCGGGCTGGGCGCGCTGGAGGGGATGGCGTGCGGGGTTCCACCGGTGGCGACGCGCGTGGGCGGATTGCCGGAACTGGTGACGCATGGCGTGGACGGGTTCCTGGAGCCGGTGGGCGATATCGCTGCGCAGGCGCGGCGCGTGATCGAACTGCTGACCGATGAGGAGAAACATCGGAGAATGGCGGAGGCGGCGCGCCGGACGGCGGTGGAGCGCTTTGCGAGTACCATGATTATCCCGCAATATGAGAAATACTATGAAGAGGTCATCGGGAATGCTCATTAGGTTAATCGCTGTGGCGATGATCGGCGCGGCTGTTTATGCTCAACACGCCAAGCCCGTGATCGACAACGAGCGCGTAACCGTTTGGGATGTGACGGGTGAACCCAGACTGGTGCGCACCTTTGACCACGACGTTGTCGTGATGCAGTTGACGGGGTCGCACGCCCGAACTGCCACCTTTATCCCGAAAGGCGGCGCGTATAAACCTGCGGGCGCGCGGTCTCTGCTAGTCGAGCTGAAAGATCATCCCGTGCCGCGGCTTGAGAACAAGACGGGTTACCCGCCGGCGTTTCCGCGCCCGCGCGCGGTTAAGCTGTTGGAAAACGATCGCGTCATCGCGTGGTCCTACCGCTGGAATCCGGGCGAGCCGACGTCCATGCATTTTCACGACAAGGATGTCGTTGTGGTTTACCTCGAACCTACGGCTTTGACGTCGACTACGCCCGAGGGCGCGAAGACGCTGAACGAATACCAGGCTTTCGATATTCGCTTCAACAAAGGCGACCGCACGCATACGGAATTGCTGGAGCGCGGGACGGGAAGCGCCATGATGCTGGAGCTCAAGTAAGACGCTGGGATGCTGGTTTGTCCGGTGCGCAATTGCGGCCTGCCGCTCGAGAGCGAAGAACGGCGGCTGGTTTGCGAGCGCGGGCATTCCTTCGACGTGGCTCGGAGCAAGTACATCAACCTGCTCCAACCGCAGGACCGGCGATCGAGTAATCCCGGCGACACGGTGCCGACCGTTCGAGCGCGACAACGGCTGCACGATCTCGGCGTCACCATGGCTTTGCTGAACGCGGTGGCCGAGATCCTATCTCCATCCCTGGACGACGTGGTTCTGGATGCCGGCTGCGGCGACGGTTTTTACCTGGGCACGCTGGCGCGCAAGTACGGATTCAGCGCGCACGGCGTCGACATTTCGGTTGCGGCGATTGAAGCCGCGGCGAAGCGTTACCCGGAGTGCCAGTGGACGGTAGCGAATGCCGACCGCTTTGTGCCGTATGCCGGCCGGTCGTTCTCTATAGTCATGTCCATCACGGCCAGGATGAACGCCCTGGAGTTCCGGCGCGTGCTGGGCGATGACGGACGGCTTCTGATCGCTCTTCCTGCTCCCGACGATCTCATTGAACTGCGCGGGTCGGGTCATGATCGCACCGCGCGAACTATCGGGACGTTCGCGCCAGGCTTCACGCTTTTGGAGCAGCGCCGGGTGACTACTTCCGCCGATCTCGACGCTGAAGGCGTTCACGACGTTTTGCTTTCCATCTATCGGCCCATGAGGTCGCGCCCGGCTCAGGCGCAGCGCGTGACGTTCAGCCTGGATCTGCTGCTGTTTGGAGCCGGCTAGCCCCGTCGTCCCAGCCCTACGGTTCATCCGGTTTTTTGACCTCTCATCGGAAACCGGCTCGGAATTAGCCGCTCTCCGCCTATTCTGGACGTGCAAGGAGCTCCAAATGAAACTACAAAAAACAACCATCGCCGCGGTGATCATTCTCACCAGCGGTCTGCTGCTCAGCCAGGACCGTTTCGATTTCAAGGTCCGCAACTACTTTTTCGCCGGTCTGGCGGGCGACGCCGCTTCGCTGGAGAAAGGAATGAAGATCTGCGAAGAAATCCTGGCCAACGATCCCAAGCAGCCCGAAGCCCTGGTCTGGCACGGAACGGGCCTGGTGTCTGAATCGCGGGAAGCTTTTAAAAAGGGCGACCAGCAGAACGGCGCGATCCTCTGGCAGCGCGGGCTGGACGAAATGGATCAAGCCGAGGCTATGGCCCCCAACGATCTGGGCGTCCGCATCGTTCGAGGCTCGGTGCTCTTGATTGCGTCTCAATACCTGCCAGAAGAGGCCGCCCACCCTTTAATCGAAAAGGGCCTGAGCGATTACCAGAAAGCGTATTCCGTTCAAGGCCCTGACCTCAGCCACCTGGGTACGCACAAAAGCGGCGAGCTTATGATCGGCATGGCCGACGCTTACGCCCGGCTGGGCGAGCCAGACCAGGCGCAACAGTGGTTCGAACGCATCGCAAAAGATCTGCCCGGCACGCCCTACGCGAGCTCAGCGGCCGCATGGCTGGAGACTAAGACGCTGGCGCCGCAGAAGGCAGGTTGTCTGAGCTGCCATAGCGGCTCGACGGACCAGAGCAAGTAAGATGACCGGAGCAAGTAAGATGACCGGAGCAAGTAAGATGAGAGAGACGGGCCAACTCATGAGCACGCCAACGTATCGCACCAGCGTTCTGAAAGCCGTGATCTGGGATTCAGCCTTCGCGCTCATTCCCACCATCCTGCTTTACACAATGAATACAAATACAACCTGGTCTGGGCTGCTCGACGAGTTTCGTTTCTCCTTGATTTACTCCAACTGCATCGGCGGCCTTGCATTCTTCCTCATTCCGAAAGTGTGGATCGCAACATGCGAACAACCACTATGGTTCCGCTGGAGCGCCCGCGTGACTGCGATGTTTGCGGCATGCGTGGCGGGTTCCTTGATCGCCGGTTTGTTGTTCGTCGCCTTGCGCTGGCAGCCAATGAACGCCTATTGGCCGCAGTTTCTGGGATCGCTGAAGTTCGCCGCCTTCCTGACCATCGGCGCGGGGCTGACCATTGGCATTTACAGCTCGCTACGCGAACGCCTGGATGAAACCACGCTACAACTGCGCACCAAGGAACTGGAACGCGAGCGGGCGCTCAAGCTGGCCACCGAAGCGCAGCTGGCTTCGCTCGAATCGCGGATTCATCCGCATTTCCTGTTCAACACGCTCAATTCCATTTCGTCGCTGATTCCGGAGGATCCGGCGCGGGCTGAACGCCTGGTGGAGCAGATGGCCGCGCTGCTGCGATTTTCGCTGGACGCCAATCAATCCGGGCTGGTGCCGCTCGCAAGCGAGCTCAAGATCGTCGGCGATTATCTGGAAATTGAACGCGCTCGTTTCGGCGACCGCCTGCGCTACCAGATCGACGTTCCCGCCGACTTGAACGAATCTCGAATCCCGCCGCTCTCGCTTCAGACGCTGGTGGAAAACAGCGTCAAGTACGCCATCGCGCCCCATCGCGCAGGCGGTGAGATTCGCATTACGGGCGCTCACTCGAATGGCGTGTTCCAGGTTGAAGTCTCAGATCCGGGCCCGGCCTTCCAGCTGGAATCGGCGCCCGCGGGGCACGGGCTGGACAATCTCAAGGGACGATTGGCGACGCTGTTCGGAGACCGTGCGGCGCTCCTGTTGCGGCGCGTGGGCGAGCGCAACAACCTGATTCTGTCGGTCCCCCTGACTGTTAACGGACATGCGGGCCTTCCTGGTTGATGACGAAGCGCTCGCGCTGAAGCGCCTGCAGCGGATGCTGGCCGCCACCAAACGGGTGCAAGTGGCAGGAACGAGCACCGATCCGGTGGAGGCTGTGCCGGCCATCATCGAAGCAAAGCCCGACATCCTGTTTCTGGATATCGAAATGCCCGGCATGACCGGATTTGAGATGCTGGCCCACCTTCAGCCGCAGCCTTGGGTAGTGTTCACCACGGCCTCTGATCGCTATGCGCTCGAAGCCTTCGGCGTTAACTCGGTGGATTATTTGCTCAAGCCCATCGAAGCGGCGCAACTGGACCGCGCTCTGGATAAGATCGAACGGCTGCGCGGAAATGCCGCGACGCCTCCGGAGATGACCGAGTTGATTCGCCGCCTGACCGCGCCCTCCTATCCGGATCGGGTCGCTTCCAAAATTGGCGAAAAGATAGAATTCGTCGATCTCGAACACGTCACGCATTTTTTTGCGGCGGACAAGCTCACTTACGCGGCCACGCCTGCTAAGAACTACGCCGTGGATTACACCATCCAGGAGCTGGAGCAAAAGCTGGATCCGGGCAGATTCGTGCGCGTGCATCGCGCCACGCTAGTCAATGTGGCTCACGTGCAAGAACTGCACTCCTGGTTCACAGGGAAGATGATGGTGCGCTTGAAGGATCCCAAACACACCGAGCTGACGGTGTCGCGCGATCGCGTGCGGGCGCTCAAGGAACGATTGGGAATCTGAATAGTAGCCGATCCGCGACCGTAAGGAAGTCGGTACGTTATCCTGGTAGTTCATGCAGTCCACCGCCAGTCCGGTTCAGAGCGAAGCGCCGATACACACGGGCGAGAAACTGGTTTTCTCCATCCTGTTCGCGGCCGCCTTCTGCCACTTCCTGAACGACATGGTTCAATCGCTGATCCCGGCGATATATCCGATCCTCAAGACGTCTTTCCATCTCGATTTCGGCCAGATCGGGATGATCACGCTGACGTATCAGATCACCGCGTCGCTGCTGCAGCCGCTCATCGGCCACTTCAACGATCGCCACCCACGTCCGTATTCGCTGGCGATCGGCATGGGCTTCACGCTGGTGGGCTTAGTGGCGATCTCGCGCGTTTCCACTTACCCGACGCTGTTGATGGGCGCGGCGCTGGTGGGCGTCGGGTCGGCGGTATTTCATCCCGAGGCGTCCCGCGTGGTGCGCATGGTTTCGGGCGGACAGCACGGCTTCGCCCAAGCTTTCTTCCAAGTGGGCGGCAATGCCGGATCGTCGCTAGGTCCGTTACTCGCGGCCTTTATCGTCTTGCCTAACGGCCAGAAGAGTCTGGCATGGTTTTCAGGGGTCGCGCTGCTGGGCATCATCGTGCTGGCGCGAGTGGGTTCCTGGTCTAAGGAGAATCGGCCGCAGGTGCGAAAATCGGGATCGCAGAAGACGGACTATCATCGCCTGTTGACGCCCCGAAAAGTTTACATATCGCTAGCCGTTCTGATCGCTCTGATGTTCTCGAAATTCTTCTATCTATCGAGCCTGAACAGTTACTACACATTTTTTCTGATTAGTAAGTTCCATCTTTCGGTGCGCAACGCTCAAGTCCACTTATTCGTATTCAACGGCGCTATCGCAGCGGGCACCATTATCGGCGGGCCCATCGGCGATCGCATCGGCCGCAAGTATGTCATCTGGTGCTCCATACTGGGCGTGCTGCCATTTACGTTAGCGCTGCCCTACGCGAACTTGTTCTGGACAGGCATTCTCAGCGTGATAATCGGCGTAATTCTGGCCTCGGCATTTTCGGCCATCCTGGTGTACGCACAGGAATTGATGCCGGGCAAAATCGGAATGATCGCCGGCACGTTCTTCGGACTGGCCTTCGGCATGGCGGGAGTGGGCGCGGCGCTACTCGGCAATTTGGCCGATCTCACCAGCATCACCTTCGTGTACAAAGTCTGCTCGTTCCTGCCGGCCATCGGATTACTCACGGGTTTCCTTCCGAATCTGGAGACGAAAACGCAGCGCGCGATGAAGCAGACGCCCGCGACCACTTAGTAACTCGACGCAGTTGCTATTGGCCCGCGACTAAGCTTCTGCGTTCCATCAGCGCGACATCGCGCCAGCGCCCGTTCATCTGCCCCAACCGCTCGCGCACGCCGACCAGGCGGAATCCCGCGCGTTCATGCAACGCGATGCTTGCGACGTTTTCGGGGAAGATACCGGCCTGGAGCGTCCAGATGCCTTCGGCTTCCGATTCGGCGATCAGGCGCGCCAGCAGAGCCTTTCCAACTCCGTGGCCTCTTGCGGACTCGGCCACGTAGACGCTGACCTCAGCCACACCTGCGTACACGCATCGGCTGGAAACGGCGCTAAGGGCAGCCCATCCCAAAACTTCGCCGGCGTCCGAGCGCGCCACAATTCTTGCGTACGCCAAATGACCCGCGTCCCACGTTTGCCACTCCGGCGCGGACTGTTCGAAGGTGGCATTTCCCGTGGCGATGCCTTCCAGGTAAATTGCACGCACGGCCGGCCAATCCGCAGGCCGCATCGGTTCAATGGACAATTCCGGGCGCCCCATGTGCCCCACCTGCCGATTGTAGCCCTTCCACCTCCGCCCGACGGCGGATCAGATAGCCCACTCTGGATTGCTGCCCCGCTCGAAGCCTCCTTGCCTTTCACCGGTTAGTCGAACGGCCAGCCACGGAATCGACGCTAGCGGAAACGTTTTTTTGAGCGCGACCGCACGCGCGCCACCAGGTACCAGACGATCAGGACATTAATCGCGATGACAACCAGCTTCACCACTGTGAAATGCCGCGCCAGCTCGTAAATCTCGAGTGGAATGAAAGCGCCGGTGGTAATGATGGTGAAATATTCCGCCCAATGCTTGCGCAGCAGCAGGCCCAGCCCTTCGGTCAAAAACAGCCCCGCGTAGATGAACGTGCCCACGCTTAGCTCCCTCAGCTGCTTCGGCGTTACGCGGAAGACTCTTGCCAGCACTCCGTGAATGTAGCGATTATCGGTATCCACGCGCAGCACCTGCGCCCAGTGCGTAACCGCCGCTGAAAGGTCTTTATGCAAGAGTCTGATGGCGCCGATCCCGACCGCGATCAGCAGCAGGGCTTTGAAGAGCTTGAATAGCCCGATGAGAAACAACACGAATGAGAACGGCTCTTTCGATGACTGCTTCTTAAATGCTTTGCGAGGCGCTGTCACGTGAGTTCTGAATCAAATATAAAACTCGCCGGTCCCGATAATCTCCGCGGGGCCTGTCAGATAAACCGAATCATCCCAGCGCAGTTCGAGCGACTCACCGGCCGGCGTATGCACAGTGACGGGACTGGCCGCTACCTTTCGTAGAATCGCAGCGACGCCCGCGCCGGTTGATCCGGTGCCTGAACTGAGCGTTACTCCCGCGCCGCGCTCGTAAAAACGCGCCTCCAGATTATGCGCATCCATCACCCGTACGAATGACACATTGGTCCTTCCCGGAAATTGCGGAAGGCACTCGATCTCCGCGCCCAGCGCCTCCCAATTTCGCGGGAAGCTTTCGACAAAAACCACGCACTGGGGATTGCCGACACTCAGGATGGTGACCTCCTGCGGCCCGGCCTGGAGGGGAAGGTTGCAACGGATCTGTCTGCTTTCGTAGACCGGCCAGCCCATGTTCATTTCGAACCAGAACCGGCGGCCGTCGCGCCGCAGCAAGCGTAGATGCTTGGGCCCGGCGCCGGTCTGAATGGTCACTTGATCCACCGCCTGGCCCGCCGCCTGCTCATGGTGGATGAGCATCGCAGCCACGCAGCGCGTACCGTTGCCCGAAATCTCAGCCTCGCTGCCGTTGGCGTTAAACAGCCGCATGGCGCTGCCGCGGATCAAAATCCAGCCGTCGGCCCCGATTCCGGTATGACGATCGCAGATGGCGCGCGCAGTGGACGGGAGATCGACGTCTGGAACCTGGCCGGCCGGAGTGACAAGAAAGTCGTTTCCCGCGCCATGCGCTTTAGTGAAAGGGATGGGCATTGTTTCTTATCTGGATCAGTCCCGCTGGTAAATTTCGATCACTGGAGCACCTTTGACCTTAACCGTTTGTACCAGATGATAGCGAGGGCCGGTTTTGCGGGACGCTCTTTGAATGGCCGTGGCCACGGTGTCGCCCGCGATGGTAACCGCCCACTCTTCGTGCAGGAAGAGATCCGGGCGCGTGGTAGCCGCCATCCAAGCCGGTTCATCGCCATCGTACAAGGCCTCATGCAAAGGGATACCGGCCTCGCGAAGGATCCCGGTCAGGTCGCCAAAGCTGGTTACGATGCCGGCGCCGGAATGATAGGAACTCGCGAGTGACGAGGCGGCCGCGTTCGTCCAGGCGCGACGGGCAACCGAATTGACTTGCGATTCTTTCCAAGTGACCCAATCGTCGCGCTGCGGCCGTATCAGCCAGGGCGCAGCGGCGGCGATCACAACAGCTGCCGCCATCCAGGGCCGCCAGCGCAGCGGCGCCAGCAGCACCAAACTGCCGCCTGCGATCGCAAGGAGCGGCAACGCGGTGAGCGCGTAACGCGTGTTGTAGTAAGAAAAGGGCCAGAGCGCCGGAACGTAGATGGGGGTTCCGCCCGAGTGCAGGCTCCAGATGTAAAACAGCGGCGGCAGAGCGGCCAGCAATAGCGGCCAGAACAGACGCTTCTGGAGAGCGGACGCCAGGCCGGCGATCCCAATCAGCACCGCTCCCCAACCCGCCAGGAGGCGCACCGCCGTCAAAAAGTAAAGCGCGGCGGTTTGCCAATTGTGATCGCCCGGATAAGGCGCCATGTTTTGAGCCAGTGCGCGCCGGTAAATGCTCATGGGCGAATACGGTCCATTGTAGAATTCGAGCGGATTCGAATAGATCCACCAATTGTGTCCCAGCCAGTAGAGCGGGCCGAGCGCCGCCAGCACCGCAAAGAGCAATGCGGCGGCGAACCTGTGCTCCCTTCCGGCAATTAAAAAATAGATGGCGACGAAGGGGATCACGAACCAGCCTTCGTAGCGCGCCAGAGACGCGGCCATGCCCGCCACGCCTGCGCCGATCACCGCGGCGAACGATTGGGTTTCGCGAAATAAGACGGTGAAATACAGCAGAGCCATCAACGCCGCCAGCACCGCCGTCTCGGTCATGGGAGTGGCCTGCAAATACAAAATATTCGGATTGAGCGCCAGCAGGCCCAGCGATGCCAGCGCGGCCGCGGACGATTGGGCCGCGCGCCGCATGGCAGCGTATAGAAAAATGCCCGCGCAAATGAAACCGGCCGTCGATGGGATTGCGCCCGCCAGCCCGCTGCGCCACAGCCCGTCGTTCCGCACGAACGGCAGCATGAGCACGTGCGGCAGGGGCAGCCAGACCGTCCCCAGCTGATCGTAACCGGGCTTACGCGAATCCACAACGCGGCGCGCGATGTCCAGATGCGCCTCCGCATCGCCATAGTACAAAGTCCAGCCGGAATGATTTACATAGGCCGTGGCCAGGCTGCCGGTGGCGGCCAGCGTGACGGCGACCAGCGCGAGTTCGATCCAGATATTCTTCAAAACCCAAGTATGTTTCAAAACTCCGTGAAGTTCCGGAACTCCTGGAAGCGCGCTTCGATGTCTTGGCGGGTAAGCGTGCGGAAACGATCCACGCCGAATTTTTCGCAGCAGAAGCTGCCCATGACGGAACCATAGATTACTGCGCGGCTGATATCCCGGGCGTTCACGTGTCCCGCCTTGAGATCGATGCCTTTCTCGGCCAGATAGCCGATGAAGCCGCCCGCGAAGCAATCGCCCGCGCCGGTGGGATCGAATACTTCTTCGAGCAAGTAGCCGGGGACCATAAAGTGCGAGTCCCCATGGAACAGAATGGCGCCGTACTCGCCGCGCTTGATGACCAGCGTTTTCGGGCCCATCTGCATGATTTTGGCCGCGGCTCGCTTGAGGTTATTTTCTCCCGAGAGCATGCGGGCTTCTGCGTCATTGATGAGCAGGAAATCCCACTCCTCAATGGTCTTCAGCAGCTCATCGCGAAAATCCAGGATCCAGTAATTCATGGTGTCGCCGCCCGCCAGGCGAAGACCGTTCATCTGTTGGCGCACGCTGCGCTGCAGGGCAGGCTGAATGTTGCCGAGCAGCAGGTACGGCGATTTCTTATAGCTTTCCGGCAGCTTGGGATTGAAGCCGGCGAACACGTTCAGATCGGTTCGCAAGGTGGTGCGATCGTTCATATCGTTGGAGTAGACGCCGGCCCAGAAGAAAGTCTTGCCTCCCGGCACGCGCTCCAGGCCTTCCAGATCGATGCCGCGGTCCAATAGCAGTTTCTCGTCTTCGGCAGCGAAGTCGTCGCCCACCACGGCGACGAGATTAGTTTTGGCAAAGTAGCTGGCGGCTAAACAGATATATGTACACGCGCCGCCCAGCATGCGGTCCACTTTGCCATGCGGAGTCTCAACTCCGTCATAGGCCACCGAACCGACTACCACAATAGACATAGGTTTGATTCTACCTGGCCGGCCCCCTCGGCCTCAGGGAAACGATCGCAGTTCTAGTGCAGATCCACCACTCCGGCGCCGGTGATGCGTAAAGTGTCGCGCTCTTGGACGAACACCACCGCACGCAGGTTTTCGCGCTTCCATTCGCGAGTCAGCCGCAAGGTAGAGACCAGCTGGCCGCCGTTGGCTCCCTCCGGTTTCACGCGTCCGATGACGCCGAAATTTCTGACCACAGAAGAATGCCGCAAGGTCCGGCCGCTATTCTCGCCGCGCTGCACGAATGTCGTTAAGCCATTCTCGGTGACCGCGAGGTAAACATTGGAATCGCGCCATTTGGCGGATTTGGCATTGCTCACCTGGACGGAAAGATCCAGCAGGTCCGGATCGCGCGAATTGGGTGCGGTTCCCAGATCCACCGCCGTAGTCGCGGCCTGCGCCGCCGCTCCAATCTCGCGATAGGCGCGGTTCATGTCGCTGCCGACGAACGCGGTTTGTCCGCCCACCACCATTTGCGGCGTGTAGATGTTGCTGGAGTGAAAGGCCACGGCGTAATCGTTCTGCCGCGCGCGATACTGAGGCGACGAGAACGGATCGTTCCAGCCCAGTTGATTCCAGTAATCGACGTGCTCCTCAATGGCGATCACTTGCGCGCCGGGAACGGGCTGGGTCTGCTCCAGGCGGGCCAGCAGGCGGTCCGCGGCAGGACAGCTGGAGCAGCCTTCGCTGGTGAATAGTTCGACCACCACCGGAACAGGCCGGTCGGCAGCCCAGGCCAGCGGCACACCGCCAGCCAGGGCAAGAAAGCACAGATACCGCATAACTCTTAGCATATTACGCAATTAAGCCGGCTGCGGAGCGGGCGAAAAGCCGACATACTGCACCTCTTCCTGGAGCTCCAGGCCGAACTGCTTCCGCACGCGCGATTTCAGTTCGCCGATCAACTCGCACAGTTCGCGCGCCGTGCCGTCCCCGTTGTTGTAGATCAGGTTGGCATGATACTCCGCCACCTGAATGCCGCCGCTGCGCAGGCCTTTCGCGCCCACTTGCTCCAGAAAATAGGCCGACGGAGCTTTTCCTTCGCGAATCACGCGCTCCGGGATCTGCCGCCGCACGGCTTCCGGCAGCTCGGCGAGAACCAGGTTTTTGAAGATGCTGCCCGCGCATTTCATGGTGGCCGGATATTTTGCCAGGCGAATCTTGAGAATTTCATCGGCGGTCTGGCGCAGCTCGGCTGTTGGGGCGGGCGTCAGGGCCAGGTCCACTCTGAGAATGATCCAGTCCTTGCGCTCCTTAAAGACGCTCTCGCGATAGCGAAATCCGCACTCTTCAGGGCCGAACCACCGCACCGCCGCGCCGTCCAGAAACCGAACCCTCCGCACGCGCTCGTCAATGGAATGGCCATAGGCGCCCGCGTTCCCATACACGGCCGCCCCCACCGACCCTGGAATGCCGGTCATGGTTTCAAGGCCCCTCAGCCCGTGCTGGATGGAGTAATCCACCAGTGCCTGCAACTCGGCGCCGGCTTCGGCGCTCAGCGTCGATCCGTCACGCTGAATCGCCTGGGCGGTCAGGCGCAGTACGATACCATCGAAGCCCCGATCGGAAACGATCAGATTGGTGCCGTCGCCGATCACGCTGTAGTTTGCGCCGCTGGCCAGCGACACTCGCAAAGCCTCGGCGAAAGCCTGTTCGGACGCCGCCTGCACCAGCACCCCGGCCGGGCCGCCGATTCCGAAGCGCGTATGCCGGCTCAGCAAAGCTCCCTCGGAGACGGATACATTGGGAATACTGGCGAGCTGATCGATAATCTCTTTCTCGACGGTCATCTTGTCAAATTATACGAGGAGCATCCTGTGCGAACTGCTTTTGTGGGCTTTCCGCCGGAAATGGTGAAGTTCTTTCGAAGCTTGAAGCGCAACAACCGGCGGGAGTGGTTTCAGCCGCGCAAACATCTTTTCGAGCAGCACGTCAAGGCGCCCATGCTGGAGCTGGCGGGCGCGATCAACGCGGAGCTGACGAAATTTGCGCCCGAATACGTTACCGAACCCAAGAGCGCGATCTTCAGGATCTATCGCGATACGCGCTTCAGCGCCGACAAGACGCCCTACAAGACCCACGTTGCTGCGTCATTTTCGCGGCGCAACAGCGAACGTCTGGGGACCGGCGGGTTCTATTTCAGCGTGTCTGACCAGGTGATCGAAGTCGCCGCGGGCATCTGGCACCCCGATCGCGAGGTGATGCTGGCGGTGCGCAACCACATCGCGGTGACGCACGAAGAACTGAGACGGATTCTGGCCGATAAGAAGTGGCGGAAGCTGGCGGGGGAGTTGAAAGGAGACGCGCTGAGCCGGTCGCCCAAAGGTTTCGACCCGGCGCATCCGGCGGCTGGGTTCATCAAAATGAAAGACTGGGTCCTGGAAGTGACGCTCGAGGCCAAGCTCGCCACCACGCCTCTGCTATTGGGTGCTATCGTGGAGCGCTTTCGTGCCATGGCGCCGTTGCTGGGATATCTGAACCGCCCGTTGTTGTCCAGAAAGCCGGCTAAGGACTTACTAGCAGATCATTGGTGACGGAAAAAACGTTTGGGACGCCGTTAGCTGCAATTCCAGCGCGCGTTTTGTCGCCTGCGTCGGCGACGGCCCCGGCGAGCGTGACATCGCCATTCTTCACGATGATGTGAATGGTGGGAACCGCGCGCAGGCTGTACATTTCCAGGCCCGGCTGACTGTAGATTGCACGATAGACCGCTCGGCGGATCTGATCGTCCATGGGTGAGACCGGCAGCACCTCGATTTTGTTCACGACGTTTTCCACGCCTTCGATCCTTCGTACATTCTTTTCGGCGTCGCTCTTCAATGTCGGTCTGGTTACCTGACCTAGCAGCGTAACCGTGTACCCGTCCACCTTATAGGCCAGATTGTCAAAGACGCTGTAGTACGGAAGAGTGACGAGTTCGTGGCGCACCTCGCGCACGATTCTGTCCTCGCCCTTCGAAGACGCCGCGCTTTGCGCAGACGCCATTGGGAGCGCCGCACCGGCAAGCAAAAGTGAAGTAGCCAACACAAACGTCAGCCTCATAGAGTCCTCCTTCAGGTTAGACGCGCATGACGGCAACTGTTCCCGCGAAAATTTCGCGGGTCAGGGGCGCCTGCGGGCGCATGGTTTTGGGAAACAATTACGGCACAGAGAAGGCTTGTTATTTAAGTTGGAATATTGGTAGAATTATAACGAGTTCTACCTTATTGTCCCTTTAAACAAACAGGACTACCGTTACTGGTAGGAAGTACCGTGACTTTCGTCCTATCACTGCCTAGAGTACAGGTCTGCTATCGTTGATCGCGAATTCGCCGTAATTCACGGACCGCCAGCCTTATTGCGAGGCTGCGGGACCACTTCAACTCAAGGAGAATCAACATGAAAAAGCTCACAATGTCACTCTGGCTCGCACTCGCCGCCGCCGGAATTTTCGCCGTCCACGCCATGCCGCCCAAGCATAACGTCACGATGGATATGCCGATCCCCACCTGTCCTCCGGAGTGTCCACTCAAGTAAATCTGCGAAATTTGCGGCGAGATGTTCGCAGGCGCGCCTCTCGCCGCAATGGTAGCTCTCACTCGCTCGGCTGTAGTTGGGGTTTCAGTACGCTAAACCAGGCAACGAAGCAAAGGGTCAGTCCGGACGCCAGATAGCCATTCACAAGCGTGGTCCTGACCCATCCCGTACCAACCAGGAGCATAGCAATCGCATAGATTCCGAAATACACAGCGAGCATGCCTTCATGCCGGAACAAGCTGCTTTTTGTTCCGTTGTTAACAGCGATTAAAAACAAGGCGGCGGATAGAATCAAGAAAATAGCCAGAACGCTCGAAATGTAGCGAGTAACGAGAAAGCCAAATTGCAATACCGCGATTAAGTGCGGAGCGCCGGCCCGCGCCAGTTCGGTTCTTACCGGAATAGCCGCCGATACCAAGGCCATCAAGAGCGCGAAAAGGAGCAACGGGCGCGTCTGTCGAAGTACCGACTTGTGCTCCCTCCACATAGCGGCATGCACTTCCAACGCCACCGCTACTTGGGCCAGTAAAACGACGGGCTCAGCGCACAGCCAATAGTAGGAGTAGGCCAGAGGAAGACGGGGACCGTCGGCGCCCCGCATGAAATAGATGGCGCCTATCGAGGTAGCCACTGAAAGAGCCAAATAGATGGCAAAGGTTGGATAGCTCCTGGCCAACCGGGTCCAGATCAAATACAAACAAAACAAGAACTGCACGCCAATCGAGCTGTACCAGAGCAGATTCGTCGTGTCGAGCATAGTTGCGTTTGTCAGCGCTGCCGATACGAGGGCCGCTTCGGGGGGACGCTCGCCTTGCCCGCCAGCTAATTCGTCGCCGGCTTCTTCTTGGGCGCGGCCTTCTTGGCGTCCGGGTTGGCGTAATTGGTCTGGATGGTGGCTCCGATCGTTTGCAGCAGGGCTTTGGACGCCTCGGCGTATTGGCCCATGGGCTCCAGCGCGAGATATTTTTCCAGCGCTTCCTTCATTCCGTCCGGCGCAATCACTTTGCCGTCTTTATCGGTGGCCAAGCGAGCCGACAGAACCGACCCGTATTGATATTGCGCGTCGGCATACTCGGGGTTCACTTCGATCGCTTTTTTGAACGCAACTTCGGCCGGGGCGGACTGCCCGGCATTGATCAGCACCGCGCCGAGATTGTAGTAATACCGCCCGGCTTGCGGCGGATCCAATTGCGCGGCTTTGTTCAACTCCGCCTGGGCTTCGTCATATTTCTTCGCCTTGGCCAGAGTGAGGGCGTAATTGTTGTGGTAGGCCGGATTGTCCGGCTTCAGCGCGATCGCCTTGGTGTACGCTTCGGTCGCTTTGTCGAGCGCGGCCTGCTGATCGGCGCCCGTCTTGGTGCTGGCCAGTCCGGAGTAGGCGTCCGCCATGTTGGCCCAGATTACATTCTGATTTGGATCCAGCTCGACGCCCTTTTGGAAGGCTTCCGCGGCGGCATCATAGTTCTTGGCGGTCAGCGCTTCTTTTCCGGCGTTGAAGACGTCGTTCAGAGCTTTGTTCTTGGCTATCGTGGCGGCGTTCTCTTTGGCCTGCTTTTCGAGCGACTCCTTCTGCTCCTTGCTCATACCGCGTTCCTGCTCGGGAGTGGCAGTGCCGGCCGCAACGGCGCTTTGGGCCGACTTCTGCTGCGCGGCGTTCTGCTTCAGATCGAACGAGACATTAATCGGATCGCCCAATTGCGTCCGCACGTTTTTGGTTTCGTCCGCCTTCTGCCCGTCGACAAAGATCGTCACGGTGTAGGTGCCGGGGAAGGGAAGGCCGTTGTAGATGTAGTGGCCTTTCTTGTCGGTCTTGGCGCCTTTATAGGTACCTTTCATGTCCTGGCGTTCAATAAGAATCACAGCGCCCTTGACCAGCTGTCCGTCCGCGCCTTTTACATCTCCCTCGATCGCCGCAATCTGCGCCCACGCGGCGCCGGCGAAGAGTACGAAACAGAAACCGCCCAGAATGTACCCGCGGAAATGAGCGAGCATAAGTTTTCCCTCCCCAGGAGTTAAGCTTTCAATATCAGCATACTACGATGGATGTCCATGTGGGCGCGGGTTCCGGATAATGTATCCGGGTTACAGCCGGGCGCGTCCAATGAGGCATTGCAGTCCGCATTGCAGTCCAATGAAGCATACCAAAGTGAGGCATACCAAAATGAAGCATACCGAAGATATGGCGTCCACCGAGGCTCACAAGTTATCATGAAAGTAATTCGGGCTTCATGAGCGTGCCAGTATTCGCAGTGCTTCTGTTTGCGGTGCGGGGGCTGTCCGGCCCGGGCCGGCTGTCGAAGGCCGGAGCCTGATGTATTTTGGAGAAGCGCTCCGGTTCAGTATCCAGGCCCTATGGGCCAATAAGTTCCGCACTTTCCTGACAGCCCTCGGATTGGTAATAGGCAACGCCTCCGTCATTCTGGTGGTCACCATTTCGATCACCAGCCGCGAATACATCCTGGACCTGATCCGTGGGGTGGGCTCCAACCTGATCTACGCGCAATACTCGTCTGGGACCGACAACGCCACCAAAGTTGACGCCGATTTCATCAAACTGGCCGATGTGGATGCCGTTCGCCGGCAATTCGGCTCGCGTATCGTCGCGGCTACGGGCGTAATGTCGAGCCAGGGCCGGTTGCTGATCAACGGGAAGGAACAGGACGTGTCGGTGATTGGCGCCGACCAACAGTATCCCGCGGTCCGGAACATGGTGCTCCTGTCGGGGCGTTTCATAGACGAAGGCGACGTAACAGCTCGCCAGCATGTGGTGTTGCTCACAGAGAAGCTGGCGGTGAAGCTTTATGGAAACGTGCAAGATGCCGTGGGCCAGGTGATTAAGCTGTACAATCTGCGGTTCACCGTGGTGGGCACGTTCAGGGAGCGGACCGGCACTTTCGGATTCTCGGAAATCACCAACGAAACCGTATGGATGCCCGTCACCGTAAGCAAGCTCTTCACTCCCGTTGAACGCATCGATCCGATGTACGTCCAAGCCCGGCTGGCTTCCGATGTGCGGCCCCTGACGGCGTCCATCAAAGAGGTGCTGGAAAGCCGGCATCGCGGCGGCGCGCGCTACGAGGTGGAAAATCTCACCGCCATTCTGGATGCGGCGCAGCAGATCGCGTTCATCATGACGGTGGTGTTGATCCTGGTGTCCACCATCGCGCTGATCATCTCGGGCATCGGCATTATGAACATCATGCTGGTGACCGTGACCGAGCGCACGCGCGAGATCGGCCTGCGCATGGCGGTGGGCGCCCCGCGCCGCGCGGTGCTGAAACAATTCCTCACCGAATCGGTGGTCATCAGCATGGCCGGGGGGATGATCGGCATTCTGGTAGGCATCGCGATCCCGCTGAGCGTGCGATTTTTCACCGACGCCATTCGCGTTCCCATCTCGATTACATCCATCCTGGTGGCCTTCGGGGTCTCGGCCGCGGTGGGCGTCATCTTCGGAATGCTGCCGGCCAATCGCGCTTCGCAGCTTAATCCGACCGAAGCCTTGAGATATGAGTGAAGCTTTGAGATTACAAGGGCGTACCCGCGTCAGTCCGTGGACCGTATAACATTATTGAGGTTAAACTGATTTGTTGGATCACGCATCTCCCAGGAGGACTGTCTGAAGACACTTGCAACGGTGAGCATATGGGCCATTTTTTGTGGATATTGCGCCGAAGGCCAGCAATCCCAGCCAGACGCGCAGCAGAGCCCGCCCCCGGCTCCCGCTCCAAGCTCCGGATCGTCGTCGTCCTCATCGTCGGCGCTGGCGCCCCAGACCGAGGGGCGCTTTTCCGGCGGCGCTACTTTGTCGGTGCTGGGGCTTAGCCTGGTCCCTGGACACACCACTACGGTTGACAACACTACCGAGATCACCACGGAATACCAAACCACCGGCGCCTCCGGGCGATTCGGATATGGACTGACGGTCCAGGCGCACATCACGGGACATTTCTACGTGGATCTGAGCGGACTGCTGCGGCACATCGGTTACCAGTTCACTACCACGGTTTCTACCACCACCACCGCGTTCCTAAACGGCACCAGCTATCCGTCGACCACCACCACCATCACCCACGAGGACACGCGCGCCCGCCTGATTGACGTTCCACTCCTCCTGCGATATTACGGAACCGGTAAACACCCGCGCAGCCCGCGCTGGTTTTTGGAAGCGGGCGGATCGTGGCGCCTGGCAAACGGCATCCGCACCTCAACCGACACCACCGACGCTACGGGCGTCAACACTTGCTGCACGTTCACACCCACCGTGCCCGACCATCGCTCGGCCATCGGGATGGTGGTCGGCGCGGGTATTCAGTTCATGGATGAGTTCGGCATCCGTGTGACGCCGGAAGTCCGCTACACCCGGTGGATCGATCAGGTCTTTGACAATCTCTCCACCCACACCCAGCGGAACCAGGTGGAAGCCGATATTTCACTGACGTTTTAGTTCTCGGCTTGCGTCCCTCGAACAAAGCTCACGGTCGCGGGGCGGCGTTCCGCGGATTCGTGTTTTACCATATCACTGTGAGATCCACGCTCTTCCTGCTCTTGATTTTCGGCGGCGCCGGGGCCCTCTGCGCCCAGCCGAACGAAGCACCGCTCTTCTCCTTGCCTTACAGCCCCAGTCTGGACACTTCGTCCATGGACCTCTCCGTGGACCCTTGCACTGACTTCTATCGCTACGCGTGCGGGGCCTGGATCAAGAAAAATCCGATCCCGCCCGATCAGGCGCGTTGGGAGGTTTATTCCAAGCTCAACGAGGACAACGAGCGCTTCCTGTGGGGAATTCTCGTGGAGGCTTCCAAGCCGAGCCCGGCCCGCAACCTGGTGGAGACTGAGATCGGCGATTACTTCGCCGCCTGCATGGATCTGCCCGCCGTGGAAAAGGCGGGATTGGCGCCGTTGAAGCCCGAACTGGATGCGATCGCGGCGCTGCACTCCATTCGCGATTTGCCCGCTTACCTGGGACGCCAGCATCTCGGCATTGGGGGCGATGGCATGCTGTTCGGCTTCGGATCGAATCAGGACTATGAGGATTCCAGCCGCGTGATCGCGTTTACGGACGCAGGTGGCCTGGGCCTTCCCGATCGCGATTATTACACCAAGACCGACGCGAAGTCCGTGGAGACGCGCCAGAAATACGTACAACACGTGCAGGGCATGTTTGAACTGCTGGGTGAGGCGCCAGCGCTTGCCAAAGCTCACGCTCAAACCGTGCTGGAGATCGAGACGGCGCTGGCCAAAGCTTCGCTCACCCGCGTTGAAAAACGCGATCCTTACAAGCTGTTCCACAAGCTGACTCCTGCGCAGTTGCAGGCTCTCACACCATCGTTCCACTGGGCGGATTATTTAGAAACCAGCCAGGCGCCGGACACTTCGGTAATCAATGTCAGTGAGCCGGCGTATTTCAAAGAAGTGCAAACGCTGCTGCAGTCCCGCAAGCTGGACGACTGGAAGGCTTATCTTCGCTGGCATCTGGTGCATTCCAAGGCTCCGTTTTTGCCTGCGGCGTTCGATAACGCGAATTTCGACTTTTACAGCAAATATCTGCGCGGAGTGGAACAGATGCCGCCTCGCTGGAAGCGTTGCGTGCGGCGCGTGGACGGCGATATCGGCGAGGCGCTGGGCCAGGAATTTGTCGCCAAGACGTTCGCGCCTTCCACCAAGCAAAGCGCCTTGAAAATGACCCAGGAAATTGAGGCGTCCATGGAGAGCGAGATCAAACAATTGCCGTGGATGGGAGACGAAACCAAGAAGCGCGCGCTCGAAAAACTGCATGGAATCGTCAACAAGATCGGATATCCGGACAAATGGCGCGACTACAGCTCCATCAAAATCGCGCGTGACGACTATTTCGGCAATGCGGAGCGAGCTACTGTGTTCGAATCCAAGCGCGAGCTGGCCAAAATTGGAAAGCCTGTGGATCGCACCGAGTGGGGGATGACGCCGCCGACCGTGAATGCCTATTACGATCCGCAGATGAACGACATTAATTTTCCCGCCGGCGTGCTGCAACCGCCGCTCTTCGATCCCAAGATGGATGACGCGCCCAACTACGGCAACACCGGCGCCACCATCGGTCACGAGTTGACGCACGGGTTCGATGATGAAGGCCGGCAGTTCGACGCCAAGGGCGACCTGAAAGACTGGTGGACCCCAAGCGATGCCGCCGAATTCGAGAAGCGCGCCAGTTGCGTGTCCGGCCAATACTCGCAATACACCGTGATCGACGACATCAAAATCAACGGCAAGCTGACGCTGGGCGAGGATCTTGCGGATTTGGGCGGCACCTGGCTCGCATATCTGGCGTGGAAGAGCGCGACAAGGGATCAGGATCTGCGGCCTATGGACGGTTTTACTCCCGATCAGCGCTTCTTCATCGGGATGGCGCAATGGGCCTGCGGCGACGAGCGGGCGGAGAGCAAGCGTGCCAGCGCCATCACCAACGAGCACTCACCCGAGGAGTATCGGATCAACGGCGTGGTATCGAACATGCCGGAGTTTGGAAAGGCTTTCGCCTGCCGGGTGGGACAGCCGATGGTACACTCGCAACCGTGCCGGGTGTGGTGAACATGTTTCCGCTTTTCGTACTCCTGCAAAGCTCCGCGCCGCAGACCGATGCCCTGACCCGGGTGCTCCACCAACAACAAATCACGCCCTGGATGATCGCCGCGGCCATCGGTATCGCGTTCGTTCTGGGCGCCGCGCATGCGCTGACGCCGGGACATGGCAAAACCATCGTTGCGGCTTATCTGGTGGGATCGCGCGGCACGCTCAAACACGCGGCGTTCCTGGGCGCCATGGTGACGTTTACGCACACCGTTTCGGTGTTTCTGTTGGGGCTGGCGACGTTGTTTTTGTTTCAATACGTGGTGCCGCAAAAAGTGACGCAAGTGTTAGGAGCGATTTCGGGATTGTCCATCGTCGTGATCGGCGGCTGGATGCTCTACAAGCGCTTGCGCGGCGCCGGACACGCGCATTCCCATGACCATGACCACTCCCACGTTCACGATCATTCCCATCCTCACAGTCATAGTCACGCTCACGAGCATCCTCGCCATTCGCACGATCACGGTCATGTCCATACACACGAACATGCTCATTCTCACGACCACTCTCACGGTCCAGGCGGCCACACGCACGTGCCGGACGAGATTTCATGGTCCGGACTGGCGGCCCTCGGCGCGAGTGGCGGATTGGTCCCCTGCGAATCGGCTTTGGTTTTGCTTCTCACCGCGATTGCGCTGCGGCGCGTAGGCCTCGGCCTGGTCTTGCTGATTTCGTTCAGCCTGGGTCTGGCGCTGGTGCTGATGGCCATCGGCGTCCTGGTGATTTATGCGAAAAACCTGCTGCCGAGCGGCAGCGGCGGTAACCCTTTCTTTCGCCCTGTTGTTCGATGGATGCCGGTAGCTTCCGCGGCCGTGGTGATGCTGCTGGGCATGGTGATGACCGGTGTTTCCCTCGGTTGGATTCAGCCGCACTGGATCGCTGGCTGACGTGAAATAACAAGCCGGGTGTGATCCGGTTTCACACCATACGTTCCAAAGCGGCTCATTCACAAAGCACGCCACTGTTGGCCCTGCGCGTGCCAGCGCGTGGGAGTGCATTGCCGGCGGTATCGTCACACAGGGTTGCTGTGGATCTCATTCGCCCTGGGGTTAATTTTCGACGGTGCCGGCGCTGTTGCTCAATCTCCTGCAGGTAGCAACGTGAACACCATCTGTCCAAACTCGGGATGGCTGAAAAATTTCACAATTGAATCCTTCGGATATGGCCCGACGACATCGCAGGAGTTCGCCTTTTCACCGGGCTACTTGCAGCGCTGTTTAACTTACAGGGGTTGGAATGTCCTCGTTGCGTACTCGGGCCGGTAACCCGCCCCAGATTCACGCTTCCTCCATTCGGCGCCATTGCAACTCTTAAGCTTCACGATGACCGGATTGAGCTATTAGCGGGCTTCGGCGGCATAGAAGCATGGAAACCCGACGGCACCTTCGAGCCGCGGGGCCGGAGCCTATGGACGAATTCTTATGGCGACGCTTGGTTAACGCAAGCGCAGGCTGGGGTGAGGCTTGCGCTCGACCGTCAGCAGCACGTTTCGGTAGGAGCGACAGGCCGCCACCTACATAACTTCGGATCAGGCCCACAACAGTGGAGCACCTTTAGCGGCGATGTCACGTTGAAACTGGGGCACTGAATAACGCGTCAGTCTACTTCACGTATCTGGGATTACCGCGCGCCCATGGATTGTAAATCTCCGCAAAGGTAAGCCTGTCTGACGTGGAAGGGTGCGAAAAGAGCCAGAATTCAATGAAATGGTTCGGGTGGGGCTCATCCAGGCCGATCTCGCCCATCACCTGAAATGAATGCGCGGCCGCCGCGGAGGAATCGGGCACGATGCCATGCGTGATTTCCAGGCCGTAGATATCGGCTTGGTGCTCCTGCCAGCGGCTGTAGCCGTTCACGATGGGCTCGGTTAAAAAGCTAAACATCGCGACGATCAGCAGAAGCACGGGTAGCGACGCCCAATCCGCCGCGTCCGGAATGCGCCAGCTGCTTCCCCAGCGTGCGATCGTCCAACGGACGACATGGGAACCTGCGAACAGCAGCGCCAGCAGCATCAGCGACAGCCAAAGTAGAGAATTGCGGATATGGCCGAGAACGTAGTGGCCCATTTCGTGGCCAAATACGGTGAGCGTCTCAGGCGTGGTGAGCTTTTCGAGCGTGGTATCCCACACCACCACACGCTTCGATCCGCCGAATCCGCTGACGTAAGCGTTGAGCGAATTCAGTTTCTCGCTGGCCTTCATTTCAAACATACGATCGGGCGGAATGGCCAGGCCGCCGCGCGCGACCAGTTTCTTCAGTTGCTCCACCAGCGCGGGATGCGTCGCGGCCAGCGGCTCAAACCGATAGAACATTGGTTCGATGACCATCGGCTCCAGATACATCACCGTAACGATGAGGGGAAGCGTCGCGAGCCAGAAGTACAGCCACCAGCGTCGCGGGCTGCGGCGCATCACGGCGTACAAGAGGTAGGCGAGCGGAACCGCGCACCCGAGTGTGATCAGCTCGCCTTTGGTCCAGTCCCAGAACCAGGAGGGCCAGCTTTGGATGGATTGATCGAATTTCAGCTCCAGATACTGGCCGTAAATATTCGCTGGCAGGTAGAGCAGGTGGTTGGTGAGGAGCAGCAGCGGGACGAAGACGAGAGCCTGCAGGAAACGGCGCTCGGATGCGGCCTCGGCCCAGTCGCGAAACTTTGCCGAAAGTCCCGTGGCGACGATCGCGGCCAGGATGAGCATGACGTAAATCTCGCTGCTGAAATGCAGCCAGTAGCCGGCGTGCGCGTACTCGATGGCGCGTTGCAGTTTGTCCGGGGGCAGGGAATAGGGCTGCGGCGGCACACTTAAATCTTCGCGGCTGGGGAATGAAAAAAGCAACGCCCGGCGCAGCAAGCCATCAGGCCGGCCGTTCCGGGCGCGGAAAATAACTACTTACTTGGCTGCGGGCTTGGCGCTAGTGCTGTTCACCGCAGTGGTTTTCTTGCTGTGATGCTTCTTGACGGTTTTGGCCTTGGGCGTGGTCTTGGTGCTTGGCGCCGCCGGAGCTTGCGCAGCCGGTGTCTGGGCTGCCAGGATGGCTCCTACACTCAAGAGAGAGGCGAAAATAAGTTTGTTCATTTGATTCTCCTTTTTACGAGGGGTTCATTTCCGCCTCGCATAACCATCTTGCGGCCGGAAGCCAAAATCAACGATAGCCTGGGTAGGGGAGTTCCCGGCGCCAATATGCGGGGGGAGAACCGAGCGGATCTTAATGAATGAAACTTTATTCGCAATCCCGCCTCATTGAGGCTGCTATCGTGGGATGACGCTGCTATCGTGGAATCGGGTCTTCAGTAGGTGCGCGGGGTGTTACCGGAGGACAAAGTGGAATCGAACAGAATCACGTTCACACCGAAGTCGGTTGTGGATCGCGGCGTCGGCGAGAGCCTGGCTGATTTTGTAGCCGGCCGCGCTTTCGGTCCGTTCAAGACGGACAAGGATCTCTTCAGCTCGCTCCACAGCGAGAGCACGAAGGTTCGTGCCAAAACGAAGTCAAAATGCAAAACGCGGAAATGACGGCGAGCTACCTGCACGAAATCATCAAGCACCCGAAATAGGAATCCGTCCGACGCGGTCGAAAAGTTACCCACTTTCGGCGCCCGAAATAGCCCAGCCGGGCGATTCAATCGTCACCGCGTCTGAGCGATGCTAGAGATGGCGTGTATTCCGATCCAGTTACGGTTCGCAAGATCCTGCGGGTCCTCGTTATCGGCTTCTCGGCCGTTATCGCGCTGCTGATGGCGGCCGGCTTCATCGGCCTGAAGAGCGCGCAACTGATTCGGGAAAACTCGGCCGAGATTGTTCACAACGCTCTAGTCACAACCCAGCTGATCGACGAGCTACAGCGCGAGCAGGACACCCTGAATGCCGCGTTCAACAAACTTTCGCGCGGCCCCGAGCTTTCCGAGCGCGAGCGCCTGCTCGCCCAGTTGGATGGCGCCGACCAGGCCGTGGAGCGCATCGTCGGTGAAGCGGCCGGGACGCCGCAGGCCGAATTGTGGCGCCAGCTCAGCGTCGCCGTGCAAGGCTTTTCCACCGAGGCCCGGCGGCTGCTGGTGCGCAAGAGCGTTCCCACCTACACCTCGCGCGACCTGCTGCGCCACCACGAGGAAGTGACCGCGATCGTCGGCAAGATGGTGGCGAACAACTACACTCGGACGCTGGCGGCCCAATCGCGTCTGGATCGGCGATCGGGACAACTGGTCAGGGAATCGCTTGGGCTGCTGGGCGGTTGCGTGCTGCTGGCATTGGTTTGCGCGATCTTCACCGTGCGAATTACCACGCAGCTGTTTCGAAGAATGGAGCAGCAATCGTCCGATCTGGCTCGCGTCACCTGGCGCATGCTCGAAAGCCAGGAAACGGCCGCCCGGCGCTTTTCGCACGAGCTGCATGATGAACTCGGCCAGTCTCTCACCGCGATCAAAGCCAACGTCACTGCGCTCGACCCGGCCCTGCCGCCCGATCCGGCGCGCCTGGACGATTGCCGGCGGCTCATTGATGAAGCCATCCAAAACGTGCGCGAGCTTTCGCACCTGTTGCGGCCGACCATCCTCGATGACTTCGGCCTGGACGCGGGCCTCCGATGGCTGGCCGAGCGCTTTGGGCAGCGCACCGGCGTCGAAGTCGGGTACCAATCGAGCTTTGACGGACGCCTGGGGGACCAGACCGAGACGCACCTGTTTCGCATCGTGCAGGAGGCGCTCACCAATGTCGCGCGGCATTCGGGCGCCACGCGCGTGGACATCGAACTCGCCCGCCACGGCGATCGCGTGCATCTGACGGTGAGAGACAACGGCCACGGGTTTCAGGGCAACGGCGCCTCTGGCCTGGGATTAGTCGGGATGCGGGCGCGCGCGCAAAGCGTCGGAGGCGAGCTCGCAATCAGCTCAAACAAGGGCGTCACCGTTGACTTGTGGGCGCCCGTGGCTACAAACGGTGCTACAAACGGTGCTACAAACGGTGCTGCAAACGGTGCTAAGAACTAACCATGCTGCGGATTTTGCTGGCTGACGATCACGCCATGGTGCGCAAAGGCTTCCGGCTGATTCTGGAAACGCAGCCCGACATGCAGATCGTCGGCGAGGCGGGCAATGGCCGCGAAGCCGTGGAGCTGGCCGGGCAGCTTCATCCGGATGTGGTGGTGATGGACGTGGCCATGCCGGAGCTGAACGGGATCGAGGCTACGCGGCGTCTGATCGCTGCGGCTCCCCGAACTCGAGTTCTGGCTTTGAGCATGCACAAGGATTCCGTTTACGTGCGCGAGATCCTGCGCGCGGGGGCTCGCGGCTATTTGCTGAAAGATTCCATCGACAGCGATCTGGTGAATGCCGTCCGCGCCGTGGCCAAAGGCGAAGGCTACTTGAGCCCCGGTGTTTCCGACGCCGTGTTGAGCGATTACCGCAAGCATGTCACCGATCCGCTGGATCTGCTCACCAGCCGCGAGCGCGAGGTGCTGCAGATGATCGCCGAGGGCAAAACCAACAAGGAAATCGCGGGCGCGTTGAACTTGAGCGTCTACACAGTGGACGCGCATCGCGGGAAAATCATGGAAAAGCTGAATCTCCATTCCAGCGGCGAATTGGTGCGATTCGCGGTCCGCAACGGTCTGATCGACTGACCGGCGCGCTCAGATCAAATCCAGCGCCTGCTCGAAATCGGCCATCAAATCGCGCCAGTCTTCGATGCCGATGGAGATGCGCACCAGACCGTCGGTGACTCCCGCCGCGGCGAACTCGGCTTCCGTGAAGCCGGAATGCGTGGTGGTCTTGGGATGGCACACCAGCGTTTCCACGCCGCCGAGCGATACGGCGTTGCGCGCGATGCGCAGGTTGCGCAAGAATTCGAACGCGGCCCTTTTGCCGCCGTGCAGATCGATGGATAACATGCCGCCCGGAAAATCGCACTGCTGGCGCGCGATCTGGACCTGTTCGGCGTCGCTGAATAGCGTGGGATACAAAACTCGCGCGATTTTCGGATGGCTGGCCAGCCGCACCGCGATGCGCTCGGCGTTTTTGCTGGAGCGGTTCATGCGCAGCGTGACGGTGGGCAAACGCCCTTCCAGCATCCAGCATTCGTCGGGCTGCAAAATGTTGCCGAACAGGTTGCGCTTGGAGCGCATCTTGCGAATCAGCCCGGGGTCGCTCGCGATGGCCGCGCCGGCAATGAAATCGCTGAGGCCGGATAGATACTTGGTGGCCGAGTACAGGCTCAGATCGGCGCCCAGCTGTAAGGGGTGCTGGAACGTGGGACCAAGCAGCGTATTGTCCACCATGACCAACGGCTTTGGATTGAGATGCGCCACCCGATCGGTGGCATGCCGGATGTCGGTCATCACGATAGTAGGATTGGCCGGCGTCTCAATCAGGACGATGGCGAGGTCCCGGGCCGAACGAATGGCTTCGTCCATTTGGCCGGTGTGCCCGGCCTGCACGGGAATTCCACCGATACCGAGCGTGCTGAGGAAATCCTCGATTAAATGCTGCGTCCCGCCGTAAATCGGGACGGTGTAAATGATGTTCTGGCCTGGCCGCGCGAAGGCGAACAGCGCGGTCATGATAGCGGCCATCCCGGAGTTAAAGACCAATGCCGCGTGCGCGCCGGTTTCGAGCGGGACCAGACGTTCTTCCAGGATTTCGGCGTTGGGGTGATTGAAGCGCGAATAAATCAGATCGGGCTGCTCGCCGGCGTCGGGCTGAGCGCGTCCGGCCACCAGATCGAAGGCGCGCTCGGCGGCTTCCGGGCTGGGGAAGACATACGTGGAACTGCGGAACACTGCGGGCCGCGCCGAACCCACCGAAAGGCTGGGATCGAAACCACGGGTGAGAACCTGAGTGGGCGGGCGCAGGTCCCGCTGATCACTCACGAAAAACCTCGGGCATGAAGCGCCTCCGCTTTCAGTGTAGACGATTAGGTTGGGACGAAACGAGATTCCACACGATCGCGATTCGGTTGCCTACGACGTGCGCGAGAACAGCGACAGCAGACCGGAGAGCGAACTGTTTTTCTTGTTCGGCGCCTCCAAGTTTCCGCCCAGCCGTTCCGCCAGCCCGATCACGCTCTTACCGAAGCTGGTGGCGGACCCCAGCGGTTTGCCCTCCATCAGCGACTTCTGGATGGCTTCGTAATCGCTGGGCATGATGTGAAAAATATCGGTGTGCAGCGCGGTGCCGATGACGTCTTTGCTCAGGCCGGTGTGACGGTCATAGCGGTTCACGATGAGACGCAGCTTGAAGCGGCCTATGTTGTTGGCATCCAGGTAACCCATGGCGCGTTGCACCGCCTGCAGAGCGGTGAGCTCGTTGGTGGTGACCAGCAGAATTTCGTCGGCTATCTGCGCCTGGCTGAGGTTCCAGTCCCCGTACACGCCGCCGGTATCGAGCAAAACGATATCGTAGGTGCCGCGCGCGTATTCAACGATGCCGCTGGCGTCCTTCAGCTCGCTCATCCCCTCCGACATCACTTCGGGGGAAAGCAGCACGTCTACTCCGTGCCGGCTGGTGACGATGGACCGCCACAGGTCGGCGTCAATATCGTGCGCGCGCGCCAGCGCGTCCATAAAGCTGAAGTTGGATTTAATCTTCAGCAGGAACGAGAGCGTTCCGGCCAGCGGGTCCAGGTCCGCCAGCAGAATGCGCCTGTCGGCACGCTTCATCTGATAGGCCAGGTTGCTGGCGATGGTGCTGGCGCCGCAGCCTCCTTTGGCGGGCATAATGCAATACACTTTGCCGCCGCCGGCGGCGTGGGCCGGCTGGAGCCGGGCGATCTTCTGCAGCGCCCCTTCTAATTGTTCGGAGGTAAAAGGGGGCATCAGGAAATCGCTGGCGCCCTGGCGCAGGCAGCGCAGCACCAGTTCGGGATCGTTGTTGGCCAGAACCACGATGATCGGCAACTTGGCGTCCAGGCGCAGCAGCTCGGGAATCAGCGCCAGCCCGGCTTCGCGGGGTTCGCTGATCTCGAGCAGGCAGAGATTGGGAGACTCGGTGCTGAGCACCTCGGCCAGTTGGTGGCGCATGGGATAAGCGGTCAAATCGTGCCCCGAGAAGGTGGGGAGATGCTTGCGGAGCAGCGGAGCTAAGTCTCTGATTATCTTTTGGTTAGGGCAAATAAACAGCGCTTTCCAAGTGCCGCTGAATTTCGGGGCGTCAGGCTGGGGCATGGGCGCACTGCGGACTTTCCCTCAGGAGAGTCCTAATGTTCAAATCGGCCGGTGTTGATGATAACATGAGAGCCTTCACTCACCCGATCAACTAAACATTCGAACGCACTCGCCGATAAGGCTTAGTTTGATTCATGAATCAAACCTTAGTGAATCAGGATCAGGCGCGCATGAGGAAGGCGTGTCGGCTGATAAGAGACCGCTGATAAGAAAACGCTGATAAGAGAACGGTAATAGAACAAAGATGAGCGAAGACCACTCGAAGAAAACTGTCGTCGTGTGCGACACTCAACCGATAACGGCGGAAGGATTACGAACCTTGCTGACCGCGGCCGGAGACCTGGAGTTCCTGGCCTCGTTGAATTCGTTGGAAGCAGCCACGCAACTGGTGGCTGCCCGGCCACCCGATGTGGTGATCGTGGACAAGGGATTCGGCATGCGAATCGTGCTGGACTGGATCCACGATTTGAAGATGGCGGACGCCGCGCCGGCTGTCACCGTCTGGGGCGTTTCGATGACCGAAGCCGAAGCGCTGCGCCTGCTGCAGGCCGGCGCCAAGGGCATAGTTCGCAAAACCGCGGATGTGGAAAGTATCCTCAGCTGCATTCGAACGGTGGCCTCGGGCCGAAGCTGGATGGAGGATTGCGTGTTCCGCGATTCGGCGCGGCAGGAGCGCTACCCCCGCTCCGAGCTTACCCCGCGCGAACACCAGGTGCTCGAGATGGTGGAGCAGGGCTTCAAGAACAAAGAAATCGCACTCGAATTGGGCATCCGGCCGGGAACCGTGAAGATCCACCTGAAGCATATCTTCGAGAAGACCGGGGTGCGCGGCCGGTACGGTCTGGCCATCAGCGGCCTCAAAGAGCGCGGACTGGTTTCGATGGTGAGCTAAGCGGGCAAGCCGCTACGGTTTCTCTGTCGGGGGCCGCGCGGGATACGACGCCGGGTAGTTCAAGCGGTCTTTCCCGCCCTCTGAATCGGTCCATTCAATCGTCAGGTTCTCATCCGCATCGGCAGTCGCGGAAAGGCTAACAATGGAGGCGGCATTCGTGGCAACCCGCTTGAAAGGTACTGCGAAAACCATACTGGCTTGTTCAGGCTCCAGACCCTTGTTGAGCAACTCCCTACGGGCCACCAGACTGGTATTCGACACCGTTAGTTGCTGTACGCAAATGTAACTTCGGTCATCCGATCGCATCGCAAGCACGTGGACATACACGGGAAGGGGACGAGGGAGTACCGTGTCAGGGTGGTCCGTGAACATAACATCGGGCACCCTCACGATCGTGTCAGCTTCCAGCTTCGCAGGCACGACTGCATACTCCGCTTGCGCGGATACCGATGCGCCGAACAAAAACGAAATGGCGTAGGTCGCGGGGTGCAGTGGTACGGATCGCGTGAAAAGGGCCGTCGGGTCAAAATCGAAAAGCTTGTCGTAAGAGTTCAACAGGACTTGTTTGCTCTCACCCGGCCCCAACGTCGTCGTGTTTGAGCGCTCAATCGTGGCAGAACCGCAGCCCCCTCCGTCGACGGCCAGCGCATTACCCACGGAAGCCTTGAACTCGCTGCCGATCTTCCGAAGATTAGTCAAGCAACTCGTCGATGCGAGAAATGGCTTGAGGCTCACAACGGGCGTATTTGCCAGATTCGTTACGGTGAGCGTGATTTGCGCCACCTCGCCCGGAAGGTAGGTCTCCCGATCCATACTGACACGCACCTTCATGTTGGAGGTGTCGAAATCGAGAGTGCTCGGCGTCTGGCCGCAACAACAAGCCGCAACCGCCGCGCAAAGAACGGAGACCGGAAACCTTGGATTTATCATGGGTTCACCTTCACCGGAACTTCGAGCTTGAGGTCGCCATAAGTAATGGTGATCGTCCCTGTTCCTGGCGCTACCGGTGTCACGATACCTTGCGCCTGAACGGTAGCGACACTTGGCGCAGTCGAAACATACTTGATCCGGCTGGATTGTGTGAGATCCGCGCTTGTCCTGTCAGCGTAGAGTCCAGTGACCTGTAAGAAGCGCTTCTCGTCCATCGTGAAGTCCGCAACCAGGGGGTAAACGATCATACTTACTGGGTAGTCGATACGCTCGACTAGAATATGGATCGGGTTCGCAGAAATAATGTGATTAGGTTCGACTGATCCTCCCGCCGTGACTGTATACTTGTCCGGTCTAATGCTGCTCGGAATTTGCAGCGTGAACTTATCGGGTGGCTTGTCGGTTTCTTCCTTTCCGAAGCCAATAGGTTCGAAGCCTGCTACGAAAACTACTCGAAAGGCTCCAGGAGGGGAAGCCTCAACAGTCACGGTCAGTGACTCGCCTGGATGAACCGTAGTCCCATCGGGTGGCGAGGTAATCCTGAGGCTCGGTTGCGCCACAAGCATCCCGGCCACAGCGCACAATTCGACCGCAAGGCCGAAAATCTTCTCCAATCGCGACTGAGCCTCTGTGAATTTGCGCATATTTCCCGCTGCCGACCTAATGACCTATCGGTACACCTGGGCAGATGCTCCAGTCTGGCCCCCAAACAAATGCCCGGTCGAACGTTCCAATGCGGTAGATGGTAAGATGGACGCTCGTACTGTACTTTCGGGCACGCTGGAATCCAGCAATGATCGGCGAGACTCTCCGGCATTATCGCATCGAAGCCAAGCTGGGCGCGGGCGGGATGGGCGTGGTCTATCGCGCGCTGGACACCCATCTGGACCGCGCCGTCGCCGTGAAAGTGCTGCCTTCCGCCGCCATCCTCAACCCCGACCGCCGGGCCCGTTTCTCCCAAGAGGCGAAATCCGCGTCGGCCCTCAGCAATCGTCACATCGTCACGATTTTTGACATCGATACCGGCCAGGTTGACGGGCAGCCGGTGGACTTCATCGCGATGGAGTACGTTGCCGGAAAGACTCTGGACCGCATGATCGGCCGCAAGGGCCTCCCGCTGAACCAGGTGCTGCGGTACGCCGTCCAGATCGCCGACGGGCTGGCGGCCGCGCATCACGCGGGCATCGTGCATCGCGATCTGAAACCCGCCAATATAATCGTCAACGAGGACGGCGAGGTGAAGATCCTCGACTTCGGCCTGGCTAAATTGACCGAGGCCGAGGAGCCCGACGTCTTCGCCGTTACTCAGAGCGTGCATGTGGATGCCGCGCTCCGCACCGAAGCCGGCACCATCATCGGCACCGTAGCCTACATGTCGCCGGAGCAGGCGGACGGCCACGTCGTGGATGCGCGGTCCGATATTTTTTCGTTCGGCGCGGTGTTGTACGAAATGGTGACGGGGAAGCGCGCCTTCTCCGGCGACTCGAAGCTTTCCACGCTGGCCTCCGTGCTGCACTCCGAACCCGTGCCGATGAGTCAGTTGGGCCAAGGCATTCCTCGCGATGTGGAGCGCATCATCAGCCGCTGCTTGCGCAAGGATCCGCAGCGCCGCTGGCAGAACATGGCCGATATCAAGGTGGCGCTCGAAGACCTGCTCGACGAGCTGGACTCCGGCAAGCTGGGGCTGCTGGATGTCAGAGTGGTGGCCGTCCCGCCCAAGCACAGCGCCCGGACTTGGTTGTGGCTGGCGGCCATCGTCATCGCTTTGCTCCCGGGCTTCTACGCCAGTTGGAAATTCCTGACGCCGGTGCAGCCCGCCTTCCAGCGCTTGACGTACCGCCGCGGTGAAATCCCAGCCGCCAAGTTTTCGCCCGATGGCCAGACCGTCGTCTTCAGCGCGCAATGGGCCAACGAGCCGGCCACGATTTTTTCCATGCGCCCCGGCAGCCGCGAGTACCGGCCGCTCGATTTGCCGGAAGGCCGAATCCTGGCCATCAGCTCCACCGGCGAAATGGCCATTTTGCTCGGGCCCACCACCAATGGAACCGCCGGAACGCTGGCGCGCGTGCCGTTGTCGGGCGGAGCGCCGCGCGAAATTCTGGAAAACGTCAACGACGCCGATTGGTCGCCGGATGGCGCCAAGCTCGCGGTTTCGCGCATCGTGGACGGCAAGAATCGCATCGAGTATCCGATCGGAACGGTGCTCTACGAAAACGTCGGCCGTTCGCCCGTGCTGCTGCGCGTTTCGCCCAAGGGCGAATCGATCGCGTTCTTCGAACAGGACAATGACGTCGGCGACTATACCGTGACCGTCCTGGACCTGAAAGGCAAGAAGCGTGCGTTGTCGCGCGGCTGGCAGGCCTTGGGAGGCCTGGCGTGGTCGCCTCAAGGCGAGGAAATCTGGTTCGGCGGAGCGAAGGCGGGCGGGGAACCGGCGTTGCGCGCCGTCACGCTCAGCGGAAAAGAACGGCTGGTGGTGGAAACCCCCGCGTCCATGCTGGTGGACGATATAGCGCACGATAAGAAGGTCCTGTTCACAGTGGTTGACTCGCGCCTGGGGATTTCGGCTTTGGCGCCGGGCGCCAAACAAGAGCGCGATCTTTCGTGGTTCGATGCCAGCAGCGTCCACGACATTTCCGCCGATGGCAAGACTATCCTGTTCGTGGAACTGTCCTATGGCCAGGCGCGCAACCCCGCTATTTATCTGCGCAAAACGGATGGATCCCAGGGCGTGCGGCTGGGCGACGGCAACCGGCCCGCGCTGTCGCCCGACGGAAAGTTCGTGGCCTGCATTTTGAATAACGGTACCGAGACCCAGCTGAGCCTGCTGCCCACCGGTCCCGGAGAGGCGCGCGTTTTCAGTGCGCCCGGCATGCACTATGAACGCGTGGAGTGGTTTCCCGACGGGCAAAAACTGCTGTTCACCGGCAGTGAGGCGAACCGGCCCCTGCGCACTTACTTGCAGGATACGCGCGCGGGCGCGCCGGTGCCGCTGACGCCGGAAGGAGTGCCGGCCCTGCGCGTTTCGCCCGACGGAAAATACCTGACGGCGGTGATGGGAGGGAAGCTGAACCTGTTCCCGATTGCCGACGCGGCGCCCAGGCCGCCCATCAACGTGCAACCCGGGGAGTCCGTCGTTCGCTGGAGCGCGGATGGCCGCTACCTGTTCTTGCGGCAGAACGAAGGGCTCACGGCGGTGAAGATCAACCGGCTGGATCTGTCGCGCGGGAGCGAGGAGCCTTGGAAAGAGCTGAAGCCGGCCGATCCGGTGGGTGTGCAGATTCGGCAAGTGGTCATGACGCCCGATGGGAGCGCATACGCGTACTCCTTCCAGCGCGATATTTGCACGTTGTATCTCGCCGCCGGATTAAAGTGACGGACGAAAGCGATCTCAGCGGTGCGCGATCGCCAGCAACGATCGCGCGTGTTTGACCACGCACTGCACCGCGCGCTTTAGATTCTCCGGGTCGAGCGCGGCGAAGCTTTCATCCAGCACCACCAGTTCCGCATCCTGCAAGAGAGCGCGCGCGATGTACAGGCGGCTGCGTTCGCCGTGTGAAAGCTGCCAGCCGGTCTCACCCACCATTTGAAGCATCCCGGCGGGCATGCGGCGAAGCAAATCGCCCAGGCCGAGCTCATCGCAAATTGCCCGCGCCGCTTCGAAATCGGCCGGCGTCAGAACGGCCGGATGTCCCAAAAACAGGTTGAAGGCGAATGTTTCTGCCAGTACGTGGTTCTCATGGAACTGCGGCGCGGCGGCCAGGCGTCTGCGCCATTCCGCGGCGCCGAGCGTTGGACGATCCAAGCCATGGATGAGGATACGTCCCGAGCCGGGCTCGCGCAGGCCTGTCAGCAGGGAAACGAGCGTGGATTTTCCGCCGCCCGATGCGCCTTCCAGAACCACGCGATCGCCCATCGCGATTTGCAGATTTGCTCCGCGCAGCACCGGTTCGGCGCGATCGCCGTAGCGGAACACAAGGTCGCGAGCTTCCACGGCCAGAGGGGAGGGCATCCCCCCGGCAAGGTCCAGAGATCCCGGCAACTCCTGTCGCGTCGCGGCGCGGAACAGAACCGACGTCCGCTGCCAGGCCACCGCCGCGCCCGCCAGTTGCCACGCCCCGGCTGCCAGCCGCCTCCAGGCGCGGTATGCAAGCAGCGTGCCGCCCACCGCGATCGCAATGCGCGCCGGAGTTGCATTTCCCGACGTCGCATTGCCGAATACCAACGCGGGCGCCAGTCCAGCCAGGCCCAGCACCAGCCAGCCGCGAGGCACCAGTGCGATTAGTCGGGCAGTGGATCGATCCATCGCCTTCGACGTCTTCAAGTAGCTTTCGAGCGCTTCGTCCTCCCCCTCGTGCCATCTATCTGAAGAAAGCTGCGCCAGGCGCGTGCGGTGCCCGGCCATGCTCTCCACCAGATCGTGCGTCATCGCGAGACGAACTTCCGTCCAGTCGCGATTGCGCTCGAAATATCTCCACGCGATGGCAGCCGCCACCAGCAGCCACAGAAGTAAAAGGCCCGATTGCAGCAGACCGCCGGCGCCGGCCGCCAGCACGAACATCGCCACCAGGATCTCGAGGAGCGCCACCAATGCCAGGAAGCCGCCGCTCAACGCCAGCGCCTCCACGGCTTCCGATTCGAGCACGCGTCCGAGCAGCTGCCCCGCGCCTTGATGGCGGAGGCTGTCGGGATCCAGGCGCAGAGAACCAAAGAAAAGCCGCTGCTTCAACAGAGCGCCCGCGCCGATTGCGATTGCGCCTTGCAGCCGCGTGATCAGCACCCGCAGCGGCACCAGCGTCAGCAGCAAGAGGGCCCACGGAATTAGCCAGGCGCGATCCGTTCCGCCGCGTAAAACATTTGCGCCAACGATGTACCAGGCCAGAATCCACAGCGCGTATTGAAGCAGGTGAGCGCCGGCCAGCGCGAGCAAACGGCGAGGTATGTGCGCGTGCCGCAGTTGATCCCGGAAGCTGGCGCCGGGCGGCAATCGCAAGAGCCAGATACCGCGGATGCGATGCGAGCTCAGGCGTTCGCGCAGAATGGCGTTGCGCGCGCGCGCTTGTTTCGCGGCCGGGATCTGGGCGCGGTCCAGCGTTTCTTGAATCTCGCGCAGAATGGGCGCTTCCACGCTGGAGCAAAGCGCGGAGCGAATGACGGCGGGATCGACGCGGACTTTCTTGAGTTCGGGCGTGAGCAGTATTGAACCAGGCAGGAGCGCGAGGAACGCCGGGCCGGCGGCGATTAGGGCGGGTCCCATGTGGGGGAGTTGGCGCTCGAAGTCGGAATATGTGGTTTCGGCCGGCTGCGCTTCAAAGCCAGTGGTGAGGGCAGCGGATTCGATCCACCAATCCGAAATTGGAGATTGGGGATTGGCAACCCCAGGTACTTTAGTTAAAAGGCTGAGGGCTTCTCCTAACCGACCGGAAGGCCACAGCCACGAATCAGGAAAGGTGGCCATTTTCAAGACGCAGGTGACGCCACTCGGGCGCGTTCCAAAATTCCTCTCGGATGGCGCTCTCGGCTTCCAGCATGGCGTGGAAGCGCGATGCGGGATTGCGCGCCAACTCGCGTGGATCGCCATCTTCGACAATTCGCCCGTCTTCCATCACCAGCACGCGGTCGAAAGCCATGGCCTCCGCAATGTCGTGCGAGATGGCGAGCAGCGTGGCGTCGCGCCAGATCTCTCGCGAGCGGGCCAGCAATTTGTGACGCTGCTCAAAATCGAGTCCGCGCAACGGCTCGTCAAGAATCGCCAGGCGCACGCCGGGACGAAGCAGCGCGCGGCCTAGGCGCACCCGTTGGCCCTCCCCGCCTGAGACCAATCCACCGCCTTCCCCGAGCGGCGTCTCCAGGGCATTGGGAAGCCGCTCGATCACGCGGGTCAGTTCCGCGGCATCCATCGCGCGTTCTATCGTCATGCCCGGTTTATCCCGCAAACCGTAGCGCAGGTTTTCGAGCAGCGGCCGATTCCAGAGCTGCACCGCCGGGTCCACCCACGCGATGTGCGGACGCAGCTGATCCAGGCGCTGATCGTCCAACTCCACGCCGTCCACCAAAACCCTGCCGGATGCCGCGCGATGCCAGCCCAGCAGCAGTCCCACCAGGCTGGATTTGCCGGCTCCCGAAGCGCCCACAATCGCCACGTGGGTTCCGGCTGAAATATTCAGGTTGATATCGCGCAGAATCTCATGCCCTGCCGCGACGACATCGACGTTTTCGAAACGCAGCGCGACAGCCGCGTCCACAGCCTCGGCCGGGGTTGTGCCGGCCGCTCGCTGCTCCAATGCCCCAAGCGGTTCCAGCAGCCGCAGCGTGACGTTGCGGTACGAAGGATACTGCCACGCAATGATCGCGATTTCCTGGCCGAGCGCGGGCAGGTTCAGCGCCCAATAGACCAGCAGCAGCACCGCGCCCGCGTCGTTCGTGCCATTAACAGCCGCTCGCCCCAGGTGCGAAGCCAGCAGCCAGATCGCCAGCCCGAACCCGGCCAGAAACTGGAGCGTTTCGAGCGAAAGCACGGCCCGCTGCAGATTCAATCCCGCGCGCGCCCATTCCGTGAGGCGGCTTTCGTGCTCGCGCCGCACGGCCGGCTGTCCGCCGTGTGCGTGGATGGCGATTAATCCGAGCAGCGCGTCCAGATAGAAATGCGTGAGCGCGCCGGCATGCGTTCGCAAACGCAGATCGCGCTCCATCAGCCAGGGCTGCGATGCAAGCGGAATGGCCAGGGCGGCGAATGCGGCTAGTAACGCGATGGGCGCCGCCGCGCGGTCGATCCAAACGATGCCCGCGGTAGTGAAGACAATTTCAAAGCTATAGCGCAGCAGCTGTCCGCCCAGTTCGGGAAGGCGGCGGATGAGGTGAATCCCGTGGCTACGCTCGGCCATGTCGGACTTCAGGCGGCTTTGAAAATAGCGGTCGCTGAGGCGCGGAAGCTTTTCGAGGAACGCCAGGCGCAGACGAATTTCCAGGCGGCGTCCGAATCGCAGCAGGCTGGACGCGATGGGGATCTCAAACAGCAGCAGGACGGCCGAGAACGCAATGGTAACCAGAAACAGGCTGCGGCCATAACCAATCCATCCGCGCAACAAAATTGCTTCCGCGATCACGCCGGCCGCGGCCAATGCTAGAGCCGCGGCGATGATGAGAGGGGTGAAGACGCCGTCGGCGCGGAGCAATCGCAGCAGCTCGGCGCCGGGACGGGCGGAGGGTTGTTCGAGCGCCGCCTCAAGTTCGGGCCCCAGTTTTTCGCGCGCCCCGGCGAGCCCCACAGCCCGAACCAGGACCGCGCCTCGCATCGCCAGATCGTCGCCGTTCGAGCGGACCGACCAATAATGTTCCGGGATGGTGTCGGCGCGGCGAAGAAATTCGTCCAGCACGCGAGCGCACTCGGGGCCGCGATCGATGGCGCGCGCATCCACCAGCGACGCCAGCATTCGAACGCCCGCGTCCAGCGCAGCCAGAGATCGCCAGCTGGAGTCTTTGCCGGCCTGGGTGATCACACGCTCGCTGTCGATGCCAAGCAACTGTAGACGGCGGCGCAACGGCGCGAGAAAATCTTCCGAGCCGGCGTAGTCGCGCCAGTCATCTGTTGCGACCTGCTGCTCATGGACGTAGAGACCTCGGAGAAAGCTCTCGCCACTCACCCAGCGCCGTCCCACCGCCGGATCCATAAGCTCTACGAATCGGCCAAACCTGCGCCAGACGATGACGAAGTGCGTGACGCCATTGGGCAGCACGACCACCGCCATGGCGGGCAGCGCGCGCGCTTCCTCCAGCAGCACATGATCGGCCGGCAGCATGATCTGCTCGGCCCGCAATCCAAGCTGATTCGCAACCTCTTCGATGGTGTCGATGGACGTGCCGTCCACGCCGGTCTGGCAAGCCTCCCGCAGGCGGCCGTAATTTACCGCGATGCCGAAGCCTTCCAGCAGCGACTTGAGCGCCGCCGGGCCGCAGTCCATGCTGGAGGTCTGGACCACCTCGGGCACGAAGAGCTTCGTCATCGTCGCGCGCGGCCCAGGATTTGAAGTGCAAGCGCGGCGGGTGATACGCGCGTCGTTTCGATGTCGGCGGAAACCGATGACGAAGCCGGGATTGGGGATTGGGGGTTGGGGTCGAGGACCAGCTCAGCATGGTCTGACGCGACCGTTTGCACCTGAGCCGAAATGGTATTGTCGCCCCAGCGCACGAGCGCAGGTTCGCCAGAGTGAATGCGCGTGAGAACGTTCGGCGGAAAATACGCGATCGCGTTTCCGGACTCGATGCGCACATTGCTTGTGGATTCGTATTGTGGGACGCGCGCGGCGCACATCCACCACGTCCAGGCGCCAAGCAAAACCACCGCGCCCAACAGGCCAAGCTTCGATCCCCGGAAATCGTCGGCGTCCAGGGCGCGCAAGGTTTGGGCAAACGCGATTCCCTGGTTCATGGCTTGGCGCTCGCATTCGCTCGCGCGGGATTGGGTTCGTTTCGCAATTCGCTATCCGCTCGCTATAGGAGGCTTTCGCGGTGAGCCACGCACTTCTAATGAGTGTATCGTGCGGTCAAGCGATTCGGATTCGAAGCCCCGAGGTTTTCCGTGGACTTAGCTGGCGCCGAGAGTTGTGAACTGCTCAGCCGGCTTCCTGCAACTCGACGTGTCCGATCGCCGTGTGTGGGGCCGGAATCGGCTCTCCATCTTCGCGCAGTCCCTCGAGATGCAGCTCAATTGCCTCACGGATGTTGCGCTCGATCTCCTCGATGGTGTGGCCAGTGGTGATGCAGCCGGGCAAATCGGGCACATAAGCTGAAAGATTGTTTGCGCTTTGCTCGATAACAATCGCGTATTTCCTCATTGTTTCTCCCCTAATCCGGCCTGCCTAACAACACTCTTGAGCGTACCAGTATGCACGTCGTCTCCGGGATGGCTTGGGACTGTGACGCGTCCCTTCTTGGTCGCGTTCTTATACTGGCGGTGGCTGCCGCGTGTGCGAACGTGGCGCCAGCCATCAGTCTCGATCAGCCTTATCAAATCGCGGACTTTCACCTGGTTCCATATCCGATTCTCTCACCGGGCGGATAAAGGGCCATCGGCGTCGCCGCGCAGGTTCATGACCACGCGGGCGCGGGACGGTCCTTGACCCAGAGGATGAAATCCACAGTGGGCGGCTGGCCTCCGGCGGCGCGCAACCGAGCCGCGCACTGCCCACGGTGCCATTGACTGTGCATTAAGACTTGCATCATGGCCTCGCCGAGCGTCAATTTTGCGCCGGGAAGCCACGGTGGTTCGATGACGCGCGCCAGAGCTGCGTCGTCCAGGTCCTTCACAAACGACATTTCCGCCGGATGCGTATCGCGGAAGCGGGCCACCAAGGCATCGAACGTCTCGGGCGCCTTCAGCTCGGCGTTCATATCCAGGGGCCATTTCACGAACAGCGCAAGGAACGCGCGTTGCACCGTGATCATGTGGTGCAACGTCTGGCGCAGCTTCTCGTCGTCGCACGCCGCCGGACACGCGCGAATGGCGGCCAGCATGGTTGCGTCGGCCCAGGCCTGGTGATCGTAAAGTTCGGCTAGCAAGGGAAGCACTTGGATATCGTACCTCAGCATGCGGATCTGGATCGTTTATCGAGCGGGCCTGGCAGCCGACCCCAAGCCCCAACCCCGCGCGAGCGAAAGCGAGCGCCCTACTCCGCCGCCGCATGCTTCAGCATCGGCTTCATGTTCAAGTTGCGGATCAGCCGGTGCAAATAGTTGGGATGCAGTCCCAGCAATTTGGCGGCTTCGGTATAGTTGCCTTGCGCCGCCTCGAAGGCGTTCAGAATGAGCTGTTTTTTGGCTTCTCTGAGGGAATCGTGAAATGCAGTCATGCTCGCGCCGGCCGATTCCGCCCTCTCCATCACTGCCTCCGGCAGGTCTTCGGGAAGAATCAGGTCGGTGGATCCCAGCACCACGGCGCGTTCAATCGCGTTTTCGAGCTCCCGCACGTTGCCCGGCCAATCGTAGTTCATCAAACAAGCGCGCGCCGGCGGCGACACTCCCAGCACCAGACGGTTGGATCTTTGCGAGAATTTTGCGGCAAAGTAGCTGGCCAGCAGCGGAATATCCTCGCGGCGCTCGCGCAAGGCGGGCATGCGCAGCGAGACCACGTTGAGTCGATAGAACAGGTCCTCGCGGAAACGGCCCCGCTTGACTTCTTCCTCCAGATCGCGATTGGTGGCCGTGATCAGGCGCACGTCCAGCTTGATGGTGCGCGTGCCGCCCACCCGCTCGAATTCGCGCTCCTGCAGAACGCGCAGCAGTTTGGCTTGCAGCAACGGCGCCAGCTCGCCGATTTCGTCCAGGAAAACCGTGCCTCCCTCGGCGATTTCAAGCTTGCCTTTCTTCTGCGCGATGGCGCCGGTGAACGCGCCTCTCTCGTGCCCGAACAGCTCGCTTTCGAGCAGCGTCTCGGCCAGTGCGGCGCAGTTGATGGCCACGCAGGGCTCGTTGGAGCGAGTGCTGGTGCGATGGATGGCTCGCGCCACCAGCTCTTTGCCGGTTCCGCTCTCTCCGGAAATCAGCACCGTGATGTCGCGCGGAGCCACGCGCGCGATGAGCTGATAGACGTCGCGCATGCGCGGGCTGTCGCCCACCATGTTGTGCTCCAGGCTGATCTCATCCTGCAACCGGCGATTTTCCTGTTCCAGCGATTCCATGCGGCGCGCGTTGTCCAGCGCCGCCGCGGCGATGCTGCCGATCGCGGTCAGCAATTGCAGATGATTCTCGTCGAAGCGCGCCTCCGGATTGGAGGCATCCAGGTAGATGACCCCCAGTATCCGGTCAAAAACTTCCAGTGGAACCGCCAGTACGCCGTGGATGCGCCGCTCCACGATGCTCGCCGTGTCGGAGAACGTTTCCGCGGCCGGCAGGTCGTTGCAAAGCACCGCCACGCCATCCGCCAGCACCTGCGATACGATGGTCCGGCTGACTTGCACCGCCTGATTGGGCCCGGCCCGCCGATCCCATCCGAACACCGAGGTCCATTCGTCCGTGCCGTGCTCGCACAACAGAATGGCCGCGCGATCGGCCGGCGCCACCTCAAAAATCGAGTCGAGCACCTGCTTTTCCAAGGCTTCCAGCCCCCGCACCGAGTTCACCGCTTTGCTGATGCGCAGCAGCGCGTTCAGATCTCCCACCGTGCGGCTGGCGGCCTTGCTGTCCTTGAGATGAATCTTTTCCAGGTCGCGCAAATACCGGGCGTCCTGCTTGCGCAAAATGATGGTTGAGCCGCCGCCGGTGTCGGCGTCGTCGAAAGCCAGGGAAGGGGCAAAATTTTTCGCCTCTTCCGTTTCCCTCAGCACGAAGATGAAAAGCGAGTTTCCGATCTTGATCTCGTCGCCGGAGTTCAGTGTGCGCTCGGTCACAGGAACACCATTGACGAAGGTACTATTACGGCTATTCAAATCCTGGATCTTGAATTGCCCGGCATCCTGCGTGATCACGCAATGTCTGCGCGATACCGCTGCATCCAGCAGCGAAATCCGATTGGAAGGTTCCCGGCCGACGGAGATTTGCCCTTCCGCCAACGGGATAGAACTTCCCCGGAGGGGGCCAGCCACCGCCTCGAGTTCAGCGGGAATGTCGGGCATGCTCTTCGCGTAAGTATATCGGATTGCGCCGGGTGTGGTCTTGGAGGTTTGGTAAAGAGGTCGAACCCAGACGGGGGGGTACGCCCGGTCAGCGCCAAGTGTAGTCGCCCTGAGCTTCTAAGGCTAATACCCTATCCCTTTCGATAGGGTGACTATCCTAGCGGATAGCGGAATCCTGGCATCTGCCTTAGATCACAACTGCGTGGGCCGAGGGGTTTCGAACGCTTTGTCTTTTTAGTTCAGCTGCTTACATCCCCTTAGTACAACCGTCCGCTGCCCCTGGTACTCTTGGTATCTCAGTTGCCTTAGTACCGAGCGTAGGTAGAAAGCAGATTTGCAAATCAAAGCTTAAGAAGGAGGTAGTATCCAATGAGGACCAAGACGAATATTAAGGCCGGAACAGTTGTGTGGAGTCCGGGAGGCTGAGGAGGCCTCAACCCCTGGGAATATCGCCGCGGCTGGGATGACACCTGGCCGCGGCTTTGTTTTTAGTTTGGTTTTGCCCGGCATCTATGCCTCAGGTTACAATGCAGACTCCGGGAAATGAGCGCACTCACGCAAGACTTGCGTTACGCCCTCCGTACGTTCTCGAACAGTCCGGGTTTGACAGCAGTTGCCGTCGTTGTTCTCAGCTTAGGAATTGGCGCCAACGCCGCAATCTTCAGCATCACGAGCGCGAGCTTGTTTCGCACGCTCCCCTACAAAAATGCTGAACAGCTGGTCTTCGTCTGGGAGAACCAAGCGTCCAAGGCTATTCGGCAACATCCGCTCACCGCAGCGGACTACCAAGACTTCCGCACCCTGAATCAAGCTTTCGATCGGATGGGAGCCTTTCGCTCGCAATCTTCGGTACTGATTGAAGGGGAGGTGCCGGAGCGGATCGAGACAGCCGTGGTTTCACCTAGTGTCTTCGAGATCCTGGGAATGGTGCCGGCATTTGGACGATCCTTGACGCCGGACGAGGACCAACCGGATAAAGATCACGTCGCTGTTCTGAGTACCGGTCTATGGCAGCGCCGCTTTGGCCGGGACTCCAACATCCTCGGCAAGAAACTGTCACTAGACTCCGGTTTGTTTACGATCGTCGGCGTGGCCCCGCTAGGGTTTCGGATTCCAGGAAGTGAATCCGAGCTCTGGATTCCGTACACGCCGGATCCCAAGGACTTCCTTCCAAGCAACCGCGGCGTTCACACTTTGAAAGTCCTGGCGCGTCTCAGGCCTGGCGTTTCCCGGGAGCGGGCGCAAAGCGAAATGCGGAACATCGCACGGCGGTTGGCGCAGGAGCACCCGGATTCGAATGCGGGTTTGAGCGTGGATCTGGTGCCTCTTCGGGAGCAGCTCATCGGAGACATACGTCCGACCCTTTGGATCCTGATGGCCGCGGTGGCCGCCGTCTTGTTGATTGCCTGCGTCAACGTCGCCCATCTGCTGCTGGCCCGTGCCAGCGCGCGTGAAAAAGAGATTGCTATAAGAACGGCGCTGGGCGCCAACCCAGGCCGGCTGGTGCGCCAGTTACTGACCGAAAGCGTTCTGCTGGCCCTGATCGCCGGATTTTTCGGACTGCTGCTGGCTTACTGGGGCGCATGGATACTGGCGAAGCTGGCGCCGCCGGGCCTCCCGCAAGCCGAGGAGATCCCGATGGACTGGCGCGTTCTGGCGTTCACCATGGGCGTGTCGGTGACCACTGGGCTGGCGTTTGGGCTGGCGCCCGCTGTGGCCAGTGCGCGATCGAATCTGAACCTGGTGCTGCGCAGCGGGGGCCGGGGCGGAACGGGCGGCCGCACTCGAACCCGAATGCGGGATGTGCTGCTGGTGTGCGAGGTGGCATCCAGCGCGGCGCTGCTGATCGCCGCCGGGTTGTTACTTCGCAGCCTGGTCCGTTTGCAAGAAGTGGATCCAGGCTTTCGGGCCGATCACGTGCTCACCATGCAGCTTTCCCTGCCGCAGGCGAGCTATCCGGGCCTCAAGGTCGGATTGTTCTACGAACAACTGCTCGATCACATAGCCCGGCTGCCGGGCGTCGAGTCGGCCGGTATTTGCCGCTTTCTGCCATTGAGCGGCGACGACGCAGGAGCAAATTTCCAGATCGAAGGACAGCCGCGGCTGGGTGCAGCGGACCAGCCCCGCGCTCGCTTCCGCACGGCCAGCGGCGGGTACTTTGCGGCGTTGGGAATCCCTTTGCTTCGTGGCCGGCTCTTTAACAGCCGCGACAATCAGCAGACGCCCAAAGTGGTGATCATCAATGAAACTGCGGCGCGCCGCTATTGGCCCGATGTCAACCCGATCGGAAAGCGCATTCTCTCAGGTTTCGACGATAGCCAATGGTCCACCGTCATTGGCGTGGTACGCGACGTCAAGCACGCCGGCTTGGACACGGAGACGAGTCCGGAAACTTACTACCACTATCTCCAGCTTCCACCGGAGGCCATGAATTTCGCCGAAGCCACCATGGCGCTGGCGATCCGGACCAATACGGATCCCGCGTCAATGACATCCTCGGTGCGAGGGGAGCTTCGGACACTGGATCCCAGCCTGCCGGTTTTCAACGCACATGCCATGCAGGATCTGATACAAGGCTCGGTTGCGCAGCCCCGATTTCGCGCATTTCTGATCGGCACGTTCGCAGGATTGGCTCTGGTGCTGGCTACGCTGGGGCTGTATGGCGTGGTGGCCTACTCGGTATCGCAGCGGACCACCGAACTGGGCATTCGAATTGCCCTGGGAGCGCTTCCGGGCAACATTCTAAAGCTGGTGGTTTTCCGCGCCGCCGGGCTAGCGGTGATCGGACTGGCGATCGGCATTTCCGCAACTTTGGCCGCCAGCCGGATTATGTCACGTTTCTTGTTTGGCGTCGGACCCTACGATCCTATAACTCTCGCCGCCACCTGTCTGCTGATTTTGTCGGTAGCCTTGGCGGCCAGCTTCTTTCCGGCCGTGCGAGCCGCTAGAGTGGACCCCGCCATTGCGCTGCGCGCGGAGTGAGCCCTCTCTTCTTCTTCGCCCTCGGACTCCGCCCTCAGACGTTAGTCACCTTAACCCTTTTATCTCGATAAAGTTCCACTCCTAAGGTGCCGATCTCTGCCTATGTATGCACATGGGATAGACCAAGAGCATGCAGGGACATAGGGAAAGGGAAGTTCTTATTGTTCTAGGACTTAATGGGGCATAGTTGCCGTTCAGGCTTAGGGTCTTTGTCGGTGCGGCATTAAGGAAATTGAAAGTGGAACAAGCAAACGCCGAGCGAATACCGGTGGCAGCGAAACTATTCATCGCTGTGATCGGGCTTGCCGGTGTGATGGCAATGGCCGTCACTTTCCGCGGCTGGACTCCCGAACTACAGCCGCGATTCATTTTGTACCTTCTCCTGGCCCTGGCTAGCTCCAGCATGAAAGTCGCCTTTCCTGGAGTAGAGGGAACGGTCTCAGTGAACTTCGTCTTCATCATGCTCGGCTTGATGGAACTGGCCGAGCCGGAAATACTGCTCCTGGCAGTCGCTAGTGCGGCCGCACAAACCCGTTGGGACGCGAAAGGCCGATTAAGGCTGGTCCCCCTTCTCTTCAACACGACCTGCGTTGGACTAGCGATTCTAGCGGCCGCGTGGGTCTATCACAAGCCTTGGTTCACGAATGTGCCGGAAGGCGAGTTGTTCAGGCTCACACTCGCTGGATTGGCCTATTTCATCGTGAACATCGTTCCGGTCGCGACCGTGGTCGCTCTGACTGAGCGGAAAAGCATCCAGACGGTGATTCGCAGCTTCTCGGATTGGACGTTCTGCTATTACCTGGTCGGATCTTCGCTCGCGGCCCTGGTTCACACCGCGAACACGCGCCTGGGATGGACCTTCACTCTCGCCTTGCTGCCCCCGCTGTACCTGATCTATCGCTCCGTCCGGCTGTACTTCGGGAAAATGGAGCAGGACAGAGCGCATGCCGAGGGCATGGCGTCGCTGCATCTGCGGACCATCGAAGCCCTCGCCACCGCCATCGAAGCCAAGGACGAATGCACCGGCGACCATCTCAGGCGGGTGCAGGTCTATTCGCTGGAGTTGGCTAAGAGCCTGGGGTTGTCGTCCGACGAGGTGAACGCTCTGCAGGCCGCCTCCATCCTGCACGACATCGGCAAACTGGCGGTGCCGGACTACATCATCTCCAAACCGGGCAAGCTGACTCCCGACGAATTCGAGAAGATGAAAGTCCATACCGTGGTGGGCGCCGAAATCCTGGAGCAGGTCGCGTTTCCCTATCCGGTGGCGCCCATCGTTCGATCGCATCATGAAAAATGGGATGGCAGCGGTTATCCCGACGGCTTGAAGGCGGAGGATATTCCCATCGGCGCGCGCATTTTGTCCGCGGTGGATTGTCTGGACGCGCTCGCGAGCGATCGCCAGTATCGCCGCGCGCTGCCGCTCGACGAGGCCATGGATTATGTCGCCGGGCTCTCCGGACGCAGCTTCGATCCGCAGGTGGTGGATATTCTGAAGGCCAACTATCGCGAGTTCGAGCGCCTGGCGCAAAGCACGCCTCTGCGCAATCACCGGCTGAGCAAGGATCTGATCGTCAGCCGGGGCGACGCTCCTGACGCCGGGTACGAGCAGAGCGCGTCCGGAACCGCCGGTTTGGGCGGAGCCGCTCCAGTGGACGCCATCGCCTCCGCGCGGCAGGAAATGAAAGCCATCGTCGATCTGGCCTTGGATCTCAGCAAATCATTGCGCCTGGAAGATGTTCTCGCCCTCCTGGCCGCCAGGTTGAAGCAATTGGTGCCGTACGATTGCCTGGCCATCTATGTCCGGGAGCGATCCGTCCTGAAGGCGCGGTTCACCAGCGGGCTCACCAGTCAGATTTTTGCTGCACTCGAGATTCCCGTGGGCCAAGGCCTTTCCGGCTGGGTAGTGGAAAACGGGAAAGCCATCATCAATGGCAATCCGGCCGTGGAACCAGGCTACGCCGAGGCATCCGGCCAGCTGGGCGCTTTGAACTCCGCGCTGTCCATTCCCCTGGGCGACGGCGTGGATCAATTGAGTGGTGCGATCACCTTGTATCGCACCGAGAAGGACGCCTATAGCGCGGACCACCTGCGGGTTTTGCAGGCCATCAAGGGCGACATCGCCAGAGCGGTGGCGGGCGCCATCCGCTTCCAGAAAGCGCAGCAGGGAACGGCCGACGAACTGACCGGGTTGCCGACCAGGGCCGCGCTGCTCGCGTACCTGCAGCATGGATTCGCAGCGCCGCACCGGCCGGTAACGGTTCTGCTGGGCGATATCGACGAATTCCGCAGGCTGAACGAACTGTTCGGGCGTTCCACCGGAGATGAGTTGCTCAAGCAGGTGAGCAACATTCTGCGCAACAACTCCCGCAGCGCAGACTACGTGGCCAGGGTGGGCGAAGACGAGTTTGTCCTGCTTCTGGCGGGGGCGCGGCCGGAAGAACTGGCCGGCAAGATAGAGTCGCTGGACCGGCTGGTTTCCGCCGCCTGCCGGGACCTGTGCGGAGAAGAAAGCTGCGGGCTGGCGGTAGGCGTAGCCTGCTTCCCGGATCATGGGGCTGACGCCGAAAGCCTGATGGCCTTCGCCGGGCAAGCCCTTTCTCGCGCTAAAGAAGCCCGGCGCGCCAGCCGCAACGCCTTGCTCCAACTGGAGCACTCGGTGCGGCGGCCGGGATAAGCGCGAACGGCCCGCTTGGTCTGGCGCGCGGTTTTAACCCCCGCCGGCGGCTCTCCAGGCTTTCACTTCCACGCCGCCGTGGATCATGCCCTGAATCGTGCCGCTGAAGAACACATACGGATGCACGGGTTCCAGGGCGCTGGCCTGGTCTAAGCGCATGCGTTGCTCGTCGGGGATGGCGAATTCGAGCGAGGCCAGGTTGTCGTTGAGTTGCGCCAGGCTGCTGGCGCCCAGGATGGTGGACGTGATGCCGGGTTGGGAGGCCACCCATTGAAGCGCCACTTGCGCGGGCGATTTTCCGAGCTGCTTGGCCACGCCCAGCAGCACCTCCAGCATGCGCCAGTTGCTCTCAGTGAATTTATTGAACGGGGTTCCCTTGGTGAGGCGTCCTTCGCCCGATCCGGTTTCGCCCTGGCGCTTGTACTTGCCGGTGAGGAAGCCGCCGCCCAACGGGCTCCAGGGACAGATCCCGATTCCCAGCTCCTGCGCGGCCGGAATGTGTTCGCGCTCGATGTTGCGCTCGATCAGCGAGTACTCGAGCTGTAGCGCCGCGACGCCTTCCTTGCCTTGCTGTTCGGCCAGCGTGTGTGCGCGCGCCACATACCAGGCCGGAGTGTCGGAGAAACCGTAGTGGCGAATCTTCCCCGCGCGCACCAGATCGGTGAGGGTATTGACCACTTCTTCCAGCGGCGTTACGGTGTCCCAGGCGTGCAGCCAGTAGAGGTCGATGAAATCGGTATTCAGTCTCCGCAGCGACGCGTCGATGGCGCGGTAGATGTTCTTGCGGCCGTTGCCGCCGGAGTTAGGATTGCCGGGCGATCCGTTGAAGGTGAATTTGGTGGCCAGCACAATCTGATCGCGCAGCTTGCGCTCGCCGATAAACTTGCCGCACATCTGTTCGCTTTGGCCGCCCTGGTAACCATCGGCGGTGTCGACGAAGTTGCCCCCCGCGTCGACATAGCGGTCGAAGATAGCGCGCGCGGCGGCTTCATCGGCGCCCCAGCCCCATTGCGTTCCAAAGGTCATCGCGCCCAGGCACAGCGGGCTGACGCGGAGGCCGGTGCGTCCTAATGTGGTGTAGGTTTTCAAAACGTCCATGTTGTGATGATAGCCCGCGAGCTGTAGCTCGCGGCTGGTTGTGACGCTCGCGTCGCTCGCGCGGGGTTGGGGATTGGGGACCTGGCACTTACGAGTTCTCAAAGAACGATCGTGCGGGATGTCCCGACTCCCGAAGCCGCAGATCGCGCGATCTGACGATTAGCGAAAGGATCGTTTCGTTAGGAAACCCCTGACGAAACTATAAGCCACTTTTCTTTCGTTACGTAAAACCGGACGCTCAGCCCTGCCGTTCCAGAATTTTTTGCGTGTTCACCAGCACCGCGTACTGCCCTTCGGTGAGCTTGTCGATTTTTTCATGCAGATAGGCGATCTTGGTCTCCGTGCTGATGCTGGATTCAAATTCGATGTCGGAGCGGATGCGATCACGCGCGCGCTGCCGGTTCTGGCTGGTGAGCACGAACAGCGTCAGAAAAATCGCCTCCAGCGAAACGATCACCGATAGGAATTCGAACGGGTAGGGATCGAAGGCCGTCAGGTTCCCGATGATGCTGAGATTGATCGCGATCCAGCCTCCCAAAAACAAGGCGTGGAAGGCCAGCGATGCGATGCTTCCGGTGAACGCCGGTACCGCGTCGGCCAGGCGCGTGAACACGGTCCCCTGCTCGGCTGCTACGTCGTTGACATTGCGAGTGACGGTGCGCCGGATCACTTCATCGCTACGCCGCAGACGGCGCGCGGCGACACTCAGCAGGTTCAGCGCCGCGGGCGGGTACTGGCGCACGTAGGCTTCGAAATGCGCGCGGTCCAAACGAAGCAGCTCCACGTCCCCGAGCGCGGCTACCCAGGCGGTGCGCGGGCCGCTGTCAAGAAGCGCGATCTCGCCGAAGATGTCGCCGGGCTGCGAGGTTTCGAGCGCGATCTTTTCGCCCTGGTCGTTCCTCACATAGATCTCGACTTCTCCGGACCGGACAATGTACAAAGCATCCCCAGGGTCGCCATAGTCGAAGACGGCCTGGCCGGCGGCGTAACGAAGCAGGTCTATCTTCTCCGCCAAGGCAGTCTTTTCTTCCCCGCTCAGCTCGCGTAAGTGATCCACTTCGTTCAGGATCGACGTGTCAATTGGCATAGTTGTATCAGGCTATCACTGCCTACCACTACCCCTTCTAAAACCTGGGGTATAGCGTCTTCGTACGGGAGCGTGTATGCTTCAAATCGAGACGTTCTGGTGATGCCCCACCGTTGACTCCCATGTGATAATCGCTTCGTCTTCAGAATAAAGTGAGGTGCTTTCCGTGAAAACCGTTGGTTTTTTACTGATTGTCGCAGCGGCCGCCGCAGCGAATCCGATTTATACCGTGGCCGACTTGGGCGGCCTGGATGGCTCGGCCACCGGCTACGCCATCAATAGCTCGGGCGTCGTGGCCGGGTGGGGTCAGAACCCTTCGGGCGGCCAGCAGGCCTTTGTCTCTACAGCGAACGGTTTACAAGCTCTGTCTTCCGGAAGCTACGAGTCCTACGCGTATGGCATCAACGACTCGGGCACCGTGGTAGGGACGACGTACGACGCCAACGGGCAGGCGCACGGAACCATTTGGAGCGCATCGGGCACGGCCGATCTTGGAGCGGGCACCTATGCGATGGCGATCAACAGTTCGGGCGAAGTGGCGGGCGGCGATGGCAACGCGTTCGTGGTGGTGAATGGCCAGCTTCAAAATCTTGCTACCCCGCCGGGCATAAGCTGGAGCGCGGCTTACGGGCTTAACGACACTGGAACGGTGGTGGGCGACGGCCAATTGTCCAACGGAGCGTTTCGCGCGATCGTCTGGAACCCCAATGGCAGCGCCATCGTGCTAGGCACCTTCGGAGGAGCGAGCAGCCAGGCCACGGGTGTCAATAGCAGCGGCGAGACGGTGGGGTTTGCGAGCCTGGCATCGGGCTATCAGCATGCTTTCGCCGAGGTAAATGGCACGATGCTCGACCTTGGGACGCTGGGCGGCGGAAGCAGCTACGCCTATGGCGTCAACGACAGTGGCGAGATCGTGGGCTATAGCTGGCTGGCCGATGGCGGCGAGAGTGCGTTTCTCTACTACGATGGCGCCATGCTCGACTTAAATTCGCTGATTCCGAGCAACTCGGGTTGGGACCTGCTTCAGGCTTATGGAATCAATGCTTCGGGCCAGATCACCGGAGTAGGCACGTATGACGGCCAGTTTAGTGCGTTTGTGTTGACGGATCCGCCGGCTGGACCCGTCGGTATCGCGGCTGTTCCGGAGCCGAGCGAGCTTGCGCTAGTGGGCGCAACTCTGGCTATGATCGCCATTCTTCGGGCACGCCGGACGCTGGGCTACCCGCGCGGTTCGGTCGCCGAATTGGACGGCCGGCCGGTTATTGGCAGCCGGGGCGAGCCGGGGGGGCGCGACTGAGCTTGGCGGCGGAAGAAGCGTAGCACAGACCAGACGGGTGGACTTGCCAGTTGGCGGGAAGCCGGAGTGGGAACGACGCCCCACACGGCCGAAATTACGGAACGTCCTTGAAACATCATCTCTCTAACCTGCTAATGACATCGACGCAAGATTACTATGACTTTAGAGACGGCGCGGTTGAAATCGGTGTTACTGGAAATCCGCGGATTCGTCACAATATAAGTACTAGCCCGTGCACAGCCGGAAAAGGATCGCGCAAGTCCGGCGCAGGATTCGGGGGTGGCGGATGTTCGCGGGCGTCATGCGCTGCGTCCCGATCTGGAACGATCATCGCGCGAATTCGAGAGCGCGGCGCTATCGCCACTCTGATCGCCAACGGTCTGCTGCTGACGCCGGTACGGATCGAAAAGCTCAACCGCGCCGGCGGGGATTAACGGGCAGGCCCGGTCCCCGGCGTCTTCCAGTCGCGGCTCGGCACAAGCTTAGTTGCCGCTCTGCAACGGCGCGACTGGGTGTCGCGCCGCGGCGCCCGTGCGATGGGGGTGGATCACTCGCCGCCGCCCTGCCGGTTTATCGCGCGCCGCGCTGGCGGTAAGGGCCACCGGAAGTATCGCCTCGCTGGTGTCCGAGTCGATACCGCTGTAAATCTCCAGCGCCTCGTCGCCTCCATCCAGGCCCGTGGGGATGGTGAAGTCGATCTGATACAAGCCAGCGAACCCCGGAGCGAGACCGGAGTACGTAATGGTGGCCTGGGCGGAATTGCCGGACCCGTCTGTGTCGTAAAGTTCCACCTGCGGCGTGTAGGTGGTGCTGGTATTGGACGCGGCGGCGCCGTCCACGGCTCCCGGCACTGGGCCCATTCCCGCCAAAAATATAGCCTCGGTCTCGCCCACCCGCGCGGGGTTCTCCTCTGTAATCACTGAATAATCCGGACGTTCGGCGGCTGCGATTCCGATGCCGCCCTCCGGCTCGGTGAAAACGCCGACCGAACTGGACCCCGTAAATTCGCTGACCGTGTTGGATTTCGTGTTGTTGTTGACCACGTAAATATTCGCCACCGAACCTGGAACGGTGATGTAGGGAACGATCACTTCCAGTTGGCCCGGGCTCACGTAGTAAATAGGAGCCGCCACGTCGTTAATAAACACCTGCACGCCATTGAGGGTGGTGGGGAAGGGAATGCTCGCGCTATTCGTGGTAGGCGCCAGACCGTTACCGTAGATGGTCAGAAATTCTCCCGGAGACACCTGCGCCGTAAACGGTGCGGAACTGGCTGCGTTCACTACGCCCGTTGGATTCACGTATACTCCGCTGCCGCTCAGCGCGGGCCCCTGAAACTCAACGTTGATTCCCAGGTAGGGGCCGAGGCCGTATCCCACCCGAATCGTTCCGTCCGAACTGCTCCAGTAATCGTACAGGTCGTCCATGGAACTGCCGTCGCCGTTCAACGTGTAGCTGTCGGAATAGGTGATATCTTCCACGCCGCCGCCGTAGCTGAATCTCTGATGGGCGATCAGGTTGTTGTTTTGTGCAAGGACAGTGCTGGCGCCGTAGTAGCTGTCAATCCCTCCGCCCGTTTCGTTCATGTCGAGACCCGCCTGGTAGTACAGAGCCACGTAGTTGGAGGGGTTGCTGGTGGCGGCGCGAACTCCGGCGAAAATGTCAAAACCATTCGCGTTGCCGCCGAATACAAAATTGCCGTCCGGCGAAATATAGAGCACTTGCGTGCCCGCGATCAGGCTGGTGGAGGAACCTCCGAAGGCTAACTGCGCGCCGCCGTTCTGGAAGCTGTAAGTCACCCCGGTGAGACTTTCGGAGCTGGCCGTGGTGCTGGTTCCGAGGTACCCGCTTACGTTGACGGTTCCAATGTTGCCCGCCCCGTCGGCGGTCATGGTGAAGAGCGCGTCCCCACCCGGGGCCGTGTTGGCCACGCCGGCGTAAGTGGCGTCCATGTACACCACCTGGTAGGTGCCGTTCAGCGTCGCATTGGTAGCCTGGGTTGTCCCAACCGGCGCGGCGATGAACAGATCGTTGTAGCCTTCCACGTTCTCTGTGCTGCTGCCGACGAAAATGCCTTTGGGCGATACCAGGCCGATAATCAAATCGCTGGAATAGTTCGGATCGATGGCGCTGATATAGCCCTCGCCGCTGGCGGAAATCACGTACGTGCCCGAAATCGCGGGGTAACTAACGGGCGTGCTGGAACCGGTGGAGCTGTCGAGGATCGTTCCGTTAAACGTGTAAGTTCCACTGCCGTTAAAGGTGATGGTCCCCTGGACGTTGATGGCTTCATCTACGGCGACGACGCTGCTGTCCTGGAAATAGATGACCTGCCGCATGTAGTAGGTGCCGTTCAGCTGGTTGTCGCCGCTGGAGTCGAAAGCGGGCTGAGCGGCACATTGCCAGGCGCAGGCGGCCAGGAGAAACACAACAGGAAAAGTGATTTTTGTTTTCATGGATTCGTAAACACGAGGCCGGCATTCGGCGGCTCTTGAAAGGTTGACGCGCCGGACAGCAACCTGGTTAACGGGCTATTCGGGTTTCGGCCGGGTTTATCCGACCAAAATTCTTCCTTCACCGATTACAACACGAAACGGTGCGGCGGGGCATCGGGGATCGCTGTAAAAATTTGTCTGGCGCCGGTTCACGGCAACTTGGCATATTCCGGAGTTCGGCGGCCCCGCTCAATGCAGCGGGATTCGGAACAGATTCCCCTGGAAGGTGGCTTTCGTGAAGGCGTAAGTTTGAGTATCCGGACCGGGCGACATTTCACCTTGGTTAATCGACCGGATGCCGGCCAGTTGGTCCTCGGCGGCAAAGTCGATCCCGGACGCCGGCAAATCCAAAGCCCCAACGCCGTGCGGGATCCCAATGATGTAGGTGCGCGCGGTGGACGCCGCCGCCGAATAGTGGCTGGTGGGTTTTACGTACAGGTACTTTCCATCGGCGGACCACTGCGCAAAACAGGCTACGGCGCAGATCCTCCGTTGAGCGCGGTCCCGCACCGCTACCGCGAAGGTTCCGTATCCGGATTCTACGCTGGTGAGAGTGGCCCATTCTCCGTCCGGGGAAACGCCGCCGATTTCGGAAACCCTGGTCTCCCGAAGGCGGGTCAGCCCGCTCCCATCCTCTTGCACCCGCGCCAGGTAGTTCGCCCTGCCGCCCACCTGCCGGAAAAGGAGTTGCCCAGCTCCAAAACTCACCTGGTCTCCCCCTCGCACCACCAGGCGCGGAGGCGAGCTTCGATCGGCTGCGGCGAGGAAGATTCGCGATTCGTCTTGCAAATGCACCGTAAAAGCCACTCGCGCCTCGTCCCGCGAAATGTCATAGTCCGTGATGCGCTGTCCGGTAAGCAGTGGATCGGACTTACCCGATAACAGATCCCTGCGCCACAGTTCGCTCACGTCGGAAGAACTGTTTTTTCGCAGCAAATAGTACAACCGCTTGCCGTCGGGCGACAGTTTGGGCGCCCACGCCGATCCTTCCTGCGAAACCGCATGATCGCCAGTTGCTTCGTGCGTCCACACGGAACTCAGCCGCACGCCCACCGAGGCGACCAGCGACTTTCCGTCCGGCGCGACGGCCAGACCCTCCTCCTCGCTGGGGCCAAAGGTGATCTGCTCCGGCTTGCCTTGCGGAGCGGGCCCGCGCCACGGCTGCCGCCACAGGTGCGAGCTGCCATCCAGCCCCACGTTGAGATACATCCAGCGGCCGTCCGGCGACCATCCGCCGGCCGTGCAGTCGCCCTGCGGCCCCACCGGAACGCCCGCCGAATTTCCCCCCATCGGCATCACCCGGCAGCGCTGCCATTCCGTGGCGCCGTTCATCTCCACGATCAGCACCCAACGCCGATCGGGCGAGAGCCAGGAGTAGTGCGCCATGGCGCGCTCGTGTGGCGGGAAGTAGATGGCGCGCTCCTCGGCCCGGCTCTCCTTCGCCGTCACGATGCCCATGTGAATGACGGTTCCAGGCATAATCTCGGAAAACAGGACGCGGTCCGGCCCGATCCAACTGAGGCCCGCAGCGTTCGCCATCAGGCGCGAGGGCGCTCCTCCCAGGACGGGAACGGTCCAGGTTGACCAGCCGACGTCCGCGGTGAAGGACAGGCGCGTATATGCGACGCGGGAGGCGTCGGGGGTGAATACCGGATCGTATTTGAGGTCCGAATCGAAGGTCAATTGCTTCGATTCACCGTCCGGCAGCAGCCTTACATAAATCTGCCCACTGCCGAGGAAATACGCTCCGCCGCGGAAGAACGTCACCATGCGCCCATCCGGCGAAAGGGCGGGAGCGGTGGCCGAGTCGTTGAAGTTGGTGAGTTGGATATACTCGCTCGCGGAGACCACCGGACTACGCGCAGCGCCGAAACGCCATACCAGACCCGCCAGGGTCAGCGCCGCTAGCGCCGCGGCAGCGAAGACCATCGCATTCCAGCGCTTGGCGGGCTTGGCCCCTGGGATCTCCCGCCCCGAGTCCGTGTCGCGCTTCAGGCGCTGGAGGTCGGTGCGAATTTCAGAAGCATGCTGGTAGCGCAGCGTGCGATCTTTTTCCAGGCACTTACCGATGATCCGCTCCAGTTCCACCGGCAGGTCGGGATTGAGCCGTAAGGCAGACACGGGAGCGCGGTTGAGAATCAAATCGAAGATCATTCCCGCGCTTTCCCCGCGAAATGGCAGCTTACCGGTAGCCATTTCATAGAGCACCACCCCGAACGAGAATAAATCCGTCCGTGCGTCCAAGGGCTCGGCGCGGACTTGCTCCGGCGACATGTATAACACCGTCCCCAGCGCGCTCCCGGGATTGGTCGGGTGGTCTTCGATGGTGAGAGTGGATTCCGCAGTATTGCCGGGGATGGGAGCGACTTTCGCCAGTCCAAAGTCGAGTATCTTCGCGTTGCCGCGCGTGGTGACGAAGAGGTTCGCGGGCTTGATGTCCCGGTGGACGATTCCCTTGGCGTGGGCGGCTTCCAACGCATCGGATGTCTGGATTCCGAATTCCACGAGTTCACCGGTAGGGATGGGCCCTGCGCGGATTTTCTGCTTCAAGGTCCCCCCTTCGAGCAGTTCCATGACGATCACCGGCTGCCCATTGTGTTCTTCAAATTCGTAAATCGTGCAGATATTGGCATGGTTCAAGGCGGAAGCGGCCCGTGCCTCCCGCTCGAAACGGTTGAGCGACTGAGGGTCGTCGGCGATTTCATCCGGCAGAAACTTGAGAGCCACGAAGCGGTGCAGGCGGATGTCCTCGGCCTTGTAGACCACGCCCATTCCGCCCGCGCCCAACTTCTCAACAATGCGGTAGTGAGAGATGGTCTGGCCGGCCAGAGAACCGGCTTCCCCGTTCGGCTCAACTGCGATGGCTCGTGCAGCCACTTCCAGCGCCGGGCTCTCCAGGAAGCTTCCTGCCTGCTGCTGGAATGTCAACAAAGACCGGACTTCGCGCTCCAGTTCTTCGTCGCCCGCGGATGCATCCCGGAGAAACGTGTCGCGCTCCTCGGGTGGACGCTCCAGCACCGCCTGGAGCAGGCTATCGACTTGTCTCCATCGATTGGGTTCCATCGCTTGTCTCGCACTTCAGTCGACGATAGAGCCACGCCTTGGCGGTGCTCCAGTCGCGCATCACGGTGACGGCCGACACTTTGAGCACCTCGGCCGTTTCCTCCACGCTGAGTCCGCCGAAGAAGCGCATTTCCACCACCTGCACTTTACGTGCATCCAGGCGCGCCAGCGCGTTCAGGGCGTCGTCGAGCGCCACTATGTTCGTGCCGGGATCGGTGGCCGGACCGCCCACCACGGCCGCCTCATCCAGCGACACATGCTGCGCGCCGCCCCCGCGCTTCAAGTTGTGACGCCGCGCATGCTCCACCAGAATGCGCCGCATCAACTGCGCCGAAACCGCGAAGAAATGGGCGCGGTTCTGCCACCGCATGCGCTTATAATCCACCAGGCGCATGTACGCCTCATTCACCAAAGCCGTGGTCTGCAGGCTGTGGCCGGGCCGCTCGCGCTGCATGTAGCGGCGCGCCAGGCGGTGCAGCTCCGCGTAGACCATCGGGGTGAGATTTTCGAGCGCGTTCTGGTCCCCGCCGCTCCAGGCACGGAGAAGCTGGCTTATGTCGCCGACAGCCGGGTCACTACGTTCCGCCCTCTGCATCGCCTATGGATTATACCGCTCCGGTGGTTCCTTCGAATTAAGGACCCGTGTGTGATAGTTCCCAGCTGCATTTCACGCCTATCTGGCTGGAGGTAGATTATGAAATCGATTTTGACTTTGATTGCGGCGGGCAGCTTGCTCGCAACTCTTGCATCGGCACAGACATCGCGCTACACGGTCACCGACCTGGGCGTCCTGGGCCCTAATGGCCAGCCGTTCGTCATCACCAATAATGGCTTGGTCGGCGGCACGGCGACGGTGGGTAGCGGCGTGTTGCATTCCGTCCTTTGGTACAGAGGACTGCGAGGAGACATCGGGGCGCCCGGACTGGGAGGACAGAACAGCCAGGCGTATAGCGCCAACGAACTGGGCCAGGCCGTGGGCGCAGCTCAAACCCCCACTTCCGATCCGAATGGCGAAGATTTTTGCGGCTTTAAAGCGCTTGGGCTTCCCTCCAAAGGTACGACATGTCTGCCTTTTCTCTGGCGATACGCCGTGACCATTCCGCTTCCGACACTGGGAGGGAGCAATGGCACGGCCAAACAAATCAATAGGTGGGCCGCGGTGGCCGGTTTTGCGGAGAATACGACACTCGATCCCACTTGCCCGGCGCCGCAGAAGCTCCAGTTTAAGCCTGTTATTTGGGAAAACGGCGAGATCCAGGAGCTGCCGACGTCCAAAGGAGATTTGGAGGGCCTCGCTATGGCCATCAACGACAAAGGCCAGGTGGTCGGCTCATCGGGCGCTTGCGCGGTCTTCAACGTGGATTTCTTGTTCGGTCTCCAGCCCCTTCATGCGCTGCTCTGGGAAACGGGCGCCGTGACCGATCTGGGAAGCCTGGGCGGAACGGGACACGGCTTCGGAAATCTTGCATTTAACATCAACAACCAAGGTCAGGTGGTTGGCGGATCGGACCTGCGCGGCAACGCGAACTTTCACAGCTTTCTGTGGACTCGCGGGACAGGCATGCAGGATCTCGGGACGCTTACCGGGGACGTGAATAGCACCGCCCTCGGTATTAACGAGGCCGGCGACGTGGTGGGCGTGTCGCTGGACGCAATGTTCAATCCGCGGGCGTACCTTTGGAAGAACGGCGTGATGGCCGACCTGAACACGCTGATTCCCGCCGGTTCCCCCTTGTCTCTCTTGACTGCATGTTCGATCAATTCCCGCGATCAGATCGTGGGCTTTGCGGTCGACAGCAGCGGCGATGTTCACGGGTATGTGGCGACGCCGAGCGAACTGTCCACGAACGCTACCAACGCAGAGGTAACGCCCGTCAGCCTGACGACGAGTGAGCGCTCCGTCGTGCTGGATGGCAGCGGATCGACCAGCGAGTCGGGGAATTTGCGGTATCAGTTTATGGCGGTACCGGGCGGCCTCCAACCGGATTTGCGGCAGACCTCGAGCGATGCCAAAACGACGGTCGAATTTATGCATGGACCGGGACTTTACCTGGTTCAGCTCATCGTGACGGACTCACGCGGCAACACCTCGAAGAGTCCGGTGATTACCCTCAATTACGAGCCTTCTCAGGCCACGACGGCGAGTCAGTAATCCACTGGAGCTAAGTGGAAGCTTTGGGCGGCCGTCCGGAGACTATTCGTTCTTACACCCCTATTGCCGGGACCTCCGGCGGCCGATTTTAGGAGCAAAGGAATTGGGATGAAACTCGTGTACCCTGTTTCAGGCCTGCTATTGTTCGCCATCTATGCTATGGGGGCCGATGTGCATGGGCACGCGCTCATCACCAAGCGGCTGAGCAAGAAGGCTTTGTCCCCTATTGTTTATAACTTGCGCGGCACCTCCGCGCCTGCTGCGCCGCGCGATGCGGACCCGGTGGACGAATTCGATCGCATGGCGGTGATCCTGGAAGCCAGGAAAGACGGCCCCAAGCTTTCCCCAAACCCGCCCGTCACCGAAATGCTGAACCAGCAGGGGGCACGGTTTGATCCGGGTTTGATTGTAGTACCAGTCGGCTCCACGGTGGGGTTTCCCAATTCAGACCCCATCTTTCACAACGTGTTCTCGCTTTCCAAGGCCCAGCCGTTCGACCTGGGCTACTATCCGAAAGGCCAAAGCCGGACGGTGAAGTTCAATAATCCAGGTGTGGTTCAGGTCTACTGCCACATCCACGCGAATATGTACGCGGCCATCGTGGTGACTGCCAGTCCGTGGTTTCAAAAGCCCGCATCGGACGGCAGCTTCTCGTTTTCGAACGTGCCGCCGGGGCGCTACCGGCTGACCGCCTGGCACAAGATCGCGGGTCTGCACAAAGTGGAAATCGAGGTACCGGAAACGGGCAGCGTGGATGTGACCATCCGCGTTCCCGTAGACACGGAGCAGTAGCTTGCTGGCGCGCACGTCCCTCACTACCCGGGCGTTCCTGTTCTCATTCTTGCCCGTTTGCGTCGTGCTGGCCGCCAGTTTCGTGGCGCTCAACGCGCTGGTCGAGCGGCATGTGAAAGACGGCTTGCGCGATTCTTTGCAGAAATCTGAGGAATTGCTGGATCGCGCCAATGCGGACTATGCGCGGCGCATCGGTCAATTCGTGGCCGTGCTGGCCGACAGCGCCGGGTTGAAAGCCGCCATCGGCCTAACGCACGAAGCGCCTTCCACACCTGAGACGGCAGCCGAAATCCGCCGCACCATCGAGGAGCAACTGCGCGAAATGAACGGCCTGGTGGGCTATGACCTTTTGGCAGTGACGGACTGGAAGGGACGAACGCTCGCCGCCGTGGAGTTCGATGCCGGGCAACCGGATTCGCGCGCGCAACGTCTCGACATTCCTTCCTCAACCGCCCTGTCGCAAACCGCCCTGATGCAGAGCGGCGGTGCGCTCTATGAACTGACTTCCACGCCCATCCTCATCGACGGCGAGCAGATCGGCGATTTGAAACTAGGAGCCAGGTTCGATTTGGGTATCTATCATTTGGGCGGCGAGACGGTGCTGCTCGAAAACGGGCGCATTCTCCAAGCCAGCCTGCCGCGCGCCACCTGGGCATCGCTTGAAAACGAGCTGGGGGCCGGGTGCCGCCAGCCGCTGGCCGAATGCGAGATCCGCCGGCACGGTGAAACCTTTCTGGTGTTGCCGGTTCAAGACGCGCGGCTGGGCTCCGGGTTTCAGTTGGCCGTTCTCAGATCGCTGGATGCCGCGGTGCGCGAATTCACGGCCGGCTGGGTGAGCATCCTGGTGGAGGTGGGCGCCTGCGGCGTGGCGCTCGCGCTGCTGTTCACGCTGGCCACGTCTCGCTCGGTCAGCAAACCCCTGCGCGATCTGGCGGCCCAGTTGCAGCGCGGAGAGCGCGACCGGCATTTTCCGGATCGTATTAGCGCGGGGTCGGCGGCCGGAGAGTTGCAAGTGCTCGCGGAATCTTTCAATCGCGTCGCTGCCGCCGAGCGCCGCTCGCGCGCCGAGCTGGAGAAAGCCAAAGTGGCGGCCGAATCGGCCAATCGCGCTAAGAGCGAGTTTCTTGCCAATATGAGCCACGAACTGCGAACGCCTATGAACGGCGTCATCGGGTTGACCGATCTGTTGCTCGAGACGCCGCTCGACGAAGAACAGACCGAGTTCGCCTCCACGGTGCGGGACTCGGCGAATTCGCTGCTCGCCATCATCAACGACGTCCTCGACGTCTCGCGGCTCGACGCGGGCAAAATGACGCTGGAACCGGCGCCATTCAATCTGCGCCAGACCATTCTGGACGTCCACAGCCTGCTGGAGCCGCAGGCCTCCGCCAAAGGCTTGGCAATGGAGCTCGATTACGCGGCCGATGCGCCGGTGGAGTTGATAGGCGATGCCGTTCGCATCCGCCAGGTATTGATCAATCTCATTGGAAACGCCGTCAAGTTTACAGACCGCGGCGCTGTCGCCGTGACCCTCCGATGCGCGGAGAAGACATTGGAGGAGGCGTCGCTGGTGCTGGCGGTGCGGGATACCGGTATCGGGATCCCAGCCGACAAGCTGGAACCTATCTTCGAGAAGTTCACCCAGGCCGATGGCTCCATGACGCGCCGTTACGGCGGGACAGGGCTGGGCCTAGCCATCGTAAAACAGCTGATCGAGGTTATGGGCGGCTCCATCAGCGTTCAGAGCCGCATAGGCGCCGGATCTACGTTCACCGTCGCGCTTCGGTTGCCGCTCGCCGAGGCTGCGCACCAATTCGCCGGAAGCCAGCTGGTTGGCAAGGAGGCTGGACAATGTTAAGAGCACCGTGGGCGTTGTGGGCAGTTTTGTGCGGCGCGCTCGCGCTCGAGGCGCAATCGCTCAACTCCGGGCCCCAGGATTCCGACTATGGCTTCAGCCTTCCGGTAACCGCGAGCGGCGGCGCGATGTACACCGGCCGGGTGCAGTTCCAGGACCCCGGCAGCACTCCGGTGACGGGTGGTTTTCAGGTGATACTGTACCCCACGCTCACGCTCGGTCCGCACTGGTTTGCTTATGCCGCCGAGCAGTTTCGCTTCGCTCCGTATTATTACTACGACGCGTATTATCCGGACCATGAATGGTATGTCCAAACCATACAAGCTTTCGTGGGGTACCAGATTCGCCATGAGAAAACCTCGGTGGTGTTCAAGGCCGGTCGCCTGGCGTCCGCTTTTGGGGCGTTCCCCTTGCACTACGACGATGCCGACAACGCATTGCTCGATCAGCCTCTCAGTTATATCCAGACGCTGACGCTGCGCAACGATCAGCTTCCTTGCGGGGTGGCTGACTTGCTCTGGCAAAACTACGGCTGGGTCTCCAACGCATGCGGCGGAACGCCGGGCTGGGGAGATGGTTTGACGCCGGTAAGCCTATACGGATTGCCCGGCGTCCAGGCCGAGGTTTCCAGCCATCGCGTGGATGGACGGATTCAAGTAACCAGTGGCTCGCCATCCAATCCCTTGAGCCTCAGCCATGCTCCGCAATATGCCCAGTGGGTGCTGGGCGGCGGCTATACCATCCGGCAGGGATGGCGCGTGGGCGTTTCCGGATTCCGCGGGCCCTACTTGTCGCCCGACCTGGCGGCTCTGCTGCCGGCCGGAACTTCGGTGCGTTCCTTCCCGGCCAGTGGCATCGGTGTGGAGGTTCAGTGGGCGAGCGGGCATTGGAGCGCCAGCGGGGAATGGCAGCGCTTCCAGTACGATTTACCGGGCTTCACCCAGGCGCCTGCGGTGCTCTCCACCTACGGCGAGGCAAAACGGACTTTGACGCCCCGCCTTTACCTCTCAGGCCGCGCGGGCTGGCTCAAGCCGGGCGGAGCAGCGGATTCCACCGGAGCCTCCACCAGTCAGTTCGCACCCTGGATCGCGTCGTATGAGCTGGGCGCTGGCTGGTGGCTCAACCGGCATCAGTTGCTCAAGGGGAGCTACGAGTGGTTGAGGATCCAACATCTGCCGGGAACCGAGACCAATGTCCTGGGATTCCAGTTCGTCACCACGTTCCACGCCGTGGATCAGGCGTTTCGTTAAACCGGCGCCGGCGAGTCAGGCGACGCCCGGCGCGAGTCAGGCGGCGCCCGGCGCGAGTCAGGCGGCGTCCGGCGCGAGTCAGGCGGCGTCCGGCGCGAGTCAGGCGGCGTCCGGCGCGAGTCAGGCGGCGTCCGGCGCGAGTCAGGCCACGGTGCCGGATTTGTGCGAAAGATCCACTTTCCCGCGAACGAATCCGCCGTCTTCGATCACAATGCCGCGCGCGTGAATATCGCCCACGAATCGCGCGCCTTTGCGGATATAGATCTTGTCTGCGCCGTCCACGTTTCCTTGCAGCGAACCAAGAACGTCAATCTCCTTGGCCTTGACGCTGGCGCGCACTTTGCCGTTGGGGGCGATGGTGAGAAGGTGGCCGGCCACGTCGATGGTGCCTTCCACTTCACCCTCGATAATGAGAGGCTCGTGGCTGCGAATTTCCCCCGTGACTGTGACATCCTTGCCGAGAACGGCCTGGGACGCTAATGTTTCCGTCGTGAATGCAGCGGCAGCCGCCATGTTCCTCCTGCTTTCTGGGCTTGCGGATTTTTCGACCCGTCTAACGCCCGTCGGCTCGATTGTCGTCCGGGTGCAGCGACTGGTACATTTTCACCAGCGCCTCTTCGTCTACGCCTATCGCCCGGGCGTATTGCCGGATGTAACTGATGTTGTAAATTCCGCCCGGCAAAACATCAAAGTTAGCATCTTCTATGGCCTTGAGTGTGGTGACCCTCAACTTGGTGTTCCGGGCGATCTCTTCCAGACTGATTCCGCTGGTCTGGCGGATGGTCGCAACGCTCCAGCTATTCAGAGGCAATGTTGCCATGCCCGCTCCTGTGTTCTCTATCGGCGCACGTGCAAAGATGCTACAGGGTCGGCAGACACTAACCTAAAAAAATCTAGTGCTTTTTCTTCGGTTCCGGCGTTTCCTGAGAGTTCGAGGTTTTCGACGCCGTCGCCCCGCGGCGGGCGGCCCAGCCCAGAAACCCATCGGGCGCGTTCTTCACCTGGAAAATATCGGCGCCCTGCACGCTCGCAATATCCTTCCAGCGGATTCCTGCCAGGTTGCTTCCCTGCAAGTCCGCTCCGTCCAGCGTTGCGCCGGCAAGATTTGCTCCCCCCAGATCGGCGCCAGTCAGGTCGGCATCGGAGAGATCCGTGTTTCCAGGTTCGCGTTTTCCAGGTCGCAACCGCGGAAGTTCGCTCCGGCCAGCGTGGCGAAATTCAGGTCGGCCGAACGGAAATGGCAGTCCCGCAGATCGGCCGATGCGAAATTGGCGCGTCCCAGCGGCGCGCCCTCCAGATGAAGTCCCACCAGGAACGCGCCTTGGGCGTCCACGCCCACCAGGGGCACGCGATCCGCGTTCAGTTCCTCCAGCGCCTCAATCCGGCCGCCGCTTCCGCCTTTCCCTTGCGCCGTGTTGATCACCTGCCAGGCCTGGTAGTGCTTCTGCTTGATCCGGTCTGGCCGCTCCACGAAAAAGAGCGCCACAACCACCAGGATGGAGAAGGTGCCGGCGTATTCGAGAACCTCCAGGAATGCCCAGTTCGACAGCAGGTACGCTATCCAGCTCAGCCACCATTCGATGCGCGCCAGCGGGATTAACCAGCGCTGGCCGATACCCGCCTTCGTTTCGGCCCAAGGCTCGGGACGGCTTCGCGAAGCCTGTACACGTTGCATGGCTCAGGGTAGTACAGATCAGGCGGCGCCAGGCAGCGCATTGCGTTGGGCTGAGCAACCAGCGTATACTCAACCCTCAGCACGCCTGATTTTGGCTGGCCTTCCGGATCGAACACGTCCTTCCATCCCGCGCGCCGGCAAAGTTCCAACCCCGCTCAGCGAATCATAAGGAGAGATCATGAGATTTCTGTCGAAAGTAGTCGTAATCGCGTTGGCCGTCTGTAGCGTGGCCCTCGCGCAAAGTGTCGAACAGCAAGTGACGAAACTCGAAAACGACTGGGTCAAGGCCATGATTGCGAAGGATTATGCGGTACTCGGCCGGGTGCTGGCGGATGATTACACCGATTCCGGCGACCCCGACGGTTCCGTCCATACCAAGGCCGACATGATATCGGGCTTGAAATCGGGTGATATGGCAATGAGTTCCTACAAGTACGCCGATCTGAAGGTCCGGGTCTATGGAAACGCGGCGATAGTTACCGGGCTGCAGACGTTTGTCTCTACGTTCAAGGGCAAGGACACCAGCGGCGCCTTTCGGTTCACCGATACCTGGATAAAGAAGGGCGACTCATGGCAATGTGTAGTGGAGCACTCCTCCAAGGTTGAGAAGCCGAAGTCCTAGATCGATCGCACTCGTAGGGGCGTGTTTCGCCGCTATCGGGGCAACGGGCCTTTATTTTTGGGGCGGCCGGGTGCCAAAGCCTCCGTCGCCATCTCCTGCGAGACTGCCGGCCAGCGCCCGAGTACTGCTCCAGCCGTTTCGCAAGGATGGTATCGATTTGTCTTTGGCCGCAAACGGCGAGATCGAGTACCGCATCGCAATGCAGGCCGGAGCCACATTGGTCTACTCCTGGTCCGCCCGCCGCGGCACCGTCTCCTGCCGGTTCGCCGACCAAAATCCGGTGAGCGCCGCTAAAGGGCGCGGTGCGTTCGTAGCGCAATCCTCGGGATGGTATCGCTGGCGATGGAAAAACCAGAACGGCAATCCAATCACGATCCGCCTCAAGCTCAACGGATATTACCAGCCGGCAAGCATGCCGCCAGCGGGGATGCCTTATGATAGATAGCGATGGTGGTCGAGCTGGAAACGAACCAAGCGCAGGTCCACCGAATCATCCAGAGCAAAGCGTTCCGCACTTCCGAAGTACACCGGAACCTGCTGCTCTATCTCGCCGAGAAGTCGCTCTCGCGCACGGCCGACAGCCTGAAGGAGTACACCATAGGCCTGGATGTTTTCGCCAAACCTGCCTCTTACGATCCGCGCCAGGAATCCGTGGTGCGGATGCACGTCGCGCGGTTGCGGCAAAAGCTGGTGGAGTATTATCGCACCGAAGGCGTGGACGATCCGGTGATCGTCGACGTTCCCAAGGGCGGCTTTCGCGTTACATTTGAGCCGCGCGGCATCGCGCCCGAGCCGGTTGCCGCCGCGCCTGCCGCAGCCAATGAAAAAGAAGCGCCGCGTCCGGAATCCAGCCGCCGCACAGAGCATATCCTGATCGGCCTGCTGGTTGCGGCAGCGCTTTGTGCGTTGGTTTTTGGCGTTGCGCTGTGGCGCGAGAAAACGGCCCGGGCCACTGCGGCTGCCGAACTCGATTCTCCCTACCTGCGGCAGCTTTGGGGTCCTATACTCAACACCAGCCGTCCGCTGGCGATTTGCCTGGCCGGTTCCTCCGCAGCGGGAGCCACAGGCGCTGGAACCGCCGACGGAGCGTTTCTGCTGGGCCAATTTTTGTCGCACCGCAAGGACAACGTGCTGCTCACCCGCAGCGACCAGCTTGCCATGCCGGAAGTTGTCATGGACAATGTGATTTTCTTAGGACCCGTCTCTGGAAATCGGCAAATCCAGGCACTTTCCAAGGGACAGCCGCTGGTGCTGGAGCCGGATGGGATCCGCAACCTGAGCCCGCAACCGGGCGAGCCGGCCTTCATCGCCGATCAGCCCACCGGATTCCAGGGCACCGACGAAACGCACGCCCTTATCAGCCACGTGCCGGGACTGTACGGCAATGGCGACGTCTTGTATTTATCGGGGAATCAGATTTCCAGCACCATGGCGGCGGTGCGGGCGCTTACCGATCCAACGCTCGCGCGCGCGCTGGTTTCCAAGCTGCGGCGGACCGACGGCAGCGTGCCTCGCTTCTATCAGATGGTTTTACGTGTTCAGTCCATGGACAGCATGCCGATCGAAATCTCCTACATGTTCCATCGCGACTTGTCTTCGCGCTCAAAAGGTGTAGCTGACGCCAAATAGCGGCGTGAACTGCTCAAAGATTCCGCGCGCCGTATTGTGCGGGGCGGGGACGATCTCCTGTCTCGGAAATGTGGTGAGATAATCACGAAACTCCGCCCTCAGGTCCAGGTGCGGGATTAAACTAAGCTTTACGCCTCCGCCCACGCTGAAGACGACTTTCCATACATCGTTGGTTGTGAGACTGGCGATTTGCGGAATCGGCTGCGGGAACGGCGCAGGACCGGCGATGACATATTCCTTTGCGCCCGTGCCTCCGGCCAGAAACGGGCGCCAGCGATGCTCGCGCGGCTTGAAGTGGAACAGCAACCCGCACGTCAACGCATCCGAATTGCCTTGTATATCGGATTTCACTCCGGGCGCCTGAAGGAAAGGATGGCCGTCGTGATACAGGTAGTCGAACTCAGCAGTGACGTATTTTGAAAATTGATCGGCCAGAAAAATGCCGGTCGCGAAGCGGTTGCGAATGCCGGCTTTGGCCGTCCCGGAGGCTGAATAGATGCTGCCGTCGCGATACAGCCCGTACCCCAGGTCTGCCCCCATTTCGTACTGCTGGCCAAAGGCGGTTCCGGCAAAAAGAATAGCGACTATATATTTCATATCTATTTGGTTCCTACACGGCCGAAGAACCTGATCCGCACCACGAAATGCCGCCCTTCATTCCCCAGGAATTGCAGAAATTGCGGAAGGCCGGCCACGTTGTTTACCGCCGTGGGATTGGCCTGATTGGTGGCGTTGTCGATGCCGCCGCGTAGCGCAAAGCGATAACCATGGAAGGTGAACATGCGCTCGATCGCCAGGTTCAGGTCGAAATTGAGCGGGTAGCGATAAGAGTCGACAGCTCCGATGATGGGCCCGCTCTGATCCCGAACCGAGAATGGAAACCCAGACCGCATGTCCGCCAGAGCCGCTATCGCCCAATTCTTCCACGGCAGCGGCAGGTATGCCCACCCCAACACGCGGTTGGGCGCGTCCCAGGGCATGGGCACAAGATTCGGAAGCACCTGCAGCGGCTGGGGACTGTTGGGATCGAGCACGGCGTTGGAGAGCGCTCGGGAGCGGGTATAAGACGCCATCCACTCATACTGCCCGGACAACGTCTGGCGCACCGAGATCGCGACGGAATCATAGTCGTCGCGGCGAAGATTGGTGAGCTGATAAATCCCGCCCGAGTCTGCATTCGGAAGCGGCAGCAGCGATGGCGGCGCATCGGGCGCCAGTGTATTGATGAAGGCGAACCCATCCGTACTGCGGCGTCGCAGATACTTCGCCGTCAAGTAGACGTGCGCGGAGAGTTGATGATTCACTTCCAGCGTCCAACTGCTCGCGCGAGGCAGCACCAGGCCCGCATTGGGAATGGTGAAGCTGGTGAGCGTAGCGGGCCCAGACGGCGTGCCGTTCGGATTGTATTGGGTGGTGACGGCCGTCTGGTCCAGCGGATTCCCCAATATACCCATACTCACCGCGTCGTGCGTGATCGAATATCCTCCCGATATTCTGGTATGGGCCGATGCGAGCGGAGACCAGGAAAACGCCAGCCGCGGGGACCAGGCCAGGTCGCCCAGGCTTTTATCCCAGTCCTCGCGAATGCCCAGGGTGAACTGCAGCTGCTTGGACACCCGCCAGGTGTCCAGCAGGAACGATGACGCTTCCCGGTCGCCCACCTGGAAGCTGGCTGGTGAGGGAAACAGCGTTTCCGAAATCAGCTGACCGGAAAGTCCGAAGACGTCGTAACCCGTGCGGCGAAAATCGGCGTTGTAGCGCAGCCAGTCGATATCCGCGCCCACTTCCAGCTGGTGCGAGCCCGCAAAATGGAGCTTCGGCAGGTAGACATGCGTCAGCCCCTGGTCTCGCGTGGCCGCTTGCGCGGAGTGAACAAAATAATTGCCGCTGTTGCCCTGTGGAGCGATTTCGTACAGGCTCTGGCCTTGTGGGGTTTGCGTGTCGGAGAAATAGTTGTGAGCGTAGCCGAATTCCACCACCATTCCGCGGCCCAGGTACTCCTGGTCCTTGATGCTGGCGAAATATTCGCGCGTGTTCACCGTGGATGTCGTCGACACCGGATTGAGCGGGCCCAGTCCGATGCGGTCCTCGTTATTGACGTTCGCCAGAAAATCGGCGAACAGAATGTTGGATGGCGTGAGATTCACTTGCGTGTGCAGCACGTTGCTGCCGGCCCAGCCGGCGCGCGTGTTTTCGCCGCCCGGAAGCCCCGGCACCACGGTCTCGTTATATTGTGAATCGAAAGTATCGGAGTACCAGGCCCGTCCGCTCACGATGGGTCCCGACACTCCCAGGCGCGGATACCAGTTTCCGAGATGCGGACCTTGCTGGAAGCTGATGCCGGGAAGAAAGTCGGTGGCCGTGTAATGGAACCCATCCGTGCCGTTCTCGGTTGTGACGTTCAGCACGCCCGCCGATCCTCTTCCGAACTCAGGCGACGAGCGGCCCGACGAGAGGTCCACAGAGCGGATGCCTTCCACCGCCAGAAGCGTCTGAAACTGGCCCGAAATCGGGTTGGTTATGTTGAAGCCGTTGAGCAGATAGAGGACCTGGTTTTCGGACGATCCGTTCACGTGCAGCGCGCCCGTAGCCTCCTGCACCACACCCGGGATGAGCGCCAACGAGTTCACCAGGCTGTGGCTGTTCGCGAATGGCATATCGTTCAGTTCCGTGCCGCTCAAGTGTTCTTCGTCTTGCGTCTGGCCCACGTCGACGGGCGAGGTTTCCGCGTTAACGTTCTCGGATTGAAAAACTTCGCGGACGCTCGCGATCGCGAACGTCAGCTCCGCGGCGCCTTCTACATGCACCGCACGGTCCTTCAGCGCGTAATAGCCTTCGCGCTCCACGCTCACCAGAAAGTCGCCCGGTGTGGGGAAAGTGAGTGTGAAGGCGCCGGTAGGATCGGTTTCTGCGTCCCAGGAACCTGCGGCGGCAGGGGTGAGCGAAGCCGCGGCCGGACGAGCATTCACGCGAGCTGCGCGAACCGGCGCGTCGTTTTCATCCACCACCCGCCCGTGTAAAGTGACGTCGGCGAAGAGCGGGATAGGGATCAGCGCGCAAATCGCGAATAATTGCACAAACTTCGCCGACGGCACACGCCTGCCCGTCCCAGCCTCGGTTGGGTGCGGCTTCTCCCAGACGAATGATCTCCAGCGGCGCACAAAACTCCATCTTCAAAGATAGCCCCCTGGTAGACGCCGCGCTCCCCCCGAGACCAGGCAACTGCGCGCTGCCATCTGATATGCTCTAACTTCGCTTTAGTCTCTTGGAAATGACCACGGAACTGCCCGAGTTGGATTTTCAACGCTTCTGGCGCAGGCTGCAGCAGTTGGGTTTGAACGCTTACGAGGCGCGGTCTTACCTGGTTTTGATCGGGCATCCGCGCTTCAAGGCCATCGAGCTGGCGGCTCGCGCGCACGTGCCGCGCCAGAAGATTTACGAAGTTCTAGACAGCCTGGTGGAAAAGGGCTTCGCGCAGGTGGTCCAGGAAAAAACCAAGCTTTTTTCCGCCGTGGAGCCGAGCCTGGCCGTCCCGAGTTATCTGGCGCGCCGCGCTCAGATGCTGCAGCGCGAACTGACCGACCAGACTCGCATGGCGGACAGCCTGGTGGTGGATCTGGCGGCCTCCTATTCGGAAGGGCAGGGCGAGCGCGGCACGCTCGAATATTTGCGGATCGTGAGCGATCCCGAACAGATCGCGCAGCAATACCGGCGCATGCTTTCCGACGTACGGCATGAGTATCTGGAGTTTTCGCGGCCACCCTACGCGGTGGATCCGCTCGACGAACAGTGGGTGAAGCAGGCGCGCCTGCGCGGGGTGACGTGCCGGCTGCTGATCGAAGCCGGTACGCTCGACGCGGCTCATCGGCAGCGCCTGGAGGAGTACTCCTCGGCCGGCGTGGAAGTGGCGCAGACCGATTCGCTGCCCATGAAGCTGGCGGTATTCGATGGCGCGCGCGGATTGGTGGCGCTGCTGGATCCCGTCATCACGCGGCCCACCTGGACCGCCATCGTGTTCGAGCACGCCGGCATGGGCGAAGCGATGAAGGGCCTGTTCGAGAATTACTGGCGCCGCAGGTTGAGCCGGACGGTGATCGAATTCGCGCCGAAACCGGCGGTTGGCGAGGGCTAGATTCTTACCGAGATGGAAGCCGCGACCGGATGTCCTGTTAAGGACCAAGGGAGCCGGTTTTTACGCCGGGGCCACGGGCTCGCGCCGGCAACGCACCTCGCGCACGGCATAGATGCGGCGTCCCTGGCTTTCGAAATAGGTGCGCATCAGCACTTCGCCCAGCAGCCCGGTGCTGAACATCATCAGACCGCCCAGCAGCAGCAGGCCTCCCAGGATCGTCAGCGGGACGTGATCCACCATAATCTCGCGGCCCCACAGCTTTGGAAGGGACACCGCGCCCAGGATGAAGAAGCCCATGCTGAATGCGGCCAGCCCGAGCCGGCCAAAGAAATGCATCGGCCGCGTAAAGTACTTCAGCAAAAACTTGATGGTCAGGATGTCGAACATCACGTTGAACGTGCGCCCCAGGCCATAGTGCGAATCGCCCGCCACGCGCGGCGTATTGCGGATCGGAACTTCGGCGATGCGCGCGCCATAGAAACTTGCCAGCGCCGGAATGAAGCGATGAAGCTCGCCGTAGAGATTGATGTCCTTGAGCACTTCGGCGCGGTAAGCTTTGAACGTGGTCCCGAAATCGCGCAGCGCCACGCCCGACGATTTCGCCATCAGCCAATTCGCGACGCGTGAAGGAAACTTGCGTGTGAACGCGTTGTCGACGCGTTCCTTACGCCAGCCGCTCGCGATGTCGTACCCCTCTTCGATCTTGGCGAGCAGCGCCGGAATGTCTTCGGGCGCGTGTTGCAGGTCGCCGTCGAGGGAAATGATCACCTTCCCCTGCGCCTCGTCGAATCCCGCCGAAAGAGCGGCGGTCTGTCCGAAATTGCGGCGCAGACGGATCACTTTGAGGCGGCCGTCGGTTTCTACAAGATTGGCCAGCAGGTCGAAACTGCGATCCGTCGACGCGTCATCCACCGCAATAATTTCGTAAGGCTTCTGAATCGATTCCAACACCGCGGTCAGCCGGTCGTAGAGCGGCAGGATGGACGGTTCCTCGTTGTGTATGGGAATGACGATAGACAACATGACGGTGATTACCATGTTAGCGTATGAATTCAACGGCCAGGAGGTTCTACGTGAAGCGGGAGCCGCCAAAGGGCTAAAAGCTGCTACGCTAAAGACAGAAACCGATTGCACCAAACCGAGGAGAGTCCCGTTGGCTGAAGTTCAACTTCATGATGGCGAAAGCCTGGAGAGCGCGCTTAAGCGCTTTAAGCGAAAAGTCCTGCAAGAGGACATTATCAAGGACATCAAGCGGCACGCTTTCTATTTGAAACCGGGCCAGAAGAAGCGGGTGAAGCAGGCCCTGGCACGCAAGCGCGCGCGTAAGAAACGCACCAGAGACAGCGAGCCCGAGCGCAGTCCATCCTAAGCACCCGTAGCGCACGCCCCGCGTGTAGCGTTCCTTCATTTCGCATAGTATGATCTCTGGAGTCCGCGAGGAGTTCATCGATGCGAAAAATCTGGCTTATGTTAGCGATGCTCGCGCTGGGCATCGCAATCGGGTTCACCATCTCCAGCCGGCTGGCATCGGTGGAAGCGCGCTCCAAGGCCGGCGCCGGATTTGCCGCCGTTCCGGGAAGCTTGGGATCGGAGGACCTCACGGGTCCCTACGATGTGGTCCGGAACTGGCCGCAGGACATCAGCGCTCTGCCGGGGAATGAAAAGTGGACCTACGGCGCGGGAGAAAGCGTCTTCGCGGAAAGCCCGAATCGCATTTACATGCTCTTTCGCGGCGAGCTGCCCAAAATGGTTTCGCCTAAGCCGGTCTTGCTGCCGCAACTGGGCCCCAGCATCGCCTTTCCGGTGGCCGGTTTTTGGCGCGACGCCACCGTGGCCTCGCTGCCGGGCACGGGCGGTACGGACAACGACGTGAGCGAATGGCTGACGTCCTGGGAAGGGAAGGCGCCGGACCTCGGGATCAAGGGTCCGCCCTATCGCCAACTGGGCGTTGACGCGAAATGGGAGAACTGCGTCGTGGTGGTGGATGGCTCAGGGAAGATCATCGAGACCTGGAAGCAGTGGGACAAGCTATTCCGGCGTCCGCACTCCATCTACATCAGCCCGTACGATCCGGATAAGAACGTCTGGATCGTCGACGACAACATGCAGGTCATTTACAAATTCACGCACGATGGCAGCAAACTACTGCAGACCATCGGCACTCCCGGCGTCGCGGGCGCGGACGCCACGCACTTCAATCGCCCGACGTACATCGACTGGCTGCCCGACGGCACCTTCTTCGTCTCCGACGGCTACACCGGAACTCGTGTGGCGAAATTCAATAAAGACGGGAAGTTTCTCATGGATTGGGGCAAGGTTGGCGGACCTCCGCGCGGCCCCATCGACACTCGTCCCGGCTACTTCAGCAACGTGCACGGAGTGGCGGTGGACCCGGCTACTCGCCACGTTTTCGTGAACGATCGCAATAACCATCGCATTCAGGTGTTCGACGAGAACGGCAAGTATCTCTACGAATGGAAAATCGACGCCGACCCATCCAGCCTCCATCTGCTGTATATCGGGTCGGGCAAAAGCATCTGGACCTACGACCGCACCACCAACAAAATGGTGGAGTGGGATTTGCAAGGACACCTGCTGTACTCGTGGGGCAGCATGGGCGACTTTCCCGGAGGCCTGTGGGGCGTACACGGCATCAGCGTGGATCAGGACGGGAATCTGTACGTCGCCGAAGTGGATGCCGGACGCGTTCAGAAGTTCCGTCCGAAGGCGGGCGCCAACCCTGAGTTTCTGGTTGCCAAGCCGGTCGCTTCCGTTTGGAAATGAGTCCGCAACCTTGCCGGCGACTATGCGATCCAACCCGGCGACACAACCAGGCGATCCGGTACCAATCCGCCGGCCACTTTGTTAGTGTAGTGTGTCGTGAACTTCACCACTTGCCTGCTTCCTTTTTTACTGCTAGCGGCCGCTTCCGTCGGATTCGCTCAGGATGAGATCACCATTCACGTCAATGCCGCCAATGTGGTTGGCCCATACCAGCCAATCTTCGGATACTTCGGCTACGACGAACCCAATTTCACCTATGCGAAGTACGGCCGTAAGCTGATCGGCGAACTGGCCGGCTTGGGCGGCGCACCGGTCTACATCCGGACCCACTTCATGCTGGCAACCGGGGACGGAACGCCGGGCTTCAAGTTCGGCTCAACCAACGCCTATACCGAAGACCCTTCCGGCCGGCCAGTCTACGACTGGACCATTACCGACCGCATCCTCGACACTTACTTACAGGCCGGCGCTAAGCCATTTCTCGAAGTCGGCTTCATGCCGCAGGCTCTCTCTTCGCACCCCGATCCCTATCGGCCGGATTGGAAACCGGGCGACAAATTCGACGAATATTATCTGGGTTGGGCGTATCCGCCGAAAGACTACGCAAAGTGGGCCGAACTGGTGAGCCAGTGGGTGAAACACGCGGTAGCGAAATACGGCCGGGCCGAGGTGGAGTCCTGGTATTGGGAGGTCTGGAACGAACCCGACATCCGCTATTGGCAAGGCACGCCGGAAGAGTACGATCGGCTCTACGACTTCACTTCCGACGCCGTGAAACGCACTCTTCCCGCGGCGCGAGTCGGCGGACCTGCCAGTACCGGGCCGAATAATCCGCATGCCGCGGCTTTTCTTCAGCAGTTCCTGGAGCACTGCTCCACAGGGAAGAACGCCGCCACCGGAGCCACTGGCGCGCCGCTCGATTTCATCACCTTTCACGCCAAGGGCCAGGCAGCGGTGGCCGACGGCCACGTTCGCATGGGCATCTGGAAGAACACCGCCGATGCCGCGCGAGGATTTCAGATCGTGAGTTCTTTCCCGAAATTCCGCAGCCTTCCGATCGTGGTCAGCGAGTCAGACCCGGAGGGATGCGCGGCGTGTTCGGCCCGCGTCTATCCGCAAAACGCGTATCGCAATGGACCGCTCTACGCCTCTTACGAGGCTGCCATGATGAAAAATATGTTTGAGCTGGCGGATCGCGAGAAGACGAACATCGCGGGCATGCTGACCTGGGCTTTCGAATTCGAGGGCCAGCCATACTTCGAGGGCCTCCGCACGCTTGCCACCAACGGAATTGACAAGCCGGTGCTCAATCTTTTCCGCATGGCGGGACTGATGCGCGGCAATCGCGTGGCGGCTGACAGCACCGGACGCGTGCCGTTGACCACGATTGAAAAGGACGGGGTGCGCGGCAGCCCGGACGTGGATGCCCTGGCCGTTCACTCGGATCGCGAGCTCTCGGTCCTGGTCTGGAACTATCGCGACGATGACGTGCCAGGGCCAGACGCCCCGGTGCAGATTCAGATCGCCGGTCTGCCGAGCGCCGTAAAGCGCGTACTACTACACCACTATCGCATCGACGACGCGCACAGCAACGCCTGGACGGCATGGAAGAAAATGGGATCGCCCCAGCAGCCGGAGCCGGAACAATACGCGGCGCTGGAGGCGGCGGGCCAGCTGCAGGAACTGGAATCGCCGCGCTGGATGGACATCGACAAGCAAGTCCAGCTCGACATTCGCCTCCCGCGGGAAGCGGTTTCGCTGCTTCAACTGAGCTGGTAAACGCTCGCGGTCCGCATAGCTCAATGCAGGGCCAGCTTCTGCACCCGCAGATTACCGATCTCGCCCACGTAGAGCGTATTTTCAGCGC